>Ga0183260_10002478_pt1 | contig 15255 bp, 15 predicted proteins | sample AntDrymUQ4972206_2_FD_129768 | JGI IMG/M metagenome (GOLD analysis project Ga0183260, IMG submission 129768) | Polar desert sand microbial communities from Dry Valleys, Antarctica - metaG UQ497 (22.06) (version 2) (version 2) | ecosystem: Environmental > Terrestrial > Soil > Desert | place... | reverse complement strand
GTGGCCGCGGCCATGCCGCAGTGTCAGACCGGCGAACACGCCACGGGCTTCCGGATCCTGAATCGGGGAGCGTTCGCCCGCGAAGTAGGGGAGGCAGATCAGTCCATCGGCTCCCGGCGCGGTTGCCGTCGCCTCGGCGATCAGCGTTTTCAAATTCCCCTCAAGCCCGCCCACATTGCGCCGGTCCATCGTCAGGTCTCGAAACCAGGTTGTGAGTAGACCAGAGGTCGCCATCCCGCCAGTCACCGCCATCCGCCCCGGCAGCGGATGAGCCGTGGTCCACAATCGTGGATCGGGTTGAGGGTGCGCCACGGTCCCCAACATGAACATCGTGCTCCCGTACATCAGCATCGTATCGCCGGGGCGGTGGACACCGACGCTGACCGCCTCGGCCGCGGCGTCGATCGTCCCGAAGGTCACCGGCGTCCCAACGGGTATGCCCGTTTCCCGGCTTGCCGCCGCGGAAACGCCACCGGCAAGCTCGGTAGCGTCACCGAGGCGCGGAAGCCGATCCGGATCGATCACGGCCCCGGCGAATCTGGCGTCCCACTCGAGCGTCTCGATGTTGAACAACGGGGCGAAGTAGGAGGCCGTATGGCGATCGACGACGTGCTCGCCGGTGAGCCTGAATACGACATAATCGCTGGAGGAGTGGATCATCGCTGTCAGCGCGAACAGTTCCGGTTCATGCCGTTTGAGCCAGAGAATCTTGGGTCCGATCGACTGCGAGGTCAGGGCCATCCCCGAGAGCGAGAAAATCGCGTCGGCCCCGAGTTCATCGTTGAGCAACTCGATTTCCGCGCTTGCCCTGGTGTCGATACCGTAGAGAATGGCCGGCCGCAGCGGTTTTCCGTTGCGATCGAGCGGAACCATGCATGGACCGATCGCGCTCACCGCCACCGCCCCCAGATCGCGTCCGGTGTATTTACCAGAGATAAGCTGGCGGGCAATCGCGACGATTTCGGCCCACCACAGGCCGTCTGCCTCGTGCTCGGCCCAACCCGCGCGCGGGAAGTTGGTCTCGTGCTCGATCGTGGCCGTGGCCAGAATCGCGCCGTCCGCGGAACACAGCACACCTTTGGCGCTCGACGTCCCGATATCGATACCCAGCAGCAGTGAACCGGCCACGCCACGCCTCCTCTCGTCGCCACGATGCCGCAATCGTGAAATGCTACCGGTTAATCGCCACACGCGTACCACCTGGTCGTGTTCGCCCCCGGCGACTTGACCCGATCGAGGTCGAACCCAGGCAACGGGGCGTGCGCGATTCTCCGAGAACCCTGGCCCCGTCGTTGCCGGACCCAAGTCTCAAATAGTTCGTAATAGCGTAGGTTGCGAACTTCGGGCAATGAGCGTGCCATCCGGTTTATTCTATGAACAATCGTTAATAAGCTGGGTTCCCAAACCTGCCAGCGGGTCGGCGCCTGTTTCCCTGAGCTCAAAGATCGGAGCAACTCCCTTATGCCTGAAATCGATATGGATTGGGCATGGGCGATCGATGCCGGGTGGGGTCAATTGCCGATGTGGGACCTGTGCCTCCGGCTGTTCATGGCCACCATGCTCGGCGGTCTCATCGGTCTTGAACGCGAGCGCCTCGACCGCGCGGCCGGTCTCCGCACCCACGCCCTGGTCAGTGTGGCTTCGGCCCTGATCATGATTGTCTCCACCTACGGATTTCCGCTCCCTCCCGAAGGCGTCGACGGGCAGTTCGACCCGGGTCGGTTGGCGGCGCAGGTCGTCAGCGGCATCGGATTCCTCGGCGCCGGGATGATCATCTTTCGCGAAAACACAATCCGCGGCCTCACCACCGCCGCCACCGTCTGGTCGGTGGCTGGAGTCGGTCTCGCCTCCGGGAGTGGGCTGTACGCGGCGGCAATTGTGGGCACCGGATTCATGCTGTTGATCCTGGCTGGCCTCAAGCCGCTGGAACGCCGCATGTTCCCGCGACATGCGCGGCAGCACCGCGTGGTGCTGGAGGTGGCGCATGGCGAAAACGCGCTGGAAGGCATTCACTTTGCCACCAGCGAAACACCAGTTCGCCTGCGCTCAATGCAGTTCGATCACGACTCGGGCCGTGAAACCGACACGGTCGAACTCACGCTGATGGCTGAAAATCAGCAAGACATCCTCAATCTCATTTCTCAACTGCGAAAGATGGAGTCGGTCCATGGCATCAAGTACCATCGCGGATCTTCAATCGTCCGCAAGCGCGAACGGGCGATTACGACCGACGATGAGGACGAAGAAGAAAACGGCAACCATTAGTCTGAAAATGTTCCTGTTGTAGGGCTGCGGACCTCGTGACCCATGCACACCCAACAAGCTATCGGCGCTTTACCCCAAACGGCGGAGGGCTGCGGACTTCGTGTCCGCCCGCGGTCATCGAACCCATGGTGTAGGGCGTCGATTTGGTGGGCGGGCCGGTTTCCCCGCATTCGCCGCAACTCAGATCCCAATCAGATCCGGTTCTACCCCGCGCGATCACTCCTCGTGTGGCGGCCGCTGACCCTGCATGTTCAACCGCCAGTAATCGAGCGTCCACGCCGGGTCGTCGCCACCCCCAAGGGCAACCATCTCGTCGATGAACGCAACCCGCGGCCCGGTGCCCGGAATCCGCGCCAGGTGGGCGCCGAGTACGACCGTCGTCAGAAACTCGCGATAGGCTGATTCATCGTCCAACGTTACCGGCGCGTGGACCACCTCCGCCTCTGCGTGCATGAAACCAGCCGATCCGAGGCGCGCAACAGTGTCCCGCGCCCCGGCGAAATGCCACGGTCCATCCCACGGCCCCACGACTCTCGCGTACGGCTCCCGGCGCAATATCGCCGGGGCCCGGTTTGCGATCGTGGCGATGTTGGCGCCGCCTCCACATTGCGCAATCAGCCATCCACCCGGTTTGAGCGTCTGGCAAATTCGCGCAAATAGAGCGGGATGATCCGTGATCCAATGAAAGGTCGCGGTGCTGAACACGAGGTCCGCTTCCGCCTCGAACGGCATCGCCAACAGATCGCACTGGATGAACCGCACCCGATCGCCGAACCGCGGCGAAAGAAACATCCTGGCTTGATCGAGCATGTTCGCCGATTGATCGAGGGCGATTACCCCTCCCTCCGGCAGGCGTTCGAGCAATCGCTCCGTCAAGCGACCCGTCCCGCATCCGGCGTCGATCACCATCTCGTCGCCACGAAGGGGAAGCCTCGCTAGCACCGCGTCGCCCCAATCGACATGGGGATTGGACACCCGGTGGTAGCTGGAGGCATCCCACTCTCTTGTTTCGGTAGTGGCGGGCGAATCCGACTCAACGTTTGTCACGAAGCGTTCCTTTTTATCGTGAAGCGGGAGGACTCGTCTGGTACAGTCCGGATCACAGCGCGGCGCGCCCTGATCGGGCCGTTGCCATGCAAATACACGGTGTCATTCCGAACGATGCGTTGCCTGTCCGAACGACCAGATGTCATTCCGAATGACAACATAGGGGTACCGACGCAGGAGGAATCTTGAAACTCCCAACAACTACCGGCGCCGAATCATCCGCCACGATCGTCACTCTACGGTTTGGCCGGCCTCCAGCAAAGGCGATGCACAGGATGCGTCAATGAGCGACCTGTTCAGGGACGAGCAACGGGATCGAGACGACGCCCGTCAATTGGCCGCGATCGCCCGCGAGAATCGGCTCAACATGAAGGCGCTGTTTTTCACCCTGGCGATCGTGATCGCGCCGTTTCTTGCCCTGCTCTTGAGTCTTGAATTAGCCCTGTTCGTACTCGCCGCGGGTTTGCTGTTCAGCACCGTGCTTACCTGGATTGGCGCCAAACAAATGGGTCCTGTCGCGCGGTCGCGCTTGCGCGCGGCCGCGTTGCTCAACTTCGGCGTCTTTCTGATGGTCGTGTTCATCCTCATCCTCCAGATCATGGCGGAGTGAGCGGTCAAAGCCGGATGCGCCGGCCGGGGTTGACGCCGGAGGCAGTCCGTTGCTTCTCCATCCGGATGCCGTGCCGACCCCTGCCATAGTAATCGCGCGCGACGCCGTCGCGCGCGTACCCCTCGCGTTCGTAAAGAGCCTGGGCGCCGGTATTCCATTCTTCGACCATGAGCACGATGTCCCCGGTCGGAACACGCGTTTCGATGCCGCGCAACAGCGCGGTGGCGACTCCCTGGCGGCGCACGGAGGGGGCCACGGCCAGATTCATGATCCGCAACGCGCCGCGATGGCGATCGCCGATGATGCAGCCCGCCACCGTTGTCGCATCGGTGTGGGCCACCAGGAACACGACCCCGGGAAACACCCGCAGGATGCCCAGTGCGGACAGACCGTAGGCCAACCCTGGCCGAAAAGAGGCCTTCTGGATCGCGGTGACTCCGCGAAGATCCCGCCACCTGGCGCGCCCGACGCGGACACCATTTCCAGCATCTCCGGTATCGGACCGCCCGCTGTTCTGCATCTGGCCTCATTCTCCGCAACGATTACGTGCGCAGAATGGTACGCGAGGTCGATTCGCTGGCGGGTTGCCGGGCGATGTTGCCGTGCTACGCGTCGGCGTCCGCTGGAGCCAGCTCGGCAACGAAGAACGGCGTGGTGGTTGGGGCCGGGCTGCCGTTTGGCGCGGGTTCAACCGTTATCGCAAACGCCGCGTATTCGTCCCGATTCGCGGCAAGGGCGAAAGTCGAGTCAACCATCACCCCCACTGGCCTGGGGCCCACGCCATCAATCAGCCAGACCTGGTAAATCTGGCCGTCCGGGGCGGCGGGCATGTTCTCGGTTTCCAGCACAAACAGTTGACGGTCCGGATCGTAGGTGAGTTCGGCGCTGAGATCGTCTACCGGTGTCGGCAGGGTGAGCTCAAAGGCGATCGTTTCCCGCCCCTCGAGATCATCGTCCGCGGCTTGCAGGAAAATCCGGTCAAGCATTACGCCGGCCAATACCGCAATCAGCAACGACGCGGCGAGGGCCCAGACGTAGTTTCGCCAACCCGGCGCCTTTTTGATTGGCGTGGGCGCTAGTTGGGTGCTGAACTCGAGTGGCCGCACTGTTTCACTCTCGGCGGGCGAGGTGGTCGTCACTGGGAGGCCCGCCTCTCGCTGCTCGGTGTGCGGTGTCGCCCGGACCGCTTGCTCGATCCGGCCGCGCAAACCGGGCGAGGGCTCCCGCTCATCGGCGAGCCAAGGCAGGACGCCCGCAATCACGCGCAACTGGGCCAGCTCGGCGCGCGCCGCGTCTGACGTCGCCAAGTAGGCCATGAGGCCGGATGCTTCCTCGGCCGTAAGCGTGCCGAAGGCGGCAGCGCCCAGGAGCGATTCGAAGTCCATCTCGGATCGGTCGTTGACCGAGGAACCCTCTGAAGTCATCTCATCCCACCTCCGTTCGGAAGTGGCCGCGGTCGACATCGTGATCGAGTCCGTCTGGCGACACATATTGGTCGACCAGCACGGTTCGCAATTTTCTCAGGCCCAGGCGCATCCGACCTTTGATCGTGCCCAGCGGAGTCTGTTCCTGCTCCGCAATTTCACCGTGGGACAGTCCCTCGAAAAATGCAAGCTCAATCGCCCGGCGTTGATCCTGGGGCAGCGTCGCCACTGCCGAGCGCATTGCTTCCTGCGTCAGGTTGGCGGAGACATCATTCCACACGTCAGGGACAGAAAGTCGATGCTCGGCATCCTCAAGCGGAACGTGCGCCGGTTTGTGATCGATATCACGTCTTCGTATGTCAATAGAACGATTGTGCACGATAGTCATCAGCCATCCGCGAACATTGCTGCCGCGGGATATGTCGAACGAGGCGGCGCGATTCCATACCTGTAGATAGGCATCCTGCACAGCCTCTTCTGCAAGTGACGGGTTCCCCAATATCCGGTACGCGAGTCCGAACGCCAGCCGATTGTATCGGTCGTACAGTGACATCAACGCGTCGGCGTCGCCTTGCGCTGTTGCCTGGATAAAGTCGATGTCGTTCTGTTCCGGCACCGCGTCCCAAACTCTCCAACAAACGGTTAGACGTGCAACCGATGCTGTTTGGATCATTGCCGGAGCGGAATGGTTCCTCGCTCCGGTAGATCGTCGATGATCGAAGGATGGCTTGCGCCAAGTTTAGCGGCGATCCGGCCTGCTGTACAGGCAGGAGGGCCGGTTTCGGAGATGACGTCGCGTTGTGTTGCCCCTGGTGGGCCTTGCGTCCTGGCGACGAAACGGCGCCGACCGTGCTATGCGTCGACCTCGGCGATCTGGTCGCGCGCCGCGCTGCTTTGCACCGAACCGGTGCTCAATTTGCCAAGCGTGCAGACAACAGTGGTGTACACCCCACCCTGGCCATCCGGCGTCACCGAAACATCGCGCACGCGCAGGTTGGAGTACGGCGAACCGGAGCGGTCCTTGCCCAGCCACGAGTTCACGGCATCCATCGCGCCGCCCGCATCTCGTGCCGAGTCGGCCGAATGGAAGAGGAAGACACGTGTATCCGCCGGGGAGAGATCGAACGCCATTCTGGACTACCCTTTCGATGCCGGCTCCATCGTCTGGAGATCGGCTGGTCTTCGGCAAGCGAATTCATGCGAACGGGCCGCTCTGGCCATTCCCGAGAGAGTATACGGCGAGGCGCCTGTTGTTGCCGCGCTCGGAGTGCTGGGCCGGTAGCGACCTTGTACCATGCGTCCATCGAGTATCCGTTCGGATTGCGCATTTGGAAGGAACAATACGTGACCGCTCGAGTACTGGTGATCGGTCGGGGCGGACGCGAGCACGCGATCGTCTGGAAGCTGGCTCGAAGCGCCCACATTGGCGAAATCCTCTGCGCTCCCGGGAATCCGGGCATCGCCGAACTTGCCGAGTGTGTGCAAATAAACGTCACCGATCTTGACGGCATCGTCCGCCTGGCTATCGATCGGCGAGTCGATCTCGTGGTCGTCGGTCCCGAGGACCCGCTGGCGGCCGGGTTGGCCGGCATACTCGATGCCGCCGGCATCCCAGTATTTGGGCATACCGCCGCCGCGGCGCGGATCGAAAGCAGCAAGTCGTGGTCGAAGGTGCTGATGGCCTCGACCGGAATCCCCACCGCCCGCTCGATTCTCGCCACTGACCCTGCCTCCGGACGACGCGCGATCGCCGAGATCGGCGGCGGCGGCCCGGTCGTGATCAAGGCCGATGGCCTCGCCGCCGGCAAGGGCGTCGTCGTCGCCGATGACCGCGCCGAGGCCGAGGCCGCCCTTGCCTCGTTCATGTCCGAAGGGGCCCCTGGCAAGGCCGGAACCACCGTCGTGATCGAGGAGCGTCTCACCGGTCCAGAGGTCTCGATCATGCTCCTGACAGACGGCCAGGATGTTCGGATCCTGGCCCCGTCGTGCGACCACAAACGCGCCTTCGACGGCGATCTGGGACCGAACACCGGGGGAATGGGGGTCTACACGCCAACGGCCCGGATCGACCAGGCGACGATGGCCCGGATCGAGGAGACGATCGTGCTGCCCGCCGTGCGCGAGATGGCGCGTCGTGGCTCTCCCTTGCGCGGCGTCCTCTATCCCGGTCTGATCCTCACCAGCGACGGTCCCAGGGTGATCGAGTTCAACTGCCGCTTTGGCGATCCCGAAACGCAAGTCGTGCTGCCCACGACTCCCGAGGATCTCGGGGAGTGGGCGCTCGCCGTCGCCCACGGGTCGTTGCGCCACACACCCCAGCCGTCAAGTTCCGGGGCGGCAGTCGGCATCGCTCTTGCCTCCCGCGGCTACCCCGGCCCCTATCGGAGCGGGTTCCCGATCCATGGTCTGGAAACCGCTGCCAGCGACCCCGACGTAATTGTCTTCCACGCCGGAACGGCCAGATTGGATCGCGGCGAAATCGTCACGGCGGGGGGCAGGGTGCTGACGGTGGTGGGGCTGGGTCCGGATGTCGTCAGCGCCCGCGCCAAGGCGTACCAGGCCGCGGGAGAGATTTCGTTCGAAGGGTGCTGGATGCGCAGGGATATTGCGGCTACGGAGTCGCAAAAGCCGGGTCAACACGAAGGTTGACTCCTACCCGTAACGGAGTGGTTCGTAGGGGCGAACCTCCGTGTTCGTCCGTTTTGCCTGCCTGGAGTGTATTGGTTTCGCCACGACTTCCACCGCGAACACCGAAACGACACCCAATAGGATGTCGTCGTCCGCTAACTTTAATACATGTGGGAGGCGCCAGCCGGATTCGAACCGGCGATCAGGGTTTTGCAGACCCATGCCTTACCGCTTGGCTATGGCGCCGGGCAGCCGCGCGGCCACCTGATGCCGCCATCCGCGCCGTCGTGTTGAGCGCAGAGTGTACCACGACAAACGGGGGCAATATCTGCAATGCCCCCGTCGATCGATGCGTCTCATACCGCGCCACAGATCAACGCGTTCGATTGAATTCTGGCGATCCCAAACCCTCATCCACCTTGCCACGCAGGGCTTCGCCGAAAAGAATGAGCTGGATCCCAACGCGACGTCTGAGAGGACGGGAACCGAATCGTCCCCGATACGCCTCGTGCCGGTACCGAACTTGCTTGTCCCGAATCTCCTGCGTCAGTTCAACCGAGTACATCATCGCAATCTCCCTTTCTATTCCTTTCCAAACCCGGCGATCACCTCATCGTAGCTCGCCACGGCCGATGTTGCGTTCGGATACAGCAGCCAAGGCAACGATGCATTGATCAGTGCGACGCTCGTTTCGGCGGGAATCGTCACGCCGTCAAATTCCTGGTCGCTGGTGGTGTGCGCATCGCTCACCAGCGTGACATCGTAGCCCCTGGACAAGGCGCCCTGGCTTGTGGCCCGGATACAACAGTCGGATTGAGCGCCCGCGACAATCAGGCTTCCGACCCCCAGGCTTTCAAGCGTCTCGGTCAGGGTCGTGTCCACAAATGAATCTGGATACCGCTTGGCGAGGACTGGTTCGCCATCGACCGGCGCCACCTCTGATCGAATCTGCCAGCCGTCTCCGCCGCACGCCATTGGCGGATACCCGGGCACTTCGTGCTGGACATATACAACCGGCACGCTCGCCTCTCGCGCCGCCTCGATGACCTTGCCGATCTGATTGACCACGACGTCGCTGTCGAAGCCGTCCTTCACCACGGCGATCTGCACATCGATCACGAGCAGCGCCGTCCTGCCACCTCGATCCTGGAGTTCCTGGTGCATGGTGGTTTGCCTCCTTGGGTTCCCTGCCAACCGACCGACCATGGATGTAGAATATCTGGTAGTGAGGACAGAATCGGTCCGCATTAAGCAGATCTCAGAACGGCTTGAGCCAACCGGTGGACCAGACTGATCGATCGCTTTCTGCGTCTGCTGACGCGGACCGGCTTCGCCGGTATCCAGCGGGGCCGACTCTTCCTTCGTCAGAGCGACGGTTGGGGGAAGACCGGGTTGGCACAAGGTGTAAGGTTGCGAACCTTGTGTCCGCCCGCAGTGGAGTGGAATCAATGCTCATGGACGCCACCAGACCGGCCAGCCGCATCCTGGCGATGCTGGAACTCCTGCAGGATCGCCCTGGCATGACCGGGCCCGACCTGGCGACTGCCCTCGGCGTCACCACTCGCACGATCCGCCGCTACGTCGCCACCCTGCAGGATATGGGCATCCCGGTCGAACCGACCGCGGGTCGGATCGGCGGCTATTGGCTGCGACCCGGTTACCGCTTACCGCCCCTGATGTTCAGCGCCGACGAGGCCATCGGACTTGCCGTCGCCCTGCTCACCACCCGCATCTCGGGTCAGGACGACCTCCCGGCGCCGGTCGCCAGCGCGCTCGCCAAAATCGAGCGCTCGTTGCCGCACGAACTCTCGGCCAGAATCGAGACTATTCGCAACGGATTTCGAACCGCCCGGAATCCATGGCCGGAAACGGGCGTCTTCCCCCAACCCGAGGTGCTCGCCTTGTTGATCCAGGCATCGCTCTCCCATCGCCGCTGCTGGATTCGCTATGGCAGCGCCGAGGGGAACCAGACCTCGCGCGATGTCGATCCCTACGGCGTCCTCTTTCTCGATGGCCGCTGGTACGCGCACGGTTGGTGTCATTTGCGCAAGGACACCCGGACATTCCGGATCGACCGCATCCGGCGGATGGATCTGATGCCCGCCACGTTCGAACCGCCGGAGGCGTTCGATATTGAGGAGGCGGTGATGCGCTCGATCGCGATGACCCGCACGGGTGGCGAGTTCGAGGTGCTGGTCGAGGCCTCCCTTGATCGTGTCCGCGACTACCTGCCGTCGCCGATCGCGCTGCACGAGGCGGTATCCGAGACACAAACCCGAACCTGGGGCACCACAGATAACCCCTACTGGATCGCCTCCAGAATCGGCGCCTTGCCCTTTGCCGTGCAGGTTGTCAAGTCCGAATCGCTGAAAGCGGCGATGCGGGAAATCGGCGAACGGATGATCGCCGCCGGAAACGGAAGCCGGTAGGAGAGAGTCTTGTGGCCCCGCAGTCGAATTGACATTCCGAGGCACGAGAAAACTTCCGGCGCCAAACCAGATTTCCCCTCAAGGCGCCGTTCGAACCCACGGCCCTTGTTCCCTTCGGTCCACCCCTCCCGCGCCGATCACTCATCGCGTGGTACGGTCTTGGGTAACAACAACGGATTCACGCCAGGATCGGGAGAACCGCCACACGCATGTCCATACCGTCTCTGCCGGAAGAAAAACCCGCGGCGTCGCGAATCGATCCCGAAGACGAAATGCCCTCGGCCATTCCCCAGTCGGTGATGACCGTGATCTCGGTGATCCTCGTCGTTGCCCTCATCGTCGGTAGCGCCAGCGCCGTATTGGCCCTCACCGATTGGGGCAACAATGCCGCGGCTCTGCTAGGGCTGGTGCTGGCGGCCGCGCTGATCGTCGCCTGGATGCGGATGCCAAAACGCGGACCAAGGCGATAAGACGACGTCAGGGATGAATGTGGATACCGAGCCTGCATCGACAACCGATCGGGAACAAACCCAACGCCTCGCCATCGGCTGGGGCGCCGGCCTGTTCCTCGGCATCGGCATTGGCGGCGCGCTGGCGTTCGCCCTCAGCGACATGCTGATGGGGATCGTCGTCGCGGTCGCGATCACGCTCGTCGTCGCTGGCGCGTACCTGTTGGCTGGCCATTCCACGGCGGAACGCCGCGCCGCGCGCATCGTCGCCCGCGAAGACTTCGCCGAGGACGATGAGGACGACGACGGCACGTATTGAATACGGCTGACGCTTACTCGCCCCGCGTAGGTTCTTACCACCCAACTCGCGTAGGGGCTGGCCCCGGCATCGTCTGTTCCGACAAAATGGTTGTTCCAACGGCTTGCCGCCAACGTTTGGAGGGGTCAACCTCCGTGTTGAGCCAGGCTTGGTGGCAGCAGGCGCCCGGACGAACACACGGATCGACCACACTCCTGTAGGGAAAGCGCTGTATCCGGTCGATCCTGGTTCGCCCCTACACCCGTCGTGCAATTCGGCTTGAACTTGCCTATTTGTCAGTACGGTTGACCCCGGCGTGAACGATCTTTGACCAATCAACAAGCAGGGTGGTCAGCCCGACATCGCCCATCCAATTCGGACACCTTCAACCATCTCGCATTTTCCCGAATGGTTGACATTGAAATCCGGTTTGTGGGATACATGCAGACTCAAACCACAAACGTTCGGCTGCGCGACGCCATGATCCATGCCCCGCCAGACGTTCGCGGTTGGTGAACCCGCACCGGTGAGTCTTGGCTGGACCCGCCGCGATCCCGCGCAAACCCACAGATACAGGCGTTTCTGGCTAAGACGCCGTGGCCGCGCTCCTCGTTTGTTTCATACCCTCAATGCGTGTCGGGCACCGTGGCGCCACGCGTCACGCCGCAACCATTGATCCTGGGGAAGGGGTACTTTCGTTGTTCCATTCACACTCAATACACGTTCGATCGGGCGTTGCCGGCTGGCGACGCGTGCTGATGCTGGCGATGGCGCTCGCCGTCGTTTTTGGCACGCACATTTCCGCGCCCGCCGATGTTGACGCCGCTTCGTTCACCGCGACCGCGAACCTGAACATTCGGTCGGGGCCGGCAACAACCTTCCCGGTGATTGGCAGCATTCCCAGCGGGGCAACGGTCGAGGTCACAGGCGATCTCCAGAGCAATTTCTACCCTGTTTCATATAGCGGCATCAACGGTTTCTCATCCGCCGATTTCCTGACTGCCGGTAGCGGTGGTGGAGACGACGGTGGCAGCGCCACGGGCCCGACGGGGACGCGCTTCGTGCGCGACGGCCGGCTGAACCTGCGAAGCGGTCCATCGACCGTAGATCCGGTCGTCGCCGTGATGCCCGACGGCGCCACCGTCCAACTCACTGGTCAGATCGCCAGCGGATTCTCCCAGGTCACCTGGAACGGCACGACCGGTTGGGCGTTCACCGAGTTCCTCAGCACCGAGGGTGGACCCGCTCAACCCGATCCGACTCCCGAACCAACGGCGCCACCGGCCACACCGACCGAGCCTGCATCGGACAACCCGCCGATTGGCGACACCGCAATCGGCACAGCCACAGTCTCGACCGGCGGTCTCAACCTGAATTTGCGCTCCGGACCAGGCTCCGGCTTCGGCGTTCTCCGCAGTCTTCCCAGCGGGGCGCAGGTCGACGTCATGGGCGAGGCTCAAAACGGGTTCCGGCCTGTCCGCTATCAGGGCGTCAAAGGCTGGGCATCGGCCGACTTCCTGACCATTGGAGCCGTCAGCACACCGGTCACCCCGACCGCGATCCCGACCGAGCCGGACGGCGGCGTGGTGGGCACGGCGACGGTGACAACGGTCGGCGTGAACCTGAACATGCGGTCCGGTCCGGGAACAGGGTTCGGCGTGGTGCGCGGAATTCCCAGCGGAGCCCAGGTCGATGTCATGGGCGGCGCCCAAAACGGCTTCTTGCCGGTTCGTTATCTGGGCTCCACCGGCTGGTCGTCGACCGACTTCCTGCGCACGGGCACGGCCGCAACACCGACTCCAACCACCCCTCCCGTCGTTCCCACCGTCACCCCGGACGATCCGGTGACCGGTGCTGGCGTCGTCAACGTCGCCCGGCTCAATTTCCGGTCCGGCCCCGGCATAGCGTCATCGGTTATCGGCGTGCTCACCAATGGCACGCAGGTTTCGATTACCGGCGCGGCTGAAAATGGCTTCCTCCCGATTCGAGCCAACAATCGCGATGGTTGGGCGTCTGCCGAGTTCATCACCGTGAGCGGTGGCGGTACTCCAACACCGACGGCGACACCAACCGCGACACCGACTCCGACGCCCACGCCCACACCAACGGCGACGCCAACTCCGACCATTCCACCTGGCGGCGTGATCGGCACGGCCGTCGTCTCCGTGTCGACCACGCTCAACATGCGATCCGGCCCCGGACTCGATCATCCTGTGATTCGCGGCCTCGCCAATGGCAGCCAGGTCGATCTGCTCGGCGAAGCCCGGAACGGCTTCAGACCGATTCGCTATCAGGGAACCGAAGGCTGGGCGTCGGTGGACTTCCTCGATATCGGGGCGACGAATCCGGACGATCCTGACGTGCCGCCCATCGGCGACCAGGCGATCGGCAAGGCGACGATCAATGCATCGGTCTCTCTGCGCCGGGGACCCGGATCGAGCTTCGGGCATATCCAGACGCTCAACAACGGCTGGCGGGTCGAGATCATGGGCGACTCGGTCAACGGCTGGACCCCGATCCGGTACAACGCGGCCAAGGGCTGGGCGCCATCGGGTAACCTCACACCTGGATGGGGATATCAGATCGTCGACCAGATGATCACCAGCCGATCGCAACGCATGATGTCGGCCCCAGGCGGTGGTTCGTTTGTGTTCTGGGTGCCGCCAGGCACACTAGTGGACATAACGGGCAGCGCCAGTGGGGTCCACGTCCCGGCAAGGTGGGCAGGCTTCGCGGGCTGGCTCGATTCGACCCTGATGTACCAGCCCGAAACCTTCGTCGATCCCGGACCGGCCAATGCCCACGAGGCTGAGATGATCGCCATCATCTACCAGGCAGCCGATAAATGGGGTCAGTCACGGGTCGACATGCTTCGGGTCTCCCGCTGCGAGTCGTTCCTCGATCCGGACATCGTGAATCCGGCGAGCGGCACTAGCGGCCTGTTCCAGTTTCGGCCATCGACCTTCGCGTTCACGCCGAACGGCCAGCGCGGGGAGAACATCTTCGACCCATGGTCGAACGCCGATGCTGCCGGGTGGATGTGGGCGAACGGGATGCGCCACCACTGGGCCTGCCAGTAGGTGCTCGGATGCGCTGACTGCGTGGGGCCAGGGAACAGGACGCCAGCGGACCCGCAATTCGAATTGCGGGTCCGCTGATTATGCCGCGCGGAAACTGGCCCCTTTCCGCGACTTCCTCGTCGCCGACCTCATCGACGCCCTCCACGTCGTGCAGGCGCCGGTCCTGCTCGGCCGCGGCGTCCGCCTGTGGCACGGTCTGGAACGGATCGAAGAGCGTTTCGACGTTGAGGTCGTCTCGTCACCGAGCGGCGTGGGGCACGTAACGTTCACGCGTCGATAGGCAAGCGCGCTGGCATCACCCGACGTGTACCAACGGGCTCCGGGTGGGCTCCTCCCCCATTGAGGACAGTCCTCGGTCAGGCCCCGGTGTACTATGCGAGGTGCTCGCCGGTGAGGGTCGAGCGAGCGGGCAGTTGTCCATATGGCATCGCTTACGGGCTGACATGGTTCCACGCCGGTAGGCATAGTGGGCTAAAGTCCCGAGGCAGAGGTGACGTGGAGGTCGGTGTTGGCAATACAAGCGATCGTCTTCGATCTGGGCAATACGTTGTTCACTGCTACTGACGCCGGCTATCGAGACGATCGTTGGGAGCGGCGACTTGGTCTTCCGCCGGGCATCCTCGCCCGTGAAGTCTGGGGATCCCGAATGGAACGGGCCGCGCTGGTCGGGGCTGTCCCGCTAGAAGAGTTCTGGGATTGGGTTGGACAGACCCTAAGGCTAAGTGATCAGCAACTGTCAGACTTCGACGATGGTTTATGGGAAGGGATCGTCCTTCTCCCGCAGGTGGCGACCTTGCTCGAGCGGCTCGAGTTCCGGTTCCGGGTGGCGGCGCTCTCGAACGCGTGGAGTGATGCACGAGGTCGCATCGAGGGCGTCTACGGCATCGAACGTCTCGTCGAGTTCATCGCCTACTCGGCCGAGATTGGATTCGCAAAGCCTGATCCCCGTGCCTACATGTTCGTCATCGAGCAACTAGGCGTGCGGCCAGATCAAACACTTTTTGTCGACGACTTGGCTACCAATG
>Ga0183260_10002476_pt1 | contig 15260 bp, 13 predicted proteins | sample AntDrymUQ4972206_2_FD_129768 | JGI IMG/M metagenome (GOLD analysis project Ga0183260, IMG submission 129768) | Polar desert sand microbial communities from Dry Valleys, Antarctica - metaG UQ497 (22.06) (version 2) (version 2) | ecosystem: Environmental > Terrestrial > Soil > Desert | place... | reverse complement strand
CTGGAACTTCTTGGGGTTCTCGAGGAACTCCTTGATCTCGTGGAGCTCCTCGACCGCCTCGTCGACGCCGGCGACGTCGCGGAAGCTGATCTTGGGCGAGTCGACCGACATTCGCTTGGCGCGTGACTTGCCGAAGCTCATGACCTTCGAGCCGCCGCCCTGCACCTGGTTCATGAGGAAGATCCAGAACCCGATGAAGATCAGGAACGGCAGTACGTAGGTGAGCATCTGGAGCCAGCCGTTGGTCTTGCGGCCCTCGACGTTGAAGCGGACCTCCTTGGCGGCGAGGTTGTTGACCAGCTCGTTGCCGTAGTCCTGCGGGTAGCCGATCTCGTACTTCTGGTTGTTCTTTAGCGTGACGTGAAGGGTGTTGTCCTTCGTCTTGAGGTTCGCGCTCTTGATCTCGCCCCTGTTGAGCTGCGCCTGGAAGTCCGAGAACTCCGGCTTGGGCCGCTGGTCGCCCGGGCTGATGAGCTTCTGCGCGAAGAACGCAAGCACCACCACTATGAGGATGGGGAAGGCGGCGCTCTTGAAGAAACGGCTCATTGGGCTATCCGGCGGCTGGGCTCGACGCCCGACGGAGTCAGGCCGTCAAGCGTAGCAGGGGGTTTAGGGGCTATCGGCAGTGTCTACGGGCCGCTGGAGCCCCCGGATGACTCGTTCAACGCGGCCACGTAGGGAAGGTTGCGGAAGCGCTCCCCGTGGTCGAGGCCGTAGCCGATGGCAAAGCGGTTGGGGATCTCGAAGCCGACATAGCGAGTGGGAAGGTCGACCTTGCGCCGCTCGGGCTTGGTGAGCAGCGCGCACACCTCCAGCGTGGCGGGCTGGCGCGCGCCCAGCGCGCGCAGGAGGTACTGGAGCGTGAGCCCCGAATCGACGATGTCCTCCACGATGAGGACGTCGCGCCCCTCGATCGCCGCGTCTAGGTCCTTGAGGATACGCACCACCCCCGAGGAGTCCGTGGCCGACCCGTAGGAGGCGACCGCCATGAAGTCGACCTCGCACGGCACGTCGATCGCCCGCATGAGATCTGAGAGGAAGAACACCGCGCCCTTGAGCACCCCGACCAGAACGAGGTCGCGGTCGGCGTAGTCCTCGGTGATCTGCACCCCCAGCTCGCGGACCCGGTTGCGGAGCTCGTCGGCCTGCACGAGGATCTCGCCGATGGCCGGGTCGCACACGGTCGGGGAGTTTATGTCGCTCCGCTCTGCGGCCGCGCTCAGCGCAGACGAGCCCAACGAAGCCGTCCTTGTACGTCGTCACAAGAGTCGACGGCTCCGAAACACGACAACCGCGAGAAAGCGCTGAACGTGACTATCCGCGACGTTTGCCGCCAGCAGAGCGAGCGCGTTCTCGGCGGCGTTGACGTGCCGCTGAGCCGTCGTCTTCGGAAAGCTTGCAAGCTGGTCGTAGTCCGCCGTGTGCCTGGCGTCCTGCAGGTCGACAAAGACCCGCGAGATTCGACGAAGGTGGCTCGGTACATCCCCGATTCGTATCGCACCGTCGGCGGGCCTCGAGAAGAGCTCCCAGATGCCGTGCTTGACGCCTGTGTCCCTCGGGGGACTGCCAGTCGCGACTGTCACGGCGGCGCACTCAACGACCCATCTGGCGGCTTGCTTGACGTCGGCGTGCTGAACCCACCGAGCGGCGCGGAGACGGTCGTCGTCGATCGCTATGCCGACAGGAGGGATCCGCAGGACAGCCTCGGCGATGATGGCGTGAAACAGTGCGTAACAAGCAGCGGAAACCGCCCGGCGATGGTTGGTTGGCGATGGCCGTCCGCGACCTGCTCCATACCCTGCGAGCGCCTTTGGCCTGGATAATCAGGCGATCAGCACGGATCGGGTCGCTCACGAATGCTGATCAGGGTCGAGGGCGCGCGCCAGCTCGTCCACTGAGCCCTCGCCGGCATCCTCGTCCGGGTCCGGGCTCTCGGGATACAGCTCGGTGACCACGTAGGGCAACCCGGGTCCGGCCTCTCGGGATACAGCTCGGTGACCACGTAGGGCAACCCGACGTCGCCTTCCCTGGCGAGTCGGTCGGCTTCCTGCTGTAGCGCGTCCACATCGTCAAGCGGCCAAGTCGCATTCCCATCCCGTGGATCCGAGAGGGTCAATCGAAGACGCAGGACGGAGTCGCCATCTTGGTCTGTCGAAAGCTCGCCTGCGACGTCGAGAACGCGGATCGACCCAAACGGCTCGTGCGCCTTCAGTCGCTCGGCGATCTCGGCGATCTCGGCGGTCACCGCGGCTCGAGCCTCCATAGATCTCAGTCTAACCGCGCGGGGGGCGGCCTCTTCGAGCGGCTTCGCTACCTCCACGGAGGCCCTCATCCATGCCGGAAAGACCGCTCGAAGCGCAGCACCCCGCGGCGCGTGCGCGCCCGGGCCCCGTCGCCGAGGTCCAGGGCGGCGTCGGAGCCCAGCGCAAGCACGTCCTCGGCACGTCGGGCGGCCCTAGGCACGCGGCTGCCGAGCGCTTGCTCCGCCAGCCGCCGAACCACGAGCCGAGCGAGAGCGCGGGGCAGCGAGCGCAGCCGGGCGAGCTCGATCTCCTCACGCCCGCCCAGGACCTCGTCGACGAGCGCGTCGAGCACGTCGGCCTCCTCGCGCAGCAGCACCGCGGTGCGCACGACATTCGCCTCAGCCGCGGGGTGCAGGCGCCGCAGCGCCGGGACGAGCTCGTTGCGCGTACGCGCGCGCGTATAAGTCACGTCGTCGTTGGCGGGATCCTCGCGCCACGCAAGGCCGCGGGACTCGCAGTAGGCGGCGGTCTGCTCGCGGGTGACCTCGAGCAGCGGGCGCACGACGCGACCCTCGCGCGCCGCCATGCCGAGCAGCGCGCGCCGGCCCGGAGAGGCGGCGAGCCGGTAGAGGATGCCCTCCGCCTGATCGGTCGCGGTATGGCCGGTCGCGATCACTCCGGGCAGGGCGCTCGCGGCGGCGTAGCGACCTTCGCGCGCCCACGCGTGAAGGTTGCCGGTCGCCGGCGCCGGCCCTAGTCGCTCGACAACCAGCGCCACGCCGAGCCGCTCGCAGAGCGAAACGCAGTGCTCCTCCTCGTCGAGCGCCTCCGGCGCCAGCCCGTGGTTGACGTGGAGCGCGGTGAGCATTCCGCGACCGGCGAGCGTCACGGCGAGGTCGACCAGGCACGTCGAGTCGCGCCCTCCGGAGAGCATCACGACCACGGGCTCGCGGGCGGAGAGGAGGCCGCTCTTGCGAGCGGCCGCGACGACGGAGCGAACCTCCGGCTCGTCGGCGCGGCTCAAGACTTCGAGGTGCCCGTCGCCTTGCCCTTGGCCTTCTCGAGGCCAGCCACCCGCTTCTCGAGCGCATCGAGGCGGGTGCCGAGGCTCTTGACGTCCTCGCCGGAGGCCAGCCGCAGGTCGTCGAGCGTCTCGCGGATTCGCCCCGCGGTGCCCGTCAGCTCGTCGACTAGCTCCTGCGCGCGGTCGCGCGTGAGCTGGGCCTGGCCGACAGTCGCCTGCACCGTGCGGTCGACTGCGCTTCGCAGAGTGTCAGCGGTCTGCGCGCCGGCGGACTTCCGAGGCATCGCGTGAAAGAGTACCCGCGCACGATGTCCCCCAGCACGATCCACCTGCGGCCCACCGCGCCGCTGGCGCAGCGTGTCCTGCTCCCCGGCGATCCGGGCAGAGCCCTCGCGCTGGCGCAGGCGCTGCTGACCGATCCGCGCATGTTCAACCACAACCGGGGGTTGTGGGGCTACACGGGCGCCGCCCGGGACGGCGAGCCGCTCACCGTGCAGAGCACGGGAATGGGCGGCCCGAGCGCGGCGATCGTCGTGGAGGAGCTCGCGGCGCTGGGCGCCCGGACGATCGTGCGGGTCGGGACCTGCGGCGCGCTGCGCGACGACCTCCGCCTCGGCGAGGTGATCGTCGTGCGCGAGGCGCTCCCCGGCGACGGGGCGAGCCGGGCGCTGGGCGCGACCGGCCCCGTCGCGGCGGACCCTGAGCTGACGGCCGCGCTGCACCGCGCGGCGGACGGTGCCGCGCGAACCGGAACCGCCCTGACGACCGACCTCTTCTACGACCGCAACGGGGCACACGAGCGCGCGCACGCCGGTGAAGGAGCACAGGCGGCCTTGGTTGCCGAGATGGAAGCCGCCACGGTCCTGCGCCTAGGAGAGCTCCTCGGCCTGCGCGCCGGCTGCCTGCTCGGAGTCACCGACCTGCGCACCGGTCGGCACCAGCGCATGAGCGACGACGCGCTCGCCCTACTCGGCGTCCGGCTGGGCGAAATCGCCGCCCGCGCACTCTAGGGCCCGGCTCGAGACAGGCGCCCTTGGCGGCGGCTGCCGGCTCAGCCCTGGTCGCCGACCTTGAGACGCTCCTGCTCGCGCGGCACGGGCTCGGTCTCCTCGGGCAGCGCTCCGCGGAGGGCCGAGACCTCGGTTGCGATGCCGTTGAGCCGCTCCTCGATCCCCCGAAGCCGATCGTCGAGGCCTGCGCTCGAGCTCACCTCGGCGAGGCGGTCGTCCAGGCGGTCGACTCCGTCCTCGATGCCCTCGAGCCGTTGAGATACGGATCGCAGCCGCCGGGTCAGGCGCTCGATGTCCGCCGCTGAGGGCAGGTTGAGGGCGCCCATCGCGACTTCCTGCGCCTGGGTGGCCTTTTCGCGGGCGTCGAACGCGCGGGTGATCGCCGCGTTGACGAGTGGGTTCTCCAGCAGGTCCTGAGCAAGCTTTCCGACGGCGTCCTCGCCCTGGCGGGCGAGCCGGGCGCGCAGGCTGGGGTCCTCCGTGTCATCCATCTGGTCCTGAGCTCCTTGGTCGGCGGGGCGGACGGGTCACCTTAGCGGCGCCTCGCACAAAGCCGCGAAAGCCGTAACCCTCACCCTTGACTCTACGGTTGTGCGGGCGAGCGCGTGGGCGCTGGCACCCTTGACTCGCGAAAACCAGGACTCTCACCCTGGACTCCACGGTTAGACAACCCCACGCTGGCGCTCAGCGGAGCGCAGGCTGGCTCTCACCGGAGGTATGCTCCCCCGCGCGGCATCGATACGGCCGGTCTCGATGCGGAGGTCGGAGGCCGTCGCGCTTTCGCGCAACCTCGGCCCTCTCGCGAGCGTCTTGATCGTATATGGGCGACGGTTCCCCATTGCAAAGCCGCAATCGAGGCAGTAAGTTGCCTCGCTACGTGGCTCCCGCACTTACCGGTGGGTCGCGGCCCACTAGAGGGAGCGGGCGCGGGGGAGGAGAATTGGGGTGCCGATGAACCGATGGAAGTTGCTGGTTGCGCTCGTGGTTGCGGGCGCGCTGACCGGGGGGCTTGGCTCCACGGTCGTTCCTGCCTCCGCGCAGCAGTTCCAAATCACGGTCAAGCTGCCCACGGGCGGGACGACCACGCTCACCATCGAGATCGGCGGCTGCCCGAGCTCGATCGCCCTCGGCCCGGTCGTCGCCTGCGTGCCCGTCGGCGTGACCACCACCCCCCCGGAGCAGGCCACCCCCCCGCCCCCGCCGACGCAGCCCTCCGCGCAACCGGCTCCCGCGACCCCCACCTCGCCCGGCAATGGCGACAACTCGCCCGGCAATGGCGACAACTCGCCCGGCAATGGCGACGACACGCCCAGCGCCCGCGACAAGCCCGGTCGCCAGCCGACAAGCGGCGGCAGCAAGGGCGACAAAGGCAAGAGTGGTGACGGGGCAACCGAAGGCTCGAGTGTAGATCCAGACTCACCCATCCCCGGTGGCAGCGGCAAGCCCGAGAAGGACGGCCGTGGCGAGCCGACCACCCAGGCCGACGGCCAGCCCTCACTTAACAACCCGACGGTGACGGTCGCCGACGTGGGGCCGGCGCCCATCGGGGTGCCGAACTTCCTGATCGACAGGTTCCGGATCCCGCCCTTCCTGCTGCCGATCTACCAGGCGGCCGAGGCGCAGTACAACATCCCCTGGCAGATCCTCGCCGCCATCAACGAGATCGAGACCGACTACGGGCGCAACCTCAACGTCTCCAGCGCGGGAGCCATGGGGTGGATGCAGTTCATCCCCTCGACCTGGAAGTCCTACGGCACCGACGCCAACGGCGACGGCCGTCGCGACCCCTACAACCCGGTCGACGCGATCTTCGCCGCCGCGCGCTACGTCAAGGCGGCCGGCGGTGAGAAGGACATCCGCAAGGGCCTGTTCGCCTACAACAACGCCAACTGGTACGTGGACTCGGTCCTCCTGCGCGCGAAGGTCATCGGCGGCCTGTCCTCCGACGTCGTGGGCTCGCTCACCCAGATGGTCGAGGGTCGCTTCCCCGTCGCCGCGCGGTCGCGCTACGCCGACCAGCTCTCCGAGCGCGAGACCACCCGGCGCGTCGCGCGCTCGAAGAACGCTTCGATCCCGGTCGCCTCCAAGGTCGACCGCCAGTCCATCGACATCTTCTCGCGCCAGGGGGCGCCGGTGATCGCGGTCAACGACGGAGAGATGGTCCAGACCGGCCGGAGCAAGAAGCTCGGGCGCTTTGTGGTGCTCAAGGACTACGCCGGCAACCGCTACACCTACTCGCAACTCGGTTCCGTCGTCAGCTCCTACCCGGCGCCCAAGGAGAAGAAGGTCTCCCAGGAGCAGATCCGCGACGAGCTCAACCTTCCCAAGGACCCCAAGCCCACCCTTCCCGCCTCCGCCGGCGCCCAGCGCCCGAAGCCCGGAAGCACGGTGGCGTCGCGCAAGCCGGCCGGCAAGCCGACCGGAAAGCCCGCGCGCCCGACGCCCAAGACGACCGCCGGGCCGGTGGTCAATGTGACCAAGGAGCGCCTCTACGCCAACCCGACCAGGCCCACGGCCTACCGCAACGGTGGCCAGGAGCAGGTCGCCGCCACCAGCGGCAAGAAGGACTTCGAGACCTACGGCGCCTACTTCGCCCGCGTCTTCGGCCTGGGCCGCGACGACGTCGAGTTCAAGCCGCTGCGCAAGGGCGCCCAGGTCGCGGCGGGGACGGTGCTCGGTCGCCTCGGGACCCCCGTAGAGGGCAAGGCCCCCTACGTTACCTTCGTCATCCAGCCCTCCGGTAAGGGGACGCCGCTCATCGATCCCAAGCCGATCCTCGACGGCTGGAAGCTGCTCGAATCCACTGCGATCTACCGGGCGGCGGGCAGCAACCCGTTCGTCAGCCAGAAGACGGTCTCGGTCGGCCAGATGCTGCTGGAGACCAAGGAGCAGCTCGGCAAGTCCGTGCTCACGGATCCGCGCATCGACATCTACGAGTGCGGTCGCGACGACATCAAGGCCGGCCAGGTCGACAAGCGGGTGCTCATCACGATCAAGTACCTGGCCGGCTCGGGGCTGCGTCCGACCATCAGCTCGTTGAAGTGCGGGCACTCGAAATTCGTCGCCGGCGGCGGGCGGATCTCCGACCACTGGTATGGGCGGGCGGTCGACATCGCCGCGGTCAACGGGATCCCGATCCTCGGCAACCAGCAGGATGGTGGGATCGCCGACATCACGATCCGCAAGCTGCTCGAGCTCAAGGGCTCCATGATGGCCAGTCAGATCATCAGCCTGAGGACCTACCAGGGCGCCGACAACACGCTCGCGCTCCCTGACCACGACGACCACATCCACATCGGCTTCGGCCCGCAGCCGGGCCGCGGGAACCCCGGCGACGACGCGGTGCTCAAGCCTTCCCAGTGGCTCAAGCTGATCGACCGCCTGGGCGAGATCGACAACCCGACGGTGCCGATCAAGCCGTCGAAGTCCGCCATCCCCGACGACCCGACCGGCCGTCGCAAGGACGACTGACGGCGTCTAGAGCACCTTGAGGAGCGCCTCGAGCTCAGCGACCACGTCGCCGTCGAGCTTGACGGCCGCCTCTGTGTCGTAGGGCGTCGGGCCCTGGGTGACGATCGCGACGTCGCCGCCGGAGCGCATGGTGAGCTCCGGCAGGCCCGCGACGGGATAGACCTCGAGGGAGGAGCCGACGCAGAGCATGACGTCGGCCCGTGTCGCGAGGTCGAAGGCGCGCTGCATGGCCGCTTCGGGGAGCAGCTCGCCGAAGAGGACGACGTCGGGCTTGAGCGGCACGCCGCAGTCGCAGCGAGGGATGCCGTCCGCCGCCGCCGCGACGCGCTCGCCAGCGGCGTCGAGCGGGAAGGAAGAGCGGCACGTCAAGCACGACGACGTGGCGATCGAGCCGTGGACCTCGACCAATTCACCGGTGCCGGCCTTGCGGTGCAGCATGTCGATGTTCTGGGTGATCACCGCGTCGAGCGCACCCCGGCGCTCGAGCTCGACCAGCGCCGCGTGGGCGCCGTTGGGCTCCTTGGCCCCCAGCGTCGAAAAGCGCTGACCGTAGAAGCGCCAGAAGCGGCCCGGGTCGCTGCGAAAGACTCCGATGTGGGCCACCTCCATCGGATCGACGTTCTCCCACAGCCCCGTCCCCGGCGAGCGAAAGTCGGGGATCCCGGAGGGGACCGAGATTCCCGCACCGGTCAGCGCGACGACCGAGCGCGCCTCCCGGATCAGCTCCGCAAGGCGCTCGACGCGTTCCTGCGCCGCCGGGTTCGGCGCCGGCTTCGCGACCTGCACCGGCCGGTCCGCTCCGGCGCCGTTCCCCGGGCCGGACCGCTCAGGCGCCCTCACTCACTTTCCCTTGAACGCCGGCGCTCGCTTCCCCAGGAAGGCCGAGATGCCCTCTCTCGCGTCCTCGCTTTGAAAGGCCATGGCGAAGGCTCGCTTCTCGGCTTCGATGCCCTGGTCGAGGTCGCCCGCTCCGCTGCACCGCTTGACCTGCTCGACGGCGAGCGGCGCCTGCTCGGCCAGCTTGCGCGCAAACGAGAACGCCGTGTCGAAGAGCTCCTGGTCGGGCACCACACGGTTGACGAGCCCGTGCTCGTAGGCCTCCTCGGCGGTGATCGCGTCGCCGACGAGGTTCATCTCGAGCGCCTTGCTCGGGCCCACCAGCCGCGGCAAGCGTTGAGTCCCGCCGAAGCCGGGGATGATCCCCAGCTTGATCTCGGGCTGGGCGAAGATCGCCGACTGAGCGGCGATGCGGACGTCGCAGGCCATGGCGAGCTCGCAGCCTCCGCCGAAGGCGATCGCGTTGACCGCGACCACCGTCGCAACGCTGGTCGAGCCGAGGTCGCGCAACAGCGTGTGGCCGGCCTCGATGAGGTGCCGGCCCTTGGCCTCGTCCATCTGGGTGAACGCCTTGATGTCGGCTCCGGCCGAGAAGACGACCGGGATGGAGGAGGCGATGAGCAGCGCGCGCGCGCTCCCTTCGCTTGAGACCTTCTCCCACACCGCCGCGAGGTCCTCGATGACCTGCGGGGAGATCGCGTTCATCGGTGCGTTGGCCAGCCAGGCGATCGCCACCTTGCCGCGCGTCTCGAGCTTGACCGTGTCGCGCTGGTCGCCCTCGTCGGGCTGGGCGTAGGCGTAGAAGCCCTGGCCGATCTTGGCCCCGAGGCGGCCCTGGGCGACCAGGCGTCGCAGCACGAGCGGGACGCCGAAGCGCTCCTCGCCGTGCTCCTCGGCGGCCTGCTCCATCTTCTCCAGCGCGACGTCGAGGCCCTCCACGTCCGCCTTCCAGAAGGGCGGAAGCAGCCCGCGACGCGGGTCGAGGCCCGCGCCGGCCATCAGGCCGAGGTCGATCTCGCGGACGGTGCAGACGCCCTCTTCGAGCACGAGGCACGCCTCGCGCAGCGCCTTGAGCTGCCAGAGGTCTGGGAGATTGCCGGGAGGCTCGCCGTCGCCATCGACTTGGGGCCGGCCGTCGTGGTAGAAGCCCGAGCCACCGGTCTTGGCGCCGAGCTTTCCCTCCGCCACCAGGCGCTTCATGCCCTGGTGGACGTAGAAGCGGTCGCCGTAGCTGGAGCGCAGGTGCTCGGCTACGTGATAGACGGTGTCCAGCCCGAGGAGGTCGACCAGCATGAACGGCCCCATGGGCGCGACGTTGGCGGCAGCGACGCTCTGGTCGATCTTCTCGATGGAGAGCCCCTGTTCCTCCTGGGCACGCCAGATCTCGCACACGGCGCTGTTGAGGATCCGGTTGACGACGAAGCCGGGAACCTCCGCGCAGGTGATCGGCTGCTTGCGGATCGCCTGGGCGAAGTTGAGCGCAGCACTGACGGTCTCTGGGGCGGTCTCGTCGCCCTCGACGATCTCGATCAGCGGCATGACGGCCGCGGGGAAGAAGTAGTGGAAGCCGACGACCTTCTCGGGCCGCAGGGTTGCCTGGCCGATCTCCGAGATCGACAGCGACGACGTGTTGGACGCGAGGATCGCGTGGCCCGGCGTCGCGGCGTCGAGCTCTGCGAACACGCGCTGCTTGAGCTCGATCTTCTCGGGCACGGCCTCGACCACGAAGTCGACGTCGCCGAAGCCCTCGTAGGTCAAGCTGCCGGCGATGCGACCGACGACCTCCTCGACATGCGCCCTGCCCTCCTCCTCGGAGAGCTTGCCCTTCTCGACGAGCCGGCCGACCTGGCCCTGGGTCACGTTGCGGGCCTCGGTGAGCCCGTGGTCGACGAGCTCCTGCGCTACGTCCTTGAGGACGACGGGTACGCCTGCCGCGGCGATGGTCTGGGCGATCTGGCCGCCCATCGTGCCTGCGCCGACTACAGCGGCCTTGAATACGAACATGCCTTTAGAGCCTCGTGGGGATCGGGTTCGAGAGGGCGCGGACCCTATCGGTCCGGGTGCCCCGCCCCGCACTCGCGCCCCACGCTGCGCCCCTCCCCCTCACGTCCGAAGCTCCGCCCGGATGAGGTCGACCCCGCGTGCGATCGCGTCGAGACGGGGGCCGACCTGCGCGGCAAGCCGGGCGCGCTCCTCCTCGCCCTTCGGGGTTATTCGATAGAAGCGCCGGGTGCGCCGTTCGGGGTGCTCCCAATCCCCTTGGACGCAGCCGCCGGCCTCCAGGTTGCGCAGGAGCGGGTACATCGTGTTGGGGTTGACGGCCACCGCACCCGCGGTCAGGTGCCCGATGCGCTCCATGAGCTGGTTGCCGTACGTCGGCCCCTGGGCGACGAAGTGCAGGACAAGGAGCGGAAGCAGCCCGCCGCGACGCAGGTCGCCGACCAGCGGATCGCTGCCACCCGGCCCGCCCCGTGCCCGCTCCGGCGAGGCAGCGCCGGCCGCAGCCGTCGCCTCGTCGAGCGAGGCGGTCTGCGCCACCACGGCGGTGGTGCGCTTCGCCGAGCGACCCATTCGCCGGGGATTATCCGCGACGCGGCCCGGCGAAGCGCCCGGTCAGACCGCGGCGCCCGCCACCTCGGCCTGCGCCGGCTCATCGATGTGGCGCGGCAGGAGCGTCTCGCGCGCGATGACCAGGCGCTGGATCTGCGAGGTGCCCTCGTAGAGCTGCATGATCTTCGCGTCGCGCATGAGCTTCTCGACGGGGTACTCCTTGATGTAACCGTAGCCGCCGTAGACCTGCACGGCGTCGGTGGTGACCTCCATCGCGGTGTCGGCCGCGAAGCGCTTGGCGTGCGAGCTGCTCAGCGTGTTGCGCTTGCCCTGGTCGAGCTCGACTGCGCCGTTCCAGGTCAGCAGGCGCGCGGCGGCGATCTTGGTCGCCATGTCGGCGATCATGAACTGGATCGCCTGGTGCATGGCGATCGGGACCCCGAACTGGACGCGCTCCTTCGAGTAGGCCGTGGCGAACTCGAAGGCGGCCTGCGCGATGCCGACCGCCATCGCCGCCACGCCGGGGCGCGTGCGGTCGAGGGTCATCATCGCGAGCTTGAAGCCGCGGTTCTCCTCGCCGATGAGGTTTCCGGCCGGGACCTCGACGTCGTTGAAGGTGATGGTCGCGGTGTTTGAGGCACGCTGGCCCATCTTGTCCTCCTTCTTGTCCACCACCACGCCCCAGTCCTTCTCGACGACGAAGGCGGAGATCCCGCGGTGGCCGGCCTCCTTGTCGGTCTTTGCGTAGACGATGAACCAGTCGGCGTAGCCTCCGTTGGTGATGAAGCACTTCGAGCCGTTGATGACGTACTTGTCGCCCTTCCTGACGGCTGTGGTGCGCATGCCCGAAACGTCGGAGCCGGCGTCGGGCTCGGTCAGGCAGAAGGAGGCGAGCTTGGGTGCCTCGGCGAGCATCCCCAGGTACTTCTTCTTGACTTCCTCCGAGGCGCCCACGGCCAGCGGCGCGGCGGCCAGGCCGTTGCAGGTGAGCGAGGTGCCGATGCCCGAGCAGCCCCAGCCGAGCTCCTCCTCGATGATCACGCCCTCGAGGTAGCCCAGGCCCGGGCCGCCGTACTCCTCGGGGATATGGGTGTTCATCAGCCCGGTCTCCCAAGCCTTCTCGATGACTTCCTGGGGCCACGTGCCGTCCTTGTCGTACTCCCAGGCGACGGGGCGCATCTCCTTCTCGGCGAAGGTGTGAGCGAGCTCGCGGATGTCCTTCTGCTCGTCGGTCAGCGTGAAATCAACCACGGTTGATGGCTCCTTGGAAGGCATGTGCGCGAGCGAGGCAAGACCGGCCGCGCAAAGCAGATTGACTAGTCAGTCAACCGAGGATTGTAGGAGGTCGGCCGGGTGGGTGGGATAGGGTCCGACCATGGCCGACGCCCGCCGCTTCGAGCTCGACGAGCTCATCATCCGCCCAGGGACCTACTTCAACCCGCAGACCGAGGTGCTCGTAGTCGTCGACGACTCCCCCGAGATGGACTCCGAGATCTTCAACATGGAGGAGCTCGAGGGCGCGGAGTGGGTTCTGATCGCCGACGAGACGCCGGTAGACGAGCCCGCTCGCGACGAACTGCTCCAGCGCTTCCAGATCCACTACCACCCCGGCGCGGCCAACTCGATCACCGACGACGGCGACGAGCACGAGGACGAGCTCGAGGAGGACGACCAGGAGGTCGGCCGGGAGTAGGCGAGCCCGCTGATCACCGCCTGGCATCGTCCTCACCTGCTCGCGTACGGCGTACGCCACGCAGGCTGCGTCCTTGCCAGGCGGCGCCAGCGAGCTCGCCTACGACCGCAGCTCTTCCCCGCTTGCCCGGCGCTCGCGCTCTGCTCGGGTCTCGTCGATGTCGGGGTCGCGGCGGTCCCCGATCAAGGAAGCCACCGCGCCCACCGCGAAGGCCACCACCACCACGGCGAGGCTGGGCAGCGGGCCGATCTTCACGAAGCCCTCGATCAGCAGCTTGACCGCGACGAGCGCGAGCACCACCGCGATCGTCTCGTCGAGGTAGCGGAAGCGGGCGATGAGCCCCTCAACGAGCACGAAGAGCGCCCGCAGCCCGAGCAGGGCGAAGGCGTTCGCCGTCCAGATGATCAGCGAGTCGCGGGTGATCGCGAAGGCGGCGGGAATAGAGTCGACCGCGAAGGCGATGTCCGCGAAGACGATCGCCGCCAGGCAGAGGAAGAGCGGCGTGACGTGGCGCTTGCCCGCCTCGCTCGCGAACAACTTGCCCTCCCGAAAGCCCGAGGTCACCGGGAAGAAGCGCCGGACGATGCGCACGAACAGATTGCGGTCGGGATCGACGTTCTCGTCCACGCCGCGCAGCACGCGGTAGGCGAGGATCAGCAGTGCCACGCCGAGCAGGTAGATGACTACGTGGAACTGCTCGATGAGCGCGACCCCGCCGAGGATCGCCAGGCCGCGCAGGACCAGGGCGGCCGCGATGCCCCAGAAGAGCTGCCGCGCCCGCTGCTCGACGGGGACACCGAAGTAGGAGAAGAGCAGCAGGAAGACGAAGAGGTTGTCGAGCGAGAGCGAGCGCTCGATCAAGTACACCGTCGTGTAGTTGATGGCGGACTCGGTCCCGTCGAGGGCCAGCACCGGCAGCGCGATCGCCAGCGAGAGCGCGAGCCATCCGACGCTCCAGATCAGGCCCTCGCGGAAGCTCGGGTCTCGCCCGCGGGCGAAGAACCGCAGGTCGACCATGAGCAGGACGACGATGACGACCATCACCCCGCCCAGGGCGATGGGACCGGTGAAGGCGAGAGGGGGCCCCATCAGGCGTAGAAGAAGGCCACACCCAGGACGGCGTACACCGCCAGGAGCTGAAGGCCCTCGTACCAGTGCGACTCGCCCTCGTGGGTCACGTGGCTGGCGATGAGGACCGCGAAGAAGATCGCGGCGAGCTCGAACCCGTTGAAGACCAGCGCCAGCGGGAAGTCCCCGATGAAGAAGGAGAGGAGAACGAGCACCGGGGCCGCGAACAGCGCGATCTGCGCGCTCGAGCCGATGGCGATGTTCACGGCGAGGTCCATCTTGTTCTTGGCGGCGACGTAGACCGCAACCCAGTGCTCGGCCGCGTTGCCGACTATCGCGACGACGATGATCCCGATGAAGAACTCGCTCAGGCCGACCTTCACGGCGGTCTCGGAGATGGAGCCGACGAGGATCTCGGACATGACGCCGACGGCGAGGCCGGCCCCGGCGAGCGCGAGCACCGCCTTGCGGACGTTCCAGGCCTCGCCCTCGTGCTCCTCGGAGCCCTCGGGGTTGAAGAGGTCGCGGTGGGACTTGAGCGAGAACCACAGGCCGGCGGCGTAGGAGACCAAGAGGATGATCGCGACCGCGAAGGAGAGGTGCTCGACGTCGGAGCTGTAGTTGCGCGACTCCGCGGTGGGTGACGGCAGGCCGCCGCCGACCACGAGCTGGTAGATGGCGGGCATGGCGAGCGCGACGATCGCGAGCAGGAGCATCGAGGACTGCGCGCCCACCGCCGTCCTGTCGAACGTCTGTCGCTCGCGACCGAGCCCGCCGATCAGCATCGCGGCTCCCATGACCAGCAGGGTGTTGCCCAGGATGGACCCGATCAGCGACGCCTTGACGACCTCTTGGAGACCCTCGTTGAGGGCGAAGAACGCGATGATGAGCTCGGGAAAGTTGCCGAAGGTCACGTTGAGCAGCCCACCGATGCCCGGGCCCGACCGCGCGGCGAGCTCCTCGGTCGCGCGCCCCATCAGCGCCGCCGTGGGAATCACGCCGGCGGCCGCCGCTGAGAAGATCACCGGTGCGGCCGCGTGGACGACCTCGAGCGCGATCGCCACGGGAATGGCCGGCACCAGGAGGTAGGGCCAGCCCTGGCCGCTGAGCAGGAAGCGACGCAGGCTTGGCCGCTTCGAGGCGGGGGCATTCACGGACGACGAAGGATAGGGCCCACGGGGGTCCGAGTCTGGGCTCAGGTCAGGAGTTGAGGAGGTCGGCGCACTTCTGCGCCTTCTCTAAGAAGGTGTTTGGAAATCGTCATTTGGGGTTCTTTGTGGATGACCACGGTTTGGGGCCGGGCGGTGGGGCGAGGCGGTTGAGCATGATCGCGATCATCGCCCACTTGACTATCGCTTCGTGGG
>Ga0183260_10002475_pt1 | contig 15266 bp, 12 predicted proteins | sample AntDrymUQ4972206_2_FD_129768 | JGI IMG/M metagenome (GOLD analysis project Ga0183260, IMG submission 129768) | Polar desert sand microbial communities from Dry Valleys, Antarctica - metaG UQ497 (22.06) (version 2) (version 2) | ecosystem: Environmental > Terrestrial > Soil > Desert | place... | reverse complement strand
GGCTGGCCCACCTTGCAGTTGTCGCGGTAGATGGCCACGGCCTTCACCCCGAGCTTCCAGGCGTCGAGGTGCAGCTGCTCGACGTCGGCCACCGATGCCGACTCGGGCATGTTGACCGTCTTCGAGATGGCGCCCGAGATGAACGGCTGCACCGCCGCCATCATCCGCACGTGGCCCGTGTAGTGAATGGTGTTGTCGCCCATCGAGCAGGCGAAGACCGGCAGGTGGGCGGCGTCGACGTAGGGGGCGCCCACGATGGTCTTGTGCTCGTCGATGTAGGCGATGATGTCCTGGACCTGGGCCTCGCCGTAGCCCAGCTTGCGCAGGGCCCGGGGGATGGTCTGGTTGACGATCGACATGGTGCCGCCGCCCACCAGCTTCTTGGTCTTGACCAGCCCGAGGTCGGGCTCGACGCCGGTGGTGTCGCAGTCCATCAGCAGGCCGATGGTGCCCGTCGGGGCGAGCACGCTGGCCTGGGCGTTGCGCACCCCGTAGGCGCCGCCCAGCTCGACGGCCTCGTCCCACGCCTCCTGGGCCGCGGTCAGCAGCGCCTCGGGGACGGCCTCCTCGTCGATCTTGGCCACCTCGGTGCGGTGCATGCCCAGCACCCGCAGCATGTGCTCGGCGTTCCTCTGGTAGCCGGGGAACGGCCCCATGCGGGCGGCCGTGCGGGCGCTGGTGGCGTAGGCCTGCCCGGTGAGGAGGGCGGTGATGGCGGCGGCCCGGGCCCGGCCCTCGTCGGAGTCGTAGGGCAGCCCCTCGGACATCAGCAGGGCGCCGAGGTTGGCGTAGCCGATGCCGAGCTGGCGGAACCGGCGGCTGTTCTCGGCGATCTTCTCGGTGGGGTAGTCGGCGTTGCCGACGATGATCTCCTGGGCCGTGAACACCACGTCGACCGCCCGCCGGAAGCCCTCGACGTCGAAGTCGACGTCCTCGTCGACGAAGGCCAGCAGGTTCATGCTGGCCAGGTTGCAGGCGGAGTTGTCGACGTGCATGTACTCGCTGCACGGGTTCGAGCCGTTGATCCGCCCGTCCTCGTGGGCGGTGTGCCAGCGGTTGATGGTGGTGTCGAACTGCAGCCCAGGGTCGGCGCAAGCCCAGGCCGCCTCGTTGATCTGGCGGTAGAGGTCGCGGGCCCGGAGGGTCTTGGTGACGGTGCCGTCGGTGACGGCCCGGAGGTGCCAGTCGGCGTCGGCCTCCACCGCCGCCATGAACTCGTCGCTGACCCGCACCGAGTTGTTGGCGTTCTGGTACTGGATGGAGATCGAGTCGCGCCCGTCGAGGTCCATGTCGAAGCCGGCGTCGCGCAGGACCCGCGCCTTTTCCTCCTCGCGGGCCTTGCACCAGATGAAGTCCTCGATGTCCGGGTGGTCGACGTTGAGGATGACCATCTTGGCGGCCCGCCGGGTCTTGCCCCCGCTCTTGATCGTGCCGGCGGACGAGTCGGCGCCCCGCATGAAGCTGACCGGCCCGGAGGCCGTGCCCCCGCCCTTCAGGTGCTCGACGCTGGAGCGGATCCGGGACAGGTTGACCCCGGCCCCCGACCCGCCCTTGAAGATGGTCCCCTCCTCCCGGTACCAGTCGAGGATCGAGTCCATCGAGTCCTCGACGGCCAGGATGAAGCAGGCGCTGCCCTGCTGAGGCACGCCCTCGACACCGATGTTGAACCACACCGGGCTGTTGAAGGCCGCCTTCTGGTGGATGATCAGGTGCTTGAGCTCGGCCCGGAAGGTCTCGGCCTCGGCGTCGTCGACGAAGTAGCCGTCCTTGCGGCCCCAGGCGGTGATGGTGTCAGCCACCCGGTCGACCACCTGCTTCAGGCTCCACTCCCGCCCGGGCGCGCCGAGGGTGCCCCGGAAGTACTTCTGGGCGAGGATGTTGGTGGCGTTGAGCGACCACGTGCTGGGCACCTCGACCCCCAGCTGCTCGAAGGCGACGGCGCCGTCCTTCCAGTTGGTGATCCGGGCGTCGCGCCGCTCCCAGGTGACCGTGTCGTAGGGGTGCACCTCGGCGGTGGTGAAGTGCCGGGCGAAGCCGATGCCGGTCGACTCGGGAGCGATGGTCACGGAAAGGAACCTCCGAAGAGAGTGGGCGCGCCTGATCAGGATGGCGCAGGCAACGGCGAAAGGGCGGCCCACACGCGACGCCCAGCCCTGGGCGCCTCGGGGATGGACCTTGGACCCCGAAGTCTAAATCACATGGGTGTGATCCACAAGAGGATGTCCTGGGGAAAGTCAGGGGATCGACCGGGCGGCCCTGTGGACGGGGGCGCCGGAACGGGGGTCTCATCACACGTGTCAGCCTGAGGGGGTGGACGACCGGACCCACGTCCTCGACGCCGTGGCCGTCCTCGAGCGGGGTGGTCTGGTCGCCTTTCCGACCGAGACGGTCTACGGGCTCGGGGCCGACGCCGCCGACGCCGACGCCGTCGCCCGCATCTTCGCGGTGAAGGGTCGGCCCGCCGCCCACCCGCTGATCGTCCACATCGCCGGCACCGAGGACCTGGGCCGCTTCGCCGACACCGTGCCGGCCAGCGCCCTCCGGTTGACCGAGGCGCTCTGGCCTGGTCCGCTGACGGTCGTGGTGCGCCGGGCCGACCACGTCTCCCCCCTGGTGGCGGGCGGTGCGGCCACCCTGGCCCTCCGCTCCCCCGCCCACCCCGTGGCCCAGGCCCTGCTCGAGGCCTTCGGCGGCGGGATCGCCGCGCCGTCGGCCAACCGCTTCGGGAGGGTGTCGCCCACGACGGCGGCCCACGTGCGGGCCGACCTGGGCGACGACGTCGACCTCGTCCTCGACGGGGGCCCCTGCCTGGTCGGGGTCGAGTCGACCATCGTCGACTGCACCGGGGACCAGGTGGTCGTCCTCCGGCCGGGTGGCGTGCCGGTCGAGGTGCTCGAGGGCGTGCTCGGGGCACCGGTGGGGCGCCGCCCCGGCGCGGGGGCGCCGGCCGTGCCGGGCACGTTGGCCTCGCACTACGCCCCCCGGGCTCGGGTGGTGGTGGCCGGGACGGTCGCGGAGGCGCTGGCCCGTGCCGCCGCGGCCGGCCGGCGATCGGGTGTCCTGCTCCCCCGGGCCACCGAGGTGCCGGAGGGGGTCGCGCTCCTGGTCGCCGACGAGGAGCCGGCCGGCTACGCCCGTGTCCTCTACGCCAGGCTGCGCCAGGCCGACCAGCTCGGCCTCGACCTGCTGGTCGCCGTGCCTCCCGCCGCCCAGGGGCTCGGGGTGGCCGTCGCCGACCGCCTCCGCCGCGCCGCCACCTCCCCCACGGCCTGACCGCCCACCCCAGCGCGCCACATCCCGCACGGCGCGGACCCCAGCGCGCTGAGCCTCAGGGGGCCGGGAGTGGCGGGGCGACCTGGTCGACGGGGGCGGCCTCGGCGAGGTGCTCGAGGAGCCCGACCAGGTGGGGCAGGCGGGCCCGGTCCTCGTCCGCCAGGGCGTGGAGGCGGTCGGACAGGAACGCCGTGCGCTCCTCCCGGACCAGCTGGAGGGCGGCTCGGCCGGCGGCCGTGGTGGTGATCAGCGCCGCCCTGGCGTCGTCAGGGTCGGCCTGGCGCTCGACCATGGCGATCTCGACGAGGCCGGCGACGATCCGGGTCAGCGTGGGAGGCGCCACCGCCTCGTGCGCCGCGAGCTCGGCCAGGCGCACCGGTTCGAGCCGCTCCACCGAGGTGAGGCACGACAGCTGCGACGGCGTGAGCCCGCCCATCGTGCGCTGGCGCAGCTGCCGGGCCAGGCGGGCGATGGCCACCCGCAGCCGAGCGGCCTGCTCGACCTCGTCCTCGGCCAGCCGGTCCGCCACGCCCGCAGTCTGACCGGTGGCCGGCCCGCGGGCCACCACCGCTACCGTTCCGGTGGTGGGCGTGGTGGTCGCGGTCGACGCAGGCACCACCGGTGTGCGGGCCGTGGCCGTCGACGAGGCGGGGCAGCTGGCGGGATGGGCCTATCGCGAGCTGGCCCAGCACTTCCCCCGGCCCGGGTGGGTCGAACACGACCCGGAGGAGATCAGCGCCGCCGTCGGCTCCACCCTGGCCGAGCTGGGCGCCGCCCTCGAAGCCGAGGGCACCGCCATCGCCGCCGTCGGGGTCACGAACCAGCGGGAGACAGCGGTGGCGTGGGGCCGGCGTACGGGCCGGCCCCGCCACCGGGCCGTGGTGTGGCAGGACCGGCGCACCGCCGCCCGGTGCGACGAGCTCGCCGAGGCGGGTCACCTCGCCCTGGTCCGGGAGGCCACGGGGCTGGTGCTCGACCCGTACTTCACCGCCTCCAAGCTCGAGTGGCTGCTGGGCGAAGGAGGCGTCGAGGCCGACGAGGATCTCGCCGTCGGCACGGTCGACACCTGGGTCGTCCGCCACCTCACCGGGGGCCGGGCCCACGTCACCGACCCGTCGAACGCCAGCCGGACGCTCCTCTACGACCTGCGCACCGGCGGGTGGTCGCCCGAGCTGTGCGAGCTGTTCGGCGTCCCCCTGGCCGCCCTGGCCGAGGTGCGACCCTCGAGCGGCCGCTACGGCGTCACGGTCGAGGGCTGCGGCCTGCCGGCCGGGATCCCGGTCAGCGGGATCGCCGGTGACCAGCAGGCGGCCCTGTTCGGCCAGGCCTGCCTGACCCCCGGCATGGTCAAGCAGACCTACGGCACCGGCGGGTTCGCCCTGTTGAACGTGGGCGACGAGCGGCCGGCGGTGGTCGAGGGGCTGCTGACGACCGTCGCCTGGCAGCTCGCCGACGGCGGGCCGACCACCTACGCCTACGAGGGAGCGGTGTTCGTGATGGGCGCGGCCGTCCAGTGGCTGCGCGACGGGCTGGGCCTCATCTCCTCCTCGGAGGAGGTCGAGGCGCTCGCTCTGACCGTGCCCGACTCCGGTGGCGTCGTCATCGTGCCGGCCTTCACCGGGCTGGGCTCGCCCTGGTGGGATCCGTGGGCCCGGGGCACCGTCGTCGGCCTGACCAGGGGTGTGGGACGGGCCCACCTGGCCCGGGCCGTGCTGGAGGCGATGGCCTTCTCTACCCGCGACGTGGTCGAGGCGATGGCCCGCTCGGCCGGCCGGGAGGTGCTCGAGCTGCGGGTCGACGGCGGCGCCGCCCGCAACGACCTGCTCCTCCAGCTGCAGGCCGACCAGCTGCAGGTGCCCGTCGTCCGCCCCGCCGTCACCGAGACCACCGCCCTCGGCGCCGCCTTCCTGGCCGGCCTGGCCGAGGGCGTGTGGTCGTCGACGGACGACGTGGCGGCGGCGTGGACCCCGGAACGCACGTTCCGCGCGAAGGTCTCGGCCGGCTCGGCGGCGGGCCCCCACGAGACCTGGCTCCGTGCCCTGGAACGTTCCCGTTCCTGGACCCGGTGACCCGAGCGCCTCGCCGCTCGCTGGCACGGCGGGTCCGAGCTCTGAGCGGCGTCGTCCGCTTCTCCGGCCGTCGTCGATGAGGCTGACTGGTGGGCGGCGATGAGCGGGTGGAGCGGCCGTCAGCCCGGACGGGCGACCGACGCCGCGTCGGCTTCGCGGGCGACGGCCAGCTCGGCCCAGCGGTGGTCGGCGATGCGGGCCACGGCCGCCAGCTGGCGGCGCTCCCGGGCTCGGAAGGGGCGGCCGCGGCGGCCGAGGACGAGCGCCAGGTCGGCCCGGGGCAGCGCCGCCCAGGCGATGTCGTCGGGGCCGCACTCGGCGGCGGCGACGCGCTGGGAGGTGCGGCTGCCGGCGACAAAGGCGACGAGCCAGGGCGTCGTCGGCGAGAGGCCGTCGATGGCCAGGCAGGCCCCGGCGTCGACGTCGAGGACGACGGCCCACTCGGCTTCGGCGTCGTGGCGGGCCCGACCGGACAGCGCTCCCAGCAGCTCGCTCACATCCCGCTTCTCGCACAGGAGGGCGGCCGTCTCGAGGGCGTCGAGGCGGGGGTCGACGACGGTGGCCGACGCCGGGCGCACGTCCTCGACGTCGACGCCGTCGACCTGGCCGACCTCGCTGATGAGCAGCGGGACGAGGTCGGCGTCGGGCAGCTCGACCACCAGCTCGTCGATGGCCCGCCCGGCGCCGCGCTCCAAGATATCGATGCCGATCAGGTCGCCCCGGACGGCGCCGATCCGGCTGGCCACCGCCCCGAGGGCCCCCGGTCGGTCGGGCACCCAGACGCGCAGCACGAACACCGGCATGGCCGCAACCTAGGCCCGGAATGTGACGGAAGGGTTTCGTCCGTAGGGCCATCCCGTGGCGGCGACGAGCGTCACCCGACGGCGACGAGCGAGGGGGGCGGGGCCAGCGCCTCAGCCCGCTTCGGGGTGGCGGCGCCCGCCTCGGCGGTATCGGCCCCGTTGCGCTTGGCGTAGGACGGCACGTACTCCTGCCCGGAGAGGGCCTGCAGCTCGTACATGACCTCGTCGGTGATGTCGCGCAGGGCGAGCCGGTCGTGTTCCCGGTGCTGCATCCGGTCGTAGGTGAGCGGCCGGCCGATGCGGACCGTGATCGGCACGAACGGGTTGGGGACGACCTGGCCGATCGGCTGCGCCTCCTTGGTGCCGATCATGGCCACCGGAAGGATCGGGCACCGGCACTGCAGGGCGAGGCGGGCCACGCCGGTGTAGCCCCGGTAGAGGCGGCCGTCGGGGCTGCGGGTGCCCTCGGGGTAGATGCCGAAGACCCCGCCGGCCTCCAGCACGCCGCGGGCGGCGGCCAGCGCCCCGTCGCTGGCCGAGCCGCCGCCGCGCCGGATGGGGATCTGCCCGGCGGCCCGGAAGAACCACGCCGTCTTCGGGTCGTCGAAGTACTCGGCCTTGGCCACGAAGGTGACCCGACGCCGCAGCACCATCGGCAGGAAGATCGAGTCGCAGAACGAGACGTGGTTGGAGGCGAGGATGACCGGGCCGTCGGCCGGCACGTGCTCGAGCCCCTCGACCCGCACCCGGTAGAAGAACCGCAGGACCGGGGTGAAGACCACCTTCACCAGCCAGTACGTCATCGAGGCGTCAGGCTAGGGGACGCCTCATCCCAGCTTGGGCAGGGCCCGCTTCACGTTCCTCGCGGCCTGGCCGATGCGCTGCTCGTTCTCGATCAGGGCGAAGCGCACGTGGCCCTCGCCGCCGAGGCCGAAGCCGACCCCGGGCGACACCGCCAGGTTGGCCTCGGTGATCAGCATCTTCGAGAACTCCAGGCTGCCCATCTCCTGGTAGGGCTCGGGCACCGGCGCCCACACGAACATCGTGCCCTTGGGCCGCTCGATCTCCCAGCCCACCCGGCTGAAGGCGTCGCACAGGGCGTCGCGCCGCGACGAGTAGATCTCGTTCACCTGCTTGGGGTAGTCGTACGCCTCGTTCAGCGTGACGGTGGCGGCGATCTGGATCGGCTGGAAGGTGCCGTAGTCGAGGTAGCTCTTCAGCTTGGTGAGGGCCTGCACCACCCTGGCGTTGCCCACGAGGAAGCCGACCCGCCACCCGGCCATCGAGAAGCTCTTGGTCAGGGTGAACAGCTCGACCGAGCACTCCTTGGCCCCCGGCACCTGCAGCACCGACGGCGGCTGGTAGCCGTCGAAGGCGGTGTCCGAGTAGGCGAAGTCGTGCACGAGCACCACCTCGTTCTCCTGGGCGAAGGCCACCAGCTTGGTCATCCACGCCAGGTCGACGCACTGGGTGGTGGGGTTGTGGGGGAACGAGCAGACGATCACCCGAGGCCGGGGCCACTGGCTCTTGAACGCCTCGATGCAGCCCTCGAGGAAGTCGCGGCCGCCGTCGAGGCGCACCTGCTGGACCTCGGCGCCGGCGAACAGCGGCGCGTAGATGTGGATCGGGTAGCTGGGTGTGGGCACCACGGCCGAGTCGCCGGGGCCGAGCAGCACCCACATGAGGTGCGACAGGCCCTCCTTGGCCCCGATGGTGGTGACCACCTCCTGGTCGGGGTCGAGCTCGACGTTGAAGCGGCGCCGGTAGTGGTCGGCCACCGCCTGGCGCAGCTTGGGGATCCCCTTCGACGAGGAGTACCGGTGGTTGCGGCTGTTGCGGGCCGCCTCGGCCAGCTTCTCCACGGCGATCTCGGGCGACGGGATGTCGGGGTTGCCGAACCCGAGGTCGACCACGTCATGCCCGGCCCGGCGGGCCTCGACCTTCAGGTCGTTGATGATGGAGAAGACGTACGGCGGCAGCCCGGTGATGCGGCGGAACGGGTAGTCGTCGAGGCCCACGGGCCCGAGGCTACCGCCGCCCCCTCCCGGGTCCTGGACGGTTCCGCCCCGCCCTCCGGGCCCATTCCCCGAGCTCAGCGCCGGGATCTCTCGCGGCCGAGGAGGGCGGCACCCACCGCACCCGCCCTGGCCCCGAGCGCGGCCGGCACGATCGGCACCTCGGGTCGATTGGCCGCGCCCAGCACCAGGCCGGAGAAGGCGGCGCGGGTGGCGTCGAGGTACAGGGGGGCGTCGTCGACCAGGCCGCCGCCCAGCACGATCAGCCCCGGGTCGAGGACGTTCGTCAGGTTGGCCATCCCGAGGGCCAGCCACCAGGCGAACTCGTCGAGGATCACCCTGGCCCCCTCGTCGCCCTCCTGGGCGGCAGCGGTGACGTGCTCGCCCCTGACGCTCTCGCAGTCACCCCCGGCTCGGGCCACGATCCCCGGTGCCCGGCCGGCGACGGCCGCCTCGCGAGCCAGGCGGGCCAGGCCGCCGCCCGAGGCGAAGCGCTCCCAGCACCCGCGCTGGCCGCAGGGGCACGGGGGACCGTGGGGGTCGACGACCATGTGGCCGATCTCGCCGGCGTAGCCGTTGGCGCCGCGGGCCAGGCGCCCGCCCACGACCAGGCCTCCGCCGATGCCGGTGCCGAGGGCCACCAGGAGCACGTCATCGGCGCCGGCGGCCGCACCGGCGGCCCACTCGCCAAAGGCCGCGCACGTCACGTCGTTGTCGACCTGGACGGCGACGCCGAGCCGCCGGGCCAGCCCGTCGCCGAGAGCGAGGCCCTCGGCCCGGCGGAGGTTGGGCGCCACCCGCAGCACCCCGTCGACATCCACCAGCCCCGGCGCGCCCACGCCCACCGAGCCAGGGGACCCGCCGGCCGCCGCGCTGACGTCGGTGGCCACGACGGCCAGGACGTCCAGGAGGGCGTCGCCCCCCTCGACCGGCGTGGGCACCCGGTGCTCGGCCAGGACCGTCCCGTCCGGACCGACGGCCAGGCCCAGGCACTTGGTGCCCCCGACATCCAGCCCGACGGCGACGCCCACGCCGGGAACGGTACCCGTCGGCCCTCAGCCTCCCAGGCTCGACGACGCCTCGGCCCGGACCTTGAGCTCCTTCAGGGCGGCGTGCATGATGCGCCCCTCGGTGCGGCGCTTCACGAAGCCGGGCACGGGCAACCGCAGCTCGGCCACCAGGTGGTAGGTGACCTCGGTGTCGCCGTCGTCCAGCGCTTCGAAGCCGTACCAGCCGTCGAGGACCCGGGTGAGGTCGCCCTCCTCCAGCTTCCACGACAGCGTGCCGGGGGCGGCGCTGTGGTCGTAGAGCAGCGTGTAGGTGGTGCTGCGCCCGAAGGCGGCGGCCCGGAAGCGGACGCGCTCGGCCCGCCCCTCGTCGTCGCGGGCCAGGACCTCGACCTCTTTGATGTCGGTGGCCCACTCCGGGTAGCGCTCGACGTCGAGCGCCACGTCGCGGCAGCAGTCGGGGCTGGCCCTCACGATCATCCGCTCCGTCACCTGCTCCAGCACGTGTGCCTCCCTACCGCTGCATCGGGCTGTTCCGGCGCACGACGCCGTAGTAGTAGCCAAGGACGATGCCATAGCCGACGCCGACCGCGCACAAGGGGACCGACAGGGCGAGCCATCCCAGCCAGCCTGACCGGTCGGCCGCACCACCCTCGAACTCCCCCGGCTCACGGTTGGCGCAGTCCAAGAGCGCGAGGGCGCCAGGGAAGGTGAGGCCCAGGGCGAGCACGATCCACTGCATCGGAGCGTCGACCCTAGGCGCGCACGGCTCGGGCCGGGAAGGCTCCGTAGGTGGCGTTCCACAGGACGGTGAAGCCGTAGGCCCACAACGGGGCCAGCACGCCGAAGGCCAGCGAGGTGTAGGGGCGGGTCGCCGCCGTCGCCAGCCCCACCCCCGACTGGGCTGCCACCGCTGCCCACAGCCACCGACGGGTGCGCCGAGGAGCCGAGCCGAGGAGCAGGAACAGCCCGGCCACGTCGACCAGCTCGGCCCGGCTGCGTCCGACCGCCCGGAAAAAGGCGACGGCGGCCGCGACCACACCCCCGAGGAGGAGCAGGGTGCACACGACCACGTGCGGCCCCCGCCCGAGCCGGCTGGCCACGGCGGCGGCGGCGGCGAGCGCCTGGACGCCCACACCGGCCCAGGACGCCCGCACCGCCCACCACCCCGTCCCCTCCGGCGCCGCCACCACCGACGGACGCGGCCTCGCCTCGCTCACCCCTCACCCTCTGGCCGCTCCGTGGGCGGTCCTCCACCCACGCCGCTCGTGGGTCGTTCGGCGCTGAGGAGGGCGGCGTCGAGGCGGCCGGCCAGCTGGTCGTAGGAGAGGTGGCGCTCGGCCCGCTGGCGGGCGGCCCGGCCCAGCCGTCGGGCGTACGCCGGGTCGGCCAGGAGCGGGAGCAGCGTGGCGGCCACCGCGGCGGCGTCGCGGGGGCGGTCGCACACCAGGCCGGTGACCCCGTCGACCACGGCCTCGTCGGCGCCGCCGCTGCGGCCGGCCAGGACCGGGATCCCGCAGGCGGCGGCCTCCAGGAAGACGATGCCGAACCCCTCCCGCTCCAGTCCCAGCCAGCGGTCTCGGCAGCACATGGCAAAGGCGTCGGCGCAGCCGATCAGCGGGGGGAGCTGGTCGTCCGGCACCTTGCCGAGGAAGCGCACCGGGGCGCCGGCCCGGCGGGCCTCCCGTTCCAGGCGGGGCCGGTCCCGACCCTCGCCGGCCAGGGCCAGGACGAGCCCGGGCAGGCGGTCGGCCAGCCGGGCCACCGCCCGCAGGAGGACGTCGAAGCCCTTGCGAGGGACGAGGCGGCTGACGGCGACGACCAATGGGACGCCATCCGGCAGGCCGAGCCGTCGGCGGGCGTCCCTGCGCTCGACCTCGCCGAGGGGCCGGAACCGCTCCACGTCGACCCCCGGGGTGATCAACGCCACCGGCGGGAGCGAGGCGGCCCCCCCCACGCAGCGGGCCGCCTGCGTCGCCGGGTACCCGCCGGCGCAGATGAGGAGGCTGGCGCCCCGAACGACCCGGGCGAGCAGGCGGTTCGGGCCGGGGAGCGATGCCGGGACCGTCACCTCGGCGCCGTGCAGCACCACTGCGTAGGGCAGACCGGGCCCGCCGGCCCCACGGGACAGGCCGGGGCCGACCCAGCCGAGCGGCAGCGCCGGGTCGAGCACCACCAGGCCGGCGCCGTCCGACGCGGCCTGGCGGCGGATGCGAGCGACCAGGAACGGGTGCGGCAGCAGGACCGGCTCGCGGCATCGGGTCACCCGCAGCGGTACCGCGGCGTCGAAGGCGGCGGCACCCTCGTGGGGGGTGGTGAGGACCGACGCCCGGTCGGCGGGGAGCCTGCGCCACAGCTCCCACAGGTAGCTCTGGATGCCACCGACCTTCGGCGGGAAGTCGTTGGTCACGAGGAGGGAGGCCACGGCGGCTGCCACCGTAGGTTCGACGGCCCGGGTTCCGATGACCGTGGGCCCGGGGGCGAGTGGCCCGGGCCGCTGGGCGGGTAGGGCACAGGGCCGGGAGCATGCCGAAGAAGTCGTCTCGGCTGCCTCCCGCGTGGGCGGCGTCCCGATTCAGGACCTCGTGGGACCATCCGCCTCGCTGTCCTTCGGCACACTCCCAAGCGGCGTGGCAGGCTGTCGAGGCCGGCAGCATGGGAGGAGACCGATGGCCAGGCGTGCACCGCAGGGGGCCGTGGCCCGATGCCCCTGGTGCTCGGCGTCGCTCACGCAGCTGGCCGTCGAGTGCCCCGAATGCCGCTTCCCGCTCACCATGGCCGCGGCCGACGGCGGCTTCGTGGCGGAGCACAGCGGGACGACCTCCACCGCCACGCCGGCGGGCCGTCCCCCTGGGCGCCCCCTCTCCGGCGTCCAGCCCCCGTCCGAGCTGGCCCGGGCCCACAGCAGCCGAGCGCATCGCATTCGCGTGGGGGCGGGTGTCCTCGGCTTGCTCTCGGTGCTGCTCCTCCTGGCCAGCGTCGGCGCCGTGCTCTCGACCAGCTCCCCCGACGCTCGCGGCGACCGCGAGGCCACGATCAGCCTGCACGCGGCCCTGCACCGGGCGACCGACGAGCCGGGCTACCTGCCGGAGGTGCCCGTCACCACCCTCGCCGGGGACCAGCCGTCCGATCTGCCGTCGCGGGTGAGCACCGAGCAGGCCAGCGGCTTCTGGTACGCCACGGCCCGCTCCAGCAGCGGACGCTGCCACATGCTGGTGGCCGGCCTCGCCGACGGGAAGCCCCGGGCCGAGGGGACCCTGTCCAACGCGGAGCCCTGCAAGGCGGCCCACGTCCGCTCCCGCCTCGAGGAGAAGCTGGTCAAGAGCAACCGCCGGTAGCGGCCGATCGAGGGTGCGAGGCTCAGGCCACGCCTGGCGAGCCGTCACAGCCGTCGATGACCAGGGCCCGCTCGAGGAGGTCGGCCCGCTCGAGGTCGGAGACCTCCTTGGACCCGGCGGCGGGGCTGCCCGACTCCCAGCGCGAGACGTGGCTGAGCTCCAGGTCGTCGCCGAAGGACCGCTCGAGGCGGCTCTCCATGAAGCTCCAGGCCCCCATGTTCTCGGGCTCCTCCTGGAGCCAGCACAGCGAGGTGGCCTGCTCGTAGCGGGCCACGACGTCGGCGATCGGGCCCTCGGGAAAGGGGTAGAGCTGCTCGACCCGGACCACGGCGACGTCGGTGACGCCGCGCTTGGCCTTGTCGTTCAGTGCCTCGAGCGAGACCTTGCCGGTGGCCAGCACCACCCGCCGCACGACTGCCGGGTCCACGTCGACGTCGTCGATCACCTCGCGGAAGGTGCCGTCGACGAGCTCGTCGACGGGGCTGTGGGCCTCCTTGGCCCGCAGGAAGGCCTTGGGCGTGAACAGCACCAGCGGCTTGGGGAAGTCGCGCACGACCTGCCGGCGCAGGAGGTGGAACAGCTGGCCCGCGGTGGTCACGTTCGCCACCTGGATGTTGGCCTCGGCACAGAGGGTGAGGAACCGCTCGACCCGCCCCGAGGAGTGCTCGGGCCCCTGGCCCTCGTAGCCGTGGGGCAGCAGCAGGGTGAGGCCGCACGTCTGGTCCCACTTGTCCTCGGCGGCGGCCAGGAACTGGTCGATGACGACCTGGGCCCCGTTGACGAAGTCGCCGAACTGGGCCTCCCAGGCGACAAAGGCGTTGCGGTGCAGGGTGGCGTAGCCGTACTCGAAGCCGAGGGCGGCGTACTCGCTGAGCAGCGAGTCGTAGATGAAGAAGCGGCCCTGGTCGGCGCCGACGTGGTCGAGCGGCTTGTGCTCGGCCCCGGTGGCGTAGTCGACCAGCACGGCGTTGCGGTGGCTGAAGGTGCCCCGCCGGGTGTCCTGGCCGGCGACCCGCACGTCGTGGCCCTCGAGGAGCATGGTGCCAAAGGCGAGCGCCTCGCCCAGCGCCCAGTCGGCCTGGCCCTGCTCCCACAGCTGGCGGCGCTGCTCCAGCACCTTGACCAGCTTGGGGTGGACGGTGAAGCCCTCCGGGTGGGCGAAAAGCGCCGCCGCCACCCTGTCGAGAGTGCCGTGGTCGACGGCGGTCTTGGCCGGCGGGAGCAGCGGCGCCGGCGCCGGAGGGCGTGGCAGCACGCTGAGCTTGGGCGGCGCCGCCTTGCGTGTCGCCTCGAGCGCCCCCTGGAGGCGGGCGGAGAAGTCGTTCAGCGCCGCCTCGGCCTCGTCGACGGTGATGTCACCCCGGCGGACCAGCGACTCGACGTACAGCTTCCGCACCGACCGGCGGGTCTTGATGCGCTCGTACATGAGCGGCTGGGTGAGGCTGGGGTCGTCGGTCTCGTTGTGCCCGAACCGGCGGTAGCAGACCATCTCGATCACGACGTCCTTGGAGAACGCCTGGCGGTAGGCCAGGGCCAGCCGGCCCACCCGGGCGCACGCCTCGGGGTCGTCGCCGTTCACGTGGAAGATCGGGGCCTGCACCATCTTCGCCACGTCGGTCGAGTACTGCGAGGAGCGGGCGGCGTCGGGGCCGGTCGTGAAGCCCAGCTGGTTGTTGATGACCAGGTGGACGGTGCCACCCACGCTGTAGCCCCGCAGCTGGCTCATGTTGAGCGTCTCGGCCACCACCCCCTGGCCGGCGAAGGCGGCGTCGCCGTGGATGAGGACCGGCAGCACCGGGAACCTCACGCGTTGCTGCCCGCTCTGCTGGGCCGCCAGGGCCCTGTCGGCCCTGATGTCCTGGCGGGCCCGGGCCATGCCGACCACCACCGGGTCGACCGCCTCGAGGTGGCTGGGGTTCGAGGCCAAGGTGACGTCGATCGGGGTGCCCGACAGGCCGGTGTAGGTGCCGTGGAAGCCCTTGTGGTACTTCACGTCGCCCGAGCCCTGGGTGGTGTCGGGGTCGAGGTTGCCCTCGAACTGGTCGAACAGCTCGCCGTAGGGCTGGCCGACGATGTTCACCAGCACGTTGAGCCGACCCCGGTGGGTCATGCCCAGCACGGCCTCCGGCACGCCGCCGGCCGCGGCCCCGTCGAGCACGGCGTCGAGGATCACGATGGCTGACTCGGCCCCCTCGATGCCGAAGCGCTTGGCCCCCTTGTACTTGGTGTCGAGGAACTTCTCGAGGGCCTCGGCGGCGTTGAGGCGGTCGAGGATGTGGTGCTGCTCCTCGGGGCTGGTGGTCCACGCCCGGCCCTCGACCTGCTCCTGGACCCAGCGCTGCTCGGCCGGCTCCTGGATGTGCAGGTACTCGATCCCGACCGTGCGGCAGTAGGCGTCGCGCAGGATGCCCAGGATCTCGCCCAGCGTCAGCCGCTGGGTGCCGGCCAGGCCGTCGGTGAGGAACTCCCGGTCGAGGTCCCAGAGCGTGAGGCCGTAGGTGGCCGGGTCGAGCTCGGCGTGCAGCTGCGGCGCCTTGAGGTCGAGCGGGTCGAGGTCGGCGATCAGGTGGCCCCGCAGCCGGTAGTTGAACACCAGGTTCTGCACGTGGATCTGCTTGTGCAGGCGGGCCGTCTCGGAGTCGACCGGGTTGACGTCGCGGCTCCAGCGCACCGGCACGTAGGGCACGCCCAGGCTCTCGAAGACCCGGTCGTAGAAGCCGTCCTCGCCCATGAGGTAGTGCTCGACGGTGGCCAGGAACTG
>Ga0183260_10002474_pt1 | contig 15266 bp, 13 predicted proteins | sample AntDrymUQ4972206_2_FD_129768 | JGI IMG/M metagenome (GOLD analysis project Ga0183260, IMG submission 129768) | Polar desert sand microbial communities from Dry Valleys, Antarctica - metaG UQ497 (22.06) (version 2) (version 2) | ecosystem: Environmental > Terrestrial > Soil > Desert | place... | reverse complement strand
TCGGGCTCGCCGGTGGGCACCAGCTTGCGGCGACCGCGCTCGTCCTGCTCGGCGCGCACCTTTTCGAACGTCATGCCGGTCAGATGTCCGCTGGCGAGCACGAACGCCTTCGGCACGCGGTAGTCGAGGATCGGGATGCCTTCGTGCATCGCGTCTTCTTTTTCCCAGGGGCTCGCCTTCATTTCGTCGAAACCCGAGCGCACGATCACCTTGACGTCGCTGCCGCCCATGCGTCGCGCGCTGCGGCAGCAATCCATCGCGGTGTTGCCGCCGCCGAGCACGAGCACGCGCTTGCCGACGCGGGTGATGTGCCCGAAATACACCGAGGCAAGCCAATCGAGCCCGACATGGATCTGCGCAGCGACTTCACGACGCCCCGGCAAATCCAGGTCACGCCCGCGTGGCGCGCCGCTGCCGACGAACACCGCGTCGTACGCCAGCGCCAGCAGCGACTTCATCGATTCGATGCGCTGCCCACCGATGAACTCCACACCGAGATCGAGGATGTAGCCCGTCTCCTCGTCGATGACTTCCTCGGGCAGGCGAAAGCGCGGGACCTGCGTGCGCATGAAGCCGCCGGCCTTGGCGTCGGCTTCGAAGATCGTGACGTCGTAGCCGAGCGGTGCGAGATCGCGCGCCACCGTCAGCGAAGCGGGGCCCGCGCCGACGCACGCGATGCGCCTGCCGTTCGAGCGGCCGGCACGCGCGGGCATGCGCGCGCGCACGTCGCCCTTGTGATCAGCCGCGACTCGCTTGAGCCGGCAGATGGCCACGGGTTCGGGTTTGACGCCGTTGTTTTCCTCGACGCGTCCGCGCCGGCAAGCTGGTTCGCAGGGCCGGTCGCAGGTGCGGCCCAGGATTCCCGGGAACACGTTCGACTGCCAGTTGACCATGTACGCATCGGCGTAGCGGCCATCGGCGATCAGGCGAATGTATTCCGGCACCGGGGTATGCGCGGGGCACGCCCACTGGCAGTCCACCACCTTGTGGAAGTAATCCGGGTTGCGGATATCAGTTGGTTGCACCGAACCTCCGACGCCAAACGGGAACCCGAGGCGCGAGATCGCGTCCGGACTCGCGCACTCTAAACGCATTCGGCGCCGCTCGTCATGCCGCATGGCAATTCGATGTCTCGGCCGAGCGGGGCTTAGGGGGCGCAAACGCGGGCAGACGCTATGATCCGGCGACACGCACACAATTCGGAGTGGGGACGATGAACTGGTTCTTGATCGCGTTGAAAAAGTTCGCGGATTTTTCAAGCCGTTCGCGACGCAGCGAGTATTGGTACTTCGTGTTGTTCCAGGTGATTATTTCGATCGTATTGATAATCGTTGACACGATGATGGGGACGGTGAACGCGCAGTACGGGCTTGGCTTGCTGAGCGGCATCTTTAGATGCCCAGGTGCTTTGGTGAAGTGATCTTGCGTGCCGTCAGATCCTGCGCGACCGCGGCGAAGTCCTCGTAGGCACGCCCGCGATTGGCCTTGAGGGCGGCCTGATGCCAGCGTGGCCCGTACTCCCCACCGCCGCGGATATTGGCGACGGCGTAAACGCCGCCCGTTTCGAGCCAGCCCTTGCCCACCGTGCCCGAATAGTTCGGCGCCATCGGAACCTCGAAACCACCATAGCCATAGAGCAGCGTCGGATTGCTGCCGTCGTATTCGATGGCCTTGGGGCGCACCAGGAAATACGGAATGCGCGTGCCGTCCTTCGACTTCGCGAAATGCTGTTCCGTTACATGTTTCGAAGCGTCGAAGAACGTGGGCATGGTCTTGAGCGTGACCGGCGACTTGCCAACCTCGGCGAGCTGCAGTGTCGAAGGCTTGAGATAATCGGTGGCCACCACGAACACGGCCTCGGTTTCGTCGGGATCGTGCGGAAGTACGTTGAGCGAATCGAACGCGGGGCCATTCGCGTAAGGAGCGACCGCCCAGCCTGCGGCGCCGTGCGAAGCCACGTAGAGACGGTTCTTGACGTTGTCCAGCACGTTCAGCACCACGTGCGTGCGCGTCCAGGTGAATTCCTCGAGCGAGGTCGTGTCGGTCGGCTCGAACAGCGCGATGAATTCGCGCTTGCCGTCCATGAACTCGTCGAAGTTCGCGACCAGCAGGGATCCCGCGGCCCAGGTCTTGCCGCCGGCGCTGTACGGCTCGCGCAGCTGCAGCGTCAACCATTCGCGATGCACGGACTTGTTGGCGCTGTTGGGCGCGTCGATCCTGACGAGCTTGCCATCGGTGCCGCGCAGGTAGAGCTCGTCATTGTAGAACGCGATGGTGCGCGACACGAAATCGCGCTCGAAGCCGCGCGCGTGATCGCGCACCGCCGCGATGTACATGTCGTCGCCGGTGCCTTCGTACACGACGGTCGCCGTGACGATCGGGGTGCCACGTTTCCATTCCTTGACGATGCGCGGGTAACCCGATTCGGTCATGGTGCCCGCGCCGAAATCGGTGAAGACGTAGACGCGGTCGCGATCGAGCCAGCCCATCGCGCCCTTCGCCTCCTTGCGGAAGAAGCCGTCCTTGACCCATGTCTTGTTCACGAGATCGAACTCGCGGGTGACATCCGCGTCGGCGCCACCGCGCGACAGCGCGATCAGGCAGCGATCGTGCGGTGCCCTCTGGTCCTTCGGCTTTAGGCACTCCACGCCGTGCCAGACCCAGTTCTCGCCTTCGGCCTTGTTGAGCGCGTCGAGATCGATCAGCGTCTCCCACGCCGGCTTCGCCTTCACGTACTCGGCGGGTGTAGTGCGGCGCCAGAGGCCACGTGCGTGCGTCTTGTCCTTCCAGAAGTTGTAGTAGTGCGCGCCGATCTTTTCCACCATCGGGATCTTGGCGTCGGAGTCGAGGATTGCCAGCAGGTTGGCTTCGAGCGTGCGGAATTCGGCGTCGTCGGCGAGCTTCGCCTTGGCCTCCGCGTTGCGCGCCCTTGCCCAATCCAGCGATTTCGCGGCCTCGACGTCTTCGAGCCAGAGGTAAGGATCCACGCCCGTCTCGGTCGTGTTGGCCGATGCACCCGGCTCGCCCGCGTCTTCCGACTTGACTGCTTCTTCCTCGACGCCTTTGGGCGGCGGCTGCAACGCCGCGGGCTTCGCCGTCTCGGACTGCATCGACTTGTCCTCCTTGTCTGCGGCGGGGGCGGCTTGTTCGCCGCGCGGCGCTCGACAGCAGCACGGCGGCGCAGAGTACGGCGACTTTCAACATGGCGGATCCTCGCGAGTCAGCGCGCGAGGCTAGCGGCGCGGACCCGGGCGGGCCATAGGCCAGAAGCTTGCACCAGAAAATGCAGACTAACTGGTTGATGTTATTTACATTTTACTTGTTCTCTAGCAATTTGTTATTAATTGGAAGAAAATTAATAACAGATTGGTAGTCTGGCATGAAATGAAACTTCCTGTTCCCGCCCCGCGACCACGACAAATGCCGGAGTTCGCCACACGAGCCATCGGGCTCCTTGGCCGCGGCATTGGTCCGGAAGTGGACGGAATCTACGAACACTGGGACCACCTCCGTCATCTGACACCTCCCGACGGACTGAGTCCGCACGACTGGTGGCTCGCAATCAAGCTTGCTCGATGGTCCGCTGCTCGCTGTCTCTCTCTCGATGACAAGGCTGGCCGCGCGTTCACCGTTGCGCTGACGGATTCCATGTATCGCAAGCTGCATTTCCTCGACAAGGAGGCGGGGGGCACGATTCAGATCGATCGGGCGGTCAACGACCCGACGGCGCAGCGTTACCTGTTGCGTTCGCTGATGGAGGAGGCCATGACTTCTTCCCAAATGGAAGGAGCGGCAACGACCAGCCAGGTCGCCAAGGAAATGTTGGCAACGGGGCGACCACCCAGCGATCGCAGCGAACGAATGATCGCCAACAACTATTCAATGATGCAGTCGCTCAGGAACTTTCGGAATGAACCGCTCACCGTAGCCAAGTTGCTGGAAATGCACCGCATCCTGACGCACGACACGCTCGAAGACCCGGGCGAAGTAGGGCGTTTCCGAACCGAGGCGGATGACATCGTGGTGCGGGATGCACACAACCCAGCGGTTACTCTTCACGTTCCGCCGGCGGCGGCCGAGTTGGGAGCCCGGCTCGACGCGCTGTGCGCTTTCGCCAATGCTTCGGACAACGAGGCCTTTCTCCATCCGGTGGTTCGCGCCATCGCAATCCATTTCCAGGTCGGATACGACCATCCCTTCTCCGACGGCAACGGCCGCACGGCCCGAGCGCTGTTCTACTGGTCGATGCTGCGCTCCGGCTATTGGCTCGCGGAATACCTTTCGATCTCGGCGGTCTTGAACAAGTCCCGCGCGGAGTATGTCCGGGCTTTTCTCTACACCGAGAGCGACGAGTCGGATATGACTTATTTCGTAACTCACCAGCTCGATGTGCTTCTCGCCGCCATCGAGGGACTGCGTGGCTATCTCGGCAGGAAGAGCGAGGAACGCAAACAGGTCGAACTTCTGCTGAAACCCGACTCGAAACTGGGCGCGCAAGTCAACTACCGCCAGCGGGCACTCTTGCTGGACGCCGTACGAAATGGGGCAAGCGCGTACGCCATCGGCAGGCATCAAGCGAAGCACGGCGTAACCTACGCCACCGCGCGCGCCGATCTGCTCAAGCTGGTCGAACTGAAACTCCTGACGCAACATCGCCGCGGCAAGGGCTTCGTGTTCGTTCCGGTGCGCCGTCTGGCCGCGCGACTAGGCGTCTGACGCTGCCGGCGCAGTTTCGCGATTGCGCGACGGGTCGTTACGATCCACGTTCCACTATCGATTGATGGACCGCACGCCATGAACCCCATGTCAGCCACGACCCTGCCCCCGCACGAAGCCGAACGCGAGGTGTGGAGCGGCACGCCCTCGCAGTGGCAGAACATCGGCTGGTGGATCGCGTCGATCCTGATCGTGCCGCTGCCGTTCGCGATCTGGAACTGGGTGGTGATCCGCAACACACGATACGTGCTGACGAACGAGCGGCTGAAAATCGCGCGCGGCGTCTTCAATCGCACGATCGAGGACATCGAGCTCTATCGCATCAAGGACACGCGGCTTACCCAGACCTTCCTCCAGCGCATGGTGAAGCTCGGCGACGTCGAGCTGGGCACTTCCGACGCATCGTCGTCGACGGTGCGTCTTGCCAGCCTGCCCGACGCGGAGGCTGTGCGCGACACGCTGCGCGGCCTGGTCGAGGCGCGCCGCGATGCCAAGGGTGTGCGCGAGTTGGACGTCGGCCGCGACGCGCTGTAGGCGCACGCCTGCGCGCGATTCCAATGCCCCTCACCCCAACCCTCTCCCCGTTTCACGGGGCGAGGGGGCGAAGGCGTCGCGCTGCGCGCGACCCCGACAGCTTTTAGAGGAGGGGGACCAGCAGCAGCGCGACGATGTTGATGATCTTGATCAGCGGGTTGATTGCAGGGCCCGCGGTGTCCTTGTAGGGATCGCCGACGGTGTCGCCGGTGACCGCGGCCTTGTGCGCCTCGGAACCCTTGCCGCCGTGATGGCCATCCTCGATGTACTTCTTGGCGTTGTCCCACGCGCCGCCGCCGGTGGTCATCGAGATCGCGACGAAGATGCCCGTGACGATGGTGCCGATCAGTAAACCGCCGAGCGCCTTCGGTCCGAGCACCAGTCCAACGATCACAGGTATCGCGACCGGCAACAGCGACGGGATGATCATTTCCTTGATCGCGGACTTGGTCAGCATGTCGACCGCGCGCGAGTAGTCCGGCTTCGCGGTGCCCTGCATGATGCCCGGGATTTCGCGAAACTGGCGGCGCACTTCCTCCACGACCGAACCCGCTGCGCGCCCGACGGCTTCCATCGCCATCGCACCGAACAGGTACGGGATCAGGCCACCGATGAGCAGGCCAATGATCACCATGTGGTCGGACAGATCAAAGCGCATGGCCTCGACCGCGACGCCGCCCGCGAGCACCTTCACGGCTGCCGCGGCTTCCAGGTTGTGTGTGTAGTCCGCGAACAGGACAAGCGCGGCAAGCGCGGCCGAACCGATCGCGTAGCCCTTGGTCACCGCCTTCGTGGTGTTGCCGACCGCATCGAGCGGATCGGTCACGGCGCGCACTTCCGGCGGCAGCTCGGCCATCTCGGCGATGCCGCCGGCGTTGTCGGTGATCGGGCCGTAGGCGTCGAGCGCGACGATCATGCCGGCCATCGACAGCATCGCGGTGGCCGCGATGGCGATGCCGTACAGGCCGCCGAGATCGAACGCGCCCCAGATCGAGGCGCACACCGCCAGCACCGGCAGCGCGGTCGATTTCATCGACACGCCGAGGCCCGAGATGATGTTGGTGCCGTGGCCCGTGGTCGACGCCTGCGCAACATCGCGCACCGGCTTGTACTGCGTGCCGGTGTAGTACTCCGTGATCCACACGATGGCGCCGGTCAGCGCCAGGCCGATCAGCGAGCAGAAGTAGATGTTCATCGCGCCGAACGGCGAGTCGGACATGAGCTCCATGGTGATCGGATAGAACGCCACCGCCGCGAGCAGCGCCGAGACGATCACGCCGCGATACAGCGCACCCATGATCGAGCCGCCCGCCTTCACCTTGACGAAGAACGCGCCGATGATCGAGGCGATGATCGAGCCGCCGCCGAGCACCAGCGGGTACAGCACGGCATTGGCGCCGACCTGCGACATCATCAGTCCGCCCAGCAGCATCGTCGCGATCAGGGTCACCGCGTAGGTTTCGAACAGGTCCGCGGCCATGCCGGCGCAATCGCCGACGTTGTCGCCGACGTTGTCCGCGATCACGGCCGGGTTGCGCGGGTCGTCCTCGGGGATGCCCGCTTCGACCTTGCCGACGAGATCGGCGCCGACGTCGGCGCCCTTGGTGAAGATGCCGCCGCCCAGGCGCGCGAAGATCGAGATCAGCGAAGAACCAAACGCAAGGCCCACCAGCGCGTGCAGCGCGGCGCCCTGGTCCACGCCCATGCGCAGCAGGATCGAGTAGTAACCCGCGACGCCCAGCAAGCCGAGGCCCACCACCAACATGCCGGTGATCGCCCCGCCGCGGAACGCGACGTCCATCGCCGGACCGATGCCGCGGCGCGCGGCTTCAGCCGTGCGCACGTTGGCGCGGACCGACACGTTCATGCCGACGTAACCGGCGCCACCCGACAGGATCGCGCCGATCGCGAAACCGACGGCGGTGTGCCAGTCGAGGAACACGCCGATCAGGGCGAACAGCACGGCGCCCGCGATCGCGATCGTCATGTACTGGCGGTTGAGGTAGGCACGCGCGCCGACCTGGATCGCGTCGGCGATCTCGCGCATGCGCTCGTTGCCGGCGGGTTGCGCGAGGATCCAGCGCGACCAGATCACGCCGAACAGGATGGCCAGCACCGCGCTCGCCATCGACAGCATCAAACCGTATTGCTGCAACATGCCTGCTCCCCGGAAATTTGTGGATCGTCGGCTTCGCCTGGCTTAGGTGGCCTGCAACAGACAAATCGAAAGCGGCTCGCTAGGTCTCGCGGCGCTGCGCTTGCTCCTCAATCGACCCATAGCTTTGGCTATGGGCCTCATTCCGGAGCGGCGCCCAGCACCACGATCCCGTCGCGATCCTTCTTCCGCTTCATCTGTTGCAGGCCACCAGGCCCGGCAGACCGCCGCGCGTTGTATCACACGACCCCCGCGCGGGCGACCTTGCGCGATGCGGGGCTTGACTGTAGGCCGTCCACCGTGGCCGGGTTGTGGAGCCCGATCCGGGGCGACAGACTGGGCTCATGACGGCGATTGTCCTGACCTACCATTCGGTGAATCTTCTCGGGGACGATTACGCGCGCAACGATCACGTCGCGCTCGCGTCGGACCTCGAGGCCTTGACGGCCGCGGGCTGGGAAGTCCGGCCGCTCGCCTCGCTGGTCGAAGCCTGGCTGCGCGGCGAACTCGCGGATTCGGCCCACTGCGCCGCGCTGACTTTCGACGACGGATGCATGCTCGATGCACGCGACGCGGTGCACCCCACCCTCGGGCCCCAGCGCTCGTTCCTGAACCTGATGCGCGATTTCGCCGAGGCCCATCCGCGTGCCCAGCCGCGCCTGCACGCCACGAGCTTCGTCATCGCCTCCCCTGCCGCGCGCGCAGAGCTCGACCGGCGCGACTACATGTCGCTCGACTGGTGGGGCGACGACTGGTGGCGGGAAGCGGAAGCCTCCGGGCTGATCAGCATCGAGTCGCACAGCTGGGATCACAACCACACGTCGCTCGAACACACCGCCATGCGGGGCCCGCGCCGCTTCGACACGCTCGCGACGCGCGACGAGGCGCGCGCAGAGATCGAGCAGGCCAACGACTACATTGCCGCGGTCACCGGACGCACGCCCCGGTTCTTCGCATACCCCTGGGGCCAGGTGAGTCCGTACCTGGCCGGCGACTACTTCCCGAACGGTGTCGCGACCCACGGCCTGTGCGCGGCGTTCACGACCCAACCCGCCGCGCTCGACTCGGCACGCGAACGCTGGCGGTTGCCACGCTTCGTGTGCGGCGAGCACTGGCGGTCGGCCGACGCGCTTGGCGAACTGCTCGCTTCGCATTCCACCTGATCACTTTCAATGTCCGACTTCCTCCCGACCGCCTTCGCCTTGCCCGAACCCATCCGTGATTTCGTCTCCATCAGCGTGGTCGATGATGGGCCGTTTTTCATCGACGAACTGTTCCGGCGGCGCTACGGCAGCGAAGCACCCCGCGTTCCCAATCACGTGGTGGCGTTCGCCCGCACAGGGGAACTTCTGCGGCCCATCTGCTACCTGCACATGCATCGGCTCGGCGACATGGTGCTGGTGGGTGGCCTGTGCACCGACGGCGACGCGCTGCGCACGCTCACGCCCGATCAACAGCACGCGCTCCGCACCGCGGGCGGCATCGGCCTCAACATGCTGCGCTTCAGCTTCGTGCGGTTCGCGGACACCGAAGCGCATGTTGGCTATTGCGGTGACGCGCGCGCATTCGAAATCGACATGCAGGCGGGGTTTCGAACCACGCAGCACCAGTACCTGTTGATCCACACGCCGCGTCCGCTGGCGCCGGAACGCGAAGCGGAACTGATCGCACGCGCCCACGCGCTAGGACCGTTTTGAATTGCGTTCACGGCGTGGGGGCAGACATCCCGTGCGTGGCGCGCTCACCATTCCGTCGTCGTGCCCTTGTCGAGCAATGGACAACGGGAGAGCGGGCGGTCGCGACGTCGACATCAAAGGCCGTGCTGGAGACGTCGCGACCGCCCGCTCTCCCGCACTCCCGCGAACTCCGATTACGGATTGCCGGACGCGCCGGGCGAAGGCGCTTTACTTGTCGGTGATGGCGTACGGCGGGAGGCGCGGCTCGACGAGCCGGTTGGTGAGCGTGACGTATTTGGGGAGGCCGCGCGTGCGATCGTACGGCGGCGTGTCCTCGCCGCGTATCAGTGGTTCGAGGTAGCGCCGCGCCGCGGTCGTGATGCCATAGCCATCCTTGCGGATGAAGTTGGCAGGCAGTTTCTTCTCGCGGTTGGCGATGTCGCACAATGGCGCAGGCGCTACACGCCATCGATACGGCGAGTCGCGCAACCGTTCGATCACCGGCATCACTGCATTCGCGCCGGCCAGCGCGAGATCGACCGCCGCCTCGCCGACGGCCCACGCGTGCTCGGCATCGGTTGCGGAAGCGAGGTGGCGCGCGGAACGCTGCAGGTAATCCGGCAGCGTCCAGTGCACCTTGAAGCCGAGTTTCGTACGCACCTTTTCCGCGAGCAGCGCCGCGACACCGCCCAGTTGCGCATGTCCGAACGCGTCGGTCCCGCCCGCTTCGGCGACGAAGCGCCCGTCGGCCAGCCGTATGCCCTCCGACGCCACCACCACGCACCACCCCACGCGCACCACCGTCGCCTTCACTCGGGCCAGGAATGCGGCTTCATCGAACTGGCGTTCGGGGAACAGGATGAGATGGGGCGCTTCGTCAGCGCCGACGCCGGCAAGGCCCGCCGCGGCGGCGATCCAGCCCGCATGACGTCCCATTGCTTCGTACACGAAAACCTTGGTCGACGATTCGGCCATGGCGCTGACGTCCAGTGCTGCTTCCTGCACAGAGACCGCCGTGTATTTCGCGACCGACCCGAATCCCGGGCAGCAGTCGGTGACGGCCAGGTCGTTGTCCACGGTTTTCGGAACGCCGACACAGGCGAGCGAATAGCCGAGCTCGGCGCTGATGCGCGAAAGCTTGAGCGCGGTGTCCGCCGAATCGTTGCCGCCGTTGTAGAGGAAATAGCGGATGTCATGCGCGCGCAGCACGTCGATCACGCGCGCATACAGCTCGGGCTGCTTCTGGGGATCGCCGAGCTTGAATCGGCAGGAACCGAAAGCTCCGCCCGGTGTGTGACGGAGCGCCCGCACGGCGGCCGGCGTTTCGCGCCACGCGGCGTACAGCTGCTCGCGGAGCACGCCGAGGATGCCGTTGCGCGCCGCCAGAACCCTGACGCCCCGAGTGCGTGCGCGCGTCAGCACCGCAGAGGCCGTGGTGTTGATGACGGCGGTCACCCCGCCGGATTGCGCGTACAGCAGGTACCCGTGCTTCAAGCTGCGACTCGCCACGTTCGTGCTCCCGCGCGGCACCGCGCCGCGGTTTCCTTGACTTGCGCCAAGCCTGAACGCTAGCGTTGCCGACCCGTGTCTGGCAACCGCGCGTGCCCGCCGGCTGTCCGATGCGTCCGCCAAGGATCCTTTTGCTCATGCGTATCGTGTTGTTCGGCGCGCCCGGATCCGGCAAGGGCACCCAGGCCGCGCTGCTCAAGACGGCGCTGGGCGTCGCGCATATCTCGACGGGCGACCTGCTCAGGACCGAAGTCGCCGTCGGATCCGAACTCGGCCTGCGCGCGAAGCTCGTCATGGACCAGGGTCAGCTCGTGTCCGACGAGATCGTGCTGGGCATGCTGGAGCGGCGGGTCGCCAAGCCCGATGCGCACGGCGGCTTCATCCTCGACGGCTACCCGCGCAACCTCGCGCAGGCCGCTGCCCTCGAAGCCCTGCTCGAACGCCTCGGCAAGCCGCTCGATGCCGCGATCTACCTCTACGTCGCCGAGGACCTGCTCTTCTCGAGGCTTGCGGGGCGCGCGCACGCCGAACGCCGGCACGACGATCACCCCGAAACGGTGCGCGAGCGGCTGCAGGTCTACCGTGAGCAGACCGCGCCGCTGATCGCGCACTTCGGCGAGCTGGGGCAACTCCACGAGATCGACGGCGTCGGCAGCGTGGATGAAGTCAACCAGCGCATCCGCCAGACGTTGGCGCGCGTCTCGCCCAAACCCTGACCGAAGCAACTCGATGGCTTCGTTCGCGGATCTGCCGTTGATGGTGCGTGACCTGCTGCTGCTACGTCGTGGACCGCAGGATTTGCCGCATTCGGAGGGGTTGCTGGCCGCGCTTGCAGTGGCGGCGATTCTGGTCGAAGCGCTGCTCGGCACCCGATTGCTCGGCGCCGGAGAATTTTCCGGCGCGGCACTGCGGGTGGTGGCCTCCGTGGGCGTGTTGCTGGGCGTGACCTACGCGATATTGCGGCTGCATGAGCGCCAGGCTCGTTTCGTGCAAACCGGCAGTGCACTGATCGCGGTCGCGATCCCGTTCGCGGTAATCACGGCCCTGATCCTGTCGATGGCGCTGCCGATCCCGAAGGATCGGGAAGCGTTGACGGGGGCGCAGATGCTTGCCGGGGTGTTATCGCTCGCGGTGGTGGTGTGGCAACTCCTGGTGCGCGGGCACATCTTTCGACACGCATTGGACGTGCCGCTCGCGAGAGGCGTGACGCTCGCGCTGTCGCTGACGCTGGCCGAGCTGTTGTTGGCGATCGGAATTGCGCAGTTCTTTCCGACCACGCCTTGAAGCAGACGACGCGACACATGGCGGCTTCAAGCGATCGACCCCTGAATCTCCATGTCCTGGGCATCTGCGGCACCTTCATGGGTGGTGTTGCGGCGCTCGCACGCGAACTCGGCCACAACGTCGAGGGCAGCGATCGCGACATCTACCCGCCCATGTCGACGCAGCTTGAGCAGCTCGGCATCCGGCTGCATCAGGGCTACGCTGCCGAAAACCTCGACCCCGCGCCGGACCTGACCATCGTCGGCAATGCTTTGAGCCGTGGCATGCCCGCCGTCGAGGCGCTGCTGGAGCGACGGCTTGCCTTTCGTTCCGGTCCACAGTGGCTCGGCGAAACGGTGCTCGGCCAGCGACGCGTTCTGGCCGTTGCAGGCACGCACGGCAAGACGACGACCACCAGCCTGCTGGCGTGGATCCTCGACGTCGCAGGGCGTGCACCGGGTTTCCTCGTCGGCGGCGTCCCCGAGAATTTTGGCGTGTCTGCGCGCCTCGGTTCTGGCGTCGACTTCGTCATCGAGGCGGACGAATACGACACCGCATTTTTCGACAAGCGCTCGAAGTTCGTGCACTACGCCCCGCAGATCGCAGTGCTGAACAACCTCGAGTTCGATCACGCCGACATTTTCGACAACGTGGCCGCCATCCAGCGGCAGTTCCACCACCTGCTGCGGATCGTGCCGGGCAACGGGTACGTGATCGTCAACGCGGAGGACGCAAGACTTCGGGAAGTGCTGGCGATGGGTTGCTGGTCGCAGGTCGTCGGGTTCGCGATCGACCCAGGCGTCGAAGCCGAATGGCACGCGCGCCTCGATGCCGGGGACGGCTCGCGTTTCACGGTGCTCCGGCATGGCGAACCTGTCGGTGAAGTCGCCTGGACACTACTCGGTCGCCACAACGTGATGAACGCCCTCGCCGCTGTCGCCGCGGCGGTCGCAGCGGGAATCGAGCCGCGCGACGCGATTGGCGCCGCAACGACTTTTCGCGCGCCGCTGCGACGCCTGCAGCTTCTCGCCGAACGCGACGACATTCAGGTGTACGACGACTTCGCGCACCACCCGACTGCGATCGCGACGACCCTCGCGGCGCTGCGTGCGCACGGAGCGCGGCGAATACTGGTCGCACTCGAACCCCGCAGCGCCTCGATGCGGCTCGGCGCCCATCAGGCGGACCTGCCCCTGGCTCTGGCCATGGCCGATCGGGTGTGGATCGCGCGCGGAGCCGGGGCTGAATGGGATACTGACAGCCTCCTCGCCGCGCTGGCCGGCCGTGGCCGGGTGAGCGCCGATGCGGCTACGCTGCTGACTGAACTTGCCGCGGAAATTCGCGAGGGCGACGTCTGTGTGTTCATGAGCAACGGCGGATTCGACGGCGCGGCGCAACGTTTTGCGCGATGGCTGGTCCAAGGACGTTCCGGGCAACCCCTACCCGAAGACCACGAGGAACCGAAATCATGACTCGACTACCCGTACGGCTGACCCTGGCCGGAGCCCTGGGGCTGTCCATCCGTTCGCTCGGCTGTTCGCGAGACGAACCAGAGAAGAAAGTGGTGGCACCCGCCAAGCCCGCCAGGACAGCGACCCGAGCCGGCGTGGCGACTCCCGTTCCACCTCCCCACCACGAACCGTTCGCGCCCACCGTGCCGCCGCCTTCCGGGCCGGCCGAAGTCCTCGTCAAGGAAGACCTGCCCGCTGCCGGCCCGGTTCGGAACGACGTCGAAGCGTGGCAAGCCGGTGAGGCCGCCTTCAAGCACTATGCGTCCATGAACGGCTTCAGCGAGGAGGCGACCAAGTCGTTCTTCCTCAAGCACGTCGCAAACAATGGCGATCACTTCCGGCTGATGATGTTTGGCGTGTTGCCGGGTGGCCCGCGCTACATCGCAGTCAAGGTGTATCGGGACGGGCGCACCGAAGTGTTGCCGGACGAGATGTAGCGCGACCAGCGAATCATGCTGCGCGCGGACGAATTGCCCTTGTTTCCGCTCTCGGCCGTGCTGCTGCCAGGCTGCACGATGGAGCTGCGCATCTTCGAGCGCCGGTATCTCGACATGATCGGCGAGTGCGGGCGCGTAGGCTGCGGATTCGCCGTCTGCCTCATTCTCGAGGGCGTCGAGGTCGGCAAACCGGCGGTGCCCGCATCCATTGGCTGCGAAGCTCGGATCGAGGATTTCTGGACGCTGCCTGACGGGCTGCTCGGGATCAGAGTTCGAGGCGGAGCCCGCGTCCGGGTCACCGACGCGCGCGTGCGCGACAACGGATTGCTCATCGGCCGGGTGCAGCGTCTGGCTGAAGGAGCGCTGCTGCCGTTGCCTCCGGAGTTCGGGTTGCTGGCGACGCTGCTCAGGCGCATGGCGGACCGCGCTCCGGGATCGCTGGGCTCCACTCCCGCCGCGAATTTCGACGACGCGCAGTGGGTGTCGTGGACGCTGGCCTGCGAACTTCCGCTCAGCGACTCAGAGCGGCAGCTCCTGCTGCAGGAGGACGCGGTGCAGGCGCGCCTCGAAACGCTGCTGCACTGGCTCCCGCGCTTCGCCGAGCAGTAGGTACTGCCACTACAATGATCGGCTTTACTCAATCAACGTGGGGTTCGACGTGGCGATCAAGATCGCGATCAACGGGTTCGGGCGCATCGGGCGCAACGTGCTGCGCGCTCTCTACGAAACCGAGCGCGACGATGACATCGTCGTTGTCGCGATCAACGATCTCGGTGACGCCGCGACCAACGCGCACCTGACGCAGTACGACACCGCACACGGGCGTTTTCCCGGCAAAGTCACGGTCGACGGGGGCGACCTGGTGGTCAATGGTGACCGCGTGCGGGTGTGCGCGGAGCGCGATCCGTCGAAGCTGCCGTGGCGCGAGCTCGGCGTCGACATCGTGCTCGAATGCACGGGACTTTTCACCTCGAAGGCGAAGGCGTCGGCGCATATCGCGGCCGGGGCGCGAAAGGTGATCATTTCCGCTCCCGGCGACAAGGACGTGGATGGCACGTTCGTCTTCGGCGTGAACCACGACATGTTGAACGCCGCTCACCAGGTCATCTCGAACGCGAGTTGCACGACCAACTGCCTTGCGCCGCTCGCCAAGGTGCTGCACGCCGCAGTGGGCATTGAACACGGACTCATGACCACGATCCACGCCTACACCAACGACCAGGTACTGACCGACGTGTTCCATTCGGATCTGCGCCGCGCGCGTGCCGCCGGACATAACCAGATTCCCGCCAAGACCGGCGCCGCGGCGGCGGTGGGCCTGGTGCTGCCGGAACTCAATGGCAAGCTCGACGGGTTTGCGATGCGCGTCCCGACCATCAACGTCTCCGTGGTCGATCTCACGTTCGTCGCGTCGCGACCGACCAGCGTCGAAGAGATCACGGCTGCATTGCAGACTGCCGCGGAC
>Ga0183260_10002473_pt1 | contig 15273 bp, 12 predicted proteins | sample AntDrymUQ4972206_2_FD_129768 | JGI IMG/M metagenome (GOLD analysis project Ga0183260, IMG submission 129768) | Polar desert sand microbial communities from Dry Valleys, Antarctica - metaG UQ497 (22.06) (version 2) (version 2) | ecosystem: Environmental > Terrestrial > Soil > Desert | place... | reverse complement strand
GGTGGACGGCGACGATCCGCCAGAACGCGGGCTACACATTCTCCGCAGGAACCAGGCAGCTCGCCTTCATCGCGGCTCAGGATCGCCTGCCCCCACCGTCCATCAGCCAGGGCAGCACGGCGTCGGCGCTCTCCTCCTCGGTGACGTTCGGATGAGGGTCCGCCGAGAAGACGGCTTCACCGTCGCCGAGATGATCGTCACCGTCGGCCTGGTGGGCGTGGTGCTTGCCGTGCTCCTGCAGTTCCTCACGACCGCTACCAGCGTCACGGCTCGGGCCGACAACAACGTACGGGCAGAGCGAGACGGCCAGATTGCCCTACGAACGGTCACCCAGGATCTGCGCAGTGCGCAGACGGTCAGTGCCTGCGCCTCACCTGACACTTACGCCAACTGTGTGACCGTCGAGTTCACGAGGTCCACGGTCGCCAAGCAGCCCTGTCCCAAGCGTGTGGTGACCTACCGGGCGTCGGGCTCGTCGCTCAATCAGACCTTCACGGACTACGCCGCCAACTGTACGACGGTGACCGGGTCGGCCTCTCGCACCCTGATCACCGGCCTCACCTCCACGGCGGTCTTCACCTACTACGCCAACGACGGCCTCACGCCGCTCGTGTTGACCAACAGCTCCGATCTGGCGGTGCTGCCCAAGACGCCGGCCATCAAGGCGTCGCTCGCCGTGCGCTACCCCTCACCCAACGCCCCGGTGCTCACGCTGGCCAGCGTGGCCACCCTTCGAAACAACAGGTAGGAACCGTGGAACAACACCGTACGAGGACAATCGAGCGGAACGAGCAGGGAAGCATCGCCATCATGGTGATGGTGTCGCTCGTGGTGTCCGGCTTGGTCTTCGCCACGCTGCTCACCGTGGAGGGCGGTCTGCGGTCCTCCCGCCGAGCCGGTGATTCTGCCAACGCCCTCCAGGTGGCCGACGCCGGAGTCAACGACGCCATCTCGACCGTCCGGCAGGCGCAGTTCAGCCGGTCGGGCACCCTGGGAAACGGCTCCTACAGCTACACGGCGACGCAGGACACCGCCGAACCCTCCGTCTGGCACATGGACGTCGTAGGGACGGACAACACCGGCGTGAAGAGACGCGTCCGCGCCGATGCCACAGGACAGTCGCTGTTCTCCTCGCCTCTTTACATCAATAGCGGACTAAGCGCCAGCGCCGGCGCCACCCTGGACAGCTTCAGGTCAGGGGCGAGCCTGGCCGGGCCCTCGGGCACCTACGAGGACGGAGGCTGCACGGGACGCGGCGTCATGTTCTTCGGTCCGAGCGCCACCGCCAGCTTCACCAGCGGCGGCGGGGGTACCTCGGTCGTCAACTGCCAACAGCTCCGCTACGGCTCGTGGAAGTTCTCCATGGACTACTGCCTGGTGTACGGCGGGGGCACCCAGCTCCCTCCGACCGGCCCGTCGCGATGCCCGGAACCCAACGACGCCAACTTTCCGGGTCGCACCAAGTTCGTCACCGATCGCTTCACCCCTCCCGAGGTCAGGGGGCCCACCGACAGCTCCCAGGTTCAGTCGCCGACCCAAGGTGCCTGTTCTTCGGGGCCATGCCCGGCGAGCGTGGGGACCACCTTCACCTGCGACTCCTCATCGGGCAGCAACAGCCTGAAGGCCGGCTGGACCTACTACTACAGCCAGGTCAACCTCAAGAACGGCTGTGGCACCGACCTCTCGACCATCGACGTCAACGCCGACCCATCGTGGGTGGCGGCACATCCGGTCACGATCTTCGCCACCACGGTCACCATGGACACCGGGACCAAGGGGCGCATCAACGCCCCTCCCACCTCCACGCGTCCATTCCTGTGCGGGTCGTCGGTGACGTCGTGGAGCTACCAGGACATCAACGGCAACCCCGCCGGCAACTACTGCAGCGGCTGGTCACGCGGCCTGTCCATCAACATGTTGACCACCGCAGCGTCGACCCTCACCATCAAGGGGAATGGAGGCGACTTCTTTGGCACCTTCACCGCCCCCACCACCTCCGTTCAGCTCAACTCCCCGCAGATGGAGTTCTGGGGCGCCATGCTGGCCGGTAGCCTCTCGGTGAAGTCGCAATTCAGCTGGCACTTCGACGACAGCCTGGCCAACCAGGTGACCGGCAAGTACACCACCACCAACTGGCGCGAAGAGCCCCTGTAGCAGCCGTTTCGACAGCGCCGTTCGTCACCGAACCGGCGACCTGAGACAGCGCCGCATTTCGCTGCCTGCGCCAGGCGCTAAAGATCTCGGTCCACCCCGCCGAAGCAACGCTGTATGCGACTCCATCGGGTGCCGGCACGGCGGAGCCAAGAACAGCGCCCTGAGGCGGGCTTCAGCCTCCTGGAGGTGGTCACCGCCATCACCGTGATCTTCGGTGCTCTGCTGATGCTGTTGAGCACAGCCTTGACGGGATTGACCGAGGCTGCCCTGTCCCGCCAGCGCCAGACCGCCAATGGCATCGCCAACCAGATCCTCGAGCAGGTCCGCGCCCTGCCCTATGAGACCGTCGGCCAGGGCCTCGATGAGACAAGGCTCCCCCAGGACCCAAACGTGGTGGCCTGCCCCGACGGGGACTACTACTTCAAGGACTGCCCCTCAGCAGACCCGGCCGCTGAGAAGATCGTGCACAGCGCCGGGCTGGCAGACGTCACTCCGCTCGTGCCCAACAAGGGCACTCTCGGTGCGCCCGCCTACCCGAACACCTTCACGTGGCGTTCCTACGTGACCAAAGCCCTGGGCGTGCCCCAGGCCGGCGCCTACCGGGTCACCGCCATCGTCTCGTGGAACCTGACCGCCCGCCAAGGGGTCTCCAATGCCGTGCGGAACCAGACGCTGATCTACCGTCCCGGCGGCACCACCGACCCCTCCACCGGTTCGGGCACCTTCTTCCAAGGCACCAGTGACTTGGCCCGGGGTTCGGTGAAGGTGGCCCCGAACTCGGGCGTGAGCGGGGGCACGGGCGTGAGCGGCCTGCCGTCGTGGGACTCCATCACCCAGGATCTGTCCGCCTTGAGCACCGACGTCACGGCCCAGGCCCTCACCCGCTCCGACAGCAACGTCACCCTGGACGGGGCCCGCAAGTCGCTGGGAGGAGTGCCCGCCGAGGTGGGCGGGGCCAGCTCGGTGGCCAATGCCGACGACTATCCCGACACCGCCCTCACCACCTCCTCGACGCCGCCCGGGTTGTCCCAGGGCGCCACGCCCACCGAGATCACCGGTGGAGGCAACCGGGTCGGCGCCGGCGAGCTGGCCGCCAGTGGGGCCCCGGCGTGCCCCACCACGCCACCGACCCTCGAGCATCTGACGGGATACGAGCACGGCACCGTTGGGGTTGCATCGACCTCGGGCGTTTCCAACATCACCGTCGACTCGACGCAGGCCCACAGCGGCTCGTACTCCATGCGCGTGAACAAGGGGTCGGGATTTTCCGAGTCAACCGGCGTCGAACGGACCTACTACTCGAACGGCACGGGCAACCTTCCCCAGGCACCGGTCAAGGTGGTCCACTTCGCCTTGATGTTCGAGGCGCTACCAGCGGCCGACGTGGACAGATTCTTCAGCCTCAGTGGGGCAGCCAACGCCAACGGCGCCATCATCGGCTATCAGGCCAGCTCGAAGAAGCTCACCCTGCGCTTTCAGCAGTCCGGCGGGCCCGTCGCCACGAGCGCGTCGCCGATCTCGGCCGGAGGCTGGTACGTGATCGACCTGAGATACGACGCCGCCGACGGCACCCCGGCCATGGACTGGCAGATCAACGGCGTGGCCCAGACCCCTATTGCGTACAGCACTGGAACCTCTGCCGAGACGATCAGCATCGGCTCGCTGACGTCAACGGACGTCTTCACGATCCGTATAGACGACCTCGCCACCTCGGCCACTGCGTCCAACTATCCCCTCCCCGACCTGAAGGTCTTCGGCCTACGACCCAACGGCATGGGTACCAACGTCAACCCCGCCTACTTCCAGCACGAGGACGGCAACGCGGTCGGCCCCACGTCGTGGCAGCGGCTCGACGACCTACCCCTGCCCACATCCAACAGTGACTACGTGAAGCAGGTGACCGCGTCTGGGACCAGCTACCTCGAACTGACCTTCGAGGACACGGCGGAGACCTGCATCCTCGGGGCGATCGCCAGGGCGGGCGTCAATGGCTCGGGCAGCCAGAACAACAACGCCAAGACCAGCGTCTTCGACGCGTCGGCTGAACGGATCGTGCACTCGGGCCTGCACGGCGGCACCAGCCCCACGTACCGCAGGCTCACCATCACCCCTGCATCGTCACCTTGGACCCAGGCAGCCGTGAACGGGCTGAAGCTCAGGATCGGCTACGGAAGCGACGTAAACCCGGTGCCGTATTGGCAGGCCGTGCACCTGGAGTACGCGGTGATCAGTGGCGGGGGCGGTGGAGGCGGAGGCCCGAACGGTAGCCACGTCGGGGCCAGCGCTGCCACGGTGCCGTCTGCATCGCCCTTAGCCTGTTTTGCCTCGCAGGCCTCGGGTGCGTGCAGCTACTCCCAGCAGGGGTACTCCTCCTCCCCACCATCACTGCAGACCCTGGTCAACCTGGCAGGCTCCGGAGCGGGCGACTGCATGCTGTACAAGCGCACGGCCGACGTCGGTGCCAGCTCCGCCTACGGCAGGCGAGACACCACCGCCAACCCCACCGGATCGGTAGTCGAAGACGTGGTGCACTACTACGGGACCCACGAGCTGGGAGGGCTCTGCGCCGGCACGGTCAGCCCCCCGGCCGGATGGCCGGGCTACCTGGTCAGGTACGACCCGGGTGGAGCTTCGAGCTGCGTCAAGGCCGCCGCCGGCCTGCAAGCCCCCTTCCCCAAGTTCTGTTCGGTGGGCACCATCTCCTACTGGAACGGCAGCGGCGTGTCCACGATGTCACCTCCGAGCGCCGGAGCGAGCATTCCGGTAGCCAACTTGGTGAACTACACCAGCAACGGCTGGCGCTACGACATCACCGCCACGCTGGCCTCCAACCCGTCGTCCTACACCCAGGTGCCGGCCAACGCCCCGCTCGTGGGCACCGCGGACCGCACGGAGGCCAAGGCCGTGCTCGGTGCCCCGGTTGCGGGGAAGATCACCTACAAGCTCACCAACACCACAACGGGCAACGTGGTCGTGGACCTCACCATGGACGTGGACCTCGGCTCCCTGACCGCCACCGCCGTCTACAAGCCGTGACCGCTCGACGACCGGCACCAAAAGCTGGGCCCTTGGGAGAGGACGGCACAACGGTGGTGGAGGTGACCGTGGCCATGGCCATCCTGGGCATCGTCCTCGCCGTCTTCCTGGGCATCCAAGTGGTGGTGCAGGACAACATTGTCATTCAGCAGCGCCGGAGCACCAACAACGACCAGGCACGCCAGGCGCTGTTCTCCCTGGACCGGGAAATCCGCTCGGGGAACCTCGTCTACGACCCCGCCATGGAGTCTGTGCCCTACTACGGCCTGGTCGTCTACACGCAGGCCAACGCCACCACTCGCACACCGCCCAACCAGTGCGTCGAGTGGCGCATCGACACCACGAAGAAGCTGGTGCAGCGCCGATGGGACCCTACCAACCCGGCCGGGGCCTCACTTTTCACGCCCGTGGCGGAAAATATCGTCAATCGAGAAGGGAACGTGCCCGCCTTCACGCTGACCAGCGCCGCGACCAGCACCGGGACCAGCACCGTGGTCGACATCGTTCTCCTCGCCAACGCCCGAGGCACCAGCGGAGCCACCGAGACTGTACGGATCGCCTCGTCGGTCACTGCCCGCAACGCCGCCCCCGGCACGAGCTGCAGTCTCAGGCCGACGGGCTAGGAGAACACCCGCATGCGAAGACTCCGAACCAACGAGGATGGCATCGCCATGATCACCGCCATCATGGTGTCGTTCATAGTCCTGGCCCTCGGCATCGTCTCGGTGCAGGTGGCCGTCCACAACTCCGAGTCCAGCGCCTACGACCGCCGGAGGGTCCAGGCCATCGCTGCCGCCGAGGCGGGGGTCGACTACTACTTTTCCTACCTGGCCAGCACGGCGGTCCCATCGATGCAGTGTTCTATCAACGGCACACTCACCAACTCTCCTGCGGGGACCTTCGCCGTGAAGGCGACCTTCTACGACTCGGCTGGAGCGGCCCTTCCCTCCGTTGGCGCCAGTCAATGCCCGCTGAGCGTCACACCCGCCGCCGTGCTGGTGAGCTCGGTTGGGCGAGGGGCGGTCAACACCTCCCCGGCCCGGACCATGCAGACGTACGCCAACCTGTCCCCGGGAACGACCGCTCCGTTCAACAACGCCGGCGCCATCTTCGGCCAGAACGCCGTCTCCTTCCAGGCCAACACCAACATGGGAGGAAGCCAGTTCAGCGATGCCGATGTCTACAGCAACGGCGACATCTCCCTTTCGGCGAATTCCGTCCTGTACGGCAGCGTCTATGGCCAGGGCGCGGTCACCCTGAAGGCCAACTCTGAGGTCAAGCAGAATGTGTGGGCCAACGGGACGGTGAGCCTGGAGGGCAACGCCCGGATCAGGGGCAGCGCCACGTCGTCCACCTCGTCGATCAGCCTAGGGGGCCAGTCGCACGTCTACGGCAACGCCCGGGCTGGAACGAGCATCGGCGGCGGTGTGGTAGACGGCACCAAGACACCCAACTCGCCGTCCTCACCTCCTCCCAGCCGTGCCTATCCGACCTTCACCTACAACGCCTCCGACTGGCTAGCTGCCGGCTACACGGTAAGGGACTACACCTCCTGCTCCCAAGCGGTGAGCGACATCACGACGTGGTGGGGATCGACGAGCGGGAGCAACGTCGTGCGGGTGACCGGCGGCTGCGCCATGACCTTCAACAGCTCGGTGGTTGTGCGAGGCAACCTCGGAATCGTCACCGACGGCTCGGTGACGTTGGACAACAACAACCGCTTCTCAACTGCACCCGGCACCGGGCCCTGGAACCTGCAATTCTTCGCCGGGCTGTCCGGCATCACACCCTGCTCCTTCACCACCAACCCCAACAGTGGGACGAACAGCGGCTTGAACACCCTCATCTACACAAACCCGGCGTGCACGGTGGACCTCAACTCGAACAGCGCCATCGCCGAGGGTCAGGTGATCGCCGGTGTGGTGAACATCAAGAAGAGCGTTTCGTTCCAGTACAAGCAGGTTTCGGTACCTGGCGTCAGTGGCGGAGGACTCAGGCAGGACGTGCGCTACAAGCGAGAAGTCGTGACCTCCCCTTAGCGGTTGGGCGGGCTTGGCAGCACGAGCCCGGACCGGATCCGGTGTTGCCGGGTCGGGCCCGGAAAATCCTTGGCCAGGGGCGTAACCCTGTGGGCCCCCCCGGCGATCACCAACACGAGAACCGAGCGAAAGGTCATACGGCGCAAGGTCTCACACCGAAAAGGCGACCTGTCGGCAACGTCAGCGAGCAACGTCCCCGGGCCTGCCCAGCAGGTGGCCGGACTACCGAAGTGAGGAGAACACAAGATGATCGAAGCCATACTCAGCAAGGCCTTCCTGGCCAAGGCAGCCACTGTGATCGCCGGACTCAGCCTTGCCACCACTGGTGCCGGGGCGGCCAACGTGCTGCCGCAGGTGGCCCAGAACAGGGTTGCCGCCGCGGTCGAGAAGGCGAGCCCCCTCGACCTCCCCGACAGCAAGGACGCCGCCAGGGAGACCGACAAGGCGGAGAAGACCGAGAAGGCAGACGAGGTCAAGACGCCCGACGAGGACGAGAAGACCGACGAGGTCAAGACCCCTGGCGAGGACCAGAAGGCGAAGGACAACTTCGGCAGCATCGTCTCGGCGCGGGCTCACAGCACCGAGGCCAAGGGCAAGGAGTTCGGCCAGAGCGTGAGCGCCGCCGCCCATGCCCGCAACACCGCACGTCGGGACGCCAAGCCCGACGACGATGCCGACGAGGCTACTGACGACTCGGACGACGGGGCTAAGGAAGGCGAGCACGGCTCATCTTCGGCCAGGAGCCACGGTTCCTCCGGCAACCAAGGCGCCCAGTCCAACCGGGGCTCGGGTCACCGCCCGTAAGCAGGTCTAAAGCAAGCCGAGCGCCCCCGCACGACGCCGTGCGGGGGTGCTTGTCATTGACGGGACCCTCATCATCGTGGGAGCAATGGTGCACTCATGACCCTCGGCGCGGCCTTCGAGTTGGTGTTGGCGGCGGCGCAGGCCGGCGAGGGCTGGGCGTTCCGCAGGCTCTTCGACGACCTGGTCCGCCCGGTGGCGGGCTATCTGCGCGTGCCAGGATGCCAGGGACCCGGACGACCTGGTGAACGAGACCTTCATGGGTGCCTTCTCCGGCATCGCGTCCTTCACCGGCGACGAGGCAGGGTTCCGCTCCTGGGTGTTCACCATCGCCCACCGTCGCCTGGTGGACGAACGGCGACGGATGTCCCGGCGCCCCGATACCGCCGCGGACTACGACGAGGACATTGCCTCCGGTGGCGGCAATGCCGAGGAGGAGGCGCTGGAGTCCCTCGGCGACGAGCGAGTGCGGGTGTTGTTGGATGGGCTGGTCCCGGCGCAGCGTCATGTCCTGCTCCTGCGCATCGTCGGAGACCTCACCGTGGAGCAGGTCGCCGCCGTCGTGGGTAAGACGGCCGGTGCGGTGAAGGCGCTGCAGCGCCGCGGGCTGCTCGCCCTCAAGAAGGAGATCTCCACCAGGGGCGTAACCCTGTGAGCCGGACCGGCGATCACTCTGTTGAGATGCGAGCGAAGACCGTTCTGAGCGACCATGACATCGCCGCCCTGCTGTCGGGCGACCAGTTCGACATGGGCGCTGACCTCGATCAACTCGCCCGCTTCGTGGGAGAGGTGCGCCATACCGCCGCCGAATCCACGCCTCGCGTAGGCCCCCAGCTCGCCGCCGTCTTCGACCACGGTCTTGTCTCAGAGCCGGTTCCGGTTGCGAGACCGAGGGGCACCTCACGTTCGGCGCGGCCAATCAGACGACTGCTCATTGGCGCCGCCGCGGTGGTGTCCGGGCTGACGTTCGTAACCGCAGGCGCTGCTGCCGCGGACCTCCTTCCCCGAGCGGCGCAGGACGGTGTGGCTGCCCTCGTGGAGCGGATCACTCCCCTCGATATCCCCGACAGTCATGAGCACCCCAGCCGTCCTGCTGGGGATCCGCAGCCCTCAGGGCGGCCGGACGTTTCGGGCGTGGGCAAGGACGCTCCTCCACAAGGCGACACCACGGGCGTGGGCACGGGGCGAGTGGGGACCGCCGGCATGGGCCAGGGAAGCGTCGGTGGCGCTGCGCCCGAGAGCGTTTCCCCATCGTCCGGCGACGCCGAGGGAAGAGACTCCTCTCGGAAGGGCAGTGGTGACAAACCTTCGCCTCCCACCAGCGGCGCCAACGAGCAGGCGCCTGCTGCGCAGGACCATCGCCGCGATCCGTCCCTCCCGCCTCCCAGCGCGCCGACGGCCGACGACAACCCGGGAACGGCGCACCCCCGGTAAGGCTTCATTGGCCGAAGTCTCTCCGCGGTGGTGTTCGCCAACGGAACAGCAGCCTCTGAGCAGCCTCTGAGCAGCCTCCAGGCAACAGAGGCCGTGGGCGCTCGCAGGGAATCGCTCTAGCCGAGGCAGACGCGGCAGCCGAGCCGGCGGCGGTCGGGCAAGTCGAGGTCGGTCTGGATGGGGGGACGGAACACCACCATCGAAGCGTCGGCTGTGCCGCCTCTGCCACCCTTACTTCGCCGGTACTCTCTCGGCCACCAAGGCGTCTGTGTCGGCCCGCCCGGCCGGCATGAACGGGGCATGCGGCACGGCGCCAGAGGTGGCGGCCTTCACCAACCCGAGATCGCTGGGCGTGCCGGCGATGGGCCATCAGGGCTCGGCCGTCGGCCGTAGCAGCGGCCCACGGCGGCGCCCGGTGCGAGATCCGCGCGGGCCGCTCCGTCGTTGAACCGCACCTCTGTGACCACCCGACCAACGGCGCACCCATCACGCTCGGGGCCGCCATCGACTCCGTGCTGTCGGCAGCACAGGACCCCTTCTGGGGCAACTTCAGGGGAGCCAACAGAGAGCCGCGTACTTCCCGCATTTCGGCAATGCCGATAGGCTGGGATTGTGGAGTCGATGGCACAGCTTTCCGCTCGGGGAACGGTCACCTTGCCGGCCGAGGTCCGGCGTTCACTCGGTCTCATCGAGGGTGACGTGCTCAGCGTCAGCGTGAAGGACGGTCGGATCGTGCTCACGCCTTCCGTGGTGACGCCCGTCGAGCTCTATTCCGAGGAACGCATCGCCGAGTTCGTGGCCGGCTCGGAGATGACCGACGACGATGTCTCCACGGCGCGGAGGCGTTGGGCGAGCGCGGATAAGCGGGGTTGAGCGGAACCCTCCGTGAGCGGACCCCCAGTCGTTTTCCTAGACGCCAACGTTTTGTTCTCAGCTGCTTTGGGCGGGTCGGTGTTCTCGTTGCTGCTCGACCTCGGGCGGGAAGGGGCCGTCCATCTCGTCACGAGCCGTGCTTGTCGCGCCGAGGCCGAGGTGAACGTGGAACGGAAGCGTCCGGAGCGCCAAGTGGCTCTACAGGAGGTGTTCGCGGTGGTCGTCACCGGGCCGGCCGGTGAGGAACATAGCGAGTGGGCGGCGACGCTCGTGCACGAGGGAGACGTCCATGTCCTGGCCGCCGCCAGGAGCTTGGGGGCATCGGTGCTCGTCACCGGCGATGTCACCCACTTCGGTCCGGTGATGGCGAGAGACGACCTCCCGCTCGGAGTCGCGACGCCGAGGGAATTCCTGCTCGGTGGTCCGGCGTCGGGAGGATAGGTCCTCAGCGGGCATCAGCGGGCATCAGCGGGTACCCGCTCTAGGCGAGGCAGGCGCGGCAGCCGAGTTGGCGGCGACCGGCCACCAGCGGCGCGCCGGGGTCACCACAGGCCGGGCAGGAGACGGCAAGGAACCGCCGGGTGGCCGGTAGCCACGTGAGCTCGAACGGGTACCGGCGCTCGCCGCGGCGCACGGCGACGGGCAGCACGAGCGCCGGCACCTCGAGGATGTGGGCCCGGAACGGGCGCAGCTCGTGGCGGGGCCGGAACTTCTCGTGGATCTCGGCCACCCGCCGGTCCCGCTCCACCTCGGTGGCCCGGGCCTGCTCCTCGTAGAGAGCCTGGCGCTCGGGCGCCGCCGCCGCCTTGCGCCTGGTCACCGAATCCAAGGTGGCGGCGTAGTAGGCCTCAGCCCGGGCCAGTTCGGCCTCCCGCGCCGAGGCCCCGTGGCGGGCCACGACCTCCATACGCCGACGGGCTCGGGCGTCGAGAAGCGCGTGGGCGGCACGCACCGCCGCTTCCAGGTCGGGGCCAAGGCGACGGGCGGGGCCGGGACCCGGCACCCAGGGTGTTGAGGCAAAGCGGGCGCCGGCGGCGTCGCCCACGGACAGGCCGGTGCGGGCATCGACCCAGGCCTCCTGGCGCTCCTGGAAGCGCTCCTCCAACGACACGGCGAACGACACCAACACGCCCAGGCGCAGGACCGGCAGGTAGGCGGGGAGGGGCTCACCGGCGACGTCTATGCGGCCGTGGTCCACGCCGAGCTGGTCTCGGGCCTTGGCTTCGAGGCACGCCGCGCTGGGCGGCAGGGATGCCGGCCAGGCCAGGTGGGCGATCCCGGCGTCGCCGTCGTCCAGCACCTGGCCGGCGGCCCTGTCCAGCAGCGGGTGGCCCGGGATGAGCAGCAGCGCCCCGTCCTCGCGGGCCACCTCGGGATCGGCGGTGACGCTGAGAGCCTCGGGCAGGTCGAGGTCGGCCTGGAGGGGCGGAGGGAGCACCACCATGGAAGCGTCGCCCGTGCCGCCTTTGCCGCCTGCACCGTCGGTCAGCGCCCCGTGGCCCTCGGCCCAGCGCAGCCAGAACCCGACGGTGCGGTCGGCCACCGCCCTCACTTCGCCGGTCCTCCCTCGGCCACCAGGGCGTCGGTGTCGGCCCGCCCGGCAAGGTGGACGGTCCTGGCCGCGGCCAGCTCGTCACCCAGGGCGTCGAGGCGGGCGAGGAAGTCGGCGTCGTCGACGCTGGCCAGGTGGGCGTCGAACACCGAGGATTCGAAGTCGAAGTCTTCCTCGATGCGCCCGAGGATCATGTCCAGCTCGCCCACCACCAGCTCGAAGAGGTTGAGCTTGGCCTGGAGCACACCCAAGATGCGCTCTTCGATGGTGCCCCGGGCCACCAGGTTGGTGACCAGCACCTCACGCTCCTGGCCGATGCGGTGGATGCGGCCCAGGCGCTGCTCGATGCGCATGGGGTTCCATGGCAGATCGAAGTTCACCATGACCGAGCAGAACTGCAGATTGCGCCCCTCGCCTGCCGCCTCGGTGGTGAGCAGCACATCGGCGTCGGCGGCGAAGGCGGCGATGGCGGCCTCCTTGTCCCGCCGGGCCAGGCTGCCGTGGTAGGCGACGGCGGGGATGCCGGCCTCGGCCGCCAGCGCAGCCAGGGCTTCGAGGGTGTGGCGGAAGGCGGTGAACACCACGACCTTGTCGCCCGCGGCCCGGTGTCGGGCCAGCAGCTCCACCAGGGTCCGGGCCTTCTCCCCGGCCCCGGCTCCGGCCGCCTGGGCGGCCAGATCGCTCCAGCGCAGCTTCTCCAGGGTGGGGACAAGGGCGGCCGGGCTCGATCCGGCCAGGCGCTGCACGGTCCGCAGGGCCAACATCCGCTGCGGCAGGGCCCCCCGCCCCTCGGCCCGCACCCGCTCCGACACGGCGTGGTACAGCTCGGCCTCGCAGCGGGCGGGGGCCACGGTGCGGGTCTGGGCGATGCGGCGGGGCAGCATCAGGGCCACCTCGCTGCGGCGGTGGCGGATCATCACCTGGGCCAGGCGGGTCCGCAGTCCGGCCAGGTTCCGTACGCCCTCGGCGCTGGCCCCGGCCCCGTGGCAGGCACGGAACTGCGCGGGCGTGCCCAGGTGGCCGGGCCGGACCAGGCTGACCAGGTGGAACAGGTCGGACAAGCGGTTCTCGACAGGAGTGGCGGTGAGCAGCAGCAGGTGGCGGCTGCGCAGCGCCCGCACCAGCCGTCCCGACGCGGTGCGGGGGTTGCTCACCCGGTGCGCCTCGTCCACCACGACCAGGTCCCAGGACAGCCCGGCCAGGGCATCGCGCAGCGGGGGGCGGCGGGCGGCGGCCAGCGAGGCCAGCACGATGGGCTCCTCGGGGCCGCCCGCTGACCGCCACCCGGCCCGGGCCTCCACCGAGGGTAGGGCGAACTTGCGGTCCAGCTCCTCCCGCCACTGCGCCACCAGGCCGGCCGGCGCCAGCACGAGGATCCTCGGGGCCAGGCCCCGGAGACGCAGCTCGCTGGCCACCAAGGCGGCCTCGATTGTCTTGCCCAGGCCCACCTCGTCGGCCAGAACGGCACGGCCCTGCATGTGGCGCAGCGCCGCCCCGGCGGCGGCGAGCTGGTAGGGGAAGGGCTCGAAGCCCAAGCGGGGCAGGGACACGAAGGTGTCGAAGCCGGGCCGTGACCACAGCTCGAGGGCATCGTCCACCAGCCGGGACGCCCCGGGGTTTACGGCCTGGCCGGCCTCGAGGCGCTCCAACAGGTGTTCGTAGGCGCCGCTCAGCCCGTCCGGGCTCTGGGCCTCCTCGCTCTGGGCCTCCTCGTGGATTGCGGTCGCCGTGCTCATCTCGCCCCCTGAAATCACAACGATGGGATTTGGCCCACCCTATCGCTGCCGAGCGACACTGAAGTTCCCTGGCACGACTCCTCGGCAGGATTAGATTCGCCAACATGCCCCGGCGTCGGCAAGGGCCTCCGGCTCCGTCCTCCTTCCCCACCGCGCCACCCGCCGGGGCGCCGGACATGGTCGAGATCTCCGAGGATCTGGCCCGGCAGGCAGCCTGCGTGCCCGCCCTGGAACGGCTGCGCAGGCTGGTGGCCTTCGTGGGCTCGGGGCGGGCTGTCACCCAGGCCGGCAACCTGAAGAAGGCCGACGCCCTGGCCCTGGTGGCCGTGCTCGGCACCGACGACGACGTCGACGGGAACGGGGACGGGGACGTCTCCACCATGGCCGACCTGCCCGGTGTGGCCTTTGCCTTCCGCTGGGCCACGCATTGCGGCTTGCTCACTCGGCGGGGCAACCGCATCGTGGCGGGAGAGCTGGCCGGCTATCTGGACGACGATCCCGTGTCGGCCTGGTTCATGGCCGCCGCCACCCTCGTACGCCAGGGGGTGATGGGGGGCCTGGAAGACGGGTGGCGGCCCGCCTATGTGGACTTCCTGGACCGGGGGGTCCCCGACCTGTTGAGGGTCCTCGCCGAGCACGGCCCCGCCACCGTCGGGTCGGCACGGGACACGGCCTGGGCGGAGGTGGCCGAAACCTTCGGCCTGGAGCCCGATGACGGGCGCCGCCGCCGGCAGGTGGACCGGGTGGTGGAGGCCATGCTGGCCCGCCTGGAGGCAACCGGGGTGGTGGCCCGCACCGGCGATGACGTGGCCATCACCGACCTGGGGCGGGCCCTGGCCCTGCTGTTCGACTGGGACGACGACGATGACTTCGACGACGACGATGACTTCGGCGACGACGACGAAGACGACTTCGAGTTCGACGTCGACCTGGACGTCGAGGTCGACCTGGTGGACGCAGACGCCCAGTTTCTGCTTGCGATCTGCGCCGATCTCGACGTCGAAGAGGCCGAGGAGGCACTGGCCGACTGGTGCGGCGCACGGGAGCCCGAGGAGGCGGCCGGCGAGCTGGCCCGGGCCGTGGAGGAGGATCCCGAGCTGTTCACCCTGGCCCTCGACGCCTTCAGCCTCCTCGGCCCCGCCGCGGTGGGTGCCGTCCGCCGCCTCCAGACCCAGCCGGGCCTTCGGCCCCTGGCCACCTTCTGGCTCGTGAAGCACGGCCTCGAGGGCCCCCAGGCCCTCTCCGAAGAGGACCACACGGCCATGCTCGTTGACATGTTGGCCATGCTGGCCTCGAGCGGTGACGACGAAGTGGTGGACGGCCTGGAGGGGCTGGGGCCGGTTGGCGAGCAGCTACGGGTGGTGGAGTTGCTCTCGGGAGCCGACCACGACAAGGCCAGCCTCATGCTCGAGGTCATCGGCCGGGCTCACCCCCGCAAAGCCGTGGCCACAGCCGCCCGGCGGGCGGCTGTGCGCCGCCGCTGACCCCTGCCCGATGAAGGCCGTGCTCATGGAGGGGCTTACGTAGCAACTCTGGGGATCCTGAGCGACATCCGGTGTCGGCCGGCGTCCCCAAAAGGGGGGCATCATCCCCCGAGGCCCTGCGGTGCCGCCCAGGTTGACGCGCCGGTCATCCCCCAACGTCTGGG
>Ga0183260_10002472_pt1 | contig 15273 bp, 17 predicted proteins | sample AntDrymUQ4972206_2_FD_129768 | JGI IMG/M metagenome (GOLD analysis project Ga0183260, IMG submission 129768) | Polar desert sand microbial communities from Dry Valleys, Antarctica - metaG UQ497 (22.06) (version 2) (version 2) | ecosystem: Environmental > Terrestrial > Soil > Desert | place... | reverse complement strand
TGTGTCTTGAGTGAAGATGCATGGGCCGCGAGTTGAGATCAAAATGCGCTGGATGCAAATGCTATTCCTACTTTTGCCGCCATGCCAAAGATCGTGAGCTGTGGCGTCATCGTGCGGCGAGCCGTCGGTGAGTTGCTGCTGGCCCATGCAACAGGAAGCAACTATTGGGACATTCCGAAGGGCGTACGCGACGCGGGCGAAACGAGCATCGCCGCGGCGCTTCGCGAACTTCGCGAAGAAGCCGGTATTGCATTGCGCGATGACCAATTGCTGGACCTGGGGCTGCACAAATATTTGCCTCGCAAGGATCTGCATCTATTTGCGCTCGACCCGCCCGATCCGACGTTCGACATCAATGCGTGCAGCTGTTCGACGCACTACACGCCGCGCTACGGCGGACCCGAAGTGCCAGAGGTCGATGCCTACCGCTGGAGCTCAAGGCTGCAAGTGCCAGAGCTCTGCGGAAAGAACATGGTGCGGGTGCTGATGTCGCTCGATTGGTAGCGCATCCGCTATTTCAGCGGCGCGGCCTCGCTGGTCTGTTCGACGATTGCGTCGCGCGGTGCGCCCGATTGTTGCAAACGCTGCTGAAGCGCGAGCATTTCCTGGCCCAGGGCCTCGAGCCGCGCTGCATCCATCATCTTGCGCACCTTCGGGAAAAGATTCTCTTCTTCTTCCTCGTGATGGTGTTCGGTCTGCTCCTTCAGGACCTTGAACTTCGGCTCCCACGTCTCGGCCGCCGGATCGAGGGTCAGCAGGTCGGCGAGCAGACGCTTCAGTGACAGGTGTTCTTCAAGCGATTCGAGCAAGACGTCTTCGGTGCTCGCAGCCTTTACTGCCGGATAGAAGACCTCTTCCTCGGAAGTCACGTGCTTCGTCAGGTCGTCGCCGACCCGCGCCAATGCCGACGCGCGTGCCTTGGGTTGCTGGGCCTGCACCGTCATCTTCATCTGGCTTTCCAGCTGACGGTGTTGATCGATCAATAGTTTGATGGCGTCCATGGTTCCGAAAAGAATTGATAAAGGCGAAGTATGCACAGGTGCGCTCGCCGCACCCGATGTCGGAAGCTTCGCTGCGATCCATGCCCGCGTGATAATCGACACGGTCCGTTCAATCGAGGTCAATGATGGCAATCAAGCGGTCTACCGCGAAAATGGGCACTTTGGTCGTCGTCGAACACGATTCGCGCGTGCTGCGCGGCAACCCGTGGGGCGACCCGCACGTGCGCAAACTCGCCGTCTGGCTGCCACCGCAATACGATCAGGCGGCCGGGGTGGGTCGAAAAAAAAACCAGCCAGACGCGCTTCCCCGCGCTATACGGACCTGGTCGGCTTCACGGGTTTCCGGACTTTCGCACACCGGCTGGAAGGCGTTTTCCTACAACTTACCCGAGCGCATGGAGCGCCTGATTCATCAGGAAAAAATGGGGCCGGCAATCGTGGTGATGCCCGATTGCTTCACGGCGCTCGGTGGTAACCAGTACATCAATTCAACCGCTGTAGGTCGCTACGCTGATTACCTGCTGCAGGAAATCATTCCGTTCGTCGATCGCGAGTTCCGCACGCTCGCGTCGCGCGAACACCGCGGATGCTTCGGAAAATCATCGGGTGGATACGGTGCAATCATTCATGGCATGAAGTACGCGTCGCACTGGGGCGCCATCGCGGACCACTCGGGTGATTCGTATTTCGACTTCGTCTACTGGCACGACTGGCCCAACACCCTGAATGAACTTGGAAAACATCGCGCTAAAAAACGCGCTGCTGGCCGCTATGACGCCGCGCGCGAAGCTTTGACAGCCGAGCTCGCGCAAGGCATTGACGACGGCCGCGTCAAACGATTTCTAAAGCACGTATGGGCAAAGCAGAAAGTGACTTCCGCTGAAGTCCATTGCATCATGAACCTGTGCATGGCGGCGAGCTACGACCCGGACCCCTCGACATCCCTGGGATTTCGTTTGCCGTGCAACCTCGAAACAGGCGAACGCATCGAAAAGCGCTGGCAGCGATGGCTGGCGAACGATCCGATCAACATGGTTGACCGCTACGCACGCAATCTGAAGTCGCTGGCCGGCATTTATATCGATTGCGGCTGGCGCGACCAGTTTCACATTCACTACGGCACGCGCCTCCTGTCGCAGCGCTTGTCCGGCGCGGGTGTCGCGCATCGATACGAGGAGTTCGACGACGACCATTCGGACGTCGACTATCGAATGGACATCAGCCTGCCGTTTCTTTATCGAGCTCTGAAGCCTTAGCCGGCTGACCATCGGGTTTCGCCGCTGCCAGGATGCTGATCTTCTGCCAGATCTTGCGCGAAAGATCGGCCGTTAACGCCTCGATATCGTTCACCGACGCGAGTACCACCGGGTCGTACAGGTGCTGCGCGTGCAATGCTGCGAGCTTGCTCGTCAGCGCGAGCAATTCTGAGCAATAGTCCAGGTAGCGCGGCAACTGGTCCCGCGTCAGGGTGCGCTTCGGAGACGACGCCGTTGCCGGCACACTGCTCAGAACATGCTCCGGGTCCTTGGTCAGTTGATGCATATCAACAACGTGCGCGATGCTGCGCAGCCGGTGCAACATGCGCAACGCGGTGCGCCGCTTCAAACGCGTTTCCAGCGAGACCAGAAAAAGCACCGCCAGCGACAAGAAGATGAGTTCGCTGGTCGCCGCGTCAATGCTCTGCAAAACTTCAGCGATCGTCACCGATCCGCCCCTAACGACGCTTCTGAGCTCTGTTACGGCCCACAGCACAAGAGCGATCAGCACGATGATTGTCAGCGCGGTCAGGGCACGCACCCACCACAGCGGGCGCCGCAGATGTTCGATCGCTACCTGATTTCGTTCTGCTACCTGAACCAGCTCGGACGCCACCTGGCTCAATCCAGAGGCGGGGAAGCGCTCGCGAATGCGACGCGCCAGCAGCGCAATGGTGGAGCCAATCGGCGCGGGATGCAGTTCGCTGTAGGTTGGCACCGTCAGGCGATCAGCGCTAGGGGTCAACTGAAGGCCAACGCGCCACTACCGCCTCGAAGCGAGGCGGCGTGCAATTAAATGTTGCAGTGTCAGGCGGCAACCCTGAGCTCTTCGGTCGATGTTCGCACCGCACTTTGCGGCATGCCGTCTTTCCAGGGCAAATCGACTGCGTAATCCTTGACCAGACAATCGTCGGGGAGCGTTGTGATCGGCGTGAAATCGCGATGCGCGATGTACTCCGGGCGCTTGAAACGGCGAATGTGGTTGCTGATGGTGCACAAGCTCAGGTAAACGCTGACACGATCCCATGGCGACAGATTGCTGCTGGACGCGTGCACCAGGCAAGAGTGAAACAGGATCATCGAACCGGCCGGTCCCTTGGGCGAGGCGATGCCGCCATTTTTTCCGCCCGCGCGCTGCACCAGTTGCCGAACGAGGTCGTGATCAATGGTCCAGAGCGGATAACTGGTCGTCGAGACATCGTGCTTGGCGTCCACCACACCGCGTTTGTGACTGCCCCGGATGAACATCAGCGGCCCGTTGTACTCGTTGACATCGTCGAGAAAGATGGCGACGTTCATCGCGCGCTCGGTTGGCATCAGGTCGTCGTTTAGCCACGTACCGTAGTCCTGGTGCCACTGCCACACGTCGCCCTCGAACGCCATCTTGCCGTTGATCTTGAACTGATGCATATAGACGTCTTCATCGAACAGTTCGCGAACGGGATCGATCATCCTGGGATGGCGCGCCAACTTTGCGAAAGGCGCGCTGTAAAGGTGTGCTGCAAAATTGGTCCGCACGGCGTCTGAATCTTTCTCGCGGACATTGAAGACCTCGCGCCGGGCATAAAGCTCAGGCACCGCGCTCGTCAGAAGGCTCGTTTCCTCGCGCGAAAACAATCCGGGAAAGAACAAGTACCCGTCGCGATCGAACTGCTCGCGTTGTTCGGAACTCAATTTCATTAGTGTCTCCAGTAAACCCGGCCGAGAGTGAAAGTAACCCTCTGAGAACCCCTCGTCAAACCTCGTCGGGCGGTATGCCAACTGCCGAAAACGTGTAATCAACCAGCCCATAAAATGGCGCGTTCAGTATCGGAGCCTTTGAATGTCTTTCACTCTAGGAAGTCAGCGCAGCGTACTGATTGTCATCGGCTTGCTGTTGTCGACAGCGCATGTGCCTGCGTATGCAGCCGATCCGCCGCCAAAGAAGTCACTGGTCAAGCCGAGCAAGTCCAAGCCAAAACCGATGAGCCGGGATCAGCTGCGCTCGTGCATGGACGAGCAGGATCGCGTGCTGGCAATGCGTGAGAACGTACTCAAAGAACAAACTGCTCTTGACGAGCAGCGCGCACAAGTCACACGCATGGACGCAGACCTCGAGCGCAAGCGCGCTTCACTTGATCCGGCCGATGTCGCCGCGAAGCAGACCCTGCAGGAGGAAGAGGCGCGACGCAACGCGGTCGGAGAGGCCTACAACGCTCGTTTGCCGGCGCTCAAGGAGCAGGGCAGCACATTGGACAAGGTTCGACAGGGCTGGGTCGACCGTTGCGCCGACAAGGATTTCGACGAACTCGATGAGGCGGTAATAAGACGCGAGCGCCAGCGCGCAGCGAAAAGCGCAGCCAAGTAAAACTTTGATGGTGCGCTAGACCGACTCTGCGCACTGATCGCGCCCCCTCCCGGTGCGCTCACTGGCGCATCGCACCATCGCGGGGCTCTACCCATCCGACGACTGAACAATCCCCTTTACTTTCAAGCCTTTACGTTTTGGCATAGGTCTTGCGAAGCCGCACATGAAGCACCGGCGGTCGGTGGCTTATCGCAATTCACGGGGAGAAATACATGGTCAAACGAAGAGGGGTGTTCAAGGCGCTCGCCCTGAGTGCCGCGGTGCTGGCGACGAGCATTGCATCCCACGGCGCACTGGCGCAGCAGAAGACGGTCAAGGTGGGGGTGCTGCATTCGCTGTCCGGCACGATGGCCATCTCTGAGACGGTGCTAAAGGATGTCGCGCTAATGGCATTCGAAGAAATCAATGCCAAGGGCGGCGTACTCGGCATGAAGATCGAACCTGTCGTGGTCGACCCTGCTTCCAACTGGCCGCTGTTTGCTGAAAAGGCGCGTCAGCTCATCACGCAGGACAAAGTCGCCGCCACGTTTGGTTGCTGGACGTCGGTGTCGCGTAAATCGGTGCTCCCTGTGTTCGAGGAGCTCAACGGTCTTCTGTTCTACCCGGTGCAATACGAAGGCGAAGAGCTTTCGAAAAATGTGTTCTACACCGGTGCTGCGCCAAATCAGCAGGCGATCCCGGCAGTTGAATATCTGATGAGCAAGGAAGGCGGCGCCGCCAAGCGCTGGATTCTGCTCGGCACCGACTATGTGTATCCGCGCACGACCAACAAGATCCTGCGCGCATTCCTGAAGTCGAAAGGCGTCGCCGACAAAGACATCGACGAGAAATACACGCCGTTTGGTCACAGCGATTATCAAACCATCGTTGCAGATATCAAAAAGTTTGCAGCAGGCGGCAAGACCGCTGTGGTTTCGACCATCAATGGCGACTCTAACGTCCCGTTCTATAAAGAGCTGGGCAACCAGGGCTTGAAGGCGACCGACGTTCCGGTCGTCGCATTCTCGGTCGGTGAAGAAGAACTGCGCGGAGTCGATACCAAGCCTCTGGTCGGCCATCTTGCGGCATGGAACTACTTCATGTCGATCAAGTCTCCGGCCAACGATGCGTTCAAGACAAAGTGGGCCGCCTATGCCAAGGATAAGAAGCTGCCGGGCGCAGATAAACCGTTGACCAACGATCCGATGGAAGCAACCTACATCGGCATCTACATGTGGAAGCAGGCGGTCGAAAAAGCCAAGACGTTTGATACCGACAAGGTCATCGCAGCAATGGCCGGACAGACTTTTACGGCTCCGTCAGGAATCGTGTCGAAAATGGACGAAAAGAATCACCATCTGCACAAAGCCGTGTTCATTGGCGAGGTCAAGGGTGACGGGCAATTCAACGTCGTATGGAAAACGAAGGGCCCGGTACGCGCGCAGCCCTGGAGTCCATACATCCCGGGTAACGACAAGAAACCGGAAGTACCAGACGGCAAGACGATCATCACCAAGTAAATAGCGAAGTGATTTGCCTTGGGCAGGGGCCGCTTCGGCGGCCCCTTTTCACATGAGAACACTGCTGGCAGCCATCCTCTGCTTTTTCGCCTCGGCGGCGCTCGCCCAGGACGCAGGCACGATCGAGAAGCTTGCATTCGGCGAGAGCGACGAGCAGGTCGCAGCCATTGCACACCTCGTAGCGGCAGGTAACGCAAAGTCCACCGCAATTTTGCAGGCGCTGGCCAACGGCGAGCTTGTCACCTCAGGCAAACGTGTGCTGATCGTGAAAGACGACACGGCAAGCGACGCAGTAAGCGGCGAAACGCTGTCCACAGTACCCGCCGACAGGGAAGACATCACCGTCAACAACCGGCTTCGGCGCGAACTCGGCGCGGCGCTGGCCGCGCTGCAGCTGGTATCGCCTCAGCGCGACGTTCGCCTGGCAGCTGCCAAGGAACTCGCCGGCGGCACCGAACCCGCGATGCTGCCGTTGGTAAAACTGGCACTCGCGAAGGAAACCGATGCAGACATAAAACCGCTGCTCGAACAACTCGCTGCAACGCTAGAGCTGAAGTCCGAGGATCGCGCTGAGCGTCTGGCTGCAGTCAGAAAGCTTGCAACCTCCAGCAACGCGAGTACCAAGGGCTTGCTGCTGGCGTTTCTCGAGACCGAAAGAGACGACGAGCTTCGCATCGAAGCGCAGCGCAGCTTGCGCACTATCGAAAGCAGTCTCGCGTGGGGCGAACGCCTCGGCATCGTGTTCACCAGCTTGAGCCTGGGTTCGATCCTGCTGCTCGCAGCCCTGGGGCTAGCCATTACCTACGGGCTGATGGGCGTGATCAACATGGCGCACGGCGAGCTGATCATGATCGGCGCGTACGCAACGTATTTCGTCCAGCGGCTGTTTCGAAGCACCGCGTTTTTCGATTGGTACCTGATCGCCGCGATCCCGGTGGCCTTCGCCGTTTCGGCACTAGTGGGCATGGTCATGGAGCGCACCGTGATTCGTTGGCTGTATGGGCGGCCGCTGGAAACATTGCTAGCCACCTGGGGCATCAGCCTGATGCTGATTCAGACCGTTCGCACGATCTTCGGCGCGCAGAACGTGCAGGTCGAGAACCCGTCGTTCATGTCGGGTGGAGTTGAGGTGCTCACCGGCGTCGTGCTTCCGTGGAGCCGTATCGTCATCATCGGCTTCGCGTTCGCTGTGGTGTTTCTGATTTACTTATTGCTGAATAAAACCCGGCTCGGCTTGTTCGTGCGCGGCGTGACGCAGAACCGCGAGATGGCGTCGTGCGTCGGCGTTCCGACCGCTCGCATCGATACGTGGGCCTTTGGCCTCGGCTCGGGCATCGCGGGACTCGCCGGGTGCGCGCTCTCGCAGATTGGCAACGTGGGACCCGACCTCGGCCAGAACTACATCGTCGACTCTTTCATGGTGGTCGTTCTCGGCGGCGTCGGCCAGCTCGCCGGAACGGTCTACTCGGCGCTTGGACTCGGCTTCGCCAACAAGCTGCTGGAGGCATGGCAGGGTGCGGTGCTCGCAAAGATCGCAGTGCTCGTGTTCATCATCGTATTCATTCAGAAGCGGCCACAGGGCATGTTCGCGGTGAAAGGCCGGGCGTTGGAATCATGACGGCCACTGGCTCATACAGCCGCCTGTACGGCACGACCGGTTGGGCGCTGCTCGCCGCGTTCGCAGCCGTGATCTTCATCGGCTTTCCGGTGCTGAACCTGATCGTTGGGCCGGAAAGTGCACTGCACGTCTCGGCCTACTGGGTGACGCTGCTCGGCAAGATCATGTGCTTCGCGATTGTCGCGATCGCAATGGATCTGATCTGGGGCTACGCCGGCATTCTGTCGCTCGGGCACGGACTGTTCTTCGCACTCGGCGGATATGCATTCGGCATGTACCTGATGCGGCAGATCGGCTCCGACGGGCAGTACCGCCAGCCGATGCCGGATTTCATGGTGTTTCTCGACTGGAAGGAATTTCCCTGGCAGTGGTTCAACTCGGACTCGTTCCTCTGGTGCGCGATGCTGGTCGTAGTCGTGCCGGGCGTGCTCGCGTACGTGTTCGGATTCTTCGCGTTTCGCTCACGCGTCAAGGGTGTGTATTTTTCGATCATTACGCAGGCGCTTACATTTGCCGCGATGCTGCTCTTCTTCCGCAATGCGACCGGCTTCGGCGGCAACAACGGTTTCACCGATTTCCGGCGCATTCTGGATATTCCGATCGCCACGCCGCAGACGCGTATGACGCTGTTTGCGATCACCGGCGCAACTTTGATCGCAACGCTGTTGCTCGGGCGCTGGCTGGTGACATCCAAATTCGGCCGCGTGCTCGCGGCAATCCGCGACGCAGAAACGCGCGTGATGTTCTGCGGCTACGACACGCTGCACTACAAACTGTTCGTGTGGACGCTGTCAGCGGTTTTATGCGGCATCGCCGGCGCGCTGTACGTGCCGCAGGTCGGCATCATCAATCCAAGCGAGATGTCGCCCGCGAACTCGATCGAGATCGCGATCTGGGTTGCTGTGGGCGGCCGTGGAACGCTTGCCGGGGCAGCGCTGGGCGCAGGGCTTGTCAACGGCGCCAAAAGTTTCTTTACGCAGGCGTTTCCGGAGTACTGGCTGTTCTTTCTCGGACTGCTGTTTATTCTGGTGACGCTGTTTCTGCCGCAGGGCGTGCTCGGTTTGATCAACAAGCGCAGGGAACGCGCGTGAGCTCCGTGGCGATGCGGCCTGCCGCCCGCGAGGGAACGCGCGCTTCGGACCTCGGTCGTGTCGCGACCCAAGGGCTCGACACCACGCACGGTGTTGTGCTGTATCTGGAAGACATCAGCGTCAGCTTCGATGGCTTCCGTGCATTGAACAACTTGTCGCTGTCAATCGATGCCGGCGAACTGCGCTGCGTCATCGGCCCGAATGGTGCGGGCAAGACGACGATGATGGACGTCATCACCGGCAAGACGCGTCCCGATGCGGGCACCGCATTCTTTGGCCAGACGATCGATCTGACCAAGCTCTCCGAAGCGCAGATCGCACACGCCGGGATCGGCCGCAAGTTTCAGAAGCCGACCATCTTCGAACGCCACACGGTGTTTGAAAACCTCGAGTTGTCGATGAAGGCCGACAAGCGCGTGCGCAGGACGCTGTTCGCAAAGCTGTCGACTGAAGAGCGCGATCGAATCGACGAGATGCTGAAGCTGATTCGCCTCGACGACAGCACCCGTCGCACCGCCGGCCTGTTGTCACACGGCCAGAAGCAGTGGCTCGAGATTGGCATGCTGCTGATGCAGGAACCGCAACTGCTGCTGCTCGATGAGCCGGTTGCCGGCATGAGCGATGAAGAGACAGAACGTACCGTCGAGCTTTTCCTGGCGCTCGCGGGCAGGCATTCGCTGGTGGTGGTGGAGCACGACATGGCGTTCGTTGGCAAAATCGCACGCAAGGTAACCGTATTGCACGAAGGCAGTGTGCTGGCCGAAGGGCCGATGGATCAGGTTCAGAACGACCCCAAGGTGATCGAGGTTTATCTAGGTCGATAAATCGCCGACGGCGGATTCGATACTTCTTATGCTCGCAGTCACAAATCTCAATCAGTATTACGGCGGCAGCCACATCCTGCGCAACGTTTCGTTCGAAGCGCCAGCAGGCAAAGTCACGGCGCTGCTGGGTCGTAACGGCGTCGGCAAGACGACGCTGCTGAGAACGCTGATGGGCCTGGTGCCCGCCAAGAGCGGTCAGGTCAATTTTGAAGGCAATGAAATCACGGGCATCAAGCCTTACGAGCGCGTACGCATCGGCATGGGCTATGTGCCTCAGGGACGCGAGATATTTCCGCGTCTTACTGTTGAAGAAAATCTGCAGATGGGGCTTGCCTCTCGACCGCACGGCTCGCGTGTTCCGGAGCGCATCTTCGAGATGTTTCCTGTTCTGCGCAGCATGCTGCGACGGCGTGGCGGCGATCTCTCCGGCGGGCAGCAGCAACAGCTTGCGATTGGCCGAGCGCTCGCAGTCGGGCCGCGTCTGCTGATCCTCGACGAGCCCACCGAAGGCATCCAACCGTCGATCATCAAGGACATTGAGCGCGCGATCCACATGCTGGCGGCCAACGGCGAGACGGCGATCCTGCTGGTTGAGCAGTACTACGACTTCGCACGCTCACTGGCCGATCAATATCTGGTGATGGAACGCGGAGAAATTGTGGCGCGTGGTGCAGGCTCTGATATGGACCGGGATGACGTGCGTCGGCTGCTCGCGGTGTGACGGGAGGGTAGGCTCATTCCATGCGCGTTGCCGAACCCCTGTCACCTGCATGGAAGGCCGAGCTATCGCTCGCGTTTCGGCACGAAGCCAACCGAACCGTACTGGCGGAGAAGCGATTCGTCGGCCCGCTGGTGGTGCAAAAGCCGCTGTATCCGGAAGGCGATGCAGTGTGTCATGCAATCGTGGTTCACCCGCCGGGTGGCATCGCAGGCGGCGACCAGTTGTCTCTGCGTGTAAATGTCGGCAAGGACTCGGCTGTGTTGTTGACGACACCCGGAGCATGCAAGTGGTATCGCTCCGCTGCACCGTGGGCAAGCCAGTCGCTAAGCTTCGACGTCGACGGTGGGCTCGAGTGGCTGCCGCAGGAAACGATCGTCTTTGACCGTGCACTGGCCGACATGAAATGCGAAATCAATCTCGGACCGCACGCGACCTACATCGGCTGGGAAGTTTTGTGTCTGGGGCGCACCGGCTCGGGGGAAAATTTCAGCAAAGGCCGCATTGAATTGCGAAACACAATACGTCGGGACGGTGCGCTGCAGTGGAACGAACGTGGAGTCATCGACGCCGGTGGCCGGTTGATGCAATCAGCCGCCGGGCTTAACGGCAAATCCGTGTGCGCTACTTTGATCGCAGCGGCACCGCGCATCGATGCCGGCGTAGTGGCTGCTTGTCGCAAAGTGCCCGATGTATCGGTAACGCTTCTGCCGCAGCTGTTGATCGCGCGGCATCTGGGAGACTCGAGCGAATCGGCCAAGCAGCGCTTCGTCGATCTGTGGCGGATTCTGCGGCCTGCGATTCACGGCCGCGAGGCGCAAAGCCCGCGTATCTGGAGCACCTAGTGGCCTGCCCATGGAACTGACTCCGCGCGAAAAGGACAAGCTGCTGGTCTTTACCGCGGCGCTGCTTGCTGAGCGACGCAAGGCGCGCGGACTCAAGCTGAATTACCCGGAAGCGGTGGCTTACCTGAGTGCGGCAATCATGGAAGGTGCGCGCGACGGAAAGTCGGTCGCCGAGTTGATGGGCCACGGAGCAACACTGCTGACACGTGCCGACGTGATGGAAGGGATTGCCGCGATGATTCCCGAGATTCAGGTCGAGGCTACGTTTCCCGACGGCACGAAGCTCGTCACCGTGCACAACCCGATCCCATGATTCCCGGCGAAATCGAAGCAGCGCCGGGTGATATCACGCTCAACGACGGCAGAGCAACACTCATTGTTCAAGTGACCAATTCAGGTGACCGGCCGATCCAGGTCGGCTCGCACTATCATTTCTACGAAACGAACAGCGCACTTAAATTTGCACGCGAGAAATCGTATGGTTTCCGCCTGAACATTGCCGCGGGCACCGCTGTGCGCTTCGAGCCCGGTCAATCGCGCACAGTTGAGCTCATCGCACTCGCAGGCGACCGAAACGTTTTCGGCTTTAACGCGATGGTGATGGGCTCACTGGCTTCGAAGGTCAAATGAAGATCTCGCGGCAAGCGTATGCCGAGATGTTCGGACCGACGACCGGCGATCGCGTTCGGCTCGCCGACACGGAGCTGTGGATCGAAGTCGAAAAGGACTTCACGATCTACGGGGAAGAGGTGAAATTCGGCGGCGGCAAGGTGATCCGCGACGGCATGGGGCAAAGCCAGCGTGTATCCGCCGAGGTTGCCGACACGGTGATCACGAACGCACTGATCGTTGACCACTGGGGCATCGTCAAGGCTGATATCGGCATCAAGAACGGGCTCATCGAGAAGATCGGCAAGGCCGGCAATCCGGATGTGCAACCGGGCGTCGACATCGTGATCGGCCCCGGTACCGAGATCATTGCCGGCGAAGGATCGATCGTCACGGCGGGGGGCGTCGATACACACATCCATTTCATATGTCCGCAGCAAATCGAAGAAGCGTTGATGAGCGGCGTGACGACCATGCTCGGCGGCGGCACCGGACCGGCCACCGGGACGTTCGCAACAACCTGCACGCCGGGGCCGTGGCACATTCACGCGATGCTGAAAGCGGCCGAGAGTTTTCCGATGAACCTCGGGTTCCAGGGCAAAGGCAATGCGAGCCTGCCCGCGGCGCTTGAAGAACAGATCGAGGCCGGCGCTTACGGGCTGAAGCTGCACGAAGACTGGGGCACCACACCGGCGGCGATCGATTGCTGCCTGACCGTGGCCGACAAGCATGACGTGCAGGTGACGATTCACACAGACACGTTGAACGAATCTGGCTTCGTCGAAGACACGATCGCTGCTTTCAAGGGCCGCGCAATCGCGACCTTTCATACCGAGGGCGCCGGCGGGGGCCACGCACCGGACATCATCAAGTGCGCGGGTCTGCCTAACGTGCTGCCGTCTTCCACCAATCCAACGATGCCGTACACGGTCAACACGGTCGACGAGCATCTCGACATGCTGATGGTGTGCCATCACCTCGACCCTTCGATCGCCGAAGACGTCGCGTTCGCCGAGAGCCGCATCCGGCGCGAGACGATCGCTGCGGAGGATGTGCTGCACGACCTCGGCGTGTTTTCGATGATGTCCTCCGACAGCCAGGCGATGGGGCGCGTCGGCGAAGTCATCATTCGCACATGGCAGACAGCGCACAAGATGAAGACGCAGCGCGGCACTCTGGCCCAAGACACCGCGCGCAACGACAACTTTCGCGTCAAGCGCTATATCGCCAAGTACACGATCAACCCCGCCATCACGCAGGGCATCTCGCACATCGTCGGCTCGGTCGAACCCGGCAAGCTCGCGGATCTGGTGCTGTGGAAACCGGCGTTCTTCGGAGTCAAGCCAACGCTGATCATCAAGGGCGGGATGATCGCGGCGGCGGCGATGGGCGACCCGAACGCGTCGATTCCAACCCCGCAGCCGGTGCACTACCGTCCAATGTTCGGCGCGTTCGGCACAGCGATGGACGCCACTTGCATCACCTTCATTTCGCAGGCGGCAGTGGCTGCGGGCATTCCCGAGCAACTTAGCTTGCACCGCAGAATCGATGCAGTGAGGAACACTCGCACGATCGGCAAGGCCCACATGGTGCATAACAACGGCACGCCGAAAATAGAAGTCGACTCGCAGACCTATGAAGTGCGCGCCGACGGTGAACTGCTGACCTGCGAGCCTGCGAGCGTGCTGCCGATGGCCCAACGATATTTCCTGTTCTGATGATCGAGATCAAGCACAAACTGAAACCGATCGTGCGCTCTTCGTACAAGGTCGATATCAAAGGCACCCTCGAGCTGCCGTTTGAAAAGCGACAGAAGAGTCGATTCAAGACGAGGCTGGTCTCGGGCGAAGAAGTCGGCGTGATGCTCCCGCGCGGCGAGATCCTGCGCGGCGGCGATCTGGTAACGACATCTGACGGCCGCATCATCGAAGTCATCGCACAGTTGGAAAAGGTGCTGCATGTCGAGGGCAAGAGTGCCGGTTCACTGGCCAAGATCGCATATCACCTGGGCAACCGCCATGTACCGGTCGAGGTCGGAGACGGCTACCTGCGGCTGGGTGATGACTACGTGCTCGAACGGATGCTCGAGGGGCTCGGTGCGAAAGTTAGCCATACGAACGCGCCGTTCGAACCCGAAGCGGGTGCGTACGGTGGCGCCGGACACGAACATGGCGCGGCGAAGATTCACGACCATCACGACGATCACAACCACGATCATGCGCACGGCGCCGATCACGCGCACGGCCACGACCATTGCGGGCATGATCATGATCACTGACCGCAGCGCAAGTCTGCTCAGACTGCTGCAACTCGCGAGTCCGACGTTGCCCGTGGGCGCATACAGCTATTCGCAGGGCCTGGAAGCAGCGATCGACGCGGGCGTTGTCATCGATGCGGCGAGCGCAGAACAGTGGATCGGCGACGTGATGCAACTTTCAATTGCAAGAATGGAGGCGCCAGTGCTGTCTCGCATGATCGGCAGACCGTCCGACATCGAAACACTGAACTCATCGTTCCTGGCGAGCCGCGAAACTGCGGAGCTTCGTGCTGAAACGGTGCAGATGGGCTACTCGCTGAACCGCCTGCTTCCGAGCCTGGGCCTCAAGGCGCTGACATTTGCCGAACCCTCGTTTCCAGCTGCATTTGCCGCAGCTGTCAACGCGTGGCAGATCGACTCGCATCAAGCGCTGCAGGCGTACCTGTGGTCGTGGCTAGAGAACCAGGTGATGGCCGCAGTGAAGGCGGTACCGCTCGGCCAGACTAACGGTCAACGAATGCTTCTGTCGCTCGCAGATCGCATACCTGAGGTGGTCAGCGGCGCCGTTGCAATGCGCGACGAAGACATTGGCAGCTTCGCGCCCGGCTTCGCGATTCTTTCTTCGAAACACGAAACGCAGTACTCGCGATTGTTCAGATCATGACGCTCAGGATTGGCATTGGTGGCCCGGTGGGTTCCGGCAAGACCGCGTTGATGCTGTCGTTATGCCGCTCGCTGCGTGACAAGTACAACATCGCCGCGGTGACCAACGACATCTACACCGAGGAAGACGCGCAGTTCCTGGTGCGCAACGAAGCGTTGGCGCCCGAGCGCATCATCGGTGTGGAGACCGGCGGCTGCCCGCACACCGCAATACGCGAGGATGCATCGATCAATCTCGAAGCCGTGGCGCGGCTCGACAAACGTTTTCCAGATCTCGACCTGATCCTGATTGAATCCGGCGGCGACAACCTCGCCGCCACATTTAGCCCCGAGCTGTCGGATCTGACGCTCTACGTGATCGACGTTGCCGCGGGCGACAAGATTCCGCGCAAAGGCGGGCCCGGCATCACCAAGAGCGATCTGTTGATCATCAACAAGATTGATCTGGCGCCGATGGTCGGCGCGTCTCTAGACGTGATGGACCGTGACGCAAGGAAGATGCGCAACGACCGGCCATTCGTGTTCTCCAATCTGAAGACCGGCCA
>Ga0183260_10002471_pt1 | contig 15275 bp, 18 predicted proteins | sample AntDrymUQ4972206_2_FD_129768 | JGI IMG/M metagenome (GOLD analysis project Ga0183260, IMG submission 129768) | Polar desert sand microbial communities from Dry Valleys, Antarctica - metaG UQ497 (22.06) (version 2) (version 2) | ecosystem: Environmental > Terrestrial > Soil > Desert | place... | reverse complement strand
GCCCGAAGACGGTGGACTGGGTCGGTGAAGTCGAGGGGTGGGGGCGGGGAGGGGGACCGGCGGGTGCGGCATCAGTCGTAGACCGCCTCGACGTACGACGCGCCACCGCGCACCGTGACCAGCCAGGCCTCGCCGTCGGCGGTGGCGACCTGGAACCGGTGCCGGTCGGCCGCGGTGTGCGGGTCCCACCACCGCTCGGCGGCCGGCCACGGCCCGGCCCAGCCGACGACGTCGAGCCAGCCGCCGCTGCCGACGGACAGCCGGGCCGGGGCGGCGCTCACCTCGCACCGATCGCTCACCTCGACCGTCGTGCCGTCGTCACCGACCAGGCGCGCCGGCCGTGGCTCGGTCAGCACCGTCGCCGGCGAGGGAGCGGGCAGCCGCCCCGGCCACGGCCGGTCGGCCGGCCGCGGGGCGCGCCGCGGGTCGCCCCACCGGACCTGGGCGACCCGCTCGCCCGGGTCGCGTCCGCCGCACGGCACCGCGGTCGTCACCGCGTCCGGGCCGAGCACGCCCTGCACGCGGGCCAGCGCGCGGGCGACGCGGTCGAGCGCCTCTTCCGGTCCCCACAGCCCGAGCTGTCGGCCGGTGTCGGCGCTGACCTGGTTCGGCACCAGCCGGATCAGCGCGAGCCCGCCCGTGGGTGGCCCGTCGGGGGAGCGCGCCGTGCCGGAGAGCCAGCCGTCGAGCTGCCAGCGGACCCGGTCGACGACGGCCGCGGCGGTGAGCGCGTCGTGCCGCCACAGCCGGGCCAGCCGTTCGCCGTGCTCGGTCTCCGCCTCGATGCTGATCCGCTGGCAGGTCAGCCTGTGTCGCGCCAGCCCCTCGGCGAACCGGTCGGCCAGCCCCTTCGCGGCGAAGAGCACCTGCTCGACGGACGCCGCCGGCGGGTCGAGCTCGAGCTGCGCGGTCAGCTCCGGCGGTGCCACGCGCGCCGTGACCGGCCGCTCGTCGAGCCCGCGGGCGAGGCGGTGCGCGAGCGCGGCGTCCGGGCCGAACCGCGACCCGACGCTGGCCGCCGGCAGCGCGGCGAGGTCACCGACGGTGTGGATCCCGAGCCGGTGCAGCAGGTCGGCCAGCGCGGGCCGGCGCAGGACGTCGACGGCGTACGGCGCGAGGAATCGCCGCGACCGCCCGGCCGGGACGACCACCCACGGTTTCTGCCGCTGCTGCTGCTGCGCAACTGTGAAGATCACCACGCGTGACGACGCGGGTAACTCTTCACACTTCGCCGGGATGCCGTCCGCGAGCTGCACCACCAGGGTCGCGGCGAGCTCGGCGGCGAACGGGCCGTCGGCGATCCCGACCCGGCAGGCCCACCGCTGCGCACTCCCGCCGCCGGGGCCGGACCCGGTCACCTGCGCGAGCGCGGCGTCGACCGCGGCGACGACCTGCGCGGCGAGCCGCTCGTCGCCGCCGGCGTAGCGCGACGGGCCGCGGGACGCCAGCGCGCAGAGCCCGGGGCGGACGACCTCGACGCCGGGCGCGACCTGCTCCAGCGCGGCGACCACCGGCTCGTACGCCGCGGCGTCACGGTCCGGGTCGTCGGCGACGAGGAGCAGCTCGGCGCACCGGCCCTGCGCGACCCGCCGGCGCATCCCGGGCGTCACCCCGAGGGCGCGCGCCGCCGGCGAAGCGGCGACGACCCGCTGCGCGACGAGCACCGCCGCGGGCACGCCGGGCGATACGCCGGCGGCCGTCAGCGGCCAGTCGGAGCACGACACGACGAGGGTGCGGACCGCCACATCAGGCCGTCCGCGCCACCACGGCCGGCCGGTCCGCCGCGACGACCGGTGCGACGACGGGCGAGACAGCGGGTGCGACGATCGGCTCGGCGCCGCCGCCCGGTCCGGGCAGCCACAGCACCGCCGTACGCGGGCGGGCCGCCGCGCCGCGTCCGGTCACCTGCACCTCGACCCGCCGGGCCCGCAGGTGCCCGTGCCCCGGCCCGAGCCCCTCCCACCGGCAGCGGGTCTGCGCGAGCCGCACGTCAGAGCCGGACCACTCGCCGATCGCGACGACGACCGACTCGCGCTCGCGGACCCGCGCGGAGAGCCGACGTACGTCGGACTCGCTGCGCCGCTGCGCCGGGCGCACCAGGACGACGTCGAGCGCCTCGACCAGTGTGGCGACGACGGTGGCCCACGCGTCGCCGGGCGCGTCGACCAGGACGAGCCGGTCGAGCGCGATGCCGTGCTCGCCGGCCGCGACCAGGCCGAGCCCGGGGAGGCCGACCGCGGCGCACCACGCGCCGGCCTGCGACGCCCCGGCGAGCAGCGTGAGCGCGAGCGACGTCGAACCGGTGACGGAGATGACGGTGCCCGGGCGCAGGGCCCCCGACGGCAGCAGGGGGGCGATCGCCGGCACCACCGGCAGCGGCTCGCGGCGCCCGTCCCGGAGTGGCGCCAGGTGGCTCGCGTCGGGCAGGGAAGTCGCGACGGGGGCCATGGACGCAGTGTCGAACGTATGTTCGACTCCTGTCAATGCCGCGATCCGCCTGCTCCCCGTGCTACATGGCGCTGCCCAAGCGCAAATCGGGGGTTGGTCCTCGACCCCGGCGCCGTGTCGTTGGCACGGCCGTCTAGACGCGCCGCGGGTTACGCCGAGGTCCGGCGCATGCTGGTCGAGGAGTACGGCGCGCCGGCCGAGGTGCAGGACGCGCTGCTCGGCACGCTGCGTTCCGCGGCCGGTCGGGCCGCGAGCGTCCTCGCCGTCGCCTGACCGGGCCGGCCGCACCTCCCGCTACGGCTTGCGGGCGACGAGGCGCTCGTAGCCCAGGCTCCGCCCGCGCAGCGCCGCCCGCGCGTCGCGGACCAACGCCCTCGCCTCTCGCGCGGCCGGCACCGGCACCAGCCCGAGCCGCCGCTCGGCGACGGCGAGCACGGCGTCGAGGTCCGCAGGGCGCCGGTCGGTGCGCTCCAGAATCAGATGCGCACGGGCGACCAGGTCGGCGTACCCGATCGACGGCAGCGGCATGAGGATGCCGCGCAGGGCGACGGCGACCTGCGGGTGCCGCCGCGCGAGGTCGAGCTCGGCAGTGACGTCGGTGATGACCAGGCGGCCACCCGGCCGCAGGACGCGGGCCATCTCGGCGACCGCGCGCGCCGGCGCCGGCGTCGCGGACACCACCCGCTCGGCCAGCACCACGTCGTACGACGCGTCGCGCAGCGGCAGCTCGAGGACGTCGCCCTGCACGGCCGGCACGCCAGCCCGGTGCGCGCAGCGGACGGCGCGCCCGGTGACGTCGACCGCGGTGACGGACGCGCCGAGCTCGCGGGCGAGCAGCGCGTCGGCGCTCGCGTCCCGGCAGCCGACGTCGAGGACCCGAGTGCCGCGACCGATCCCGGCCAGCTCCGTCACGTCTCGCCGACCGGAGTCCCTGGGCGCGCCCCCGGTGAGCCCGAGCGCGCGGTGCACGAGGGCGGTGCGGGCGCTGGTCACCACCCGGACGGTAGGCGTCGCGGGCATACGCTGCAGCGCGTGGCCGCCGTGTTCGCCCTCGACGACGTGTGGACCATCCGGCGGTCCGGCGACGACCACGTGCACCCGCTCGTCGGCGTGACGGCGACGATCGCGCCGGCTCGGGTGACGGCGCTGGTCGGCCCGTCCGGCAGTGGCAAGACAACGGTGCTGCGACTGCTGAACCGGCTCGAGGAGGCGCACGAGGGCGTCGTGTCGTTCCACGGTCGGCCGGTGACGTCGTACGACGTGCTGGAGCTGCGCCGACGGGTCGGGCTGCTCGGCCAGGTGCCCACGCCGTTCGCCGGAACGGTCCACGACAACCTGCGGGCCGGCCGCCCGGACCTCGCTGCCGACGAGGCGGTGGTGCTGCTCGCCCGCGCCGGCCTCGGCGTGGAGTTCCTGCCGCGTCCCGCCGACCAGCTCTCCGGTGGCGAGGCGCAGCGGATGTGCCTGGCCCGCAGCCTCGCGGTCGGCCCCGAGGTGCTGCTGCTCGACGAGCCCACCTCGGCGCTGGACCCGTTCGCCGTGTCCGTCGTCGAGCGGACGGTGCGCGCCCTCGCCGACGACGGGCTCACCGTCGTGATCGTGACGCACGACCTGCGGCAGGCCCGTCGCGTGGCCGACGACATCGTCGTGGTGCACAGCGGGCGCGCCCTCGAGTCGGGACCCGTGGCGCAGGTGCTCGACGACGCGGCCGACCCGGTCGCCCGGGAGTTCCTCCGAGGCGCGTCGTGACGCCATCGAGCCTCCTCGCCGAGTCCGCGCCCACCACGGCGGTACCGGTGCCGCCGGTGTGGGGCATCGTGCTGACGCTGCTGCTCGTCGCGGTGACGGCGTACGTCGCGCTGCGCCAGCGCCTCGGGCTGGCTCGAGACCTCGGGATCGCCGTCGTGCGTGCCGCGGCTCAGCTGGTGGCCGTCGGCTTCGCGCTCCGGTTCCTCTTCGAGCACACCGGGCTGCCCGGCTCCCTGGGCTGGGTCGCCGCGATGGTCGTGCTCGCCGGTCGCACCGCCGGCGGCCGCGCGAAGCCGCTGCCCGGCGCGGTGCGCGTTGCGACCGCCGCGGTCGGGGTCGCCGCGGCACTGACCGTCGGGCTGCTCGTGGGCGCGGGCGTGATCGAGGCGACGCCGCGGGTGGTCGTGCCGATCGGCGGCATGGTGGTCTCCGCGGCGATGACCGGCGCGACGTTGACGCTGGCCCGGGTCCGCGACGAGGTCACCGCAAGCCGCGCCACGGTCGAGGCGCGGCTGGCACTGGGACTGCCGTCCGCGGCCGCCTTTGCGCCGCACCTGCGGCTGGCGCTGCGTTCCGCGATCGCGCCGTCCATCGACCAGACGAAGGTGGTCGGGCTCATCACGCTGCCGGGCGCGATGACCGGGCTGATCATCGCCGGCGTCTCGCCGGTGGTGGCCATCCGCTACCAGATCATCGTGATGTACATGTTCCTCGGCGCGGGCACCATCGCCGCGCTGGTCGCGGGTCGGCTGGCCGGCCGCGCGCTCTTCGACGACGCGCACCGCCTCCTGTGGCTCGACCCGGCTCGGTAGCGCGTCGGCGCGTCGTACGCCGCGCGGGCACAATGCCGACATGACGACCCACCACGACCTGCTCGGCGGTCCGCCGCCCACCCTGCTGCCGCCGATGACCGACGCGGACACCGCGCTCGGCGGTGGCGACGACCCGGCCGCGGTTGCCGCGCGCTTCCCGGAGCACAGCGCGTCGTGGGCGCTGCTCGCCGACCGCGCGTACGCCGAGGGCCGCGTGATCGAGTCCTACGCGTACGCGCGGACCGGCTACCACCGCGGCCTCGACGCGCTGCGGCGCAACGGGTGGAAGGGGTACGGACCGGTGCCCTGGCCGCACGAGGGCAACCGCGGGTTCCTCCGCGCGCTCAACGCGCTCGGTCGCGCCGCCGGCGACATCGAGGAGACCGCCGAGGCGAAGCGCTGCTCGGAGCTGCTGCGCGAGTGCGACCCGGTCGCCTTCGCCGAGCTGCCGATGCCGCTTCGGACCGACGCATGACGGACACCCCCGACGACCTCCTGCTGGTCAACGTCGTCGTCGAGATCGAGCAGCACGTCGCCGCGGTCGGGTGGGACCAGCGGCCGCGGCTCTACGCGCTGGTCGACACCGCCGAGCTGTTCGAGCGGGAGCCGCACCTGGCGACGATGATCGGCACGTCGCCGACCGGGCCGATCACGCCGGTCGAGCAGGAGTCACTGCCGGACGGCGACCTCGACGAGGTGCTGGCCGCTCTCGCCTGGCCGGACGAGGTGATCGGCTGCGCATTGGTCAACGAGGTGCTGATGCTGCCGGCGGAGGTCGCCGAGACGGCGCCGGACGACGTCGACGAGGCGGACTGGGTGGCCGCGCACCCCGGCCGACGGGAGATCCGGCTGGCCGTCGCGGTGATGCGCGACGGCGCACGGGCGAGCTGTCTGCGCTTCCGCGGTGACGAGGGCGGCGAGGACGAGGTGCTGGTCGGGCGCCAGGGGCAGGATCTCGTGCCGAACCTGGCCGACGCGCTGGTGGCCACGCTGCGCTGAGGTGCTCGCGCGGGCAGACCTCCGGTAGACTCCGTCCGCAAGAGGCCCCCACGGCGCTTGCCCTGGTCACACCAGGAGAGGCACCGGGGGCCTTTCGTTCTGCGTGAGGAGATCCGCATGCCCGCCATCGTGCTCGTCGGCGCCCAGTGGGGCGACGAGGGGAAGGGCAAGGCGACCGACCTGCTCGGTGACCGGCTGGACTACGTCGTGCGCTACAACGGCGGCAACAACGCCGGGCACACGGTCGTCATCGGGGCCGAGAAGTACGCGCTGCACCTGCTGCCCACCGGCATCCTCACACCGTCCATCGTGCCGGTCATCGGCAACGGGGTGGTCGTCGACCTCGGCGTGCTCTTCGGCGAGATCGACCTGCTCGAGGCCCGCGGCATCGACACGTCGCGGCTGGTGATCAGCGCCAACGCGCACGTCATCACGCCGTACCACACGGCCATCGACAAGGTGGTCGAGCGCTTTCTCGGAGCAGCGAAGCTCGGCACGACTGGTCGCGGCATCGGCCCGGCGTACGCCGACAAGATGTCGCGCGTCGGGGTGCGGGTACAGGACCTCTTCGACACCAAGATCCTGCGGCAGAAGGTCGACAGCGCGCTCAAGCCCAAGAACCAGCTGCTGAGCAAGGTCTACAACCGCAAGGCCATGTCGGTCGACGCGGTCGTCACCGAGCTGCTCGGCTACGTCGAGCGGCTGCGACCGCTCGTCGCCGACACTCCGCTGCTGCTGCACCGCGCTCTCGCCGATGGCAAGATCGTGCTCCTCGAGGGTGGCCAGGCGACGATGCTCGACGTCGACCACGGCACCTATCCGTTCGTGACGTCGAGCAACCCGACCAGCGGCGGCGCCTGCACCGGCTCCGGTATTGCACCCACCCAGATCACCCGCGTCATCGGCGTGTTGAAGGCCTACACCACCCGGGTCGGCGCGGGACCTTTTCCGACCGAGCTCGACGACGAGTGGGGCGAGCGGCTGCGCAGCGTCGGCGGCGAGTACGGCACGACGACCGGCCGGCCGAGACGCTGTGGCTGGTTCGACGCGGTGCTGGCGCGCTATGCAACCCGCATCAACGGCCTCACGGACCTCTTCCTCACCAAGCTCGACGTCCTGTCCGGGCTCGAGCGGGTCCCGGTCTGCGTCGGCTACCGCGTCGGCGGTGAGGTCGTCGACGAGATGCCGATGACGCAGACCGACTTCCACCACGCGGTGCCGGTGTACGAGGAGCTACCGGGGTGGGACGAGGACATCTCGCTGGCGCGGTCGTTGGAGGACCTGCCGAAGAACGCGCAGGCGTACGTCGAGGCGCTCGAGGAGATGTCCGGTGCGCGGATCAGCGCTATCGGCGTCGGCCCGGGTCGTACCCAGACCATCCAGGTCCGCGACCTCGTCTGACCCGATCGCGCCCGCCGGGCCATCCACCCCCACCCCCCGCGACTTCACCCACCTAATCCACATCGCAACCGGACAATTCGGGCACCGGACGGTGGATTGGGTGGGTGAAGTCGGGGGTGGGTTGCGGGGAAACGGACGAAACCGGCATAGTGCGGCGATCGCGGGCGGTCGAGCCCGCCCGTCCTCACCTGAGGTGCCGATGCGCAAGACCCTGGCCGCCCTGACGATCGTCGGGCTCCCGTTCGCGATGATCGCGACGACGGCCTCGCCGGCCGCGGCGTACGAGTGCGAGATGGCGGTCACCGAGGACCTCGTCGTCGACTGCAACGTCTGCAACCACACGGAGCCCACGATCAACCGGGCCAGCCGCAAGCTGACCGGCCGGGACCTCGTCGCCTGCCCGCTCTAGTCGCCGCCGCGGCTAGAGTGCCGCGGTCATGAGGGTCCTGGTCATCGGCGGCGGCGCGCGCGAGCACGCGCTCTGCCTGGCGATGTCGCGTGACCCGCAGGTCCGCACGCTGGTCTGCGCGCCCGGCAACGCCGGCACCGTGCGCGTGGCCGAGCCGCGCACCGTCGACATGACCGACCCGATCGCTGTCGCCGACCTGGCCGAGGCGGTCGACTCCGACCTGCTGGTCATCGGTCCCGAGGGTCCCCTCGTCGCCGGTGCCGCGGACGTCGCGCGTCGCCGCGGCCGGGCGGTCTTCGGCCCGTCTCTCGCCGCGGCGCAGATCGAGGGCTCGAAGGCTTTCGCCAAGGACGTCATGGTGAGGGCCGGCGTGCCGACGGCCGGGCACTGGGTCTGCGCCACCGAGGCCGACGTCGCGTCGGCACTCGACGCCGCCGGGCCGCCGTACGTCGTCAAGGACGACGGGCTCGCGGCGGGCAAGGGCGTCGCGGTCACCGACGACCGGTCCGCGGCGCTGCGCCACGCCCGCGAGTGCCTGGCGAAGGACGGCGGCCGGGTGGTGGTCGAGGAGTACCTCGACGGTCCTGAGGTCAGCCTGTTCGCGATCTGCGACGGCCGCACCGTCCTCCCGCTCGAGCCGGCGCAGGACTTCAAGCGGATCGGCGACGGCGACACCGGCCCGAACACCGGCGGGATGGGCGCCTACTCACCGCTGGAGTGGGCGCCGCCCGGCCTGGTCGACGACGTGCTCCGCGACGTCCTGCAACCCACCGTCGACGAGCTGGCCCGCCGCGGCACACCGTTCGTCGGGCTGCTGTACGCCGGCCTGGCGCTGACGTCGGGCGGTCCGCGCGTCATCGAGTTCAACGCGCGGTTCGGTGACCCCGAGACCCAGGTCGTCCTGCGCCGCCTGCGCACCCCGCTGGCGTCGCTGCTGATGAAGGCGGCCACCGGGACGCTCGCCGGCACGACGCTGGACTGGTCGCCCGACGCCGCGGTCACCGTCGTGATGGCGGCCGGCGGCTACCCGGGCAAGCCGCAGACCGGCCAGTCGATCGAGGGGCTGATCGCGGCCGAGTCGATCCCCGGCGTCCAGGTGCTGCACGCCGGGACCCGCCTCGGCCTCGGGCGGGTGCTCACCGACGGCGGCCGGGTGCTGTCCGTGACGGCGACCGGCAAGGACCTGGCAGCGGCCCGCGCGCTGGCGTACGACGCCTTGTCCCGGATCTCGTTCCCCGGCGCGCAGTGGCGCACCGACATCGCCGCGCGGGCCGCGGCCGGCGAGGTCACCGTTCGCTGACCGGGGGAGAGATGCTGCATTAGGCACCGACGCGCGCGGTGCGGAAGAATAGCCCCCAACCCCAACCGGACCGAGCCCGAGGGAGCCCCGTGGCCGACGACCCGAAGGTCGCGATCATCTACGGATCGCCGAGCGACGCAGACGTCATGGGCCAGGCCGGCGCCATGCTCGAGCGCTTCGGCGTCCCGTACGACGAGATCTCCATCTCCGCCCACCGCGCGCCGCGCCGCCTGCTCGACTGGATGAGCGAGCTGGAGCCGCGCGGCATCGAGGTCGTCATCACCGGGGCCGGCATGAGCGCAGCGCTGCCGGGCGTCGTCGCGGCGCACACGACGCTGCCGGTCATCGGCGTCCCGATCAAGGGCGGGGCGCTGGACGGACTCGACGCGCTGCTCGCGATCAGCCAGATGCCGCCCGGCGTTCCGGTTGCCTGCGTCGGCCTGGACAACGCCAAGAACGCGGCCGTGCTCGCGGTGCAGATCCTCGCCGTCGCCGACCCGGACCTGCGGGCGAAGCTGTGGAAGTTCAAGGACGACTTCGAGCAGGCTGCCGGCGCCCGATGACCCACCCTGTTCCATGATCAGCCGCTACACCCTGCCCGAGATGGGGCGGGTCTGGTCCGAGGCGCACAAGTACGAGCTCTGGTGCAAGGTCGAGACGCTCGTCCTCGAGGCCCACGCGGCGGCCGGTGCGGTGCCGGCCGACTGCGTCGAGCCGGTACGCCGCGCGCTGCCGCCGACTCCGGAGGCGGTCGACGAGATCGAGCAGGTGACGCAGCACGATGTCATCGCCTTCCTCACCGCTTGGGCGGACAACACCGTGCCGCGCGAGGCGGCGGCGTACGTCCACTTCGGCATGACCAGCTCGGACCTGCTCGACACCGCGCTGGCGGTGCAGCTCACCGAGGCGAGCGACATCCTGCTGGCCAAGCTCGACGCGCTCGTCGCCGCGCTGCGCGACCTCGGCCTGCAGCATCGCGGCACGGTGAAGGTCGGCCGCACCCATGGCGTGCACGCCGAGCCCGACGTCTTCGGCCACACCGTCGCCAACCTCGCCTTCGCGATGGCCCGCTCGCGCGACCGGGTACGCCGGGCCCGGGCGGCCGTCGCGGTGGCCAAGCTCTCCGGCCCGGTCGGGACGTACTCCAACATCGACCCGGCCGTGGAGCAGCACGTCGCCCGTGAGCTGGGACTGACACCGGCCGACGCCGCGACGCAGGTCGTCGTACGCGACGGCGTCAGCGAGTGGGTGAGCGCGCTGGCGATCGTCGCGACCGTGTGCGATGCGATCGCGCTCGAGGTGCGGCACGGCCAGCGCACCGAGGTGCGCGAGCTCGAAGAGCCGTTCGGCAAGGGGCAGAAGGGCTCCAGCGCCATGCCGCACAAGCGCAACCCGATCCTGTGCGAGCGCATCTGCGGTCTCGCCCGGGTCGTCCGCGCGCAGGTGGTGCCGGTGCTCGAGGGCATTCCGCTGTGGCACGAGCGCGACATCTCGCACAGCTCGGTCGAGCGGGTCGCGCTGCCCGACGCCGCGATCGGCACCGACTACCTGCTGCACCTGACCACCCGTCTCGTCACCGGCCTGACCGTCGACGCCGAGCGGATGCGAGCCAACCTCGACAGCACCCACGGCCTGATCTACACGAGCGCCGTCCTGCTCGAGCTGGTCGAGGCCGGGCTGTCGCGCGAGGACGCCTACGCCGTCACGCAGGCCGCGGCGATGGAGACCTGGTCGAGCGGCGTGCCGTTCCGCGAGACGCTGCGCAAGCACCCCGAGGCCGACGTCCTCACTGACTCCCGCCTCGATGACATCTGTCGCCCCGAGCGCTACGTCGAGCGCCTCGGTCCCGTGTTCGACCGCCTGGAGGCGTTGGCGTGATCCCCGGAGTGGAGCCCCTGCACAGCGGCAAGGTCCGCGATCTCTACGCGGTCGGCGACGACCAGCTGCTGCTCGTCGCCAGCGACCGCATCTCGGCGTACGACGTGATCCTCCCGACGCCGATCCCGGACAAGGGCGCGGTGCTCACGGGCCTGTCGCTGTGGTGGTTCGAGCAGCTGGCCGAGGTCGTGGCGCACCACGTCGTCACGGCCGACGTGTCGCAGTACCCGGCGCCGTTCAACGCCCACCCCGAGCTGCTGCGCGGCCGGTCTATGTTGTGCAAGAAGCTCACCATGGTCGAGGTCGAATGCGTCGCGCGTGGCTACCTCACCGGTTCCGGGCTCAGCGACTACAAGAAGACGCAGTCGGTCTGCGGCGTACCCCTGCCGGCCGGGCTGGTCGACGGCAGCGAGCTGCCGGAGCCGATCTTCACGCCGACGACGAAGGCACCGGTCGGCCAGCACGACATGCCCATGACGTACGACGAGGTCGCCTCGTTGGTCGGCGCAGAGCTGGCCGACGAGCTGCGCCGCACGACGATCGAGGTCTACACGCGCGGCGCCGAGTTGGCCCGCAAGGCCGGGATCCTGCTGGCCGACACCAAGGTCGAGCTCGGGCACGACGAGTCCGGCGCGCTGACCCTCGGCGACGAGGTGCTCACCCCGGACTCCAGCCGCTTCTGGCCCGCGGCGGAATACGCGCCGGGTCGGGCGCAGCCGTCGTACGACAAGCAGTACGTCCGCGACTGGCTGACCGAGTCCGGATGGGACAGGCAGCCGCCCGCGCCGGAGCTGCCGGCCGACGTCGTCGAGCGGACGCGCGCGAAGTACGTCGGGGCCTACGAGCTGCTCACCGGCTCGTCGTTCGACTCCTACCTGCGGGAGAGCTGACGTGACCCGCGTCGTCGTCGACGTCACGCTGAAGCCGGAGATCCTCGACCCGCAGGGTCAGGCCGTAGCCAACGCCCTGCCCAGCCTCGGCTTCGACGGCGTGCGCGGGGTGCGGGTCGGCAAGCACTTCGAGATCGAGCTCGACGGAGCGGTCGACGACGCGCGCCTCGCCGACGTGCACGCGATGGCGGAGAAGCTCCTCGCCAACCCGGTCATCGAGGACTTCACGGTCACGGTCGACGCGTGACCCACCCGCTCGACCGGTGACCGAGCACATCCCGGTCCGCGTCGGCGACGGCGCGCGGCCGCTCACCCGTCGACCGTGGCCGCGCCTACCGCGCTGGCTGCTCGCCGGTGCAGCGGTGACGCTGGTCGTCTTCGTCGCGCTGGCGACGTTCGCGGTGCGCCGCATCCTCGACGAGCAGACCCAGCCGCTGTTCGAGCGCCGTACGCCGCCGCGCGCCGGCGTGCAGTCGCACGACGTGGGCACGGTGCAGACCTCAGCCCTCACCCCGGTGCCGGTGTCGTGCGGCGTCGTCGAGGGGTTGCGGGTGGCCGCCGACGAGGTCGTGCGACCGGTGCTGGTCGAGGCGATCACCGAGGGGCTGTGCGACCGGCTCGGCACCTTCGACCCCGAGCTCGCCCGGCGGGTGGTCGCGGCGGCGCGCAAGGGCACGGTGATCAGCTTCGGTGTCTTCGAGCGCACCGGGGACGACTCCACGACCCTGGCCGGCTCGCCACCGCGCGTCGTGCTCAACAACCGGTTCGCCGGCACGTTCAAGGGCTTCCTGCTCCCGTTGCTGGCGCACGAGCTGTGGCACGCCGGCGGAGCCGAGGTCACCGCCGAGGAGGAGTACGCCGCCCGCGTGGTCGAGGACGCCGTGTGCAACGACCTGCGGATCCGCACGAGCCGCACGGTGTCGCGAGGCTGCGGCGACGCGCGGGCGATCGTCCGGCGCGGTCGCGTGGCTGCCGTCGCCGAGCTCCGGGCGGTTGGCTACCTCTAGCGTCGGGTCACGCGCCGGCCTCGCATCGGCCGAGACGGATCAGCCTTGGGAGGTCCCCGACGAGGACGATCGATGCCGCGGGTTGGCCAGCCAGGAGACGGCTACCTCGAACTCGCCCCGCCCGGCGTCGGCGTAGACGACCACCTTGTAGTCGCCGGCCGGCATCCGCGTCGAGACGAACCGGTACGCCGAGCAGCACGTCGACTGGCCGGGCAGCGGCTGGTCCTCGTCGTCGTAGACGACGAAGTGCATCGAGGCGGTCGGCGACACCCTCGTGAGCTCCACCACGAGCCGCCCGGACTGCCGACCGCTCGGCAGCCGCAGCAGCAGCATCGTGGTGTCACACGTGCTGGCGTTGCACCAGCTCGGCTGCGGACTGAGGCTGACGCTGTCCTGAGTCATGCCGGCGTACACCGTGGGTCCGGCCAGCGTGCCGGTGTAGGAGTGCTCGGTGCTCTTCTGGCCGTCGAGGGTCCGCTTGTCGCGGTCGGCTGCGGTGGCGTGCGGCCCGGCCAGGACGGCAGTCATCAACGCGATGACGAGTGCGGTCCGGCGGTACATGGGCTCTCCGGGTCTGGGTAGGGAGAACCGGTGCGGTTTCGTCCCGGATCGTCCTCCTCCGGGTGCGCTCCGTAAAGGCGGCGGGCGATATCCTCTCCTTCCAACCCTCGAGCTCTCCCTGGAGCCGCTGCATGGCCGCCCGCGTCGGCGTCGTCACGTTCCCCGGCTCGCTCGACGACGTGGACGCGCTGCGCGGCGTGCGGCTCGCGGGCGGGGACCCGGTCTCGCTCTGGCACGCCGACGCCTCCCTCCACGGGGTGGATGCGGTCGTGCTCCCGGGCGGGCTCTCCTACGGCGACTACCTCCGCTGCGGTGCGATCGCGCGGTTCTCGCCGGTGATGGAGAAGGTGATCGAGTTCGCCCGCGACGGCGGGCCGGTGCTGGGCATCTGCAACGGCTTCCAGGTGCTGTGCGAGTCGCACCTGCTGCCCGGCGCGCTGATGCGCAACCGCGGCCGGCGCTTCACCTGCCTCGAGCAGCGGCTGCGGGTCGAGTCGGCGAAGACCGCGTGGACCTCGGCGTACGACGAGGGCGAGGAGATCACCGTCGTCATCAAGAACGGCGAGGGCCGCTTCTACGCCGACGAGCGCACGCTCGACGAGCTCGAGGCGGACGGCCGCATCGTCGTCCGCTACGTCGGCGGCAACCCCAACGGCTCGCTGCGCGACATCGCCGGGATCACCAACGAGACCGGCAACGTGGTCGGGATCATGCCGCACCCCGAGCACGCCATCGAGGCGCTGACCGGTCCGGGGGTAGACGGCCTGCGGGTGTTCTCCGGTCTCGTCGAGGGCATCGCGAGCGTGTCCGCGTGACCGAGCAGCTGCCCGCCGAGCAGCCGTACGCCGAGCTCGGCCTCAAGGACGACGAGTACGCGCGCATCATCGAGATCCTCGGCCGCCGACCTTCCGACGAAGAGCTCGCGATGTACTCGATCATGTGGAGCGAGCACTGCTCCTACAAGAGCTCCAAGGTGCACCTGCGGCGCTTCGGCGACGCGGTCGCGACCGACGAGCGGGTCCTCGCGGGCATCGGCGAGAACGCCGGCGTCATCGGTGTCGGCAACGGCCTGGCGGTCACGTTCAAGGTCGAGAGCCACAACCACCCGAGCTTCGTCGAGCCCTATCAGGGTGCGGCGACGGGCGTGGGCGGGATCGTGCGCGACATCCTCGCGATGGGTGCGCGACCGGTCGCGGTCATGGACTCGCTGCGCTTCGGCGACGCCGATGCGCCGGACACGCGACGGCTGGTCGACGGCGTCGTCGCCGGCGTCGGCGGCTACGGCAACTGCCTCGGGCTGCCCAACATCGGCGGCGAGATCACCTTCGACCCGACGTACGCCGGCAACCCGCTGGTCAACGCGCTGTGCCTCGGGGTGCTCCCGGTGTCCCGGCTGCACCTCTCGGCGGCGAAGGGCGTCGGCAACGTCGCGATCCTGATCGGCGCGAAGACCGGGCGCGACGGCATCGGCGGCGTCTCGGTGCTGGCCAGCGCGACGTTCGAGGAGGGCTCGCAGGCGAAGCGGCCGTCGGTCCAGGTCGGCGACCCGTTCACCGAGAAGGTGCTCATCGAGTGCTGCCTCGAGCTGTTCGAGCGCGGACTGGTCGTCGGGATCCAGGACCTCGGCGGCGCCGGGCTCACCTGCGCGCTTTCCGAGACCGCGGCCAAGGCCGGGCTGGGCATGCACGCGTGGCTCGACCGAGTGCCCCTGCGCGAACCGTCGATGACGCCGACCGAGGTGCTGGCCAGCGAGTCGCAGGAGCGGATGCTGGCGATCGTCGAGCCGAGCCACGTCGACGACGTGCTCACCGTGTGCCGGCG
>Ga0183260_10002470_pt1 | contig 15275 bp, 4 predicted proteins | sample AntDrymUQ4972206_2_FD_129768 | JGI IMG/M metagenome (GOLD analysis project Ga0183260, IMG submission 129768) | Polar desert sand microbial communities from Dry Valleys, Antarctica - metaG UQ497 (22.06) (version 2) (version 2) | ecosystem: Environmental > Terrestrial > Soil > Desert | place... | reverse complement strand
CGTGAAGACAGCGAGGTGTCGGGACCGGCGAGTGAGCTGTTCTCCATCTCGCCCTCGCGCGCTGAGCATGCACTACCGGCGATCCAGCGCGTCGAAGCGCAACCCGCTGGCGCCCTCGCCGCGGCCGACCGTCTTGCGCCGGCCGAGCCACAGCAGGGAGCGCCCGTCGAACCAGCGCGCATGCTGGAAGGAGCGCTCCACGATCGCTCCCTCGCGCGGGACCTCCTCCTCGGCGATGCGCAGGTCGCCGCCAAGCCCGAGCACAGCGCCCCGGGGCTCGACGCGGCGCCGGGCGCCGCCGGGCTCGACGCGCAGCACAGCACGGCGCTGGAGCTCGACGGCCGGACGCTCCGGGACGCTGTCGGGCGCCGCGACCGGGACGAACGGGATCCAGTGCTCGGGCACCGCCGTCGCGAGCCGGTAGACGAGCTGCGCGTCGACGGGCGGCCCGTCGACCTGCTGCTGGGCCGCCAGCCGCGACGCTTCGTCGGCGCGGTCGTAGCCGTCGCCCGAGGCGCCCTGCACGCGCCGCTCCACGCCCCAGACCATGTTCGCCATCTCGTCGCGGAAGAGCGCGACCTGCTCGATCGGATCTCCGCGCAGCGACTCGGCCAGCACCGGCGCGAGGAACAGCCCGTCGGCGCCGCGGACCTCGAACAGCGACCAGCGCGGCCCGTCGGCTGCGCCGCTCTCGCGCGAGCGCGCGATCTGCGTCACGACGCCGAACGTGTCGCGCACCTCGAGCTTGGTCACCGAGAACAGCGAGCCGACCGGCAGCCGCACGGGCACGACGAACCAGTCGTTGCCGTAGATCAGCGCGAACTCGACGAGCAGCAGGCGCGCGAGGTCGGTGGGCCCGGCGTCGATCGCGCCGAAGTGCACGCCGGCGTCCTCGAACTCCCAGAAGCGCTCCGCGGGCTTGCCGGCGTAGTCGACCGGGGAGGGCAGCGTCGGGCGCAGCTTCACGGGCTTGGGCGGCTGTGGCGTCGCCGCAGCGCCGAGCGAGCCGGCGCCACCGTCGACCGACTGCCAGTCAAGCTCACCGTCGGTGTACTCGTCGGCCGCCAGCACCACCTCGCGGGCGGACGTGCTCGCCGCGGCGGCGAAGGCGTACTCCAGCCGGCGCGGGTTCCAGGCCGCGGCGCCGCCGGTGCCGGGCTCGACGATCTCGCCCTCGTACCAGCGCAGCCAGCGCTCGAGCACGCGCCGCACGGCGGTCGCCGACGCGGCCGGGATCGCGGGCCGCGGCGGCAGTGCCCTGAGCCCGCCGTTCGCCCGGCGCAGCGGCACGAGCGCCGCGGCGAGCGCGCGAGCGTCGATCGCGCGGCCGCGCGCGAGCTCGAGCCAGTCGGCGCCCGCGTCGCCGGGCGTCGCCTCGCCGAGCGCGAGCGGATAGGCCGCTAGGAAGAGATCGGCGAGCGCGGCGTCGCCGAGCATCCGCGACAGGTGCAGGCCCGCCTCCGCCGCGAGCCGCGGATGAGCTGCGCGCGCCGGCTCGGCCTCGACGGCGACCTCGAGCGCGAGGCTGTCCTGGGCGTAGTCGCGGGCGCGCGTGGCCGCGTCAGCTCCGAGCGCTCCGGGCAGGTAGCGCGACAGCGTCGCCGCCTCTCCCTCGACGCGCACCTCGATCGGCGTGCCGGCGTCCTCGCCGGCGAACTCGAGGAACTGCCACTGGCGCGCGAGCAGCCACAGCGGGTCGGCGACGCCGGCCTGCAGCGCGACGCCGAGCTCGGGCGACTGCGGCAGCGGCTCGAGCCGTGACCAGGTCTGCAGCGCCGGCGGCGGCTGGCTCGGCGGATCGCCCGGAAGCCCCGGATCGCGCGGATCGGGAGGTGGATCGGGCAGGTCGCCGTCGATCTCGATCTTTCTCATCGCTCAGGCCTTCCCGAGGATCGTCGCGGTGGCGGCGTGGGCCGCGGCGTGCTTCGCCGCCAGGCCGGCGAGGTCGAGTGCCGGGACGTCGCGGGAGAACGCCTGCGGGAGGTAGAGGGCCGGCAGCAGCGCGCCGAGCAGGTTCAGCTCGCGTGGGCCGACGGCGCGGATGCGGGCGAGGTCGTGGGCCTCGGCGACGGTGTCGAGGATCGCGTCGACGCTCCAGGCCGGGCTGTCGGCGACGGGCGGGACGGCCAGCAGCAGCGCCTGCGGCGGGCGCGCGCCGGGGGCGTCGTGATGAAAGGCGATGCCGGTCGTCTCCTCGCGGTCGGGGATCGTCTCCGTCCAGCCGTCGCAGAACAGGCCGGCGAGCGGGGCGGCGAAGTCGATCGCGCCGCTCGCTGCGGCGACGATCGCAAGCTCCGCGGCCGGCGCCCCCCTGCCCGCCGGGAAGCGCAGCGCGAGCCAGCGCTCGCCGGCCTTGTGCGGCAGCTGCGCGAGGACGAGGTCGTCCGGCTTGACGGCCCCGCGCAGCAGCTCCGCCGCGCCGCGCACGCGGGCGAGGCGTTCGACGCCGCCGCGCACGAGCGCCATCCGCCCGAGCCAGGCGGTCGGCGCGAGCGGGTCGTCGCCCAGCAGGCGCGTGCGCGCGGCCTGCGACGCGCTCAGCGCCGCCGCGTTCGGCGCCTTGAAGAGCGGCAGGATCGGGAACTGCTCGCCGAGCAGCGCGCGCATGCGCTGCGCCTGTGCGTCCACGCGGGCACGCGGCGTCGCGCCGGCGGTCGCCAGGGCGGCGGCGGCGGCCCTCGCGTCGCGCATCGTCGCGGCGACCTCGCGGGCCTGAGCGGCGAGCGCGTCGCGGTCGTCGCCGCCCCCGAGCGGGGCGAGCGGCGGGACCGCGCCGTCGACGCCGAACGCGGCGACCTCCCAGAGCGCCGTGCGTAGGGCGGCCGCGGTCGTCGCGGCCTCGAGCTTCGTGAGCGCGCGGCCGTAGGAGGTCGCGAGCGCGTCGGCGCGGGTCTTCAGCTCGCCGTCGTCGAGCCCCTCGTCGCCGGCGTGCTGGGGCAGCGCAAGGTCGGGGGCGCTCGCGGGCCGAGCGCCGGTCACGAGCTCGTAGACGCGGCGCAAGAGCGCGCCCAGCGCGCCGAGGCCGACGACCTGCGGCTTCGAGCCCTTCGGCGCGCGGTCGAGCAGCACGAGCTCCGTGTCGGGCGTCGGCGCCGTGAGCGCCCCGGCGAACCGGGCGACGAGACGCTCCTCGAGCTCGGACGGCGCGCCGCTTCCGGGGGCGTGCGCGGCCATGAGGAGCGCGAGCGGGCTGAGCCGCAGCTGCGCCAGCGTCGCGGTCAGCTCACGTGGGACGCCGCTCGCCGTGGCGGCGAAGCGGACCCGCGCCGGGTCGCCGAGGATGCGTGCGACCCAGGCGTTCAGCCGCGGCTCGGCGTTGGACCGCGCGTCGCGCGCCCAGCCCGCCGGCGGCGTCCCGTCGCCCGCGAGGACGAGCACGCGATGAGCGAGGCTCTTGCCGGTCCGTGGCGTGCGCACGAAGTCCATCCGCGGCGGGACGCCCTGCCGGTCGAGGGCGGCGAGCACTGCCCCCGCGCGCTCATTGTTGCCGAGCACGTTCTGGTGGACGGCCTCGGCGACCATGACGTCGGCCACGGCGTCGTAGACGTCCGCGAGGCGGTCGAGCTGGATGGTGAGCGCAGCGCGATGCTCCGGCGCGGCCGCGAGCGCCGTCAGCAGCCCGCCGCGATCGGTGCGCCAGCGCTCGAGCAGCGCGATGCCGTCGGCGACGTCGCGGGCGGCGATCGCCTCCGCCGGACCCGTTCCCGCCGCAGCGGGCTGGTCGTCGGCCGCGGGGCGCAGCGGCGCGAGCACGCGCAGCGGCAGGATGTAGCGCGCGAGCTGGATGTCGGCCTCGCGCAGCGAGCGCTCCAGGCGGTAGCCGAGCAGGGCGGCCAGCGGCTGCCCGCCGGCGACGCCCTCGAGCAGGCCGAGGGCCGTGCGCACGCGATCGGAGCGCAGGTCGAGGTCCAGCGCCTCGTGCTCGGAGTCGCGGTGCGCAAGGCGACCGCTGCGCAGGACGGCCGCGGTCGCCGCCTGCGGCAGCGACGGAGCGTGGACGTAACCGTCGCTCGTCGGCGCGCCTGCATCGGGCCGCAGGTCGTCGAGCCAGCCGTAGGCGCCGAGATGGACGCCCGCCGGCGCCGCCTCGCGCACGCGCGCCAGGCGGCGGGTCGCAAGCGAGGTGAACCACGCGTCGATGCGGTACGCGTAGGAGTCCAGCAGCCCGCGCAGTCCGCGCTCGAGCTCGGCGGCAGGCCGCGCGGCCAGCCACTCGATGGCCGTGAGCGTCGCGCCGAGCTCGGCGAAGCTCACCGGGCTGCCGGCGGTGCTTCCGATCCCGGTGGAGACCGTCTTGCGCACCGGCTGTCCGCCGAGCACGAGCCGCGCGGCCTCGAACGGGGTCGTGATGCGCGCGCGGCCGGCGGCCGCCGGGCGCCCGTCGGGCTCGACGCCGATGAGCTCCGCGGTCTGGCTGACCCTGATGTCCGACAGCTGCGCGGTCATGCCCGCGCGAAGCAGATGCAGGTCGATGACCGTCAGGTCCGCGCGGTGCAGCTCGCGCCCGACCGCGTGCGCGACGAGCGCCTCGAGCAGCGTGTCGGCGTCCTCGCGCGCCTTGATCGCCTCGTAGGAGCCGTCGGTGCGTGCGAGCTGCGCGATCTCGGTGAGGTAGTTGCGCGACAGTCCCTTTCCCGGCTCGACCGCGACCGGATCGACGAGCGGGACGCGCAGCGGGTGGTCGGCGGGCTGGGCGACGGTGCCGCAGACGAACGGCCGCCGCGGCCACCCGAGCTGCAGGCCGAGCAGGTCGGCGACCCCCTCCTGCGCCGCGGCGTGGCGCTCCAGGCCGCGCGTCGCGTTGACCGTCAGCGGGCCGAGGACCGGGCGGAAGCGCAGCGCGGAGGCGAGCGGCGTGCGCTGCAGCAGCGCGGTGAGGTCGGCGTCGAGGTCGGGCGTGCGCCCGAGGTGCGGCGTGCGCCCGACAGCGGCCTCCCAGTGCACGCGCAGCTTGCCGAGCTGGCTTGCCAGCTCGCCCTCGAAGCGCCCGCCCGCCGGGGTGAAGCGGCGCGGCGCGACGACGGGCAGGATGCCGTACGGCTGGCGGCCGATCCGCAGCGCGGGGAACGGGCCACCCGGGTACAGGTGGCGGCGGACGTGCTCGCGGACGAGCGCCGATGCGGCGTCGCTGAAGACGGGGTTCATGAAGTCCGCGAGGTAGAGCCCCAGCGTGCTCTCCCACAGCGCGTCGGCCAGCCGCGACGCGACCTCCTGCTCGCGGGCGGCCGCCCCGGGGACGGCGTTGAGGATGTCGTCGGCGGCGGGCGCGAGACCGAGCGCCCGCCATGCCCGATCGGCGCCGGCGCCGGCGATCGCGGCGGGCGGCGGACGGCGCTCGGGGTCCAGGGCCGCGACCAGGGCGTCGCCGGCGGGCGGCGCGCCCGGCCGGCCGGCCGCAGTCACGTTCGTCGGCGTCCCGGGCTCGAGCGCCGAGAGGCCATCGGTGTAGGCGTGGGCGGCGAGCAGGTCGCGGATCGCCGCGCCCGCGCCGGCCCCGAGCGCCGGGTCGACGCCGAGCACGTAGAGGCGGTCCAGGCCGTTGGCGACCCGGGCGTCGCTGATGCGGACCGCCATCCCCGCCTGCTCGGCCGCGACGAAGTCGACGAGCCAGCGGGCGTTGGGCTGCAGCGCGAGCGCGTCGTCAGCGATCGGCGTCGCATCGTCGAGCGGGGTGAGCGAGACCTCGAGCGTCTTCGCGACCGGCTCCGTGGCCCATACGCGGAAGAGCTCGCGCCCGTCTTGGATGCCGATGACGACCCAGCGCTGCGGCAGCGCCGTCGCGAGCGCCGGCTGCGACCAGCCGCGCGGGCGCGCCTTGACGGCCGGAAAGCGCGGCGCGCCCGGCCGGCCGAGGTTCGTCGGGCGCAGTGCCCGCGCGATCCACGCCGCGCGCGGCGCGCCGGCGACCGCGCAGAGCGCCTTCCAGGCGCCCGCGTCGCCGGCGATCCGCGCCGCCCAGTAGGCCTTGCCGGCCTTGCTCTCGGCCGCCGTCAGCCCGGGCTCGTGCGCGTCGATGTGGATCTGGTCGGGGAAGATCCGCACGCGCAGCTCGCGCGCGTCGTCGAAGAAGCGCGCCTCGATGCGCACCGGCAGCAGCGCGATCGGCACGCCGCCCGCCAGGCCCGCGACCTGCGCGGCGAAGTCGTCAGCCACGGGGTGCCTCCTCGACCATGCTGCGCGCGTGGACCGCGACGCGAAACGGCTTCTGCAGCGCGATCGCCGCCAGATGCGCCGAGTGGTCGACGAAGCGCGCGCCGCCGACCGTCATGTCCGCCAGCGGGCTGTCGGCGATCTTCAGGTAGCCCCCGGGAGCCGTTGCCGTGTGCTCCCACGTGGCGTCAGACCACGAGGTCAGCGGCGGCAGCGACGCACCGGCCGGCGCGCGGCCGAGCTCGTCGAAGCCGAAGCGCGGCTCGGTCGGCTGCTCCTGCAGGACGAAGAACCAGCCCGCGCCGGCGGTCAGCTCGGTGTCGGTGAGGTTGAAGCCGACGAACGCGATGTCGTCGCCGAGGACGCCGGCGAACGCCGGCATGCGCAGGTCGTCCGGCGCCGGCGGGTTGCGCAGCGTGCCGTCGGCGGCCGACCGCCAGGCGTAGATCACGGTGTTCGGGTAGCGGCGCAGCAGCCGCCCGCGGACGAGCAGCGCGATCTGCCCGCCGGGACCCCCGCGGGCGCCCGCGCCCAGCGATGCCCCCGGGCTCCAGGTGTGGATGGGCCTGATGTCGGGGGCGCCGTCCGTCCAGCGCCAGAAGCTGCGAAACGGCGTGCCGCGCTGATCGGTCGGGAACTCGCGCCACAGCAGCTCGCGGTTCATCTCGCCGTTGAGGCCGACGAGCAGCGCCTCGACGAAGCGCGGGTTGGTCTCCAGCAGCGTGATCGCCTCCACCGGGATGTCGCCGACGCCGGGCAGGAAGCGCGCCGGGTCCAGCCGCGCGAGGTGCTCGTACACCGGCAGGTCGATCTCCGGCGCGGCCATCACGCGGTCCTGCATGGGCGCGACGGTGACCCCGGCCGGAGGGTCGTCGAGCAGCGACGCGCGATCGCCGGCGACGAGCATCGTCCTCAGGCGCCGGGGAACCGTCCCGCGCGGGTCCGTGCGTGTCACGAGCGTCGTGGCCGCGAGCGCCATGTCGAAGGCGACCAGGCGACGCTCGGGCGCCGCGGGGCCGATCTGGCCGGCCGGCGCGGCGCGCTCGAGGGCGCGCTCGAAGCGGGCGATCGTCACGCCGTCGCGGACGGGTTGGGGCAGGACGACCGGCGGGCGGAGGGGCGGGCGGCGGTCCGGCTCCAGCACGTCTGGCTGCCGCACCTCCGGCCGCCGCCGGTCGGGCCGTTCCGCCACGGGGCGCGCGACGACCGCCTGGCCGTCCGGGCCGAGGATGAGCGCGATCGTGCCGCTGCCCGCGAGAGGGCTCGCCCGAACGGTCCCCAGCGTGCCGGTCAGGCTGAGGCCGGGCGTCGTGTCGCCCGACAGCAGCTCGCGCGCGCGTTCGAGGTGCTCGGCGCCGAGCAGGCCCTTCGTGCGCAGGTCGGCGCGCGCAAGCACGCGCGGCGCACGATCCTGCGCGATCGCGTCGAGGTCGCCGCGCAGGCGGCGCAGCAGCGCCGCCGGCACCGTGATCGGCAGCCCGGCCGCGGCAAGGCTCACCGGCGCGTCGCCCGTCGCAGGCACCGCGACGCCCGCGAGCGCCTGCGCGGCCTGCACGCCGTCGGGGGTGAAGCGCGTCGGGTCGACCTCGAGTGCGCCCGTCGCCAGGCCCGCGGCGAGCCGCACCCGTGGCTGACCGGCGGGCGCGCCGGCGCGCGCGAGCGCCGCCCGCAGCATCGGCCGCCGTGGGCTCGTGAGTCGCCGCAGCGCCGGATCCGTCGCGGCGTCGGCGAGGCTCGAGCGCGCGATCGTCTGCGTCAGCGTCGCGCCGGCCTGGGGCGTGCGGCTGTGCAGCGGCGCCGCGAGCGCGAACAGCCGATCGGCGGGAAGCGGGGCGACGTGGCGCCCGTGCACGCGCGCGAGCACCTCGAGCGACAGCCGGGCGCGGCTCATCAGCCGGTTGGCCTCGAGGATCCGCCCGACCTGCTCCCAGCACCACTGCATGAAATCCTCCTGGTTGGCGCGCTCGATCTCAACGCCGAGCCCGGCGGCGGCACGGGCGCGCGGATCGAGGTTCAGCTCGCGCAGCCAGGCGGGCAGATCGTCGGGGATCGTGTGCTGGTTCGCGTGAAACGCGCCGTGGATCGGCGGGCCGAACGCCGGCGCCGCAGCGTCGGGCCCGGACGCCGCCTGCTCAGCGGCGGCATCGAGCGTTGCGCGCAGCGCGTCGCGCAGCGCGGGCGGCACGTCGGCCAGCGTGCCCGACGAGCGCTGCGGCGAGCGCAGCGCGCCGTCCATCTCGAGCGTCGAGCCCGGCGCGCCGGGCTCGACCGCCGGCAGCCCCGGCCCGGCGTCGCCGACGTACATCGGCTCGACGCCGATCTGGGCGGGCGCGCGGAACGGCTGCAGGCGCCGGGCGAGCGACTCGAAGTCGCCCTGCGGGCCCGTCGCGAACTCCCAGTGGAAGTAGACCGGCAGCCGGACGTCGGCGTCGCCCGCGGCCGTCCACGCGGGACGCAGCTGCGCGTTCGCCGCGGGAACGCCGCCGAGACCGCGCTCGACGCCGGCGTCGAACGCGGGAACGAGGCAGGCGGCGTAGCGCTTGCCCGGTTCCAGCCGGCGTGGCGCGAGGATCCGTGAGACGTTCAGCGCCGGGTTGTCGGCGAGCTCGCGGGCAAGGTCAGCCGCGCCGGCGGGCGCGACGGCCTGCGCGTGCGCCCAGGCCCACGACTCGCCCAGGTCGGGCAGCTCGACCGCCACCGCCGCGCGCGGCACGGAGAGCACCGGCAGGGGCTGCCCGCGGGCGGTGCGCGGCGCGTCGACGACCGCGAGGTCGACGACCACGAGCACGCACCACGGCCGCAGCCGGTCGTCGGCGCCGGCACGCGCGGGGGTGAACAGCCACGGGAAGTCGGGCGGATCGAACTCGATCTGCGCGAAGTAGTTGGGCTCGACGTCGGTGCTTCCGGCGCGCGGGCTCGTGTGCACGATGAGCTTCGGGTCGACGCCGACGACGTCGCCCGGACCGTACAGCGACAGGTCGCGGGTCACCTCGGTCAGCGAGCTGATCGTCAATCCGACGGAGACCTTCGCGCGCGCGGGCAGCGCGCGGCTACCGTCGTCGCCGTCGCCGCCGACGCGGTCCGCGAGGCCGCGACGGGCCCACGGCAGAAAGCGGTACTGGGTCGCGGCCACCGCGTCAGCTCCCCACCAGCTCGAAGGCCTCGACGAGCTGCGTGCCGGGCTTGAGCCGCTCGTCGGCGAGCATCTGCGTGACCCGCGTCTGCCCGCTGAGCACGACGGCGGGGTCGGCGGCGAACGCCTCGCGGTCGGCGACCGCCAGCGGCGGCGCCGTGACGTCGATGCGGGCACCGGCGCGGCGCGCCATCCGCTCGTCGTGGCGCATCGGCGCGCGTCCCGCCGCGCCCTGCTGCGCGAGCACGCCGAGGATCGCGTGGTCGACGGCCGCGCGGCGCGTGCGCGGGTCACGCCGCGTGCGGTTGTGGCGGCGCGGGTCGAGGTCGAGGTACGCCGTCGCCTCGAAGTCCATGTCGGCGGCGATCGTGCTCTGCGGCACGCGGAAGGCCTCCGAGCTGAACTCGACGCCGGCGTCGAGCTCCTCGAAGGACGGCTTCGTCAGCAGCTCCTCCTCGCTCATCTCGACGAACTGCGAGCGTGCGAAGTGCTCGCGCACCATGACGCGCGGCACGGTGCCAGTGCCGACCCTCACCGGGCCGACATCGAAGCGCGTGGTCCCGCTCACGGCGCCGGCGCCGAAGCGCGACAGCGTCAGGCCCAGGGGCGCGACGGTCTGGCTGAAGACGAAGCGCCCGAGCGGGTGGGCGAGCGTCGCGAGCTCGCCGCGGTCGGGCGCGAGCGACGCCATCGCCTGGCCGCCGCGCGGCAGCTGCGCCGACCAGTTCGCGGCGTTCGCGAGCTCGGCCGCGATGAGCGCGCGCACGTCCGTCGAGACGACGCTGAGCGGAGGGTCCTCCCCCCACGAGTCGATCCAGTGCTTGGAGATGTCCCACCACAGGACCGAGAAGGTGATCTTCGCATCGATGTGCCAGGCGCCCGGGCCCTCGAGCGTGCCGACGACCTTCACCGAGCTCAGCGTGTGGCCCTTGAAGCTCACCTCGAACGTCACGCGGAAGTCGGCGATGAAGTGCGTGCGCGGCTCGCGGTGGACGATGACGTCGAAGCCGATCGAGCCCTTGAAGCCGACCGGCCCGAGCTTGCCCTTCGCCGAGATGTCCAGGCCCGCCTGGATCGTCCCGGGCGTCAGCGCGAAGTAGCCCGTGATCTTCAGCTCTGCGCTGCCGACCTTGAAGCTGGCCCCGAGCCGGTCGATCGCGCCGCCCATCTCGGCCGGGACGTCCTTGAAGCGCGGGTTGAAGCCGCCGGCGGCCAGCAGGAAGCGCGGGTGCTCGCCGTACTCGCCCCAGACGGCGAGCCCGCCGGTGATGTCGACCGGTCCCAGGCGCGAGTCGCGCAGTCGCGCCATGAAGCCGTAGCGCTTCACGGCCCAGTCCCAGAAGCCGAGGATGTCGACGACCAGCCGGACGATGAACTTCTCGGGGTCCTGCTTCGTCGGCCCGATCAGGACCTTCAGCTGGCCCACGAGGACGATGCGGGCGATCGCGAAGTCGCCGGTTCCCGAGCCGAAGGCGTTGTCGGCCTGGACGATGATCGCGAGGCGGATGTACATGATCCGCGGCGTGCCCCAGCCGATGTCCGCCATGAGGCCGATCGTCAGCGCCCGCGGCGCGGCCGGGAAGAGCGTGCGCAGCCGCCTGATGATCCGCGGGGCGTCGCCGACGGGGTTGACCGGAAAGAGGATGTCGTCGAAGGCCTTCGTCTTCATGCCCTCGCTCAGCGCGACGACGTCGACGCCGTGCTGCAGGCCGGCGAGGCCGCCGATCCCGTTGAGCGTGAAGCCGAAGGCGAGCGGATAGGGCGGGAACTGGGCGTAGACGAACAGCAGCAGCGACCACCCGCCGTCGGGCCGCTCGGTCAGGACGCCTATCGCCTTGACGCTCCACTTGCCGATCTCCAGCTCGAGCGCACCCGCGTACTCGTGGTTGGCGGGGTCGGAGTACAGATAGCCGCCGCCCTTGACGATGCCGACGTCGAGCGCCAGCCCGATCCCGCTCGGCGCCTTGAACGCGGGGTCGATTTGGAACAGGCCGAGGTTCCCGTCGTCGCGGAAGTCGACGTCGAGGCGAAACCCGAGCCGGTCGACGACCGCGCTGAACGGCCCGAGCGTGGCGGTGAACGCCCCGGACAGCTCGAGGCCGAGGTCGCCGCCGGCGCTCGACGGGCCGAGCGCGATCTCGACGTGGTGGACGGTCAGCAGGCCCGCGAGCGACCGCCCGACGGGCAGGATCGCCGAGACCTTCGTGCCGCCGTCGAGCCGCAGACCGTTCGAGTCGGCTACGAGGCCGACGGAGAAGCGGACCTTCGCCCCGTCGCCGGCGATCGCGCGCAGGAAGCTGTCGCCGGGGCCGGGGACGATGACGAGCTCGGCCTCGCGCAGCGCCGCGCGCACGCCGGCGTCGTCCTTCGTGATGTCGATGCCGAACTCGGTCTCGTAGACGTCCAGGCGCGTCTCGTCGGGATTGCCGAGGCGCAGCGCGGGCTCGGCGGGATTGCCGGAGCCGATCGCGAGCTTGAGGAACGGGATCGTGTTGCCGGCGTTGGCCGTCACGTCCATCGCGCCGTCGCCGAACGGGATGAAGATGTCGAAGGCGTCGCCGAAGCCCGCGTCGAGGCGGTAGTGCGTCTGGTGCTCGACGCGGTCGAGCGTCAGCGCGCCCCCGAGCGACAGGAACATCCCGGGGCCGCCGTGCGCGGTCGGCACCGCGAGGAACGTCACCAGCAACCGCCCGCCGGTGCCGTCGGCGCTGCCGATGTTCAGCGAGGTCGTGCGCAGCGAGAGCAGGTCCGCCTGCGGCGTGACGCTCTCCGGCGCGAGATCCCAGCCATAGAACGCGTCGACATGGCCCGCCCGCTCGGGGTCCGCCGCCTCCAGGTCGCCCTCGTCGCCGAAGACCCCCTCGACGAGCTGGAGCACGAGCACGCCCCAGAACGTCAGCGACTGCGCGAGCGCCTCGCCGCTCGGCAGGTCCTCGCCGCGCAGGGCGCGCAGCAGCCGCGACGGGTCGAGCGTCTCGAGCGACTCGGTGTCCTCCTCGAAGAAGAGCACCGCCCGCGCGAGCGCGAAGAACACCGGCCACCGCGTTCGCACGACGTCGGTCGCGACGAGCTCGAGCAGGACGTAGACGATCTCGTTCGCCGACAGGTCGTCGCTCTCCAGGTCGGCGGCGAGCACCTTGATCGCGGGCACGATCTCGCCGATCTCGCGGGCGAGCTCGGCGTAGGACTCCATCGTCGGATCCAGCCCCGCGCCGAACTGCTTGAACTTCGCCGTCTTGTCCTCCGGGATCTTCTCGCCGGGCTTCAGGCCGAGGTCCTCGCGGATCTCGCGCGCGATCGGCTCGCCGAGATGATCGGGGATCCACAACACGACGTCCTTGATGAAGCCGCCGATGCGTGCCCAGATGCTCTTCTTCTTCTCGTCGGCCATCAGCCCGGGCCGTCCTCGGGCGGCGGGTCGCGGAACTCGAGCTTCGGCGGTGGCTCGGGGCTGAGCGCGAGCGAGATCTCGTGCACTGTCGCGTCCGCGCGAACGACCGACCCCGGTCCGGCCTGCGATACGAGCGTGTGGCGCAGCGTGAGGTCGCCCGCGGCGTTGCGACCGATCGCGACGAGCCCGATGTTCGTCTGGAAGACCATCTGGCGCAGAAACTCAAAGCGCGTAACCGCGGTGCGCTGGTGGCGCGCGGCGACCGCGCGGTAGCCGGCCAGCGCCGCCTTCGGGTTGGCGGGTGTCGGCGCGACGAGCTCGTCGCCGGCCGGTAAGACCTCTTGGCGCAGCACCGCGGGCAGGATCTGGCTCATCGGCCGTATGTCGCGCACGAGCCGCACGCGCCAGCGCCAGTCCGGCGGCTTGGACTCCTGAAAGCTCGTGCCGCTGGGCCAGCGGCCGGCCGGCAGCAGCGCGGGCGAGCGCAGCATCCGCCCGCGCCGTCCCGGAGACACGAAGCGGCCCGGCGGCACGGTGATCGGCGCCGGCCCGCTCCATGCCAGCCGGTCGGCGCTGAAGCCGGCCGCGACGGTCTGCAGGAAGGCGTTCTGGCGCAGGAGCAACTTGACGACCGGCTTGAAGCGGTTGCGCAACGGGCTCGACGTGAGCTGCACGAGGCGCGACGGCTTGTCGACGCCCTTGCGGTAGTAGTCCATCGCCAGGCTGCAGGCGAAGTGCACGTCGCCGGACAGGAAGACCGCGCGCTCGTACGGCGCCAGCCGCTTGAACAGCTCCTCACGCGCCAGATCGTTGCTCGACCAGCCCTCGGCGTCGTACTTCTCGACGCCGACGTTCGCCTTCTGCGTCCCGGTGCCGTCGAGCCCCTTGCCGAAATGGACGGCGTCGATCGCGACCTGGGCGAGCGGCCAGCCGAGCCCGTCGATGATCTCGGGCCCGAGCACCGGCGCCGCCGACACGACGAACAGCAGCTCGCGACCGTCGGTCAGCGGGCCGTTCGGGATCTGGACGTCGCGGTCGAGGCCGACAAGGTCCGGCGGCTGATAGGCCTGCCCGGTGAACTTGCGCCGCGTGCGCGTGTCGAGCACGATCACCTGCGTCCTCGGTGACCTCACCGTGTAGCTCCAAACGGCCTGCTCGCCGAAGGCCGCGCCGCTGAGGCCGCAGAGCGTGTCCAGCCGGTCGGGTGGGCCGATCGGGATCGTCGGGTCCTGGCCGGGCGCCCCCTCGCCGTCGTTGACGCGCTTGATCTCGGCCAGCAGCTCGGCGTTCTTGCCGCTCTCGAACGCGATGGGGTCGTTGCCCCAGCCCTGGAAGACGCCGTAGGCCATGACCGCGTTGCGCACGATGTGGCGCCCGAACGGCTTGGAGTTGACGCGGTTGACCCACTTCTTGTTGAGGTTCCAGTCGTCGGTGACGTCGTGATCGTCGAAGACCATGTACGTGGCGATGTTCGCCAGCGCGCGGGCGACGCGCGGCACCGCGTCGCGGAACGCGAGCGTCTCCGCGACCTGGCGCTGAAATCCGCTGTTCGCCGCGCTTTGCTTGTCGTGCCACGCCCGGATCGCGGCGGCCTCCATCGGCCCGCCCCAGAACGGCTGCAGCTCGGGAAACTCCGGGTCCGGCGGGGTGATGATCTGCTCGTGCTTGCCGAGGGCGCGCCAGACGCGCGGGCTCCATACCGCGAGGTACATCGCGGCGTACTCGCCGAAGCTCAGCAGGTGGCTCCCGCCGTCCTCGGTCGTGTAGCCGCCGAGCTCGATGACGATCTTCTGGCGCCGGCCGGCCGGGAAGTTGCCCAGGTCGGCGTCGAACTGGCGGTCGATCGCCACGCCGGCGGGCGTATTGGCCTTGACCTGCAACCGCTCCGTGGCGCCCATGAGGTCCTCGGCGAGGTCGGCGAGCATCACGAGCAGCGCCTGGGAGAGGTCGTCGGCGTAGATCTGGTCGCCGGTGAGGAAGAGCTGCTGCGGGCGCAGCGCCGGCTTCGTGCGGTTCTCCTCGATGACGTCGTCGAGCCAGGCGAGCGCGTCGCGCCCCGGTGTGTAGGTCTTGCGGCAGCTGCCATGCGCGACTCGGACCTGCTCGACGACGGGCGGCGCACTGACGAACGACGGCAGGCGGTTCGGGGCGTAGCCGAGCGCGAGGCCGAGCGGGCGGTCCAAGGGCAACTCGGGGTGGATCGCCGCGGACTCGTTCTCCAGCAGCCGCAGTTGGCGCAGCCCCTTGCGCGCGGTCGGCGTGATGACCTCGATGTCGTAGGAGTAGATCTGCCCTGGCTGCAGCGACTCGCTCGCGAGGAGCTTGATCGTGACGACCGCGACGTGCAGCCGGCGGCCGGCCGCGAGGGTCGTCGTGATCGAGCCTGCGAGCTTGGGATCGCCCGACTCGACCGTGCCGGGCTCGGTCCCGGCGTTATGGATCTCGCGCCAGATCGACGCTTGCACGGACGCCGGGTGGCTCAGCGCGATCCAGAAGCTGCACAGCTGCGGCTCGACCCGGCGAACGATCGGACCGGCGAGAACTTCGGGGAGCGCACCCATGCCAAGGTCCACCGTAACCGCGCTGGGTGTCCCCGCTGTG
>Ga0183260_10002469_pt1 | contig 15283 bp, 17 predicted proteins | sample AntDrymUQ4972206_2_FD_129768 | JGI IMG/M metagenome (GOLD analysis project Ga0183260, IMG submission 129768) | Polar desert sand microbial communities from Dry Valleys, Antarctica - metaG UQ497 (22.06) (version 2) (version 2) | ecosystem: Environmental > Terrestrial > Soil > Desert | place... | reverse complement strand
CGAATCTGCTGCGACACGCCGGAGCAGAGGCGGATGGCGTCACCCTCAGCGGCGCGGCTGCGGGCCGGGGCACCGCAGGCGCGCGTCGACCGAAGGGTCGGCTCAGCGACGCGGCCGCCACTGGTGGGCCCGCTCACCGCGCCGGGCAAGGTCTGCGGTCTCGCGCACTCGGCGCTGGCGGGTCTCGACCCGCTTGGCCTGCACGATCCACCCCAGGATCTCCTTGCGCACCGAGCGCGGGAAGGCCGCGAACTCCTCGGCTGCCGGGGGCCGCTCGGCGAACGCGGCAGCGAGGTCGTCGGGCACGAGGAGGTCCTCCACCGCGTCCAGCTTCGTCCAGGTCCCGTCCACCTGCGCCCGCTCTACGACCGCGAGGCCCGCCGGCAGCATCAGCCCGTCGGCCAGCAGCCGCTCGACCCGGCGCTTGTTCGGCCGCGCCCAGCCGCTGCCCGCCCTGCGGGGAGTGAAACGCAGCATCGTGCGTTCGTCGTCGAGCCTGCGCGCCGCCGAGTCGACCCAGCCGACGCACAGCGCCTCCTCGACCAGCGCGTCGTACGTCGGGGCGGGGCGTCCGGTCGGCGTGCGCCAGGTCACCGCCCACACCCCGGTCGCGTCGCGGTGGTGCGCGACGAGCCAGTCCCGCCACGCCACCCGGGACTCGACGTGCACCCGCGGGTCGTCGGCGGCGGTGCGCCGCGCCGCGCTGCCGGTCATGGCGACAGGATCACCCGCCGCACCGTCGGCGCGCGAGGTTTTCGGGCCGCCGCGAGCGGGAACCACGCCGACAAGGTTCAGATGCCCCCGGAGGAGGAACCATGCGCCGCTGCGTACCCGTCCTCGCTGCCGCCGCCGCGGCGGCCGCGCTGCTCGCCCCCGCCGGCGCCGCGGCCGTACCGCAGGCACGCCCTCCGGGCGACCTCGCGTGGACGCCGGTGCCGACCGGCACCGGCGAGCAGTACCGCGGGCTCGACGCTGTCGACCGGCGTACGGCCTGGGTGAGCGACGAGGACGGCGGCGTGCTGCGGACCACCGACGGGGGGCATACCTGGGACGACGTCGCGCCCGCCGGCACCGAGGGCATGGCGTTGCGCGACGTGGAGGCGCACGACGCCGACCGCGCCAGCGTGCTGGCGATCGGCACCGGCACCGACTCGCGCATCTACACCACGACCGACGGCGGGGCGAGCTGGACGCTGGCGTTCGTGAACGACCGCGAGGAGGCCTTCTACGACTGCATGGACTTCTTCGCCGGTGGCCGGCGCGGGCTCGCCCTGAGCGACCCCCGTCGACGGCGCGTTCCGCATCCTCGAGACCCGCGACGGCGGCCTGAGCTGGTCGGTCGTCGACGCGGACATGCCGGCAGCCGCGGACGGGGAGTTCGCCTTCGCCGCCAGCGGAACGTGCCTGGTGACCGTCGGTGGTCGGCACGCCTGGTTCGCCACCGGCGGCGGCGACTCGCGGGTGTTCCGGTCCGGCGACGGGGGACGGACGTGGCAGGTGAGCGCCGCGCCGATCCCGGCGACCGACGCGGGAGGGGTGTTCTCGCTGGCCTTCCGCAACCCGCGTCAGGGCGTCGCGGTCGGCGGCGACTTCCTGCTGCCCGCCGACGGGTCGGACACCACCGGGGTCACCGACGACGGCGGGACGACTGGGTGCCGGGCGGGGACGTGGCCGGCTACCGCTCCGGTGTGGACTGGGTGAGCGGCGCCGGCGGGCGCACCCTGGTCGCCGTCGGGCCGACGGGCTCCGACGTGTCCGCACACCGGGGCCGTACGTGGCGGACGTTCGACGACACCGCGTACGACAGCGTCGTCTGCGTGGGCGGCGGGACGTGCTGGGCGTCCGGCCCCGACGAAGCGTCGCCACCCTGCGCCGCTAGCACCCACCCCGCCGTGGAACACCCGGTGTCGCTCACCCGGTGACGCCGGGGGCGAACTTGGGCACCCGCACGGTCACCTTGGTCCCCGCCCCCTCGGCGGTCTCGACCACCAGCCCGTACTCGTCGCCGAAGACCGACCGCAGCCGCTGGTCGACGTTGCCCAGCCCGACGGAGTCGGCGCTCGCGTCGCCCGCGAGCGCCCGGCGCATCCGGTCCGGGTCCTCACCCACCCCGTCGTCCTCGATCGTGAGCACAGCCTCCGTACGGTCGTCCTCGGCGGTGATCGTCACGCGCCCCACCCCCGCCTTGCGCTCGAGCCCGTGCCGCACGGCGTTCTCCACCAGGGGCTGCACCGACAGGAACGGCAGGCGTACGGGCAGGACCTCCGGCGCGACGCGCAGCGTGACCACGAGCCGGTCGCCGAACCGCGCCTGCTCGAGCACGAGGTAGCGCTCGATCGAGCGCAGCTCCTCGGCGAGCGTGGTGAAGTCGCCGTGCCGCCGGAAGGAGTAGCGGGTGAAGTCGGCGAACTCGACCAGCAGGTCGCGTGCCCGCTCCGGGTCGGTGCGGACGAACGACGCGATCGCGGTGAGCGAGTTGTAGACGAAGTGTGGCGAGATCTGCGCGCGCAGGGCGCGTACCTCCGCCTCCATCAGGGCGGTGCGGGACTTGTCCAGCTCGGCGAGCTCGAGTTGTCCCGACACCCAGCGGGCCACCTCGGTCGTCGCTCGCACCAGCCCCGCCGACGTCTGCTCGGTGAGCACCGCCAGGGTGCCGACCACCCGGTCCTCGACGACCAGCGGTGCCACGACCGCCCCCTGCAGCTGGCAGCCGGCCCGCGGGCAGCCGATGTCGGCGGCGCCGTGCGCCTGGGTCCGCCCGGACTCCAGCGCCACCCGCGACAGCGCCAGCACTTGGTCGTCGTGGTGGCCGCCGCCCCCGTCGCGGGCCAGCACCTGGCGGTCGTCGGTCACCGCGAGCGCGGGGGTGCCGAGCAGCGCCCGGAGGTGGCGCACCGAGCGTTCGGCGCTGGTCGGCGTCAGCCCCCCGCGCAGTGGAGGCGACGCGAGCGAGGCGGTGTGCAGCGTGGCGAAGGTGGCCCGGTCCGCGGGCGTCCCGAGGTCGTGGCCGCGTCGGCGGGCCCACAGCGCCAGCGCCGCCAGGGCGACCACGACGGCGACCACGGCCGCGGCCGCCTCGAACCCGCGCACCGAGGTCGCCGCCTCAGCCCTCGCCGAGCCGGGCACGCCCGAGGCGCACGGCACGCAGGCAGTGCGTGACGTACGGCAGCTGGAGGCCGAGCGTGTCGCCGCGCTGGTGCTCGTACAGCTGCCCGACCCGCGTGAGGACGTCCTCCCGCTCCGCCGGCGGGAGCACCGCAACGTACGACCGGGACCGTACGAGGTCGAGCAGCATCGCCCGGTCGACCGGCTGGTAGAGCCGGAACCGCGCCCACTCCACCGGGCCGAAGGCGCCGGACAGTCCCAGCGTCCCGCTGGGGTCGGGCAGGTCCGCGGAGTGCCCGATGGTCTCGCTCAGCCGGCGCACCCACGGCACCGTCTCGTCGCGGACGTTCCAGACCATCGCGAGCGTGCCGCCGGGCCGCAGCACCCTGGCCAGCTCCGGCACCGCCCGACCCTCGTCGAACCAGTGGTACGCCGCCGCGACGGTGACCGCGTCGACGACGTGGTCGCGCAACGGGAGCTGCTCGGCGGCGGCGGCGACGACCCGGAGGGTGTCGGTGGCCTCGCGGGAGCGGCGCCGCAGGTGGCCCAGCATCTCGGGCAGCGGGTCGGCCGCCAGCACGGCGTGCCGGGCCGCCACCAGCAGACGCGTCAGGGCGCCGGTGCCGGCGCCGAGGTCGAGCACCCGCCGCGGGGTGCTGCCCACCATCCACGACACGGCGTCGACCGGGTACGACGGCCGGGCCCGGTCGTAGGAGTCGGCGACGGGCCCGAAGGAGCGGCCGTGCCGGGTGCGCCGCTGCTCGTCCATCGCCGAGGAGGTTAGCCCTGCCGTCGTGTCCTCGTCGGTTGCGGGTTCCGGTCGACCGCGGCCGGCGGGTGCGCCGGGTTCCCGCGCCAGGGGACCGGCGGCCGCGCCGGGTTCCCGCACCCGTGGGTCGGCGGGCCCGACTACGCTGCGCCGGTGGCCGAGCCTGCCGAGCCGCCCGGTCCCGCCCCGACGGACCCGCTGGCCGCGCTCGCGGCCCGTGAGGGGGTGCCGTCGGCGATGGCGGCCGCGCGCGACGCCGTCGACGCGCTGCTGCGCGACCGGGGGTGGCGGCGTACCGGGGCCGGCGACACCGTCGAGGCGTTGCTGCGCGGGGCGGCGGCCAGCGCCGTCCTCGAGGGCAGCGGCAGCACGCTCGACGACCTGCGCGCGGGGCGTACCGACGCCGACGCGGCCGCTGCCGTGCGGGTCTCGGCCGAGCTGGTCGGCCTGCTGCCCACCTGGCGACGCAGCCCGGTGCAGGCGCTGGCCCGGCTGCACGCGCTGGCCGGCGACCCGGCCGACGACACCCGCGGCCGGCCGTCGTCGGCCGCCGGCGCCGAACGCCTGCAGCGCCTGGGCGGGCTGGTCCTGGCTCCCACCGCCGCGCCGGCGATGGTGCTGGCGGCGGTCGTGCACGCCGAGCTCGCCACCGCCGGGGCCTTCGGCTCACGCGCCGGGCTGGTCGCCCGCGCCGCCGAGCGGCTGGTGCTGACCGGCACCGGGGTGGACCCCGCCTCGACGACTGTCCCCGAGGCCGGGCACGCCCGGTCGCCGCGGGCGTACGCCGCGGCGCTGGAGGGCTATCACGCCGGAGGCCCAGCGGGCGTCACCGGCTGGCTGGTGCACGCCGCCGAGGCGTACGCATACGGCGTGGAGGTCTCGCCGCTGCGCCGTTGACGGGTCCCCGGACGTGCGAACGGCGTCACCGCAGGGATGACGCCGTTCGCCTGCACGGAGCGACTGGGCTACCAGGCGTGCACTCGAATCGTCGTCCCGGGAGTCTCCCGGTGGCAACTGCCCTTACGAAGGGTGGGTCGCCGCGTGGGTACCCGTGCACCGTGCGGGTCTGGAGTTGTGCTGTCTTTGTACGCCTGTCAGCGGCCGAGCGGAAGGGGGTACCGGCGTGTCACCGACAATCTCCGTGCGTGTCGCCGCCGCCCTCGGCGCGCCCGCCACACCAGCGTCGCGACTCCTCCGGCGACGGCGACCCCGACCACGGCCAGGTGCGTCGGCCGCGGCCGCAGCCCGAGCCGCGCGCGCATCCCGACCGGGGTGCTGAAGCGCAGCACCGTCCACCCGCGCTCCAGCGCCGCCCGCCGCAACCCTCGGTTGGGGTTGACGGCGTACGCGTGGCCGACCGCCTCGAGCATCGGCAGGTCGGTCTCGGAGTCGGAGTAGGCGTACGACCGGGACAGGTCGTAGCCATGCTCCGCGGCGAGGTCCCGTACGGCGGCGGCCTTGTGGACGCCGTACGCGTAGAAGCCGATCTCGCCGGTGTAGCGGCCGTCCTCGACGACCAGCCGGGTGGCGACCACGCGGTCCACGCCGAGCATCGCGCCGATCGGCTCGACGACCTCCGACCCGGACGACGACACGATCACCACGTCCCGACCGGCGCGGCGGTGCTCCTCGATGAGCCGGACCGCCTCGTCGTACACGAGCGGGTCGACGATGGTGTGCAGCGTCTCGGCGACGATGTCCTGCACCGTCTGGACGTCCCAGCCGGCGCACAGCGCCGACAGGTAGGCGCGCATCTTCTCCATCCGGTCGTGGTTGGCACCGGACAGGCCGAAGACGAGCTGGGCGTACGCGCTGCGCAGCGCCGAGCGCCGGGTGATCAGCCCGCCCTCGAAGAACGCCCGGCTGAACGCGAGCGTGCTGGACCGGGCGATGATGGTCTTGTCGAGGTCGAAGAAGGCGGCGGGTCGACCGGCCGAGGTCGGGTGCCGCCCGCCGTCGCTCACGGCTCGACCCTAGACCGGCGCGACCGCCTGGTCGTCCACAGCCGGACGCGGTGCGGGTGACGGTGTCCACAGCGGCGGCGGAGACGACCGCCAGCACCGTCGCCGTCGGACCAGGCTGCGAGCATGACTGCCGACCCCCAGGCCGGCCCCGTGGCGCCTGTCCCCGCGCCGCTGGGCCCGCTCGTCGTGAGCGCCGACGCCGTCCTCGTCGACGAGGTCGGTCGGCTCGCCGCCGCGGTGGGCGCCGCGCCGCCGGTCGTGACGACCCCGCGGGAGGCGCGTCCGGCGTGGTCGCGGGCACCTCTGGTGCTGGTCGGCTCGGACGCCGCCGCCGACCTCGCGGTCCTGAGCCTGCCACGGCGTGCCGGGGTGCACCTGCTGGCGAGCGCCCCGGTGGCTCCCGAGGCCTGGCCTCGGGCGCTGGCCCTCGGAGCCGAGGCGGTCCGGTCCCTCCCCCGCGACCGGGACGTGCTCGCCGCCCTGCTCGGTGCCTGCACCGACGGCGCTGCCGACGGGGTGCTCGTCGCGGTGACGGGCGGTTGCGGGGGCGCCGGCGCGTCGGTGTTCGCGGCGGCCCTGGCGGCCACCGGTGCCGCTGCCGGCCGGTCCACCCTGCTCGTCGACGCCGACCCCTGGGGCGGTGGCGCCGACCTGCTGGTCGGCGCCGAAGAGGTCACCGGGCTGCGCTGGAGCGACCTGGCCGCCACCACCGGCCGGGTGGCGGCGGCCTCCCTGCGTGGCGTGCTGCCCGTCGTCGACGACGTCGCGGTCCTCTCGTGGGGCCGCGACGAGCCGGTCCCTGTCGCGGCGGGCGCGGCGCGTACGGGCCTGACCGCCGCGCGACGAGGCCACCACCTGGTCGTGGCGGACCTAGCCCACCGCGGGGACGCGGTGGCGGAGGCGCTGGCGATGGCGACCCTGACGGCGCTCGTGGTGCCCGCGCAGGTGCGGGCGGTCGCGGCGGCTCGCGCCCGGCTGTCGGCACTGCGCCGCGAGACCGCCGACCTGCGCGTGGTCGTCCGCGGTCCCGGCCCCGGCGGGCTCGACGGCGAGGCGGTGGCCGGGTCCCTCGACCTCCCGCTGCTGGCCGAGCTGCGCCCCGAGCGGGGACTGGCGGAGTGGATCGACCGGGGCTTCGGGCCGCTGCGCCGGGGGCGGGGTCCGCTGGCGCGCGCGTGCGCCGCGACGATGGCCGAGCTGGACCGCGGCGCGGACCGGACGGCGTGAGCCGCCGATGAGGACCCCCGACCCCGCCCTGCTCGAGCGGGTCCGCACCGGGCTGGCGCACCAGGGTGCGGCGGTCGACGCCGCCCGAGTGGCCGCCCTGCTGCGCGCGGACGGCCGGGTCGTCGGCGACGACGCCCTGCTCGCCCTGGTCGACGCGCTGGACCGCGAGTCGGTCGGCGCCGGCCCGCTGGAGGCCCTGCTGCAGGAGCCGGGGGTCACCGATGTCCTGGTCAACGGCGCCGACCGGGTCTACGTCGACCGCGGTGACGGCCTCGAGCCGACGGGGGTGCGCTTCGACGACGACGCGGCGGTGCGTCGGCTCGCGCAAACGCCTGGCCGCCTCCGGGGGCAGGCGCCTCGACGACGCCAGCCCGTTCGTCGATGTCCGGCTGCGCGACGGCACCCGGTTGCACGCAGCCCTCGCCCCCGTCGCCCGACCGGGCACGCTGCTCAGCCTGCGGGTCCCCGCCCGCACGGTCTTCACCCTCGACGAGCTCGTGCAGCGTGCCGTGCTGCCGCCGGCGGGGGCGCGGGTGCTCGCTGACCTGGTCCGGTCGCGGACGGCCTTCCTGGTCACCGGAGGCACCGGCACGGGCAAGACGACCCTGCTCGCCGCGCTGCTGTCCCGGGTGTCGCCGGCGGAGCGGCTGGTGCTCGTCGAGGACTCCGCCGAGCTGCGTCCGGACCACCCGCACGTGGTCGCGCTGGAGGCCCGCCCGCCCAACGTCGAGGGTGCCGGTGACATCGACCTGCGCGACCTCGTGCGGCAGGCGCTGCGGATGCGTCCCGACCGGCTCGTGGTGGGTGAGGTCCGCGGCGCCGAGGTGGTCGACCTGCTGGCCGCTCTCAACACCGGCCACGAGGGGGGCTGCAGCACGGTCCACGCCAACTCGGTGGCAGACGTCCCGGCCCGCCTCGAGGCGCTCGGCAGCACCGCCGGGCTCGATCGCGCGGCCGTGCGCGCGCAGGTGCTGGCCGGGCTCCGGGTCGTGGTCCACCTGCGCCGCGGGGGCGACGGGTGCCGCCGGCTCGCGCAGGTCGGGGTGCTGTCGGCCGTCGACGGCGGTCTGGGGTGCCCGGCTGCCCTCACCCGCGAGCCCGGCGGCCGGCTGGCGCCCGGGCCCGCGGCCGCCGAGCTGGAGCGGATCCTCTACGGGAGCGGGCCGTGACCGGCGGCGCCGCGTGGCCCGTGCTGGTGAGTGCGGCGAGCGCCGGGGTCGCCGTCACGCTGCTCGCCCCGGCGCGCCGGGGTGCCCTCCGGCGCCGCGGCGGGGCCAGCCGCGGCCGTCCCCGCTCCGGGTGGAGCGCGCTCGACACCGGTCGACGTCCCGCGGGGGGCTGGTCGTGGCGCTGGCGGCGGGTGCGACGTGGACGCCGGCGGGTGCGGTCGGTCTGCCTCTGGCGTTGACGACGGCGGTGCTGGCGGGCGCGGCCGGGTGGCTCGCACGGCGGGGCCGGGCCCGCGCGGGCGCCGCCCGCGCCCGGGCCGGTGTCGTCGAGGGGTGCGAGGCCCTGGCCTCCGGACTGCGCTCCGGCCTCGCGCCGCAGCGGGTGCTCGACCGGGTGGCCCGCGACGTGCCGTTGCTGGTCCCGGCGGCGACGGCTGCCCGGCTCGGTGCCGACGTGGTGGCTGCGCTGCGTTCGGCGTCCACCCGCCCCGGTGCCGAGCGGCTGGCCATGCTGGCCGCCGCCTGGGAGGTGGCCCACCGTTCGGGCGCCGGGCTCGCGGGGGTGGTGTCGCGGATCGCGGTGACGGTCCGTGCCGACGCCGGTCGCGCGCGGCAGGTGGAGGCGGCACTCGGAGGCGCGCGGTCGACTGCCCGCCTGTTCGCGGTCCTGCCGGTTCTGGGCGTTGCGCTGGGGGCCGGCATGGACGCCGACCCGGTCGGTGTCCTCACCGGCACTCCCGTCGGCGCGTGGTGCCTGTGCGCGGGTGCCGTCCTGGTCGTCACCGGACTGGTCTGGGTGGAGCGGCTCGCCGACGGGGCGACTCGTTGACTGCGGCGGCGCGTCGGCTCGACCGCCTGGTCCGTCCGGGTCGGGCCCCGGCCTGTCGGTCGGTAGGGGCACTGGCCGGCACCGGTGCCGCGCGCGGTCTCGTCTCCGCTCTGCTCGGGGTCCAGGTGGCCCTCGTGGTCGGCGGATGGGTCGGCCCGGTCGCCGGCGCCGTGGTCGGGGTGGGCGTGCACTGCGGCCTCGGCCGGCTCGAGCCCCTCGCCGTGCGACGCCGGCGGGAGCGGGTCCGCACCGACCTGCCGCTCGCCGTGGACCTCCTCGTCGTGGCCCTCCGGGCCGGCCGCCCCGTGACCACCGCCCTCGGCGTCGTCGCGGCTGTTGTGGGTGGGCCGTTGGGCGACGACCTGGGCCGTTGGACCGCACGCCTCGAGCTCGGCGGCGACCCCGCGCAGGTGTGGTCCGCCGTCGCCGCCGACGCGGTGCTCGGGCCGCTCGGCCGCGCCGTCGTCCGCGCCGCCGACTCGGGCGCGCCCGTCGCCGACGCGCTGGCCAATCTCGCCGACGACCTGCGCCGCGACCGGCTCATCGATGCCGACGAGGTGGCGCGCCGGGTGGCGGTGCGGTCGGCCGGCCCCCTGGGGCTGTGCTTCCTCCCGGCGTTCGTGCTGGTGGGTGTGACGCCGACCGTGATCGGGGCCTTCTCGAGCCTCCTGGGCTGAGCCCCGCCGGTCCACAGCCGCTCGCGCCGGGACGCACCGTCCCCAGTCGGCGCCACCGCGGCCGCCACCGGGGTGGCCGAACGCCCAGGTTGTGACCGTCAACGCCCATCGAGTCCCGACCACACGGTCGGGCACCGTCCCTGGAGGTCCTCGCCATGCGCACCCTCGCCACCCCACCGTCGCGCGGCACCGGCCGCACCCACCGCACCCGCCGCGACGACCGTGGCATGACCACCTCGGAGTACGCCGTGGGCACCGTCGGTGCCTGTGGGGTGGCCGGGGTCCTGTACAAGCTCGCCGGCTCCGAGTGGTTCAACGACCTCTTCACCGACGTCATCGGTCGGGTCGTCGACATCCTGCCGTTCTGAGCCTCGACCTCGGGCGGGGCCGCCGCACGGCGGCCCGCCCTGGTCACCCCACCACCCAGGAGGTCCGACCGTGCTCGCCGCCTTCCCCCGTCCCGCCAGCCCGGCCCGTCCCGCCAGCCCGTCCCGTCCCGTCCGTGCGGTGGGTCGGGTCGACGCCTCCCGCCCCGTCCGACCGTCCCGGCCCGCCCGGTGGGGCCGGCCACCGGCCGATGCCCGCCTTCGCCCGTGGTCCACCGCCGAGGCGGGCGCCGCGACCTGCGAGTACGCCACCGGCAGCGTGGGGGCGGCGATGGTTGCGGGCGTGCTGTGGTGGCTGCAGGACGAAGGTGTGTTCTCGACCGTCTTCGAGTCGTTCCTGGGGATGATCAGCGGGCCGCTGCTCGACCCCGGGACCTCCTGGTCGCCGGTGCTGCTGTGAGCCCCGGCCCGGCGGCGCCCACCGTCGCCGGCGCCGGGGACCCAGCGCCCGCGACGGGGGCATGGTCACCGCGGAGGCGGCGCTGGCACTGCCGGTGCTGGTGTGCGTGGCCGTCGGGCTGGCCTGGCTGGTCGCCCTCGGGGTGGCGCAGGTCCGTTGCGTGGACGCCGCCCGCGAGGTGGCCCGGCTGTCCGCACGGGGGGAGTCCTCCGCCACCGTCACCGCCGCGGTGTCCCGACTCGCCCCGGACGCGGCGCGCTGGCGGGTGCACGAGGAGGAGGGGCTCGTGGTCGCCTCCGTCGACACCGAGGTCCGCCCGCGCATCCCCCTGCTCGGGGAGCTGCCGGCGGTCGACCTGTTCTCCGAGGCGGTCGCCGCCCGGGAACCACGGTGAGACGTCCGGCCTCGCGGTGGCGGGACGACCGGGGCGTCGCCTCGATGCTGGTGCTCGCGATGGCGGCGGTGCTCGTCGTGGTCAGCGCGATCGCCGTGGCAGCGGTCCAGGTAGTTGGGGGCCCGGCACGTTGCCGCCGCCGCAGCCGACCTCGGGGCGCTGGCCGGGGCCGGAGCCGGCCAGCGCGGAGGCGACCCGTGCCGGGTCGCGGCCGCCGTCGTCGACCGCAACGACGCCCGGCTGGTCGACTGTCGGGTGCAGGGCGCAGACGTCCTGGTCACCACCGCCGTGACCACCGACCCCCTGCTCGGACTGCGGTGGCAGCCGACCGGCACCGCGCGAGCCGGTCCGGCACCGTGACGCAGGTCCCCCGTTGCCGGTCGACTCAGTCGCGCGGCACCGACGAGAATTGCTCGCCGTCGCCGTCGTCGTGCTGGCGCCGACCGCGACGCCCCGCGCGGCCCCGCCTGGTGGTCGGCCCGGGGTCGCCTGCGCCAGCGGCGGCGGCCGCCGGCGGCGCGGAGCCGGCGCGCTCGTGGTGGCCCGCGCGGGCGTCCTGGTCGCTCGAGCCGGTGCCGTGGTCGGCCTCGCGTCGCAGCCCCTTCACCTCCTTGCGACGCCGGTTCCCCCGCCGCGCGCCACCGATGAGCAGCACGACACCCAGGACGCCGAGCAGGGAGCTGGCGGCGCCGACACCGAAGACGCCGGAGGCGCTGGTGTCGATGTCGAAGCCCGGCAGCTCGAGGGCGACCGGGTCGCCCCCCTTGCCGATGACGGTGACGGCGACGACGGCCACCACGATGAGGATGATCACGCCGAGGACAGCCATCGTTCCTCCACAGTGTCGACGGGTCGGTGGTGGTCCATCCTTGCGGCTCAGCCCGGCAGCAGCACGTCGAGCAGGCGCACCGCACCCGCCTTGTGCAGCGGGTCGTTGCCGTTGCCGCACTTCGGCGACTGCACGCACGACGGGCACCCGTCCCGGCACTCGCAGGCCGCGATCGCGTCCCGGGTGGTCCGCAGCCAGCGCTCCGCCACGGCGTAGCCGCGCTCGGCGAAGCCTGCCCCGCCGGGGTGCCCGTCGTAGACGAAGACGGTGAGCCGGCCGGTGTCGCGGTGCAGCGTCGTCGACACCCCGCCGATGTCCCAGCGGTCGCAGGTGGCGAACAGTGGCAGCAGCCCGATCGAGGCGTGCTCGGCCGCGTGCACGGCACCGGGCACGTCCGGGGCGGCAACCCCACTGGCCACGACCTGGTCGGCGTCCAGCGTCCACCACACGGCGGTGCTGCGCAGCTGCCGCGGCGGCAGGTCCAGCGGCTCCTCCCCGAGCACCTCACCGGTGAGCACCCGCCGGCGCAGGTAGCCGACAACCTGGCTGGTCACCTGCACGGAGCCCAGCACCACCTCGGCCGCGCCCCACCTCTGCCGAGCGCGCGGTTCGACGACCTCGATGTCGGTGACCTCGCGAGCCGTCGTGGTCCAGTCGGGGTCCGACCGCTCGACCAGGGCGACCGACGCCTCGAGGTCGAGGTCGAGCACCACGTACGTCCGGCCGCGGTGCAGGTGGACGGCACCGGTGTGCACGCTGCTGTGCGCGGCGGCGGCGTCGACGGTGCCGAGCACCCGACCGTCCGGGCTCTCGACGACCTGCACCGGCGGGCCCCCGGTGGAGCGGATGTCGGCGAGGTCGCACGCGCGGTCGCGGCGGGTCCAGAACCATCCGCGGGCGCGGCGGCGCAGCACGCCCTCGGCGGCGAGCGCCTCCACCCCGTCGCGGGCGCGGGGGCCGAACAGCGCGAGGTCGTCGTCGGTGAGCGGCAGCTCCTGCGCCGCGGCGGCCAGGTGCGGGCCCAGCACGTACGGGTTGTCCGGGTCGCTGACCGTGGCCTCCACGGGCCGGCCGAGCAGCGCCTCCGGGTGCCGCACGAGATAGGTGTCGAGCGGGTCGTCGCGGGCGACGAGGACGCCCACCGAGGAGCGGCCACGACGCCCCGCGCGTCCGACCTGCTGCCACAGGGCGGCCCGGGTGCCCGGGAAGCCGCAGACCAGCACCGCGTCCAGCCCCACCAGGTCGACACCGAGCTCCAGGGCGTTCGTCGCGGCCGCACCCACGATCCGTCCCGCTCGCAGGTCGGCCTCCAGCGCGCGCCGGTCCTCGGGCAGGTAGCCGCCGCGGTAGGCCGCGACGAGCTCCCGCAGATCGGGGTCGACCTCGGCGAGCTGGCGCTGCGCCGTCAGCGCGACCGTCTCCGCCCCTCGCCGGGACCGGACGAACGCCAGCGTGCGCACGCCGTCGAGGACGAGGTCGGTGAGCAGGTCGGCCGTCTCCGCCGTCGCCGGGCGACGGGTGGGTGCGCCGCGCTCTCCCGCCGTCTCGGTGAGCGGCGGCTCCCACAGCGCCAGCGCGCCGGCGCCGCGCGGCGACCCGTCCTCGGTGACCGCCTCGACGGCCAGCCCGGTGAGCGTCGACGCGCACGCGTCGGGGTCGGCCACCGTGGCCGAGGCCAGGACGAAGGTCGGGCGGGCCCCGTGGTGCGCGGCCAGGCGGCGCAGCCTGCGCAGCACCTGGGCCACGTGGGAGCCGAAGACGCCGCGGTAGTGGTGGCACTCGTCCATCACGACGTACGCGAGGCCGCCGAGCAGGCGCGCCCAGCGGGCCTGCGACGGCAGCACCGAGCGGTGCAGCATGTCCGGGTTGGTGACGACCCACGTGGCGTGGTCGCGGGCCCAGTCGCGTTCGGACCTCGGGGTGTCCCCGTCCACGGCCGTCGCGCGCAGCCCGTCCAGTCCCGCGCCGATCGCGTCCAGCGCTGCCAGCTGGTCGTGCGCCAGCGCCTTGGTGGGTGCCACGTACAGCACGGTCGGGGTGCGGTCCCGGGGTCGCACCGGTGCACCGGCCGTCGCCAGGGTGCCTAGCCCGGGCAGCAGGTAGCCGAGCGACTTGCCGGAGCCGGTGCCGGTGGCCACCACGACGTGTCGGCCCCGCCAGGCGCGGTCGGCGGTGTCGACCTGGTGGCTCCACGGCCACTCGATGCCGTGAGCCCGGAACCGTTCCACCACCTCGGCGGGCGCCCAGGTGGGCCACGGCGACGGCCGGCCGTCGCGGGCGGGCAGCCGTTCGACGTGGGTCAGCCGGCCGTCGTGCCCCGGCTGCGCGGCCAGCCGCTCGAGCCGGGCGACGGGATCGGCCGGGTCGGGGTGCGGCGGCAGGGCGGACGCCGGGATCGGCATGATCCGACGAGTCTGGCACGGCGGTTGGTCAGAGCCGATCAGGAGCAAGGCGCGAGCTCCATAGAGCTTTGAGGTGGACCGATGAGCAATAGCCTGGCGGTGGTGACGGACCGGGGGGTCGGACAGGTCAGCACCGCGCCACGCAGGGCTTTGGACCCGTGAAGTACGGGACCAAAGCGTCATCGCAGCCTCGCTCGGCGAGGTGAGTCCGCCGAGCATCAGCGTGACCGGTCGGGCCTGGTCGGGTCCGCGGCGAGGCGATGCGGTTGTCCACAGACTCGAACCCACGTTCGCACAAGTGTCGGCGGAGACGCCTAGGTTGGCAGACATGACGGCGTTCCTTGCGCCTCCAGTGCGGCTGCCCCCGCTAGGTGGTGCTCGCGCGTGAGTTCGTCAAGGAAGGGCACGGCTTCCCGGAAGACCACGCCAGTTTCCCGCAGGGAGGTGCGCAAACCCCCGAGCGCGCCAGTGGGTGCCAGGCGGAACGGGTCCGTTGGCTGGCAAGGAGAAGGCGGCACCGACGAAAACCATGCATCACCATGCGCTGGCCTCCTCAACCGCGCCACCGGCGTAGCGCCACGCCGCGACCGACGCGGCGTGACGTGCAGCCCGTTCGGCAGCGTCCGATGCTTCCCGTGCGGCCAAGAGCGCGACGCCGGCTACGCGGCGCAACTGCTCCCTGTGATGCACGCCAGCCACGCCCTCGTGCGGTTGATACACCGCGGGCTCGGCCCGATGGCCGGTCGCGCCCGCGGGGTCGCGCAGACTAACACCGCGCCACGCCGGACCGGCACAGCGAGCGCTCGGACCCGTGAAACGGGTTGGCGGTCGGCTCGGAGGTTCGCTGACCCTGGCAGTACCCCTGTAGCGTCCTCTCTGTCATTGCGGCAGAGGGGGGTTTGTGTGAAGGAGAAGGAGCACCACATCCAGGACGCCATGGAGCTGCTCACCGTGGCGAGGCTGCAGAAGATGGCAGAGGACGCGGGTCTAGCCATCACTCAGGACTCGCCCAAGAAGTTCCGGGATTTTGGGGTCTCCTGACGTTTCCGTGGGTCATGTCCGGCCAGGTAGGTCGGGGCGCAGGCCGCCTCGGGTGAGCATGGCCATGGCGATCGGCGCGTCGGGTGTGTGG
>Ga0183260_10002468_pt1 | contig 15283 bp, 13 predicted proteins | sample AntDrymUQ4972206_2_FD_129768 | JGI IMG/M metagenome (GOLD analysis project Ga0183260, IMG submission 129768) | Polar desert sand microbial communities from Dry Valleys, Antarctica - metaG UQ497 (22.06) (version 2) (version 2) | ecosystem: Environmental > Terrestrial > Soil > Desert | place... | reverse complement strand
TTGCGACCCGCCATCGTCGCGAACCGCTCGTCCTCCTTCAGGTCGGGCCGGCCGATCACGGCGCAGAGCCGCTCCCAGAAGACCTGCTTCGCGGCCCCGACGACGAACCAGCCATCCGAGGCCTCGAAGTTCTGGAACGGCACGATCGTCGGATGCGCGGAGCTCGCGCGCCGGGGCGGCACGTAGCCGTGCGTCGCGGCCCATGGCCCGATGTACATCAGTTCGTGGAGCGCCGTCTCGAACAGCGAGACGTCGCAGTCGCAGCCGATGCCGTCCCGGCGGGCGCGCCAGATCCCGGCGAGGAGCGCGATGGCGGAGGCGTAGCCTCCCGAGAGGTCGACGAGCGAGAGCCCGCTCTTCGTCGGCGCCCCGCCGGGCTCGCCCGTCAGGCTCTGCCAGCCCGCGAGGCCTTGCATCATGTAGTCGTACCCACCCTCCGCGGCCCGGGGCCCGGTCATCCCGAAACCCGAGAGCGAGCAGCAGACGATCCGCGGATTGACGTCTCTCAGCTGCTCGTACGTGAGCCCGAGCTTGCGCGGCTGGTCGCCGCGGAGGTTCGAGTAGACGCCGTCGCAGACGCGGACGAGGTCGCACAGCACCTCGCGGGCGCGCTCGTGCCGGAGATCGAGCGAGATGCTCTTCTTGCCGCGATTGAAGGTCTCGAAGAAGAGCGAGTCCTCGCCCTCCTGGAACGGGGGCACGTAGCGGCCGACGTCGCCGGCCGAGGCGGGATCCTCGAGCTTCACGATCTCTGCCCCGAGATCGGCGAGCTGGAGCGTGCCCCACGGGCCTGCGCCGAACTGCTCGACCGCGAGGACCCGGACGTCGGCGAGCGGCAGACTCACCGGCCGTCCCTCATCGGCTCGGGGTTGCCGAGAGCCGTGGCGTCTTCCACGCCTTCTCGTAGTACGGGACCAGGAAGGCGAGGTGATCGTGCATCTCGGCGGCCGCCGCCTCCTCGTCGCCGGCCTCGACCGCCTCGACGATCCGCGCGTGATGGGCGTGGATCGAGCGGTGGAAGACACGTGGCAGACCGGAGCGGGAGAGGCTCGTCTGGAGAGCGGAGAACACAGGTTGTGCGGCGATCTGGAGCAAGCGGTTCTCGCAGCACTCGATCAGCGTCGCGTGGAAGTCGCGGTTGTGCACGAACTCGGCCTGCGTGTCGAGCGCAGGCCGGTCGGGTGGGATCGTCGAGCGGAGCCGTTCCACGTCGCCGTCCGCCACGACGCCGTGCTGCGAGCCTCGCAGCCGGCACCTCGAGGAGCTCGCGCACCTCGATCAGCTCCTCGAGCGTCAGGTCGCGCGCGTCGGCGAGGAGCGCGATGTTCGAGCTGAGCGACTCCGAGACGTGGCCGAGCGTGGGCAGCGTCGCGTAGCTTCCACCCGTCTGGCCCTTCGCGGTCCGGACGAGACCCTGGGCGTCGAGGAGGCGAAGCGCTTCCCGCACGGTCGCGCGACTGACCCCGAGCTGACCGGCGAGCTGGGTCTCGGTCGGGAGCCGACCGCCCTGCGGCAGCGTGCCCGTGACGATCAGCTCGCGCAGCTGGTCGGCGACCTGCTCGTAGCTCTTTCGCACCCGGCGGAGCGGGACGCCCGCGGGCCGAGCGGGATCGAGCGGCTCGTCCGGCGCGCTCGATCCCCGTTCGCGCCCGCTGCTCACGTCATCTCGAACTCGGCGTTTCCCGCGACCGAGACCGGCGTCGTCGACGGCGGCAGCACCCCGGCGAAGTAGTCGGTCAGAGACGTGCCCTTCCGGCTGTCGCGCAGCTCGGCACGCAGCGTCTCGGTCGCATCAGTGTCGAGCTCGAGCGTCCGCTCGTCGGAGAAGACGACCCCGTACGCGTCGCGGGCCAGCTCGATCGTCGTGAAGTCGTCGAGCACGTCCTCGCGCACCGCCTCCGCCGGCCGGTCGAGCGGGTCGCCGTAGCCCGCGGCGTTCGGCTCGCGGAACTCGATGAACTCGCCCGCGGCGAACGGGATCCCCGTCACCTTCGCGGGCAGAATCTCCTCCTGCCCGGTGTCGGGGTTCTTCCGGCAGGACGCGACGAGCCCGTCCCAGCCGCCGAAGATCCCGCGCGGCGGGTCGGTCTGCCGGTCGCCCTCGCACGAGTAGACGCCGTCGACGAGGAACCGGTTGCGGCGGATGATCCCGATCCCGCCACGCCAGCGACCGGGAGCCGCCGGCTCGGGTCGGAGCTCGTACTGGTCGCACCGGATCGGGAAGCGCAGGTCGAGCTCCTCGATCGGGTTGTTCCGCGTGTTCGCCATCAGGTTGTCGACGGAGTCCATCGCGTCCTTCCCGTACCGACCGCCGTACGAGCCCTCGTTCACCTCGAGATAGAGCCAGTACTCGCCCATCTCCTCCGAGAAGCCCGAGTACGCGCAGAAGTGGATCCCGGCCGAGTTGCCGGCCGTCACCCCCTCCGGCAGCGCGTCCGCGAGCGCGAGGATCGTGTTGTCGACGACGCGTTGCACCTGGCAGAAGCGCGAGAAGCAGGCGCGCGGGAACGTCGGGTTGTAGATCGTCCCCTTCGGCGCGATCACTTTCACCGGCCGGAAGACGCCGTCGTTCTGCGGGACGTGCTCGGGAAACGTCACCTCGTCGAGCAGGATCGTGCGCACCGCGTAGTAGGCGCCGACGAGCAGCGACCCCTCGTACGGGACGTTGTAGCCGGTCGGGACTTCGGCGTTCGAGCCGGTCAGGTCGATCGTGATCTCGTCGCCCTCGACGATGACCTTCGTCTCGACGCGCAACCGCACACCCCGGTTCCGCGCGTCGTCGTCGAGCCAACCCGTCGGCGCCGTGTACTCGCCGTCCGGCAGCGCGCGGATCTGCTCGCGCAGCATCCGCTCGCTGTAGTCCATCCAGTCGTACGCGGCGCTCATCACCGTGTCGGCGCCGTAGCGCTGGAAGAGCCGCAGCATCCGGTCGCGCCCGAGCTGGCAGGCGGCCATCATCGCGTTCATGTCGCCGCGGTTCATCGTCTCCGTGCGGACGTTGTCGAAGATCATCTTGTCGAGGTCCTCGTTCAGCTCGCCGGCCTGGTACCAGCGGAGCCCGTCGTAGATCTTCGCCTCGGCGTAGACGTCGAACGCGTCCGCGTTGATCCCGGGGAACGAGCCGCCGACGTCGAGCACGTGCGCGGTGACGGCCGCGAAGCCCGTCAGCTCGCCCTCCCAGAAGATCGGCACCGCGACCGCGATGTCCGGGCTGTGCGAGGCCCCGTAGTACGGGTGGTTGTGGATGATCACATCCCCCTCGACGATCTTTACCTCGAGATGGCGCATGAAGCCTCGGATGTACCAGGGGAGCGAGCCGATGTGCATCGGCGTCGAGTCGGACTCGCAGAGCTCCCGTCCCTCGGCGTCGAAGATCCCGGCCCCGAGGTCCTCGGACTCCCGGATGATCGACGAGTAGGACATGCGGAAGAGCACGCCCGACATCTCCTTGGCGATCGCGTGGAACGCGCCGCCGAGCACCCGCATCGTGATCGGGTCGACCTCGACCCGCTCGAGCTCCGGCGCGCCCGGGTGCTTCCCGAGCTCGTATTCGACGCTCGACATGCTCACACCCCCTGGCTCGGCGTGACGGACGCGGACGCGGCGATCGCCCGCGCCTCGGCGGACGCACCGACTTCGATCACGATCGATCCGAAGCGATCGACCCGGGCCTCCAGGCCCGGGGGGATCACCGTGGTCGAGTCGTACTGGTTGACGATCGCGGGACCGGTCAGGCGGTTTCCGGACTTCAGCGCCTCGCGGTCGTAGTACCGGGTCGAGACCTGCTCGAGCGTCCCGTCGACGAGGAACCAGGCGTCGGCCTCGTGACGGATCGCCCCGTCCGCGGACTCGTCGCCCGACTCGACCTCCGGTGTCTCGAGCTCGGGCATCAGGCCGATCCCGCGGACCCGGATGTTGGGCACCTCGACGTCGGAGTCCTCGAAGCGACGCGAGTACTCGCGCTCGTGGATGTCGTGGAAGTCGGCCCTAAGCTTCTCGACCCACGCGTCGTCGATCGTGCCCGAGCCGACGTCGACGCGAAGCTCGTACCCCTGGCCGAGGTAGCGGGCCTCGACGATCCGCTGGACGACGATCCGGTCAGGCTCGATCTCGTCGATCGCGAACTGCTCTGTCGCCTGTGACTCGAGCTCCTCGAACCGGGTCTGGAGCGCCGCCGCATCGAGGGTCGAGAGCTTCTGGTAGGTCGTGGCTGCGTACTCGTAGACCATGTCGGTCGCAACGAGACCCATTGCGGCTGCGATCCCCGGGTACGGTGGCACCACCACGTGCGGCGTCCCGACCTCGATCGCGATCGGGACGGCAAAGAGAGGTCCGGCGCCGCCCTCGGCGACCAGCGCGAAGTCGCGCGGGTCGAACCCCTTCCGCACCGAGTTCTCCTCGATCGACTGCACCATCGAGTGCGAGAGGATCTGCACCGCTCCCATCGACGCCTCCTCGACGCTCATCCCGAGCGCCTCGGCCGGCCCGTCGGCGAAGGCGGCCCGGGCCTTCTCGCGGTCGAGCTGCATCCCGCCGCCGAGGAACGCCTCGGGGAGCAGCCAGCCGAGGTTCACCATCGCGTCGGTCGCGGTCGCCTCGGTGCCGCCGCGCCCGTACGCGGCCGGCCCCGGCACGGCGCCGGCCGAGCGCGGCCCGACGCGGAAGATCCCGCCGGCGTCGACGTACGCGATCGAGCCACCACCCGCGCCGATCGTGTCGACGTCGACCATCGGGATCATCGCCTGGTACGGGCCGACCTTCGTGTCCAGCAGGTGCTTCATCCGCAGACGACCGTCCTGCGCGAGCCCGATGTCGGCCGACGTGCCGCCCACGTCGAGCGTGATCACGTTGTCGTAGCCCGCCTGCTTGCCTGCGAAGATCCCGCCGACGACCCCCGCCACGGGGCCCGACATCAGCAGGTTGACGGGGCGCTTGATCGCCGCTTCGGAGGTCGCGACCCCCGACGCGGAGGTCATCAGGTGGAGCCCCGAGCGCACGCCGAGCTCCTCGAGCTCCTTGCCGAGCCGGGCGACGTAGGAGGCCACCTTCGGCCCGACGTAGGCGTTCAGCCCCACCGTCGAGAAGCGCTCGTACTCCCGGTACTGCGGGATCACCTCCGACGAGACGGAGAGGAACGCCTCGGGGAACTCCTCGCGGACGATCTCCGCGACCCGCTCCTCGTGCACCGGGTTGAGGAACGAGAAGAGAAAGCACACGCAGACGGCCTCGACCCCCGCCTCCTTCAGAACGCGGACCTGCTCTCGCGCCCGCTCCTCGTCCAGCGGGACGAGCACGGCGCCGTCACCGGTGATCCGCTCCGGGACGGTGAGCCGGTAGCGCCGCCGCACGACCGGATAGCGCTGCCACGGCAGATCCTGGTAGTTCGAGAAGTTGAGCGGCTTCTTGTGGCGAGCGATGTGGAGGATGTCGCGGTACCCCTCCGTCGTCAGCATCCCGACGGTCGCGCCCGTGTGCTCGATCACGATGTTCGTCGCGATCGTCGTGCCATGGAAGACCTGGTCGAGGGTCGAAGGATCGGCGCCCGCCAGCTCGGCAAGCTCCTTCACGCCCTGGATCGTCCCCTGCGACGGATCGTCGGGCGTCGTCGGGAGCTTGTGCACCCGGATCGTGCCCGCCTCGTCGTCGACGTAGATCAGATCGGTGAACGTGCCACCGACGTCGACCCCGATGCGCTTCATGCGTCACCTCCCGCAGTGAGAACGATCTTGCCGAAGAACTCCCTGCTCTCCATGAGGTCCATCGCCTGTGCCGCCTCCTCGAGCGGGAACGTCGCCGCGACCTGGGGCTTCAGCGCGCCGCGGGCGATCAGATCGAAGCACTGCTCGACCTCGTAGCGGTCGAAAACGAACGAGCCGATCACCTGGAGCTGCCGCCGGAAGAACGGGATGATGTCGAACGGCACGACCTCGCCCGAGTGCGCCCCGCAGATCACGAGCCGTCCGTCCTTCGCGAGCGAGTCGAGCCCCGCCTGGAAGAGCGCGCCGCCGACGTGCTCGTACACGACGTCGACTCCATGCCCGTCCGTGACGCGCAACACCTCCTCGACGACGTTCTGGGTCGTGTAGTTGATGCCGACGTCGAGCCCGAGCTCCTTCGCCTTGGCCAGCTTGTCGTCGCGGCTCGAGTTGCCGATCACGAAGGCTCCGGCAAGCTTCGCGATCTGCACGGCGGCCGAGCCGATCCCGCTCCCGACCGAGTTGACGAGCACCGTCTCGCCCGGTCGGAGCTTCGCGCGGGTGATCAGCATGTGCCAGGCGGTTCCGAACGCGATCAAGCTCGCGGCGGCCTCGACGTCGGTCACCCCGTCGGGAATGGGAATCAGCTGCGTCGCCTTGCACGTCACCTGCTCGGCGTACGCACCGCCGGTTCCCATGCCGATGAACCAGTCCGGGGCCGTGCAGAGCGACTCGCGGCCCGTGCGGCAATAGAGGCAGATCCCGCAGGTCGCGATCAGGTAGGCAGCGACCCGGTCGCCCACCGCCCAACCTTCCACGCCCTCGCCGAGCGCCGCGACTCGACCGACCGGCTCGACGCCGAGCGTGTGGGGAAACGCGATCGGAAAGCGTGACGTGCCCTCTCGCATGTCGACGTCGAGGTGGTTGAGCGCCGAGGCGGTGACGTCGATCACAACCTCGCCGGCGCCCGGGGACGGGTCGGGGAGCTCTTCGACCCGGAGCACATCGGATGTGCCGAACTCGTGGAAGACGACGGCCTTCACGGGGCTCGCTCCTCTCCGGAAACGCGGATCGGAATGACGAAGGGCTTCATTCTCGATTCGAATCCCAGCACGCGTTAGTGTTTAAGTCAGACATTCGCGATTCTGTCAAACCGATGGCGCATCTCCAAACCGCCCGCTCGTTTCTCTTCGCCCCCGGAAGCGACGCGCGGAAGCTTGGCCGGGCGCTCGAGTGCGGCGCGGACGCGGTGATCGCCGACCTCGAGGATGCGGTCGTGCCGGCGGAGAAGGAGACCGCCCGCGCGCTCGCCCTCGGGGCGCTCGTCGAAGCGGAGACGACGGCGGTTCGCCTCGTTCGGGTGAACGGGGTCGGGACTACGTGGCACGAGGCCGACGTCGAAGCCGTCTCGGGCGCAGGCGTCGATGCTCTCGTGCTCCCGAAAGCGACCGCCGCCGCAGTCGCCTCGGTCGCCGCGGCCGTCGACCTCCCGCTGGTCGCCATCGTCGAGACCGCCGCCGGGCTCCGCGAGGCGTTCTCGATCGCCTCGCACGAGCGCGTGCATGTACTCCTGCTCGGCGCGGTCGACCTCGGCCTCGCGCTCGGGCTCGAGCAGCGCGTGGACGGACAGGAGCTCCTCTTCGCGCGCTCGTCGCTCGTCGTCGACTGCGCGGCGGCAGGCATCCGCGCGCCGGTCGACCGGGTCTGGATCGATGTCCGCAATCACGACGGCCTTGCGAGGGACTGCGCCTTCGCGCGCTCGCTCGGTTATCGCGGCAAGGCGTTGATCCACCCCGACCAGGTCGCCGTGGCGCACGAGGCGTTCGCGGCGTCCGCGAGCGAGCTCGTCCGCGCGCGCGAGGTCGTCGCGGCATTCGACCGCGCCGCCGCGGAGGGTCGCGGCGTCCTCGCGCTCGACGGGGAGATGATCGACCTGCCCGTCGTCGAGCGGGCACGACAGCTGCTGAGCGACGAGAAGAGGAGCGTGCTGCATGCCGAGTGAGACCGTGGCGGCACCGAAGCAGTGGCGGGGCCGGTTCTACGAGGACTTTGCCGTCGGGGACGTCTTTCGCAGCCGCTTCGGCCGTACCGTTACCCAAACAGACAACATCTGGTTCACGTGCCTCACGATGAACACGAACCCGATCCACTTCGACGAGACGCGCGCGGCGCGCACGCAGTTCGAGCGACCACTCGTGAACAGCGCCTTCACGCTCGCCCTGGTCACGGGGCTCACGGTTCCCGACACGAGCGAGAACGCGGCCGCGAACCTCGCCTGGACCGACATCAAGCTCCCGAAGCCGGTGTTCGAGGGCGACACGCTCCACGCCGAGAGCGAGATCCTCGAGGTGCGCGAGTCCGCCTCGAACCCGAGCGTCGGGATCGTCTCGATGCGGTGCCGCGGGCTCAACCAGCGCGGCGAGGTCGTGATCGAGTTCAGGCGGACGTTCATGGCGTACCGCCGCGGCGCGCCCGAGATCGCAAACGGCTTCCCGGAGACCGCCGAGGAGTGGACGGTGTGACCGCGACGCGGACGATCGCGGGCTGGGCGACGAGCCTCGACCTCGACGACATCCCCGAGAGGGTGCGCGAGGACGCCAAGCTCCACCTGCTCGACACGATCGGCTGTGGGCTCGCAGCACACGCAATGGGCGTCGCGCACGAAGGTCGCGCGACGATGACAGAGCTCGCCGGCGAGCCGCACGCGACCGTGATCGGCACGGAGACCCGCCTCCCGGCTGCGAACGCCGCCTTCGCGAACGCGATGCTCTGTCACGGGCTCGACTTCGATGACACGCACTCGGACTCGGTCAGCCACGTCTCGACGGTGATCGCCCCCGCCGCGCTCGCGGCCGCCGAGCAGGTCGGCGCGAGCGGCCGCGACACGCTCGCTGCGATCGTCGCCGGCAACGAGGTCGTCTGCCGCGTCGGCATGGCGGCGCCGGGCGCGTTCCACGCCCGCGGCTTCCACCCCACCGCGATCTGCGGGATCTTCGGCGGGGTCGCCGCGGTCGGGCGTCTGACCCGCCTCGACGCCACGGTCACGACGAGTGCGCTCGGGATCGCCGGCTCGTTCGCGGGCGGGCTCTTCGCCTACCTCGCGGAGGGCACGCCGACGAAGCCGATGCATCCGGCATGGGCAGCGCACGGGGCGCACCTTGCGGCGAGACTGGCGGCGCACGGCGCAGCCGGGCCAGGCTCGGTGCTCGAAGGGAAGTTCGGCGTCTACCACGCGTTCCTCGGCGCCGAAGAGGGCGAGATCGACATCGCCACTCAGCTCGCCGACCTCGGGGCGCGGTGGGAGACCTCGCGGATTGCCTTCAAGCCGTACCCCGTCTGCCACTTCATGCACGGCTCGCTCGGGGCGGCAGCCGAGAGCGCAGCGGGCCGGACGTTCGCGCCGGACGCGATCGACGACGTCCTCGTCACCGTGCCCGACGCCGGTGTCTCGCTCGTGCTCGAGCCCGCCGCCGAGAAGAGGCGGCCGCGCTCGGAGTACGAGGGGAAGTTCTCGCTCCAGTACTCGGTCGCCTCGCTCCTCGTCCGCGGGCACGTCGCGGTCGGCGACTTCACCGACGAGGCGATCGCCGACCCGACGGTGCTTGCCGTCGCGGCGAAGGTGCGGTACGAGACACGCGACTACCCCACCTACCCGCAGGCCTTTCCCGGCGGCGTGATCGTGCGGCTGGCCGACGGGACATCCTTCGAGGCCGACTACCCGCACCAGAAGGGCGGCCCCGAGAACCCGCTCTCGGCCGACGAGGTCCTCGAGAAGTTCCGCGGCAACGCCTCGCTCGCGCTCACCGACGACGCCGTCGAGCGGCTCGAGGCGGCGCTGCTCTCTCTCGACGAGCAGGCCGACGTGAGCGCCGCGCTGGCGCCGCTCGCGCTCACGGCCGCGGCGGTCGCGTGAGCCTGACGACCGAGCAGACCGAGATCGTGGAGGCGGTGCGCGCGTTCGTCGACCGCGACGTCGTCCCGGTCGCCTCGACGCTCGAGCACGCCGACGAGTACCCCGAGACGATGGTCGAGACGATGCGGGAGATGGGCCTCTTCGGGACGACGATCCCCGAGGAGTACGGCGGGCTCGGGCTTGGGCTCGACACGTACGCGTTGATCGTGATCGAGCTCTCGCGCGGCTGGGTCACGCTCTCCGGGATCCTCAACGGCTCGTTCATCGCGGCGACGATGATCCGCCTGCACGGCACAGACGAGCAGCGGGAGCGGCTCCTGCCGCGGCTCGCCTCGATGGAGCTTCGCGCCTCGTTCTCGATGACCGAGCCGCACGCCGGCTCCGACGTCCAGTCGATCCGCACGCTCGCCGTCCGGGACGGCGACGACTACGTCCTCTCGGGCCAGAAGCTCTGGGTCACGAACGGCTGGCGTTCGGGGCTCGTGATGCTGCTCGCGAAGACCGATCCCGACGCCGAGCCGGCACACACGGGGATGACCGGATTCATCGTCGAGAAGGAGCCGGAGACGAACCCGCCGGGGCTCACGATCCCGATGCCGGGCCTTCCGAAGCTCGGCTACAAGGGCGTCGAGTCGACCGAGCTCGTCTTCGACGGGTTCCACACGCCGGCGTCGAGCGTCCTCGGCGGCGAGGACGGTGTCGGTCAGGGCTTCAAGTACTTCATGAGCGGGATCGAGGTCGGCCGGGTGAATGTCGCCGCACGCGGTGTCGGGGTCGCGCAGGCGGCCCTCGACGACGCGCTCGCCTACGCGCGCGAGCGCGAGACGTTCGGCAAGCCGATCGGACGGCACCAGGCGGTGCAGCTGATGCTCGCGAAGATGGCGACGCGGACCGAGGCCGCGCGGCTCCTGACGATCGCTGCGGCGCGCAAGAAGGCGACGGGCGAGCGCGCCGACCTCGAGGCGGGGATGGCGAAGTACTTCGCGACGGAGGCCGCGCAGGAGAACGCGCTCGACTGCATGCGGATCCACGGGGGGTACGGCTACTCGACCGAGTTCCGCCCCGAGCGGTACTACCGCGACGCGCCCTTGCTCCTGATCGGCGAGGGCTCGAACGAGATCCAGCAGCTCCTGATCGCGCGCCGCCTGCTCGAGCGCTCGCCGTGAACTTCGCTCCTGCCCCGGAGCTGGCCGAGATCCGTACAGCGGTGCGCGAGCTCTGCGACGGGTTCCCGGGCGAGTACTGGCGCGCGCTCGAGCCCGACCGCTACCCCAAGGAGTTCGTCCGCGCGCTGACCGAGAACGGCTGGCTCGCGGCCCTGATCCCGGAGGAGTACGGCGGCGCGGGTCTCTCGCTCACCGCGGCCAGCGTGATCATGGAGGAGATCAACGCCTCGGGCTGCAACGCGGGCGCCTGCCACGCGCAGATGTACACGATGGGGACGATCCTCCGGCACGGCTCCGACGCGCAGAAGGAGCGCTACCTGCCGAAGATCGCCGCCGGCGAGCTGCGGCTCCAGGCGTTTGGCGTGACCGAGCCGACCGCGGGCTCGGACACGACCGCGATCCAGACGACCGCGACCCGGGACGGCGAGGGCTGGGTCGTCAACGGCCAGAAACTCTGGACGTCGCGGGCCGAGCACTCCGACCTGATGCTGCTGCTCGCGCGGACGACGCCTGCGGACGAGGTCGAGAAGAAGACCCTGGGGCTCTCGACCTTCCTCGTCGACATGAAGCGGGCGCTCGGCGCAGGGACGATGACGATCCGGCCGATCCGCACGCTGATGAACCACGCGACGACCGAGATCTTCCTCGACGGCGTCGAGGTGCCCGCGGACGACCTCGTCGGCGAGGAAGGCCTGGGGTTCCGCTACATACTCGACGGGATGAACGCCGAGCGCGTGCTGATCGCCGCCGAGTGCATCGGCGACGGGCGCTGGTTCGTGGAGAAGGCGCGCACCTACGCCACCGAGCGCGTCGTTTTCGGGCGACCGATCGGCGCGAACCAGGGCGTGCAGTTCCCGATCGCCCAGGCGCATGCTGCGATCGAGGCCGCCGACCTGATGCGCTACAAGGCGGCCTGGCTCTTCGAGCAGGGCCTCCCGTGCGGTGCGGAGGCGAACATGGCCAAGCTCCTGGCGGCCGAGGCCTCCTGGGGGGCGGCGAACGCGTGCCTCGACACGCACGGCGGCTTCGGCTTCGCCGAGGAGTACGACATCGAGCGGAAGTTCCGCGAGACCCGCCTCTACAAGGTGGCGCCGGTCTCCAACAACCTGATCCTCGCCTACCTGGGCCAGCACGTCCTCGGTATGCCGCGGAGCTACTGAGCTGAAGGTCGTCGTCGTCGGTGGTGGCGTCGTCGGGCTCGCGTGCGCGTTCGAGCTCGTGCGGGCCGGCGCCGAGGTGGTGGTGCTCGACCGCGGCGAGATCGGTGCCGGCGCGTCTCTTGGCAACACAGGGTGGGTCTGCCCGTCGCTCACGCATCCGCTGCCCGGGCCGGGCACGGTCGGCGAGGGTGTCCGCGCGGCGTTCCACCTCACCGGACCGCTCGCGATCCGTCCGAGCCTCGACCCCGGATACCTGCGCTGGCTCTGGCACTTCCGCTCGAATTGCACGCGCGAGCGCTGGCAGGAGGGTGTCCGCGCCCTCGCTCGTCTGAACGAGCGCACGATCGAGCTGCTCGACGACTACATCGCCGCGGGTGTCGCGTTCGAGTCGTATGGCGCCGGCCTGCTCCTCGCCGCCCGCACCGACGGCAAGCTCGCGTCCTACCGTGAGCTCTTCGAGGAGTTGCGCTCACTCGGCGCCGCGGCCTTCCGCGAGCTCGGGCCCGCCGAGACACGCGACGCCGAGCCGTCGCTCGGAGACGACCTCGCCGGCGCGCTCCTGACCGAGGTCGACCGCTGGGTGCGCCCCGAGTCGCTGACCGCCGGGCTCGCTGCCTGGTTGCGGAACGGAGGCGCCGAGGTGCGCGAGCACGCTGAGGTTCGATCGGTCGCGGGCACGCGGGTCGAGACGTCCACCGCCTCGCTCGCGTGCGACCGTGTGGTCGTCGCAGCCGGGATCGCCTCCTCGCCCTTCCTCTCCTCGCTCGGTGTCCGCGTGGCGCTCGCACCTGCCCGCGGCTACAGCGTGCTGTACACAGGCTCGGTGCCGAAGCCGCGCTACGCGATCTACCTCGCCGACGCGCTCCTGGGGCTTTCCTCCTACCACGCGGGGCTTCGGATCGCGGGGGTGTTCGAGCTCGGCCACCGTGCGCTCGAGATCGACGAGCGCCGGCTGCGGACGATGCTCGAGAGCGCCGACCCGTTCTTCGCCGAATGGCGACCGAGCGAAGAGCCACCAGAGTCTCGCTGGGTGGGTCTGCGCCCGCTCACCTCGGACGGGCTCCCGCTGATCGGCTCGACGCCACGCGACCCGAACGTCTTCGTCGCGACAGGGCACGGCATGCTCGGCGTCACGCTCGCGCCCGCGACGGCGGCGCTGCTCGCCCCGCTCGTGCTCGAAGGACGGGCCGACGAGACCCTGGCGCCGTTCAGTCCCGCACGGAGCTGATCACGACCGCAGGAACGCGGCAAGCGAGCGCTCGAGCTCGTCGCCTGTGAACCCACGTCCGATGAAGACGAGCCGCGAGCGGTGGTCGGCATCGGGCCACGCGTCGAGGTGCCGCGGTGGGTGGACGACGTGCTGCACCGCATCGACGAGCAGCGGCCCCTCGTCGCCGACGTCCAAGAGCCCCTTCACACGGAGGATCTCGCGGCCGCGAGCGTGGAGCAGCATCGTCAGCCAGACGCCGAACCCGAGCCAGTCCACACGCCCGTCGAGCACGAGGCTCGACGCGGCGACATCGGTCTCGTGTCCGTGTGCGTGCTCGACCGGCGCAGACAACGCTTGAGGTGAAGGACCACAAGCTCGTCTCTCGGTTCCGACCAGCGCTTCGGGGTCGACGTCGCCGTGTGTTGCCCGCACGACGGTGGCGAGCGGGTTCAGCGTGCGGAGGTCCCTCTCCAGCCCGGCGGAGTCGGCGAGGTCGACCTTCGTCACGACGAGGACGTCCGCGGCGGCGACCTGACGCTCCGCCTCCACGCCACGCAGACCGTGCTGCGCGTCGACGGTCGCGACCACCGACTCGAGCGCGTATTGGTGGCGGACGAGCGGCTCGGCGACGAGCGTCGCGAGGATCGGCGCGGGGTCGGCGATACCGGTCGTCTCGACGACGACCCGCGTGAAGGCCGGCACCTCGCCGGTTGCCCGGCGGTCGAGCAGGTCGCGCAGCTCGTCGGCGAGGTCGCCGCGCAGCGTGCAGCACACGCAGCCCGACGCGAGCACGACCGTGCGCTCGTCGATCCGGCGCAGGATCGCGTGGTCGATCGCGATCTCGCCGAGCTCGTTGACGATGACGGCCGTCTCGCCCAGCTCCGGCCGGGCGAGCAGGGACGAGATGAGCGTCGTCTTGCCGCTCCCGAGATACCCCGTGACGATCGAGACCGGCGTCTTCACGGTGCGAGCTCCTCCACGAGCCCGCGATCGAGGGGGTCGAGCGGGCGGCCGGCGAGCCGCTCGGCAGCTGCCCACAGAACGGCCAGGTCGTCGGCGACCTCGGAGCGTCCCTTGCCGTCGGAGACGACGTACTGCCCGGCCCACTCGCGCACGCCGAGCCCGAACCTCGCGAGCACGCGCTCGAGGAGCGCCGTCCGGATCATGCGTGCGCGGCGCCCGCCGCCCTCGTCGGCCCAGTGCTCGTTTCGGAGGACACCACACAGGGCGCACATGAGAGGATCCTCGCACCACGATCCGGGAGGTGCGGGAATGGCCAAGGAGATCCTCGTCGCGTACGGGGTCGACGTCGACGCCGTGGCAGGCTGGCTCGGGTCGTACGGCGGGGAGAACTCCCCCGACGACATCTCGCGCGGCCTCTTCGCGGGCGAGGTGGGCACGCCCCGCCTCCTGAAGCTCTTCGACCGCTTCGACCTGAAGACGACGTGGTTCATCCCCGGTCACTCGATAGAGACGTTCCCTGCCGAGACCGAACAGGTCGTCGCGGGCGGCCACGAGATCGGGATCCACGGCTACACGCACGAGAACCCGATCGCGATGACGCGCGAGCAGGAGACTGCCGTGCTCGACAAGTGCATCGGCCTCGTCGAGCAGGTCTCAGGGAAGCGGCCGACCGGGTACGTCGCGCCGTGGTGGGAGTTCTCCAACGTCACGAACGAGCTCCTTCTCGAGCGCGGGATCAAGTACGACCACTCGCTCATGCACCACGACTTCCTGCCCTACTACGTCCGCGTCGGCGACTCGTGGACGAAGATCAACTACTCCAAGCGCGCCGAGGAGTGGATGGTGCCGCTCGAGCGCGGCGACGAGACCGATCTGATCGAGATCCCCGCGAGCTGGTACCTCGACGACCTGCCGCCGATGATGTTCATCAAGACGGCCCCGAACAGCCATGGCTTCGTCAACCCGCGCGACATCGAGCAGCTCTGGCTGGATCAGTTCGACTGGGTCTACCGCGAGTACGACTACGCGGTCTTCACGATGACGATCCACCCCGACGTGAGCGGGCGCCCAGCCGTGCTAGCGATGCACGAGCGGATCATCGAGCACATCAACGGGCACTCGGGGGTGCGCTGGGCGACCTTCGACGAGATCGCCGACGACTTCGCGCTGCGCTC
>Ga0183260_10002467_pt1 | contig 15293 bp, 14 predicted proteins | sample AntDrymUQ4972206_2_FD_129768 | JGI IMG/M metagenome (GOLD analysis project Ga0183260, IMG submission 129768) | Polar desert sand microbial communities from Dry Valleys, Antarctica - metaG UQ497 (22.06) (version 2) (version 2) | ecosystem: Environmental > Terrestrial > Soil > Desert | place... | reverse complement strand
TTTCTTTGTTTCCTTGAATTTAGTCTCCATTTTCCATAAAATCATTTCGTTTCCGATACATCAATTACCTTAGCAATCGAGCGATAATCATGGAAAAATTTATAGTATCTGCCAGAAAATACAGGCCCCAAACCTTTGATACGGTTGTTGGCCAGCAACATATTACAACAACGCTGAAAAATGCAATCAGGAATGATCATTTAGCACATGCTTTTCTTTTTTGTGGTCCGCGTGGTGTGGGTAAAACCACCTGTGCCCGCATACTGGCAAAAAGCATAAACTGTGAAAATCAAACAGAGGAAGGTGAGGCTTGCAACACTTGTAACTCATGCAAATCTTTTAATGAAGGCACTTCGCTGAATATTCATGAATTAGATGCTGCCAGTAATAACTCGGTAGATGATATCAGGAACCTCGTTGACCAGGTACGTTTTGCACCACAGGCAGGTAAATACAAAGTTTACATTATTGACGAGGTACACATGCTTAGTTCTTTCGCATTTAATGCTTTCTTAAAAACGTTGGAGGAGCCTCCTTCCTATGCCATTTTTATTTTAGCCACTACGGAAAAACATAAAATTCTTCCTACCATTTTAAGCCGGTGCCAGATATTTGATTTTAAACGGATCACTTTGCAGGATACCGTAGCACATTTACAGGAGATTGCTAAAAAAGAAAATGTAATGGCAGACGAGGCTGCCTTGCAATTAGTGGCGCAAAAAAGTGAAGGATGCATGAGGGATGCATTAAGTATACTAGATAAGATAGTAAGCTTTACAAACGGAGTAGTAACGTATGAAAATGCAATAGAACATTTAAATATCCTCGATGCGGATTATTATTTTAAATTGATGGATTGCATGCTTGATCAGGATCTTGCAGGTTCCATGTTGCTCTTTGATGATATTAATAAAAAAGGGTTTGAAGGAGATATGGTTTTGAATGGATTATCTGAGTTTACCAGGAATTTATTGATCTGTAAAGATGAACGGGTAGCAGGCTTGCTGGAGGTGGTGGAAAGTTTCAGAAAAAAATATGTTGAGACAGCAAAAAAAACTGATGCCGCTTATCTGGTTAGTGCATTGAACATTTTAAATGAAGCAGAAATAAATTTCAAGGCTGCCCGAAACAAACGATTGCATGTAGAATTAGTTTTAATTAAACTTTGTTACCTGCAACAGGCGTTACAACTGACTTCGCAAGGTAATGGCATTGAAAGAAGCAAGCTAACGGATACATCCAGGCCAATGGCGTTTAAACAAATTACCCCAATTGCTTTTAGGTCTTTACCAGCTATTGAAAAGAAAGAAACTGATAAAGCAAAAGTTCAGGCATCTCCAAAGTCTAACGCTGCCAAGCTGATAATAGAAACATCAAAAGAAAAAATGAAGATAGTTGAGGAAGTAAAAGAAGTATATAAAACTGCTACTGCACCTTCTGCAAAAAAAATATCTTCTCTTGATTCTATTCGCCGGCAGTTTGATGTTACAGGTTGTGATGAAATAATTGAAGATAATGCCTTGGAACTTTCATCATTACAAAAAGCCTGGCAAGTGTTCATACAAGTTTTAAAAGATGCTAAAAATCCAGCCTGGCAAAGCTTTGAATTAGCCCAACTAATCATTATTGGTGCTAATAGTTTTGAAGCGATAGTTACCAATAACATCAATCAAAAATTTTTGGAATTTGAACGAAACAAGGCATGTGCTTTTCTGCAAAAAAAACTATGCAATAAAGCATTAAAATTTAGTATTCTTATTACAAATGCACCACATGTAAATATTTCAAACGAACATCCCTTAAATGCAAAAGAACAATATCAAAAAATTATTGAACAATATCCATTGGTAAAAGAATTACGTGACAGGCTGCGACTGGAATTAGATTACTAGACCTTATCAATAAAGTAAATTTGAAACGGCCTGGCGTGAAAAACAAGTTCAATTCAGTTGCTATAATTGTGACGGAAAAATTAATCTACACATTCATATACATTCCATTGATCCGCGATTAACTTTGTCAGCTAAATGAGCGATTTCTCTCACGATCAGATCAAACCATTTGCAGATGCCGGAGGAAAGAAAGAACAGGTAAGCAAAATGTTCGATGCCCTTGCAGGTCGATATGATTTTATGAACCGGTTTTTGAGTGCGGGTATAGATGTATCATGGCGCAAAAAAGCAATAAATATTTTTAAAGAAGATGCACCCCAACAATTATTGGACGTTGCAACGGGCACTGCTGACATGGCTATCATGGCGGCTAAATTATTGAATACACAAAAAATAACTGGCATTGATATATCGCAGAAAATGCTGGAAATAGGGCGACAAAAAGTAATAAAACATGGCTTAGAAAGCAAGATCGATTTACTAAGCGGTGATAGCGAAACAATAAACTTTAGGAATAACTCGTTTGATGGGGTGATGGTGGCCTTTGGTGTGAGGAATTTTGAACATTTAGAAAAAGGATTAAGTGAAATTTTAAGAGTTATGAGACCCGGCGCTCGTTTAATAGTATTGGAGTTTAGTAAACCTACTATAGGATTTGTAAGGCGATTTTACAATTTTTATATGGGGGTATTAGCACCAAAGATTGCAAAATGGTTTAATCAAAATGAAAAGGCCTATCAATATTTAAACAAATCCGCTAAGGCTTTCCCGGATAGGGAGGCTTTTATCAATATTTTAAAAAAAACAGGTTATTCCGATACCTTATTTAAACCACTAAGCTTAGGTATATGTTGTATTTATGTTGGAAGAAAACGCTAAAGAATTACCATTATTTTATATTTTTTTTTATTCTTCTTTTTTCTCTCAGTGCAAAGGCACAAAAAGAATTATACCTGGAACAACATGACCTGAAGCCATACTATTTTGGTATTACATTGGCTGGAAATTTATCCCTTTTTCAAACAGAATTACATTCTTCTTTTTTAATGCAGGATAGCATTATGGTAGCAGAGCCTACTAAATCTGGTGGTTTTGCATTAGGATTATTGGCAACAACACGTTTGAGCAATCGTTTTGAGGCAAGGTTTAATCCTACTTTAATGTTCACTGAAAGGAATCTTCGTTATAATTTAAAATACCAGGATTTTGATAATGCATTTATTGCAAATCAAAAAGTAGAATCAGTCATTGTAACTTTTCCTGTGCAGATAAAATTTCGCTCTGATCGAATAGGAAATTTTCGTGTGTACATGTTAGGGGGTGGCAAACTTGATTATGATCTGGCATCAAATGCTAAAGCCCGCAAAGCAGATGATATGGTTAAGATCCAAAAAATTGACTATGGTATTGAAGCTGGGATAGGGTTCAATTTTTATAATAAAAGTTTTATTCTTTCACCGGAGATCAAGATCAGCAATGGCTTACGTAATATGCACAGCCGCGACATAAATTTAAAATACTCAAGTGTATTTGATCGCATACAATCCCGCATGATTGTATTTTCCATTCATTTGGAAGGATAAGTATCTAATCTAAAAATCAAATTCTCTTCTTTCAACATTCCATCGCACACCTAAAGAAAAAAGGGTTGTATTTTTTTTGAAAGAATTTAAACTTGCACTTTGCCTGCGATACAGACCAAAAGCTTCTATAAATAAATTAGGTCTTAGTTGGTAAGATATTAACAAGGACGCCAAACCTGTTTTAGTTAATACCCCTGAACCAACTTCATAGCCATAATCCATTTTTCGGAAAGGCGGAATATTCGGTAATGAAATATTTCCACCAAAGGATGTAGTGCCTGTATCTTTTCCTTGTTTAAAATAAATTGCTTTTGCATGAAGTAACCACCGTGGTGCCGGCTGGTATCGGGCCATACCTAAAAACTCCTGGAAATTAGCACCCAGCGGATGCGCCAGTGGCTGGTTATAGTGCGTATAGTTAGCAACGGAGTCGCGGTGCGCATAAGTAAATGGCCGAACCCTATTTGTTTCTACCTGGAGATCAAGGTTTTTTATTTTGAAGGCATCAATATATTTGGCGCCTGCTTGTATTCCAAACTTATTACCCCACCATCCGCTTCCCTTGCGGGATTCTACCCGGCTAAATTCATCCAATAAAAACTGTCCATAAAATTGAAATTTTTTAGCAACATTTGCTTTGAAATCCAATCCTGCAACTGAGTTATCAAAACTGCCGCTTTGTTGCTCCACAGAACGGTAAAAAATTACAGGGTTTAAATACCCAAATTCAAAATAATTTTTACGCCCAAATACCACTCCTTCAAATAAGCCTAAATTCAGCCATTTGGTAACCGCCACGTCAAGATGGTGCATGGCTGCATACTTTTTAGGGAAAAGATTGTCAGCGCCAAGCCTGTTACCTGAAGTCAATTCCATAAACAAATTCTGATAATTGAATTTCCAGATGCGTGTATTAAGTTTAAGGAACAACATATTGGAAGAAAAATCACTCAGGAACAAACTTCGGTGACCATTGCCGATAAAATTTTTATCAAATCCAAAAGCTATATCAATTATTTTAGCAACATGGGTGGTAATGTAACCACGGGCATCAAAATAATCCACTCCGCCAACATCTTTAAAATCTTTATAAAATCCGCCGCCGGGCACGGCTTTCCGGTCGGTTATAAACTGTTGAACATAAAAAGGATCTCTTTCCTGGTTATCTGTGATAGAGGCAGCAAATCCTACTTTATCAGCTATACGGCCGCGTAAGGTTACACCACGGGCATTTAAAAAAAGATGCTGGTCATTGTCACTTTCCTTCGATAAAGTGTATTGAATCACTGGGTTAATTGCCAAAAAAAAGTTCTCTTTATAAACTTCGTAAAGATTCGCAGGAGTTTCATAAAAGCTTTTCCAGATTGGCTTTTTACTTACGTAATCACTACGTTGACCTACGGCCCACTCAAGGTTACTCATCATCGCCAGTCTCAAATTATATTCATCCACTTTGGTAAAAAGAGAGGAATCCAAACGGCCAATGCGCGGGATCATTTGAATGCGGCTGTATGGTTTGGTTTTAGAAAAGCTAAGTACTGAATCAGTAGCAGATTTTATTTCTAATCTTTCTATCAAATTGTTTTCCCTGGCGCCGAATGGGATATAGGTAGTTTGAGAAAAGGCAACAAAAGGGATCAATAAAAAAAACAGTCTAGCCAGGGTTTGTTTAAATTGCATGTACTACTCTTTGATGAATTAAATTATGCAAAAGTACCTGATTAAGAACATCCAGATAGTGAACGAGGGACGTATCTATTTTTCAGATGTATTAATCAACAATGAACGGATAGAAAAAATAGAGCCAAATATCTCGACTAATTATAAGGTGATTGAAATAGAGGGAGAAAAAAAATATTTATTCCCAGGAGTAATTGATGACCAGGTACATTTTCGGGAACCGGGCTTTACTCACAAAGCCAGTATTTATACAGAGTCAAAAGCAGCTATTGCAGGTGGCGTTACTTCATTTATGGAAATGCCAAACACAAGTCCACCAACATTTACTCAAGATCTGCTTGAGGACAAGTATAACATAGCTGCGCAGACTTCGCTTGCGAATTTTTCATTTTACATGGGCACTTCTAATAACAACATAAATGAAGTGCTACTAACAAATGAAAAAAAGAACGAAGTATGCGGGATAAAAATATTCATGGGTTCTTCCACCGGCAATTTGCTGGTAGATAATTTTTTAACCCTTGATAAAATATTTGCAGAGACTGAATTATTGATCGCAACACATTGCGAAGACGAAGAGATTATTAAACAAAATCTCTTAAGGATAAAGGAAAAGAAAAATGTTTTAGAACCTTCCGATCATCCAATTGTGCGTAATGAAGAAGCATGTTTTGAATCATCATTTAAAGCAGTGCAATTTGCAAAAAAGCATAATAGTCGCTTACATATTTTGCACATCAGCACAGCAAAGGAATTACAACTCTTTTCAAATATGCTTCAATTGAAGGATAAAAAAATTACGGCTGAAGTTTGTGTACATCATTTACATTTTACAGCGAATGATTATGCAGCTTTTGGCAACCTGATTAAATGTAATCCGGCGATAAAAGAGCCATTGCATCGCGAGGCTTTGTGGCAAGGTTTATTGGATGACAGGTTGGATGTAATTGCAACCGATCATGCGCCACATTTATTGGTAGAAAAGTTGCCGAACAATAAAGCTTTCCGCGAAAACTGGCCTTTGCGTGATGGCAAAGGCTCTCCGCCTCAGGCGGAAGGTTTAGAGGGGGCTGCTGGCATCCCCCTGGTACAACATTCTTTATTGCTCATGCTTTCTTATTATAAGCAAGGCAAAATTCCCTTAGAAAAAATTGTACAAAAGATGAGTCATGCCGTAGCAGATTGTTTCAAAATAAAAGACCGGGGTTATATACGCGAGGGTTATTTTGCAGACCTGGTTATAATAGATCTTAAGCAATCAACATTAGTAGCAAAAGAAAATATTTTGTACAAATGTGGATGGAGTCCTTTTGAAGGACAAACGTTCCCTGCAGCTATCACTCATACCTTTATTAATGGAAATCTTATACTGGAAAACAGCATGTGGAATGAATCTATAAAAGGAAAACGCCTATTATTTAATAGGTAAGATTTAATATTGAATATTGAAGCTGAAAAAGAAATATTAAATCTTAAATATTCAATCTTCAATAGCTAATGCAGATAGATAAAACCACTTTTAACGATATTTCCATTTTTCATGCAGAAGAAGAGTTCTCCATTTTTCACAAGCTCAATTTTACAAAAACAGTTGGCGGTAAAGAATGGCTGAGGCGTTTTTTTGCCGAGCCGCATCATGACCTTAAACGCATTACAGGCACGCAAAAGATTCTTAAAACACTGATTGAGCATTTAGATGAATGGCCGGCGGAAATCACAAATGGAACTATCCTGATGGCGGACAAGTTTATGGAGTATAATCTCGATCCTGTTCCGCAAAATAGAAATGCCCTGAATAGCTATACCTATAAGCTATTGCATAGCCATGATTATGCAATGATCAAATATTGCATTAAACATTTCGCAGATTTTTTTCGCGGCCTGAAAAAAATATCTTTTCTTTTTTCTAAAATTGATCTGCCACAAAACTTTCTTTTTTATATTGATCGGATTGAAAAAGTTTTGGCAGAAGAACCTCTTAAAAGGTTAGTCGCTACACCACCAGGCGAAGCTCTTTCTATTCAGCAGAACCTGTATTTTGCCTTTTACCTGCGTACACGTTATAAAAATGACACACTAGAAATGATAGATGTTTTCAGCAGGCTGGAAGCCTGGTATTCTATGGCCGTAGCGGTAAAAACTTACAACCTTCAATTTCCGGCATTTATAGATAGGGAAGAACCTTTTTTAAAAGCAGAAGGTTTATATCATCTCTTGTTACAACACCCTGTGGCCTATGACCTGGTGATGAATCCTGACCAGAATTTTTTGTTTTTAACAGGCGCTAATATGGCAGGAAAAAGCACCCTGATCAAATCAGTTGGCTCATCTGTTTTTTTGGCTCATTTAGGAATGGGTGTGCCTGCAAAAGAAATGCAATTAACGTTGTTTGACGGCCTATTAACTAATATAAACGTAGCAGATAATATTGCAAAAGGCGAAAGCTATTTTTATAATGAAGTGCAGCGAATAAAAAATACTATCTATAAAATAAATGATGGAAAAAAATGGCTGGTGCTGATAGATGAATTATTCAAAGGCACCAATGTGCAGGATGCTATGAAGTGTTCATTAACAGTGATCAAAGGATTGATTAAAATAAAAAATTCATTATTTATTTTATCTACTCATTTATACGAAATAAGTGAAGAGTTAAAAACCATTCCGAACATCTCTTTTAAATATTTTGAAACAACGGTAACAGAAGATCAGCTAACTTTTAGTTACCAGTTAAAAGAAGGAGTAAGCAATGACCGCATTGGTTATGTAATTTTAACCCGGGAAAAAGTAGTTGAGATGCTGGAGAAGTTATAGCATCAGTGAAACGTCAGAGGTGAAATGTGAAAAAGAGATTCAGCATCTCACGTCTAACTTCTTGATGTCTCACGTTATCATTTTAGTTCAGCGCTGCCAAAAAGATGATTAAACCTTTCGCAATGTATTAGTGCATAACGATATTGTTTAAGATCCGGCATACCGCTTATTTCATAAACCTGATTTCCGTTGGTAGATTTCAGATCGCCCAACGAAATATGAGATGAAGGTGTAGATTCTTTTGAAAGATAAACTTTCAAATCCGGTCCGTTATCGGATTTGAAATTCATGAGCTTTAAAGCATACTTACCGTTTTCTAAAACGATTAATGCCTCACCACTCACACTTTGATTTTGGCGCCCCATAAAAACACCGGAATATTTTGTTACCGCTTCAGGACTTACCATTTCATTCAAGGTCTCAGTGGAAGTTTTGCTGCAACTTATTGTAAAAAATGCAATTGATAAAAAAGCTACCAGGTAAGAAAGATTTTGTAAGCGCATACAGATCGTTTAATTAAGTGTCAATTAGGTAAAGCGTTACAAGTTAGCAAACTTTGCTAGGGAGATTGCCTTATAAGTATAACAATTGTATCACAATTTATACGGCTAAAGCAGCATTGTCACCGGATTCTCCAGGTACTTTTTAAATGTTTGGAGAAAAGCAGCTCCCACAGCGCCATCCACGCTTCTGTGATCGCAACTTAAAGTGACCTTCATTATATTGCTTACACCAAAAAATTCTCCTTTGCGTACTACTATTTCTTTGATTCTGCCCACAGCCATAATAGCGCTGTCGGGTGGATTAATAATAGCCGTAAATTCATCTATGTCCATCATACCTAAATTAGAAATGGTAAAAGTGTTGCCACTAAATTCGTTTGGTTGCAGTTTTTTACTCTTTGCCTTAGCTGCCAATTCTTTTGTTTCTGCAGAAATCTGGCTCATCGTTTTTTGATCTGCAAAACGTACTACTGGTACAATCAACCCTTCTTCTATTGCTACGGCAATGCCAATATTTATATGCTGGTTTTGGCGAATAAAATCACCCATCCATGAACTGTTAACCGCTGGATGTTTGCGTAGAGCCATGGCACAGGCCTTTACCACCATATCGTTGAATGAAATTTTTAATTCACTTATTTCATTCATTTGCACCCTGGCATCCATGGCTTTATCCATATTAATTTCCATGGTAAGGTAAAAATGCGGTGCACTGAACTTGCTTTCACCTAAACGCTTTGCAATTATTTTGCGAATTTGCGATACCGGGGTATCTGTGTAAGATTCTGTATAGTTGTCAGTTGACCGTTGACCGTTGACCGTTGACGGTTGAATTCCCGCTGTAACAGGCTTTGGTACAAAATGATCTATATCAGTTTTCGTAACTCTCCCATTATCGCCAGAACCTTGCACCTGAGAAATATCTATACCTTTTTCTTTTGCTAATTTTTTAGCAAGAGGAGAAGCTTTGACGCGTCCGTCGCCGGCATTCGTTTCTGGTTTCTCATTTTTAGTTTGTTGTTGATCGTTGATCGTTGGTCGTTGCGATTCACTTTCCTGGCTTCCGACTTCTGACTTCCGGCTTCCTTCGACATTACTTGTTCCTTGTTCTTTGCTCTTCTGTTCACTGGCTCCTTTACTGGCTGCAACAATCCTTGGTACATCAACTTTTCCGTCTTCTCCAATAATACAAAGCAGGTCATTCACTGCAATTTTTTCTCCTTGCTTAGCACCCTGGTGTAACAATTTTCCATTCTTGTAGCTTTCCAGTTCCATGGTTGCTTTATCCGTTTCAATGTCGGCTAATATATCTCCCTTTTTTACTGTATCTCCTACTTGCTTATGCCAGGCAGATATTACACCTTCTGTCATGGTATCGCTGAGTCGTGGCATTAAAACCACTTCTTCCATTTTACTTATATCCATTACCGCAGGAGCATTATTATTTTGTGGGATTTCTTTTTTAGGCGGCACATCACCTTCGGCTTTATCTGCTGTATCAGTTTCTTTTGTTACAGGCTTCTGCATATCCGGTTGTCCTTTGCCTGCGTTTTTATTACCTGAAATATGTTTTGAAATATCCTCGCCTTTTTTGCCAATAATAGCGAGCAGATCGTTCACTTGTATCTTACCACCTGTATCAGCACCCAGGTGTAGCAGTGTACCGTCTTTATAACTCTCCAATTCCATAGTTGCCTTGTCCGTTTCTATCTCTGCTAACAGCTCGCCTTTTTTTACAGGATCACCAACTTTTTTATGCCAGGCAGCAATTACTCCTTCCGTCATTGTATCGCTTAGGCGAGGCATCAAGATCACTTCAGCCATGTTCTTTTATTTTAAAATTTATCCGCCGTGAAATTAAAGCAAAAGAGGGAAATGGAGTTAATTAGCTATTTGATGATTAATGATCTGGTGATGTATATTACCTGCAGCATTAATACTTATTCGTTGTATACAAGTTATGTCGGACTTCATCCGGTACACAGTTTTACGTTGGCGAATTCTATTGGGAGGTTTGCATGAATCTATACAGCAAACAATAGATTTAAGTTTAAATCTTCATTGATGCCGCCGGTTGTATATCTTAATAAACCCAATCCATTACTCTTTTTTTAAAGACCCATTTTTTATTCTCTTTATTCCTTTCATATAATAGTAGTTCACCTCCGGAATAAGTATGTGAATGTGTTAAAAGACAATTATTATCATTATTGTAAAAATAGGAGAAACAGAATAGTACCCTTTCTTATAAAGGGTCATTATTTTATTACTACTGCTGATTGGATTTGCATAGTATATAGAGTCCAAAAGGCTTTTCTTTATGATAACCATATTTTTTAGAAAGGCCGTTTCCATTCATAAGAACTGAAAAATTCGTATTTCTTCAAAATCTCTTTCACGCTTTCTGTAGAAAAGAATATCGTGTCAGTGAAAATATATTGTGATTTCTCTTTTAAATTTATCGCTGATGCCAAGCTGTAAACATGGAAAGGAGTATCTACATTAGTAAATAAACCCACTTCTCTTAAAAAACAAGCTGTTTTGTCTTCAATAGAAAATATCTTTTGTGCATTTACAAAATTTGAAAAGATAAAACCAAATAAAATAGGTAAGGCTTTCATTCAATAATATTTAAGGATATTAAAAACAAATAAACGGCCTAAATAATTTTCTATAATAGTTTGTGCTAATCCCCTATTTTCATTATCATCTTCTATAAAATTAACTCCAGTTATCCTTTCGCAAAACACCACACTTGCACATGCAAGCCTTGCCAATCAAATGAGTGTGTTCAAATTCATAATTCCCACCTCACACAATTTATCTTTGTTCATATCAATTTTAACCAACGCAATGGAAATTACTCAGGCAGTTTATGTAATCAGCAGTCCATCTATTAATGATTGCCCCAAACCTGACCGCCATGAATATGCATTTATTGGTAGAAGCAATGTTGGTAAATCTTCCCTGATCAATGCACTGACAAATAAAAAAGAGCTGGCAAAAATATCCGGATCACCAGGGAAAACACAACTGATTAATCATTTTAATATTACCTCTAATGACAAAAAAGAATGGTATTTGGTAGATCTGCCGGGCTATGGCTTTGCCAAAAGATCGCAAGCTCAAAGGAAAAGCTGGCAAAAGATGATTGAAGAGTACATACGCAAAAGAGAAAACCTTGTAACTCTTTTTGCCTTGATTGACAGCCGCCACGAACCGCAGGAAATTGACTTAAAATTTATAAACCAATTAGGCGAATGGCAAATACCTTTTTCAATTGTATTTACAAAAACCGATAAAAGCACACAGCGGGAGGCCTCTGCCAATGTAAAGCGATTTATGGAAGTGATGAAAAAAAGTTGGGAAGAACTACCCTCTCATTTTGTAACGTCGGCGGTTAAACGAACAGGTATAAAACAAATTCTATCCTATATTAAAACATTGAATGATAAAGAATAAATTAAACAGTATAAAAACGTAGTATTATTTTTAATTATCGCTTATCTTGCAGCACTCATTAAAGCATTTATGAAAAGAGTTCTAAAGGAGAAAAATATAGTAATCGTATTGTTTGTTTTGGTTTTAATCACTTTTTCTTTTGCTCACCGGGATAGTAAAAAGCTTTCTCAGCTTTATACAACTGTGGTAGAAGAAGGTAAAAAACTTCTTGCTAAAACAAATTAGAGAAGAACAGACTCCTCCCCTTCCAATAATTAATTTTTAATTTACTACCTTATTTGCGCAACTGCTACTGGCAAAGGCTTCCGGTTTGGCTTTAAAGGCAAAACCCATTCCCAAAATATATCCCATTGCTTCTTTTAAAGCATCATTACTTTTAAAACTGGGGTTGGTATTTATATCGGCATGCACTTCCATATCTACATTATAGAAAGTAAAAAGATTGCATAATTCATAGGCAATCTCTATACTTTTGGCCACTTCCACCAGCATCCGTTCTTTTATGGTATGCTGATGAAAAGTTTTGTCATTATGGATAAACATGAAGCCTCCATGGCCTTCACGCAAAAAAACAATTACTGTTGCAAATTCAGTTTCTTTTCCCTTCACCTGTGAATCAGTACCGATGCATACTTTTAATTTAAACCCGGCAGCTACTTCTCTTTTTATAGCATTTTCTACCGCCTTGTAAATAGGTAGATCAATTGTTTCACCATTGAATTTTCTCCATCGCATAAAAAAGAAGTTTTCCTAAATTAAGAAAAACCTCTTGAGTTACCAACCGGGTAGGGATTATGGTAATGTTATTCTTTTACAAATCTCTCTGCATTTTGTGTCCGTCCATTTGTAAAATGTATGAAGTAAATTCCACTGCTCATATCATTAATCCTTACAGTTGAAGCACCCTGGCTAATCATTCCTTTTGCTACCATTCTGCCATTGTAATCAGCAATTATATATGAATATCCGGCAGTGCTATTTATCAGTAGCGCATTGTTCCTGATAATATTTGTAAAAAGTTGTGGTTTAGTTATAACAGCCTTACTATGCAAAGCAATTACATTAGAATAATATTGGCGTCCATTATCAAATTTTGCATTCACCCTGTATTGCAAAGGGCCAGTTGTAGGCGGATTGTATTGATAGCTTCTTTCATTAACTGCAATATCTGCAACTGCACTAAAATGACGACCATCTTTTGCAACTTCTAAAACCTGGTGCACAACCTTCTCATCTGCTTCAATTATCCACGTCAGCTTATGCTGATTAATGGTAGTTGAACCTTGTAATATAAATTTATGAAGAGGCAATGCTACAAGAGGGCTTTGGGACGCTTTTATTGAATAGGATCCGAGGCTTCCATACTCAGGAGTAAATTCATTACCAACACCATCTACTAAAAAATAATAAGTCCCCGCATCTAAAACGGTATCAACCGATGCGCTTAAAGTAGAGGCAGGATTATATGTGCCTATCAGGTCTTTAGATGTGTTGTATAATTGCACCTCAATATCCAGGTTAGAACCTGCATCACCTGTTCCAATGCTGGTTGGCACAGCATCCATTATTAATTTTTGGCGGGTTGACATTGTAAACTTAAACATATCCTTGTCAGTGGCGGTTTCAATATTTCCCGTAGTTATAAAATTATTATCAATAAAAGCCTGGCTTGTTGCAGCCTTGAAAGTTTCGTCAAAATCATCAACCCGAAAACTAATTCCGTTGTTAGCATTGGTAATAATATCCACATCGGATTGCACATTATTACAACCATAAGGGTTTGGTCCATTAAACCATGTAGTAGAATTTTTATAATACCCAACTCCCATAATAGGCGCCCATCCAAATTCTCTATTACCCACTCCGGAATTATATTCAGCAGTTTTTACACAATTTGGATCATAAGAAGATTGGTGACGCAAGCCAAAAGTATGCCCACCCTCGTGAGCTGTTGCTTCAGAAATATTTTTTATATTATAATTAAGCAGCGCGGTAAAAATAAAACAAGGTGTATTATCACCCCAGGAAAACGAATTGATGAATGCCACCCCCCCTGCATTACTACCATACCAACTACTACTGATAGTTAATATAGCCCGCATCCTTTTAGCCGCTGGAGCCGCCAAATACTTTGCTTCATCTGTTGTTACATTAATATTAAAAGGGCGGTAATCTTCTGCCACGCGGTTATAAACTTCTGTTATTTGCGTATTACTTAAATTGGAAGGTGCGCAATTGATTGGCCCATTTGCGTTCCAACTGGTACCGTTTACAACGTGCCCGTCAAAGTCTAAAAGTAAAACCGCTTGCGCGGATGGAAAACTACTGAACACAGGAACCTGGGCAAAGGCATAAGAGGATGTGAATAATAACAGTACAAGGATCGCAGTTGTGCAAAGGTTTTTCATACAAGGATAGGGATTTGAAAGGATTTTTGGAATTGGATTGGACGCGTTCTATAAAATTTTATTCATTAATCATATCAAGAGATTTTTTCTTTGTTAAAAAATATTGACCCTTTTCAAATACTATTTCAAAGGCGTCGCTATGATTGTAACTAAGCATTCTGCCTGAATAAGAAAAGCTGCCATCTTCTTTACGAATACGGGTAAATGTAAGTGTTGCTCCCTTGCGATTATTTGATTTAATTACAATGGTTTTTACATTATTGTCATCAACATCTGATTTTGATATAATAATGCCTTGTAAAGCGATGTAACGGCCAAGCGGCAAATTAACACCATGCCCTGATGGTAAGTCAAGTAAACTTTCGAGTGCCGCAATAGTTAACTCAATTTTTTTTGGGAGATCTGCAAACAACTCAGGCTTTTCGTAATCCAATTTAGATGACCGATGGATTTGTGCAACTGCATTAAAACACAAAGTGCTTAACAATAAGCAGATTAAACTGGATTTTAGTTTTTTCATTAAATGATAAATTAGGGTAAAGGATTACAACGTTTGAGATATTACGAAAATTTCTGTTCTAAACTCGCTCGCGCACAATATTTACAATTTAAAAAAATCATTCAAAATTTTTTAAAAGAAAATTTTAAACATTAAGTGTAAATGCTTTGTGTAATAGTAGAAAAACGAAAGAGGCATAGTAAATTAACCTCTATATCTCAAGTTTAATAGTTGCCGACGCTTAGCATAACGAGAGTGCAACCAACAACAGTTTCAATATTATTTTCCTTCGCCTTTTTAATAAGGTATTCGTTTTCCGTACCTGGGTTAAAAATAATCCGCTTGGGTTTTAAATTGAATATGTAATCATAGTATTGTTGCTGATTCGTTGGATTTAAATAAAGCGTTATAGTATCTACATCTGAAACAGGGAGATGATCTGTTTCAATACT
>Ga0183260_10002466_pt1 | contig 15294 bp, 13 predicted proteins | sample AntDrymUQ4972206_2_FD_129768 | JGI IMG/M metagenome (GOLD analysis project Ga0183260, IMG submission 129768) | Polar desert sand microbial communities from Dry Valleys, Antarctica - metaG UQ497 (22.06) (version 2) (version 2) | ecosystem: Environmental > Terrestrial > Soil > Desert | place... | reverse complement strand
CGCCGTAAACTCGCAATTTCATGTTGACAGCACCGGATATGGCATGTATAACTATTCTCTTGGTCGCATAAATCTACAATGCGCCTACAGGGACAGAGGCAGACAAGTCCGATGGAGATTCAGGTCGAGAACGAAACGGAAGGGGACCAGCGGGGCCGCAAGGCATCCATTCGCGTCGCCGTGGCGGGCGCCACGGGTTTCGCCGGTCAGGAACTGATCCGCCTGCTCGCCCGCCATCCGAACGTCACCATCACCGCAGCCACCGGGTCGCAGTCAACCAGCGCGCCGCGGCGGCTGCCCGCACTCTCGCGAATCTGGGACGGGACCGTCGTTCCGCTCGACCCGGCGGCGATTGCCGGAAATGCCGACGCGGTGTTTCTCGGCCTGCCCGAAGCTGCCTCCGCGGAGATCGCGCCGGTGTTGCTCGCGGCAGGTGTTCGCGTGATAGACCTGTCGGGCGCCTTCCGGTTGCGCGATGAGGCCTCGCGCGCGCGCTGGTATCCGGCCACCAAGTCGTTGCCGAGCGGTGTCGCCTATGGCCTCACCGAGTTTGAGTTCGCGGCCATTCGCACGGCCACGTTGTTGTCGAATCCTGGCTGCTACCCCACGGCCTCACTGCTGGGCCTGCTGCCCTTGCAGCGTGCCGGCTTGTTGCTACCGGGCGCCGACATTGTAATCGACGCCAAGTCGGGCATCTCGGGCGCCGGCAAGGCGGCCACGGACCGGACGCATTTTTCCGAGAACCACGGCAGCGTCGCGGCCTACAACCCGTTTGGCCATCGGCATGCTCCGGAGATGGAGCAGGCGCTTGGCCGCAGCGTGACCTTCGTTCCCCATCTGGTGCCGCTCGACCGCGGCATCCTGTCGAGCCTATACACGCGGCTCGTGCCCGGTACGACGACCGCGGCGGTGGTGGCGGCGTTCGAGATCACTTACGCCAACGCGCCGTTTGTCCGGCTGACCGGCGACACGTTGCCGGAGATAAAGCACGTCGCACACACCAACTTTTGCGACATTGGCTGGAAGGTGGACGAGGCTACCGGCCGCGTGTTCGTGGTGAGCGTAATCGACAACCTCGTGAAGGGCGCCGCCGGACAGGCCATCCAGAACTTTAACGTGATGTTCGGCCTGGATCAGAAGGCAGGCTTGCTGTGAAGCGCGCAGTGATCCTGAAGCTGGGCGGCGAGTTGATCGAGAGTGCGGATCGGCTCAAAGCTATCGGCCGGGTGATCAAGCAAGCCGCCATCCAGCGGCCGCTGATCGTCGTGCACGGCGGAGGGCGCGAGATCGATGCGTCGCTGGCACAGGTCGGCATCCCGAAGCGGCAGGTCGATGGCGTGCGCGTCACGGATTCCGAGACGTTGGAGATCGTGGTGTCGGTGCTGGCCGGGTCGATCAACACGCGGTTCGTCGCGGCCATTAACGCCGCGGGCGGCCGCGCCGTTGGTCTGACCGGCGCTGATGCGGGCGTGGCGCCGGTGAAGAAGGCCGCGCCGCACAAGGCCACGAGCGGCGACACCGTCGATCTGGGCATGGTCGGCACGCCGGTAACCACCGCACCGACCTCCGAGTTGCTCGCGCTGCTGTGCAACGCCGGTTACGTGCCGGTGATTGCCTGTGTCAGCGCATCGAAGGAAGGGCAGCTGTTCAACGTCAATGCCGACACGCTGGCCGGCAGCCTGGCGTCGCGGATCAAGGCCAAGCGCCTGGTGATTGCCGGCGCGACCGCGGGCGTGCTCGACAAGCGTGGGCAGACCATCCCGCGCCTGAACAAGACCCACATCGCGAAGCTGGTGACCTCGGGCACCGCTAATGCGGGCATGGTCGCCAAGCTGACGGCCTGCGAGGCCGCCCTGGCCGGCGCCAGCAGCGTCGTGATTATCGACGGGCGAGATGCCAAGCGGATTGCCAAGGCCGTGGCACTGAAAGAGACCACCGGTTCATCGAGGGTTGTGAGATAGCCGTGACGACGAACACACAAACCGTGACCGCGCTCGAAGCGCAGCACGTGCTTCAAACCTATAAGCGCCAGCCGGTGGTGTTTGTGCGCGGCGAGGGCTGCCGTCTGTTTGACGCCGACGGCCGCGCCTATCTCGATTTCATTTCGGGCATCGGCGTGGTAGTGCTCGGTCATGCGCATCCGGGCCTGGCCGCGGTCATTGCCGATCAGGCCAAGACGCTGGTGCACACCTCGAATCTCTATTACCACCCGCTGCAGGGCCAGCTCGCCGCTCGCCTCTCGGCCCTCTCCGGCTTGCAGCGCGCGTTCTTCTGCAACAGCGGGACCGAGGCGGTTGAAGCGTGCCTCAAGTTCGCGCGCCGCTTCTGGTATTCGCAGGGTGTGAAGAATCGCACGGCTTACGTCGCGCTCGAGCACGGGTTCTCGGGCCGGACGATGGGCGCCCTCTCGGTCACGGCCAACGCGCATTATCGCGACCCGTTCGGTCCGCTGATTCCCGGCGTCACCTTCGTGGCACCCGGCGACATTGCCGGCCTCGAAGCCGCGGTCACCGAATCGACGGCCGCCATTATCGCGGAACCGATCCAGGGCGAAGGCGGTGTGAGGCCGTTGTCGCCGGAGTTTGCGGCCGCCATCGCCCGCGTGACGAAGAAGACCGGCACGCTGCTGATCGCCGACGAGATCCAGTGCGGTCTCGGCCGTACCGGCCGCCCGTTTCATTTTCAGGCACTCGGCTGGACGCCCGACTTGGTGACGGTTGGTAAGGCTATAGGGTCGGGCATTCCCATAGGCGCGGCGCTGGTGGGCGAGCACGTGGCAGCCCAGATCTTCGCGGGCGATCACGGCACCACATATGGCGGCAACCTGCTGTCGACCCGCGCGGCGCTGTACGTGCTGGAACAGCTGGATGCGCTCGCGCCCGACATTCGCGAGATGGGCGCCCTGTTCGAGCAGCGGCTGCGGGATCTGCAGCGCAAGCATGCAGTGGTCACGGCCGTGCGCGGGGCCGGTCTGATGCGCGGGCTCGAGCTCGCGGTAGACGCGCAACCGGTGGTCGAAGCGGCGCTCAAGGCTGGCTTGCTTGTGAACCGGACCGCCGAGCGCGTGGTGCGCATGCTGCCGCCGCTCACCGTGTCGAAGGCAGAGATCGAAGAAGCCATCAACGTTCTGGATGGTGCGTTGGCGTCAGTCAAGGTCGAGGGATCGACCGCCGAGGTGAAAGCGTGACGATGCGAGTGGTAGTGGACAACGGACCGGGCAAGACCAACCGGCCCTTGGCGGCCAGGCGGCCACGTCCGGCCAAACCGGCAACAAATTTGCGCGCGGCGGTAGTCGCCGACGCGCCGGACTTGTACGAGCTGATTGCCGCGCACACCGAAGAAGGCCGTTTGCTGCCGCGAACACTCAGCGAGCTGGCCGATCACGCGGAACGATTCGTCGTCGCTGTCCAGGGCGAGCGGATTGTCGGCTGCGCCGAACTGGCGCCGCTCTCTACAGCAGTTGCCGAAGTGCGTTCGCTGGTGGTCAGCCGAGAGGCGCGGCAGTCGGGACTGGGCCAGCGCATGGTCGACGAGCTGGGGCGACGGGCGCGCCGTCAAGGTTTCGCGCGCTTGACCGCGTTCGCGCACGACCCACGGTTCTTTGTTCGTCTCGGGTTCTCGATCGTCCCGCACACCTGGGTGCCGGAGAAGATCGCTCGCGACTGTTTTTCGTGCCCGCTGTTCCGCAACTGCGGCCAGTACGCGATCGTCCTGGATCTTGAACTCGCGCATGCCCTGGCCGGTGCCGGCACGCACGCATCAGTTGTGAATCGCCGTGGCTGATTTTCATAACGTTCCCGGCGGCATCACTGCCCCGGCCGGCTTTCGCGCAACCGGGTTGCACTGCGGCATCAAGGCCAGCGGCAAGCCCGACCTCTCGCTCGTGGTGAGTGACGCCGCGGCGCAGGCCGCCGGCGTGTTTACGCTCAACCTCGCCAAGGCGGCGCCATTGCTTGTGTGCGAGGACCACCTCGCCGCCACTGGCGGACGCGCCCGCGCCATCATCACCAACAGCGGCTGCGCCAATGCCTGCACCGGACCGCAAGGCATGACCGATGCGCGTGAAATGGCAGCACTAACTGCGGCCGCGGTCGGCTGCGATGTGCAGCAGGTGCTGGTGCTCTCAACCGGCGTGATCGGCGTCAACCTGAAGATGGACAAGCTCCGGTCAGGCATTCCGCAGGCGGTCGCGGAACTGAGCGAGGAGGGCGGCGCTGCCGCGGCTCGCGGCATCATGACGACGGACCCGTTTCCGAAAGAGTACGCCGTCGAAGTGCGCACCGACATCGGCTCGTTCCGCGTCGGCGGCATGGCCAAGGGCTCGGGGATGATCGAGCCGCGGATGGCGACGATGCTGGGTTACCTGACGACGGATGCGACGGTCGATCCGGTGATGCTGTCGCGCGCGCTCTCAGACGCGTGCCGGTTCACGTTCAATGCCATCACCGTCGACGGCGAACCGTCGACCAACGACTGTGTGCTGGCGCTGGCCAACGGCGCGAGTGGCGTGGAGATCACGGAGGACCTGTTCCCTGTCCTATTCGAGGCGTTTCGGATGGTGGCCCACGAGCTCGCGCTGGGCGTGGTCCGCGGCGGCGAAGGCGCCACCAAGCTGATCGCAATTACCACCACCGGTGCGGCCACCGATGCCGATGCCTGGATGGCGGCGCGCGCGATTGCCAACTCACCGCTCGTCAAGACGGCCTTCCACGGCGGCGACCCGAATTGGGGCCGCCTCGTCGCGGCCGCCGGACGCTCGGGGGCCGCCTTCGTGCTCGACGGCGCGCGTGTCCAGATCGGTTCGCTGGTGCTGTTCGAGAACGGCCGCCCGTTCGACGACCTGGCGCCGCTGGCCGCCAAGTACCTCACCGGCAAGGACCTGGCCATCGAGGTCAACCTCGGCACCGGCGGCTCGCATGCCGCCACCGTGTGGACGTGTGACCTGTCGGCCGAGTACGTGAAGATCAACGCCGAGTACCGGACCTAGTTTTCACAGGAGTTCAGGAAATAATTTTGTTTCCCTGATCTTCTTGTCTCCCGTCTCGTAAGGACAGCTGTGCAGAATTTTCTCTCGATTCTCGATCTCGATCCCGATCGCCTTGCCGCCGTTCTCGAGCTGGCCGCCAAGTTGAAGCGCGAGCGCGTCAAGGGCATGAAGGCGCCGACGGCGGCGGCCCTCAATGGCAAGCACGTCGGCCTGCTGTTCGAGAAGCCGTCGCTGCGCACGCGCGTCACCTTCACCATCGGTGTCCGCGAACTGGGCGGCGACATCGTCGAGATTCCCGCCGACGTGATGCACGCCGATCGAGAGCCGATTCAGGATGTGGCGCGTAACCTCGAGCGTTGGGTGGACGCCGTCATCATCCGCACCTTTGCCCAAGAGCGGCTGTCGCAGATCGCGGAGATCACGCCGAAGCTGCATGTGATCAACGCGCTGAGCAACGAGGAACACCCGTGCCAAGCGCTCGCCGACATGCAAACGCTGGCGGAACAGTGGCGCTCGTTCGAGGGCCGGCGCATCGCGTTCGTCGGCGACGGCAACAACGTCTGCGCGTCGCTGGTCCACGTGGCCATGATGCTGGGCATGGCCGTGCATGTGGCGACACCGAAGGGCTACGAACTGCCTGACGAAGTGGTCGATCAGGCCGCCGCGGTTTCACAGCAGGGCGCCGGCCTCACCGAGTTCACCGACCCCAAGTCCGCGGTGCGCGACGTCGACGCGGTCTACACCGACGTCTGGACCTCGATGGGCCAGGAAGTCGAGTACGCCGACCGTAAGAAGCTGTTCCAACGCTACCAGGTGAACGAGACGCTGATGGCGCTCGCGAAACCCGACGCGCTCTTCATGCACTGCCTCCCCGCACATCGCGGCGAGGAGGTGACCGACGAGGTGATCGAGTCGGCCATCTCGGTGGTCTTCGATCAGGCCGAGAACCGGCTGCACGCGCAGAAGGCCTTGCTCGTCCAGATGTTGACCTAACGAGCGCCTCGCGGTTTCGCTGGCCGCCTGAAGCGCGTCGCCCATCAAGCGGCGGAGCCGCGAGGCCCACGCTGTTGAATCTACCGTTGTGTCCCTTGTGCTGGCCGCGACTTCAAGTACTTGTCATACCACGCGATGATGCGCTGCTCGAAGTCGATGCTTTCGGCCACGCTGTTGGGCGGGCGATGGCCGACGTTCACGTAGCGCACCCACTCGACCTCTTTGCCCAGCCGCCGCAGCGCGTAATACAACTCGCGCGACTGGTTCGCCGGCACGTTAGGATCCTGATCGCCGCTGATCGTCAGGAGCGGCGTCTTGACGCGATCGAGACGGAAGATCGCGGACTGCTCGATGTAGCGTTCCGGGAACTCCCACAGCGTGCCGCCGATGCGATCCTGGCTCTTTTCGGGGGCGTGAGTATTGCGCACGCCCAGCCGCTCGCTGTCGGTATAGAAGCTCACCATGTTGACCTTGCCCGAGACGTTGATCGCCGCCTTGAAGCGATCGGTTTCGGTCAAAAGCAGCACGGTGGCGTAGCCGCCATAACTGGTGCCATGCACGCCGAGCCGGTCCGGGTCGGCGATCCCCATGTCGATCAGCTTGTTCGCCGCCGCTGTCACGCCTTTGGCCCACGACTCACCGGGCCGCCCAACTACCAGGTTCACAGACGGATGAAATACGGCATAGCCCTGCCCGGCCAGGAATGCGGCGCGGCCGTTGAAACCGTTGTCGAAGAACGTCTCATAGATCTCGAACACGGTCGGGTACTGCTTGCCCTTCTCGTATCCAACTGGATAGCGCAAGACACCGAACAGCACCTTGCCGTCGGCATCGCGATAAGAGACCAGTTCTGATGCCGGCAGCGCCTTCGTCGCCAGCCATGGGTTGAGATCGGTGAGCTTACGAACGTTAGTGAACGACGCATCCGCAGCAAACAGCTCGGCAGGACGCGTCCCATCGGACTTCTGGAACACCACGGTGCTGCCATCACGTGACATCCGGAAGCCCTGGTAAACACCGCTGTCGCGCACCAGGGGCGTGAGCGCCTTCGTCTTGAGGTCGAGGCGTGACAGGCCGCGATCCCATCGATCAGGTTCGCCGTACTGCACCAGCAGGGCATCGCCGGCCGGCGTCCAATCGACGACGGTGAGCTTGGGGTTCTTCTCTTCGTTCTTGTCATCGAGGGTCAGCACGCGCTCGCGCGCGCCGTCGGCAACCGTCGCCACATACCAGGCTTTCTTGCTGGTAAGCAGCAGGCGCGAGCCATCCCGTGAGAACGACGTCACCGAAAACGACTCCGCCTCGTCGTCGCCAGCCGCCGGCGGAACCGCGCTGGGATCTTTTGCCGGCTTGGGGGTAAGGGATCTCGGCTTCTCGTCGTCCACGCCCTTCACGAACACTTCACCCTTGTCGGCAAATGCCAGCGTGCGCCGGTCGTCGGACCACCGCGGCTGGGTGGTCTTCAGCGCCGTCGCGTCGAGAATGGTGCGGACCGGGCTGCCGTTGGTCATCATCCGCGCAGCGTTGTCGGTGCCGAAGATCACGTCGTAGCTGGTCTTCTCGGTGCTATCTTCCAGCCACGTCACGGACAAACCGTCGCGCGAGAACTGGTAGTTCGTGATGGCAGTAGGCGCGAGCACGGCCATCTTGCTCCCGTTCGCAGGATCGATCTGGGCCAACGCGCGGCGGCGGTTGGCGCGGTTCATCGCGTCCCAGTCGAGGAACGGCTTGGACGACTGCACGACGATGGGCCCCGAGACCAGCGCCTTGAATGCCGCATTCGCGGCCTTGTCGTCTTCAGGATCCCGCAGGGCGACCAACAGCTTCGTCCCGTCCGGTGTCCACGAGAGATCCGAATTCGCCGCCACTTCCGCTCCCGCCGACCGGGGCACCTGGGTGAGCCGCTGGCCGGCGACCTCGTACACCCACAACGTCGTCACGGGCAGACCGGCGGAGGTTTCGACGGCGGTCAAAAGCGCCAGCCTGGCGCCGTCTTGCGTAAACGTAGCGGTTCGCACGTTCATCAGGCCGGTGCCGACGCGGTCGGCGGCGCCCGTGGCGGTGTCAATCACCTGCACGTCCATCATGGACGGCACGAAGTACGCCGGGTCGCCGTAGCGGCGATGGTCGGTGGTGGCGTTGTCGGCCATCCGGCGCGCGCCGATCGCGACGCGGCGACCGTCGTCACTGAGGTCCAGCACCGACGCGGTCGTCACCTTCAAGATGTCCTCGGCGGAGATCGGCGTGCCGGACTGGGCCGATGACGAAGAGAGCGCGAGCGTGACGAGGACGAGCGTGGCAAATCTCTTCATGGCTACTCCTTCACCCGCCGGGCGCGAATCAGGGACTGGATCTCGTCGTTGCGTGCATTCTCGAAATAGAGGCGCTGACGACCATCCGGATCCTGCGAGATGACCGCCGGGATGGAACTGGCGACAACCGTCCATCCGGCGGGCAGGACGACCGCATTGCGCGGACGGCCGAAGGCGCGGTCCCACACCAGCTCATCTCCATCAATGAGGTAGCGGTTGGCATCCGTGTAGGTCTCGGTGATCCGCAGGCGCACCGACTGTCCGGCCTTCACCGCGGGAAACGAGATGACGACGATCTGGGTGGTGTCGGAAACGGACTCTCCGGCGTCCAGGCTGCGCTTCTTCAGTTCCGCGCCACTGAGGGTCTCCACTTTCAGCGCTTCGCCCGTGTCGAGTAACACGGCCGATGGGTTCGACACTGAACTGCCGGCGCGCACCACGTTGAAGTAGTGCGCGACGCCCGGCCGCGACTCGGTGTAGTCGTGATACAAGCTGAACGAGTGCGTCGACGGGTCGTTGGGAAAGTAGACGATTTCACGATCCTGGTGTGCGCGGTCCGAGAGTCGGGCCGCCTGCGACGCCATCGTCATCGGCGCGGCCGCGCCGCGCGTGGTGGGCAGCGTCGGCGTGAATGCGGCCAGTCCGGGCCTGGCGCGAATCACCAGCGGTGCGGCCGCGGCGCTGGTGTTCATGAACGTGATCATGACGCGACCATCCGCCGTCGCCATCACTTGTGATGGCACATTACAACTGATCAGCCGATAGCCCGTGGGGAGCACGACCGCGTTGCGGCGAATGCCCAGCGATCGATCGAACACGATGGTGTCGCCGTCACGGAAGTAGCTCTTGGCGTCTTTGTAGGTCTTGTCGATCAGCACGCGCCCTTCCCCGCCCTTCGGGACTGGCCGGGCCAAGTGGACCTTGAGCCACTCGGTCTCGAGATCGGCGGTCGGATGGCCCTCGGCGCGGGCCTGCTGGCCGCTGACCACCTCCCACTTGAGCGCCTGTCCCGTCATCATGTCGGTGACGCGCTCGTCGGTGGCGACGCTGCCGCGGCGAATGGCGTTGAAGAAGAACGGCGCACCCGCCGTGGTCGCGGTCACTTCATAAAGGATGCGGAACTGCGCAGTATCGGGCCCGAGTAACTCGTAGCGCGTGTAGTCGTCTTCTTGCGTCTGGCGCTGAGGGGCCTGCGCCAACATAGATGACACAGACAACAGCAACATCAGGGCCGCAGATGACGCAGATAACGCAGATGGGGATGCCAACGACTTCAACATAAAAGACGCCACGAGGCGGGATCTAGCGCTCATGCAGCGAATCATAGCGCGGACAAGCACCTGCTGGATGGCCTCGCACGCAACGAGGGAACAGGGTTACTCGCTGGTGAGACGCGCGGCGGCGGCCGGGCCATGCTCCAGCAACGCGGCGACGCCGATCTGGCCAAGATAGTTGCCCGCCAATGCGATCGACGCCGGCAGCGACCCGAGGGCCTTCTGCACTTCGAGAACAGCCTCGTTGTAGATCGGCACGGCGCGCGGCCAGCGGGTTACGTGAATGGCTGCCGGCTCATCGCGCCGGCCGGTGAGGCCGTATCGATCGTTGGCCAGCGTCGCCAGCAGTTGCGTTTCCGGCCACGTGGTCAGGCCGGCGCCGCGATCCCCGACGATCCAGGTCTCGGACCGCAAGCTGCCCCGGCCGTTGAAGATGTCTGCGCTAAACAGGACGCCAAGCGCTTGCACGCCACTCGCTGCCGGAAACAGCACGCCAAAGCCACGAACATCCGCTGGATGCGGCGCGAAGAACATGGTCACCGTCGTCAACGGTGCCGCACCCACTGCGGCGAGACGCGCAGCCAGATCCGGCGCGTGTGGCTGAAGCAGCCGCGACGCGCTGGCAGCGTCGGTGCAAACTGCTGTTGGCGCGTCCAGGGTCAGGCGTTCGATCGTGTGGCCGCAGTCAAAGCGGACGCCGCGCTGAGCCAGACGCGCATGCAAGCGGCCGATGAACTCGCCCATCCCGCCCGCCGCCGTCACCATTCGCCGCGAGCCGCGTCGCCGGCCCGAGAAAATTGCCTTGGCCGACAGTGCCGATGACGGCGAACCGTAGATGCCCTGCATGGCCGGTTCCAGCAGCCACGCGCGTGCGCCGGCGCCGACGACCCGGTCGCCCCACTGCGCCACGGTCTCGCGATCGCGGGCGCCGGTTCGCCTCGTAATCACGGCCGCCGCCAGCCGTCCGGCCAGGCAGGCCGACTCGCCCAGCGAGAGTGGCCAGCGCCGGGGCCGGCCATCGCGAAAGATGTAGCGGCGCTTACTGTCATCGCGCGCGAACACCGGCGCGATCTCGAGGCGGTCGAACCACTGCTGAACCGTTTCGGTCCAGACAAACGCGTTGGCGGCGGTTTCGATGAGGCCGTGCGGTGAGCGCCGCGTCTGGATCAGTCCGCCCGGACCCGGAGCCGAGTCGGAGACAGTGACGTCGAACCCGCGATCGGCCAGGTGCCAGGCGGTGACCAGCCCAGACAGGCCCGCGCCGACAACGTGCGCGCGGGTCATATAGCCCTGGAGTACGCCGGGCCGTCGTGGGTGGACGCCCGCAGGTAGATATCGAAAAACGCCGCGACATTTCGCAGGAACGGCTTGCTGTCGGGCGCCATCCGCAACTCGCGGTCGTCGATTTCGACAATGCCGTCGGCGACCAATTCGGCGAGCCACAGCCGCGCATCGGCGACATCAGCCGGATCGAGGGATGCGCGGCCGGCGGTCATCAGGGCCCGAATGCGATCGGCGCGCCGGCGATCCTCGTCGGACAGGAGATGTCCGCGCAGTGTCGGGATCGCTCCGCCCTGCACGCGACGCTCGTAGACGGTGATCACTTTCTCATTCTGGTGATAGCAGGTCGGGGTCTCGGAAATGGCGCTCACACCCAGGCCGAGCAGGGCCGTGGTGCGGCGATCGGTGTAGCCCATGAAATTGCGATGAAGCAAGCCCTGGCGCGCCGATACCGCCAGCGCGTCGTGTGGCAACGCGAAGTGGTCCATGCCGATCTCCTGGTAGCCGGCGGCCAGCAACCGCTCGCGCAGCCCTTCGTAAAGTTGCCGCTTGGCGGCGCCAACGGGCAGGTCGTCATCCTTGAACTTGCGTTGGGCCGGCTTGATCCATGGAACCCGCGCGAAGCTGTAAACGGCCAGCCGGTCGGGACGCAGTTCCAGCACGGAATCGGCTAACCGTGCCATCGTCTCAGGCGACTGTCCGGGCAGACCGTAGATCAGATCGAAGTTAATCGACTCGTAGCCCGTGGCGCGCGCAAGGCGGCAGAGGTCCGCCGTCATTTCGAACGGTTGCGGCCGGTTGACCAGCCGCAGGACTTCGGCATCGAAGTCCTGCACGCCCAGGGAAATGCGGCTCAGTCCGTTGGCGCGCAGCACCTCGAGATGTTCGCGGGTGGTCACGCGCGGATCGACTTCGACTGAGCCCTCGAAACCCTCGGCGCGCAGCGGGATTCGCTCGGCGATGCCCCTAAGCAACGCCTCGAGCACCTCGGGGGACATGAACGTCGGCGTACCGCCGCCGAGGTGAATCTGCGAAACCGGCCGCTGACGAAGGGCGGGGACTCGGGCGAGATAGAGGTCGAGCTCGGCCAGCACCAAGTCCACGTATGGCGCGCTCCGCTCGTGATTGCGGGTGATCACCGTATTGCAGCCACAAAAGGTGCACAACACCTCGCAGAACGGCAGGTGCAGGTAGACGGCCAACGACGCCGACTCCGGCGTCAGCGCCACCGTCATGGCGTCGAACCAGGCGGTGGGCGTCGGCGTCTCCTGCCAGTGCGGCACGGCGGGATAGCTGGTGTAACGCGGCACGGGCACGTCGTACTTTTCGAGCAGCGATGAGAGCGAGCGCTCGGTCATGCCAATCTCTCCCTCACCGTCTGGACGAACGTGCGTACGGCTGATTCCGGTGTCCCGGGCAGCACGCCGTGACCCAATCCGCAGATCCAGCCGCGACGCTGCGCAGCATCAAGCGCAAGAATGGGGCGGAGGAACTCGGCGAGCGCCGCCGCCAGGTCGCGTTCCGGCAGAAACAACCAGGCCGGATCGAAGTTGCCTTGCACGAAACCCGATCGCCCGGGCGTCGCGAGCAGTGACGCCAGGTCCCAGCGCGAGTCGACGCCGACGCCAGCCCAAGGAGCGGCGGCCATCGGTGCCGCCAGCAAGGCCGGGTGTGACGCCTTGGCGTAGTAGCCGATCCGGCCGGGAAAAGCGTTCGCGAGCGCGGTGAGGTCGGGCCCGACCTCGCGATGAAAGTACGCAGGCGGCAGCTCGCCGGCGGCAGTGTCCAGAATCATGACGATGTCGGCGCCCGCAGCCAGCTGCATGGCGATCGCTTCCCGCAGTAGCGCGGTCGCATGCGGGGCGAACTCGCGATAAAGCGCCCACGACGACTTGGCAATCTTCATCGCGCCGGCGTGCGACCCTTCCATTGCGTAGACGAACAGCGTCCATGGCCCGCCGACGAAGCCAATCAGCCCTTTATCGGTCGGCAGCGCGCCGCGCGTCATCACCATCGCGTCCCCTTGGAATTGCAAGCGCGGCAAGGCGTCGGCCAGTGGACGGAAGCCAGCGATGCGCTCGCTGGTGAGCGGACCGTCCAGCTTCGGCGGGCCGTCGTCGTACGACAGCGCCATGCCCAATGCTTCCAGCGGGAACAAGAGATCGCTGAACAGGATTGCGGCGTCGAAGTCGAAGTCACGAATCGGCCCCATGGCCACTTCGCACGCGAGCTCCGGAACACGGCACAGGTCCTCGAACCGGTGCTGCCGGCGCAACTGCTGGTAGGGGCGGTGATACCGCCCCGCCTGGCGCATCAACCAGATCGGCGGCACACCCAACGCTTCGCCGGCTAGCGCCCGTTGGAAACGATTGCTTACTGCGACGTCGCTGCCCATTGATAGCCAATTCCCCTTACCGACCGGATGAACCGGCCGTCGTCGTCGTTCAACGCCTGCCGCAGGCGGACGATCGAGTTGTCTACGGTGCGTTGGGTTGGAAACTCCTGCACGCCCCACACGCGATCGAGAATCTCCGAGCGGCCGACAGCGCGTGGCGCCGCGTCAACCAGCATGCGCAGCACGCGGAAGTCCTTCACCTGCAGGAACACGCGTTCGCGCGCGGGATGATCGACAGCCATCGCGTCCCAGTCGATCGTCGCCTCGCCCACCCGCAGCACCCGGCGCGGTGGCTGCGTGGTGAGGACGTGCCGCACGCGCAGCATGAATTCCTTCAGGTGAAATGGCTTTGGCAGGTACTCATCGGCGCCCAACTCGAAACCGGTCAGGCGGCTCTCGGCGGAATTGAGCGCGGTCATGAACATGATCGGCGTCATCGACCGCTGCCGGATTTCCGGGGCCAGGTCGAAGCCAGACCCGTCCGGCAGCATCACGTCGACAATCGCGAGATCCCATGGCCCTGCGGCCGCTGCGGCTCGGCCCAAGGCAAAAGTCTCGACCCACATCACTTCCAGCCCCTCCTTGATCAGCCGTTCTTCGAGCGTCTGGCCCAGGGAGCGATCGTCTTCAACCAGCAGGACCCGCGACATCAGGCCGCCTCCGGTAATTCGATCGAGACCGTGAAGCCGGCCGGCGTACCGCCAAGGAGGCGAATGTGTCCCTGCATCTGCCGCAACAGGCCGCGGCAGACGAACAGACCCACGCCGGATCCGCTAGTGGCCGTCGGTCGCACGAACGGTCGATCCAGCGCGGTGGCCACATCCGACTTGGCGCCCACTCCATCGTCGGTCACGACGATCGCGATGGCGCCGGAGGCGGCGCGCCGCAACTGAATGCTGAGATGTCTTGCGTGGCCGTGCACAACGGCGTTCTGCAGCAAGTTTCGCAAGATGCTCTCGAGCGCGCGCCGATCGGCGCGAACGCGCTCGTCACCCGTCACGTCAATTTGCAGCTCCGGCCAGTCATCGCGCAGGTAGTCGATCAGCGTGCCCACGTGGATCGGCTCGATGAAGACTGCGCCGTCGGTCCTGGTGAAGAACAACGCGTTCTCGAGCTGCAGCTCGAGCCGCACGGCGTCCTTCAACATTCGTTGCAGGTTGGGATTGGCGGCGGCCCCGGGCAGGTCTTCGCGCAGAATCTCCGCCTGCAGGCGCAACGACGCGAGCGAGGTCTTCAGGTCGTGCGTGAAGGCCATGAAGAATGCACGCAGGTCGCTCCGGCGCTGCTGCTCCCGCCTGATCGCGATCAGCAGCGCCACGCCGCCCGCGACCAGCATGGCGACCAGCATCACGCCCTCGAGAATGAGCATGCGGGTGACCCGCCCGAGCTGCGCGGCGTCCGGTCCTTCGAGGTCGCCCAGCTGACGTGCTTGGCTCAAGCCGAAGATCAGCCACCACGAGGCCAGCGCGACGGTAAACACCAGCCACGCAATGGCGGCGGCGTACTGCCACGTGATGCGGGACAGCTTCACGCTGCATCCACCTCGCGCGCGGCGGCGACCAAAGCCGACGCGGCGGTTCCGAGAACGCCGACATCGTGCGCCATCGAGACAAATCCCACTTCGTAGGAAGAAGGTGGGAGGTAGACCCCACGATCGATGGCGGCGTGAAAGAAACGCGAGAACCAGTCGCTGTTGCCGGCGGGGATCAGGTCGGGTCGACGGACGGGGCTGGCCGCCTGCCGACGGATCCAGAAGATCGAGCCCTGCTGGATGACATCCAGCGGTGACACGAGATCGGCAAACCCGTGCCGCAACGCCGCGCAAAACTGTTCGGTGCGCGCGTCGAGCACGGCCCAGCCGTCATGACGGTCTATCTTGCTCAGTGCCGCCAACCCCGCGCGCATCCCGACCGGGTTGGCGCTCAGCGTGCCCGCCTGATAGACGTTGCCCGCCGGCGCCACGCGATCCATCAGCGGCTGGCGGCCGGCGTAGGCGCCCACGGGAAATCCTCCACCGATCACCTTGCCGAACGTCACGAGGTCCGGGCGAAT
>Ga0183260_10002465_pt1 | contig 15300 bp, 14 predicted proteins | sample AntDrymUQ4972206_2_FD_129768 | JGI IMG/M metagenome (GOLD analysis project Ga0183260, IMG submission 129768) | Polar desert sand microbial communities from Dry Valleys, Antarctica - metaG UQ497 (22.06) (version 2) (version 2) | ecosystem: Environmental > Terrestrial > Soil > Desert | place... | reverse complement strand
CCCCGCATCTCATCCGGTGCCGCCACCTGCAAGACCGTGGACCTGTAAGCCGCGCTCACCATGTCGGCCGACCCGGACAACGCCAGGAACGTGACGCCGAGCCACAACAGACCCGGCAACCCGATCGCGGCGAACCCGGCGCCGGCGACCGATGCCCCGTAGCAGGCAACCGCCACCGCGATCGCGATGCCGTGGCGGTGTATCCGGCTGATCCAGCCGGAAAGCGCAAACGCAGCCAGCGAGCCCATCGCCGGGGCCGCTTGCAACAGCCCAAGAGTGCTGGCATTGCCGGCGTAGACGGTGAGCGCAAGAGCCGGGAACAACGCCCGTGGTTGGGACAAGACCATCGCGCACAGATCGAGGACGAACGTCATGCGCAGGTTGGGTGACCGGCGCAGGAACCGCAGACCCTCCAGCACCGCGGCCAGGCCCGGAGGACGACCCGTTGCGTTGCTCGGCGGCATCGACGGCAACCTGACGAGTGAGTAAACGGCGGCGGTGAACAAGATGGCGTCGACGGCGTAGGCCCACGCGACTCCACGCCACCCGATGATCACCCCAGCCATCAGCGGGCCCACGGTGAATCCGAGGTTGAACGACGCCATCCCCAGTGCGTTGGCGGACGGCATCAGCTCGGCCGGCAGCAACTTCGGGATAATCGCCGAGCGAGCCGGGTTGTTGACCGCATAGCAGGCCGACTGCAACGCGACAATCGAGTACAGCAGGCTCGTGGAGCGCACCTCGAGGACCGCTTGCAGGACAAGCGCCATCGACACCGCCCACAGACCTGCCGATGCGATGAGCGCCACAGTTCGCCGATCCATCGCATCGAGAACGGCGCCGCCGTACAACCCGAAGACGACGAGCGGCACCAGTGCGTACAACCCGACCAGCCCGACGGCGAAGGAGGAACGGGTCATCGTGTAGACCTGATAGGCGATAGTGATCGCGGCCATCTGTTGGCCGAGCTGCGAAACAGTCAGCCCGAACCACAATCGGCGGAAATCGGCGGACTCCCGTAAGGGCCGGATGTCGGTGACGACACGGGCCCACCGACGCTGGCGTCGCCCCGCATCAGACACGAAACGCGATCATGGCACGGCGCCAATCACCTTGCCGACGGCCCCGGCACAACGTAGCGTCGTCGGTACACGGGAAGGAGGTGGTCCAGTAGATGCATAGTCATAGGACTTGTGAGGTGGCTGTCCGCTAGCCGCCGCTATCGGGACTTCGACCGCTGCTGAGCGGCCGGCGAATCCCCGACAGCCACCCGGCCCGCAGGGGGCCGAGCCCAGTCCGCTCGGCCGTGGCCCGACCACAACCCTGCGGGCCGACCCATGTCCGAGCCGGTCAGGGCGCCAGCCGCCCGCGGCGCCAGCTCTTGCCGTCCCGGCGGTAGCGCAATCGGTCATGCATCCGATTGCTACGTCCCTGCCAGAACTCCACGGTCTGCGGCTCCACCCGATAACCGCCCCAGTGCTCCGGGCACGGCACCGCCTCGGTGTCAGCGAAGCGGGCCGCCATCAGCTCGTAGCGCTCCTGCAGGAATTCTCGGTCCGGCACCTCCTTTGACTGGGGAGATGCCCAAGCACCCAGTTGTGAGCCGCGTGGACGACTCGCGAAGTACGCCTCGTTCTCTTCCCGAGTGAGCCGCGCGGCCGGACCCTCGACGCGGACCTGCCGCTGCAGTGGGTGCCATGGCAACACCAGCGCAGCCTGGGAGCTCGTTCCCAGATCGTCGGCCTTGCGGGACTCGTAGTTGGTGAAGAACGTCAGGCCGGTGGCCTCGATCCCCTTGAGCAACACCATTCGCGCGGAAAGAACGCCGTCGCTGCCAGCGGTGGCCAGCACCATCGCGTTTGGCTCATGCATACCGGACCCGATCGCGTCCGTGAGCCAGCGAGCGAGCAGCACCAGCGGGTCGGCGCCCGCCTCGTCCTCATCCAGGCCTCGGGCACCGTACTCCGTTCGCAACCGGGCCAGCGCATCGTCCATGTCAACTCGTGCGTGCGCGGGCGAACGGCTGGCCGCAGCTGGCGCAGAAACGGGCACCCTCGTCTGCCGTGACACCACAGCTCGGGCAGCGGACCGCGGCGTCCGACCCTGCCGCTGCCTCGGGTGCGGTGTGCCGCTTCCGGATGTCCCCGCGGCCGGCGTTGAGGCAGAGGCCACCGACGACGAGCAGCAGAACGCCGACGAAGAACATCCAGATCTTTCCGGGGCGGGCGTCGATGTCCTGCGACGCCATCGCGGAGATGAAGTCGACCAGCGCAATCCCGACGAGCACCAGTCCGACTAACACCGCGACGGCACCGACTCCCCGCAAAGTCGTCCGCCGGGCCGACTGGGAGTGAAAGCCGGGATCGTCGGTGGTCATCCAGTCCCTCCGGCGGCTCCCCGCCGCCATGTCGCTGCCACACTTGAGGCCACACCCTAGATGCCGACAGCGTCGCGCGGCGGTACCGGTCGGCGCAACGACGGAGAGTCCCGCGTGGATGAGATCCTTGTGATCCCCCCGGATCTGCGGCCCGGTGACGGCCGTTTCGGCTCGGGTCCGTCGAAGGTGCGGGTCGAGGCGCTGGAGGCTCTCGCCGCATCAGGGTCTGCGCTCATGGGCACCTCGCACCGGAAGGCACCTGTCAAGCGGCTGGTCGGTCGGCTCAGGGAGGGGCTGGCCACCCTGTTCTCCCTGCCGGAGGGCTACCAGGTGATTCTCGGCAACGGCGGCACCACGGCCTTTTGGGATCTGGCCGTGTTCGGGCTCATCGACTCGCGCAGCCAGCACCTGTCCTTCGGGGAGTTCTCGGCGCGGTTCACCGCAGCCGCGGCACGGGCACCGTTCCTGTTGGCTCCCCAGGTGGTGGTCAGCGCTCCGGGCACCTGCCCCGAGCTGACACCGGAGACAGGTATCGATGCGTACGCCTGGGCTCACAACGAGACGTCGACCGGCGTCATGGCACCGGTACGCCGGGTTGCCGAAACCGACGCTGAGGCGCTGATGCTGGTCGATGCCACCTCCGCAGCTGGCGGTCTGCCCGTCGACCTGCGCGAGGTGGACGCCTACTACTTCGCGCCGCAGAAGGGTTTCGGCTCAGACGGCGGTCTTTGGGTGGCCCTTTTGTCACCGGCCGCCGTGGAGCGGACGGGTCGCATCTGCGCCAGTGGGCGCTTCATTCCGGCGTTCCTCAACCTGCAGACGGCGATCGACAACTCGGTGCAGGACCAGACGTACAACACGCCGGCCATCGCCACGTTGTTCTTGATGGCCGAGCAGGTCGACTGGTTCAACGACCAGGGTGGCTTGGAGTGGGGTGTCGGCCGGACCACCGATTCGGCGGGCCGGTTGTACGAGTGGGCGGAGGCCACCGACTACACGACCCCGTTCGTCGCCGAGCCCGCGCAGCGCTCACTAACGGTCGGCACCATCGACCTCGACGACACGATCGACGCGGCGGCGGTGGCGAACGTCCTCCGTGCACATGACATCGTCGACGTCGAGCCGTACCGCAGGCTCGGCCGCAACCAACTGCGGATCGCGATGTTCCCGGCGATCGAACCCGCGGATGTGACGGCACTGACCCGGTGCGTCGACTATGTGGTGGAACGGTTGCGCTGACTCCGCCTGAGCAACAACCAGGCACCACCCAGGACCAACGTACTCACGCCGACAGCCCACGCCGGCCAGTCCAGGTCGGACTCGTTCGCCCCCGATCCAGCACCGGTCGTCAGATCGGCGGTTGGTGAGGGAGTCGGGGACGGTGTCCGGGCGCTCGCGGGCGGGAAGCGGAGGCGCTCCCTCACTGATCGAGGCAGTGGAAGCTCGATCAACGGTGAGGGCAGGCCCTCGGTGCCGACCAGCAGCGTCGACCCGTGGACAGCGAGCGATTCACCCTGGCGTTGGCGCGGGAGGGGGATGATGGCGACCCGACGCCACTCCGGCATCCGGTACACAACGGCATCGGTGTACGTGCGCAGCAGCACTGCCCGGCGCTCGCTCAGGACTCCGGCGTCGGTCACCAATCCCGGAACCGTCACACCGGCCACCTGCTTCGCCACGTTGGCGCCATCGGGGGACAGGTCGCTTGGCAGCAAGTACACAGCCCCCGAGAACAGTCCCTTGGTGACGATCGCCAGCCGGCTCGTACCGGGCACAGCGACCAATGCCTCCGCGTCGTGCGGTCCGTCGGAATAGCGCACCGGATAAGTAGTCGGCCGGACCATCGAATCGGTGCGGCCCGGCTGCGCCAGCGCATACAGCGCGGTCGCTTCCCGGTTGCCTTCGTTGTCACCGATATCCCCCACGTAGAGCCGATCGTCGGGACCGATCGCCAGTGCCTCGGTGTCGGTGGCGTCCACCCCGGCAAGAGTCGTTGTCCCCCGCACCCGACCCGAAGCCACCTCGACGGTGAAGACGATCGCGTCATGACCGGAATCGTTGATCGTGTAGACCATCCCGGGATGCTGTGTGCTGTACACCAGGGCACTCGACTCGGGGATGCGCGCGTCGCGGATGACGCCTACCCGGTGAGGACCCCGCTCCAACGCCACCGCTGGGCCACCCGTTGTGACGACCAACGACAGCAGCAGCAATCCCCAGCCGGTAGAGATCATGCATCCGCCAACAGCTCGGCGAGCTTCGGCCGCACCTGCCACATTGCGACCAGCTCGTCGTACTGGCGGCGGACCGTGGCGTCGACGGGGGCGCCGGTACGCAACGCTCGCAGCATCGTGTTGCGAGGCGTGTGCCGGCTCGCCACGAACTCGACGACGTCGACTCGGTAACCGTGCAGCCGCAGGAGCGCCGCGCGCATCCCGTCGGTCAACGTGTCGGCCAACCTCTCGCGGAGTATCCCGTGCCGCGTCACCAACCCGAAGGGCTCCGGCGGGGACACCCGGCGGAGCTGCGCCTGCAGGTAGTGATGGCAGCAGGGTGCCCCCAGGACGAGCGGAGTGCGCCACTCGACCGCGCGGGCGAGAGCGTCATCGGTGGCGGTGTCGCAAGCATGCAGCGCGAGCGCGACGTCGACGCCTGCGTCCATGACCACGTCGGTGATCGACGCCTGCCGGAACCGCAACGCGTCGCCACAGCCCAGAAGTTCGGCAAGAGCGGCATTGCGGTCGTGCGCCTGCGCCTTGGCGTCGACGCCGGTCATACGTACCGCGAGCCCTCGGGTGACGCTGAGATAGCGGAAAGCTGCGAAGGTCAAATAGGCGTTGCCACAGCCGAGATCGACAATGTGCAACGGTTCGGCGGTTGTTGGTTCCCGGATGCGGTCGGTCGCGAGAGCCTCGTCAACCGCGACCGCGAGCAGACGCAGGAACTCCTCGACCTGCCGGTACTTCGCCTGCATCGATGGCTTCACCCGTCCGGATGAGTCGCTGATGCCCACCGCGCGAAGATAGGCGTCGTCAGCGGGCAGCAGCCGGGGCTTCACCCGGTCGTGTTCGCGGTGCTCGGAGCCGCGGTCGGAGCTGGGTTGCCGTCCAGCCGTCTGCAGCTGGCCGTGGCCCTTCTTGGTGACTCGCAAGGAGGTGATCGAGTCCGGTCTTTCCACCTGCCAGGTGCTGAACGGTTCGGCGAGCAAGTCGTCAACGGCGCGAGACGCGCTCTCACCGAGAGGTACGTTGTGCGTGAACGCCTGGGTGTCGTCGTAGCCGGTGATCTGCAGGTGGCGTCCCGAGCGCAGGTCGACATAGCGCAGCTCGACTCGGCGCCACCTGGGTTGCGTCGCTCGTCGGCGTCCGGATGCCACCGCTCGGATCAGCGTGTCGTAGTCGAGAAGCAGGGTGCGCACCTGCGCTAACCCGGTCTGGAGAAGTTCGGACACTCCTCCAGCGTGCCAGGCGATCAGACTTCCCGGCGGCGGCCTGGGGTCAACGCAGCGCGGCGGCCACGACAACCACGACCAACAACGCCAACAACAGGCTCGGGATCACCCAGCGGCGGTAGTGGGGATTCACCGCTCAGGCGGGTGGGAACGTGTGCTCGCCGAGCAATTCGTAAAGGGGCTCGCCGTCTTCGGCCTGGCGGGCCCAGACCACCGCGATCGACGGAACGTCCCAGAAAGGGCCGCTGTAGTCGGCGAGCCGATGGACGAGCGGCGACAGGTCCTGGCCGGGTCGTGCCCGGGCGAGGGTCATGTGGGCCCGGAAGGAGCGGCGGTCAAGCATCCAGCCGAAGTGCTGCACCGACGTCACCAACTCATCTGACAATTTGAGCAGCGCATCCTCGTGGCTGTCGACACCGGCCCACAGTGTCTGCGCGACGTTTGGCTCGGGGAAGGTTCCGGAACCGACCAACCGCACTTGGAACGCCTCTCGTTCGGCCACAAAGTTGGCCACCCCGCGGTTGAGCTGCACCTGATCCGCTTGGGTTATGTTGCCGAAGAAGGCCAAAGTGAGGTGCCATAGCGGCGCCTGGGTCCAGCGCAGGTCCGGATACATGTCCTGCAAGGGCTCAACGATGTGGGCGAGGTCATCGACAGCATCGTCGGGGGGGAAAATCGCAGCGAACACTCGCACGCGCCCGAGTTTGGCACGCGATCACAGGTCTTACTGAGTCGACTCGGCCAGTCGTCGCCGAAAAGCCGACGCGACACCGGCGTCTCCCGTCACCGCCAGCGACTCGTCGCTGCGGCGCCCCCACAACCACAAGTAGAGGTCGTCGGGTGATCCGGCCACCTCGACAGCCACCGCGCCGGCATCCGACTCGGTCACGCGGACGTTTCGCGAGGTCATCGACACGGTCCACGATCGGCCGCCGCCACTGATCCTGACGCGATCGTCGGCCTGCTCTCCGGATTGGTCACCGTCCGAACACGGCCCTGCGAGCATGATGCGGAGGACCTCGTCGATCCCGTCGACGGCAAGCTCCTCATCGATCGGCGTTACTACGCCGTGGGCGAGCTCGACGTCGACTCGGTGGACCGCCGTCTCCAGTGCCATCCGGCGGTACCAGAACCCAACGGTCTGGTCGTCTCGCCACCAGGTGAAGCGGACCGAGTAGGGATCGCGGGACTCCAACTCGTCGAGCAGCGCACGAGTCGCCTCGTCGAACAACGCGAGTGGGAGGCTGTCATCGAGGTCTCCCGGTGGCCATAGTGGCTCGGCGCCTTGTCGCATGCACCCGACCTTGTGCAGGTAGACCGCGGCGGTATGTGTCAGCGCATCGGCCACGGTCCATCCGGGACACGATGGCACCGGCTGCTCCAGTCCCATCCGCCCGACCTCCGCCATCCGGGCGGCGTCGAGGCGTAGCACTCGCAGATAATCGTCCCAGCGCAGCCACCCGGCGCGGGGCGGCTGTGATGTCTGTGTGCTCATGTCGACAGCCTGCCACTGGCCGCCGACAGTGTCAGCCCCGGTCCGCCACCGTCCGACCTCAGCTGGCGACGGTCGCATCCGGCGCCGCCGCCTGTTCCTCGACACGCTCTCGGGTGTGGGCCTCACTGCGTGGCGAGACGGAGAGAGCGGGCCGGCCGATTCGCGCCCGCACCACCAGACCGCCCCGCTGAAGGTAGACACCGAGGGCGACCAGCGTGCCGACGAGGGTTACCAGGCCTCCGCCCAACAAGGTCCACCGGGCACCGAACTCCTCTCCCACCCACCCGATTACCGGAGCGCCGGCAGGGGTTCCGCCTAGGAAAATCATCAGGTAGAGCGCCGCTACCCGCCCGCGCATCTCCGGTGCCACAGTCAGCTGGATGGTGGCGTTCGCACTGGTGATCATGGTCAGTGCACACAACCCGACGATGGGCAGGAAGAGCGCAAACGTGAGATAGGTGGGCATCAGCCCGAGGGCGATCTCCACGACGGCGAAGATAAGAGCAGCTCCCACCACCAGGCGCAGCCGCGGGTTATTTCGGCGAGCCGCCAGCAGTGACCCCACCACCGACCCGACCGCCATGATCGACCCCAGCAGGCCGAACTCCCCCGCACCCTTGTGGAACACCTCCGTGGCGATCAGCGCCGTCGTCATTTGGAAGTTCATCCCGAAGGTGCCGACGAAGAAGACAGTGGCCAAGAGCAGCATCAGGTCCGGTCGGCGCCGGACGTACCGGAGACCTTCGCGGACCGCTCCGCCACCGCGTGGTGCGGGCGTCGCTGGGTGCAGCCGCGACGTGTCGAGAAGCCGCAGCGAGGTCAAGACGGCAAGGTAGCTGACAGCGTTGAGCAGGATCGCCCAACCCGTCGCCGTCACCCCCGAGCCCAGCGCGGCGATGAGGAACCCGGCCACCGCCGGACCGATGACGCGTGCGGAGTTGAACGAGGCGGAGTTGAGACCGACCGCATTGGCCAGGTCGTCGCTGCCGACCATCTCGATGACGAACGATTGCCGTGCCGGAGCATCGAAGGCGTGTCCGACCCCGAACAGAAAGGCGAGGACGAAGACCTGCCAGACGGTGACCGTGCCCGTGACCGCAAGCACTCCGAGCGCAACGGCGGGGATTGCCATCATCAGCTGGGTCGCGACGAGCACCTTGCGCTTGGGAAAGCGATCGGCGACGACGCCGGCGAGTGGTGAGAGCAACAACATCGGCAGGAACTGCAGGCCGGTGGTGATACCAAGGGCGGTGCCACTGTTGTCCGTGAGCTGGAGCACCAGCCAGTCCTGAGCGACTCGCTGCATCCACGTGCCGACGTTGGAGAGGAACGCACCGCCGGCATAGACGCGGTAGTTGCGCACCTGAAGTGCGCGGAACGTCGGGCTCACGCCTGCGCCAACCTCTCCAGGATCACCGCGGCGCGGCGCAACACCTCTCTGTCAGCGGTGTCGAGCTCTCGCAGGCGGCGTGCCAGCCAGGCATCGCGGCGCATCCGCTCGGCGGCGAGCAGGCTGTCACCGGTTTCTGACAGGTGGAGGATGACCTGCCGGCCGTCCGAGGGGTGCGGCTCACGGCGGAGCAGCCCGAGCTCGCTCAGGCAGTTGACGGTGCGAGTGATCGACGGCGGCTGCACCCTTTCGTACGCGGCAAGCGCACCGATAGTGAGGGAGCCGTGGCGACGGATGGTGCCGAGGGCGGACAACTGCGTGGCCGTGAGATCCGTGTGCCGCTCCTGCCGCAGTCGACGCGCCAGCCGCGACACCGACATCGCCAGCGCACCGGGTAGGCCGGAGCTGGTACGAGCGGTCCGGGCAAGCTCGATTGGCATCTAGTTAGCATAACTCATTAGTTAAGCTAACCAAACCCCTGGCCGGCCGGCCCTAGTCCCCCACCGTCGAGGCCCTCCTCGATTGGCGCCTTCCGCCGAAGCCCCCGCCCGCGTGTCGGCAACCGCATCCCGCCACTCGGTGCGCGATGGCAACGGCCCGGCGTAGCCTGGATCGGTGACGTCGCTACCACCTGAGCTCCCGCCTCGGGAGTTCGCCAGTGCCGATATCAGCGGTGCCGATACCGCCGCCGATGCCACCGCTGGCCATGGCGTCGCTCACCTCGAACCACTCGACGTCGACGGTGTGCACACGGTGGCTGTGGGCTCGGTGCTGTGGTTGGTGGCGTTTCTTGCGCTGCTGCCGTTCACGGCGGGCTTGCGCGACGCTGACCGGCTGTGGTGGTTGTGGACGTGCCTCACCGGCTTCGGCTTCGGGGTCCTTGGGCTCGTCTACTGCCGCAGGCGACGTGACGCCATCCGTAGGAACCCGGCGAGCTCGCCGGTGGAGACCAGCCGCTTCGGTGCCGCTGGCTGAGATTACAAGCGCTCGACGTCGTCGAAGCTGAGAGTGTCGAGAGCCGGCGCAGACAACACTTCTACGCTGGGAGCGTTGCCCGTCATCACCTGCGAGTGCGCGCCACAGCCGTGGTCGAAGGAGACAACCTTTCCGTCATCGATCGAGACCTCGTTGGCGCAGACGCCAAACACCGACGAGAGTGGTCCCGCAAGGCGGACGAGAAATCCGCAACTTTGGCAGGACGCCGGTGCACCCTGCGCCACCTCGGCTTCCGGGCCGTGCTCGCCGTCATACCAGCGCTGCGAAGCCAGGTCGCGTCCCTCGAGGGAAAGAACACGTACCCGACCGAGCCCGATCTCGTCGGCCACGGGTCGCACGGAGGTGTCGTCACGCAACGGCGATGTCCGCTCGTCTCCCGCGAACCAGCCGGGCACCAGGCGCGGATCATTGTCCTCGGTACGCAGGAGGTCGCCCCGACCGACGTCACCCGGCAGCAGCCGCTCACGGTACGGGATCCATGCCGGCGCGACGACTGCGTCGTCGGTGGGGAGCAAGACGACCTCGTTGACGGTGACCGAGCGCTGCCGTGAAGCCCGGGTGACGACGACACACCACCGCCAGCCGCCGTAGCCCGCCCGTTCGCAACCGAACAGGTGGCTCACCAGGCGGTCTCCCTCGACGACGTGCCCGAGGTGCGCACCGACGTCCCTGGGGTCGACCGCTTCGATGAGTGCCATTCGGGCCGACTCAACGGCGTCGACGCACACGGCGTCCGGACGGGGGTGGCGCGTGGCAGTCGGCACCCGGGAATTCTCGCTCATTCAGGCGACGGACCCAAACGAACGCGTTCTCGGAGACGGCTTGCCGAGACCCTGGTGAGGCAGGATTGGACCGTGGACCCACCGCAGTCACCGCGGCCGTCGCGAGCGGCACGCGCCGCCGGAACCTCGGGCCGGGCGGCGCGTGCATCGGGGCGCCTGGCGGCCCGGAGTGTCCGTGGCGCACGGCGATTGACCCATGCGCAAGGCGCCGGAGAGAGCGGTCTGTCGCGGCTGCTCGAGATGCATGCGTTCAACACCGCGGGAGATGCGGCCGTGGCGGTGGCACTGGCCGGAACGTTGTTCTTCCAAGTACCGACCGGCGAGGCGCGTGGACAGGTCGCCCTCTTTCTCGGGCTGACGATGCTCCCGTTCGCCATCGTCGCACCGCTCATCGGCCCGTTCCTCGACCGCTTTCGGCGCGGCCGTCGCTGGGCCATCGGCGTGACCATGGCGATCCGGGCGTTCTGCTGCTGGGTCCTGGCGGGGGCGGTGAGCAACGAGTCAGCGGTGCTGTTCCCCGCCGCACTGGGTGTCTTGGTGTCGTCCAAGGCGTACGGCGTCACCCGGGCGTCTGCGGTTCCGCGAGTGCTGCCTGTTGGCGTCACGCTCGTCAAAGCCAATTCCCGGATCTCGCTGACCGGCACAGCCGGTGCCGCGGTGTCTGCTCCGATCGCTGCCGCGGCCGCGATGATCGGCGCGGAGTGGACGCTGCGCTATGCCTTCGTGCTCTTCGTGGTCGCCACCGTGCTCGCGGTGCTGCTGCCCGCGGCGGTCGACTCCTCCTCTGGCGAGGAGCAGGTGGCTATGTCGGCGATGGGCGGCCGCAAGCAGGGCCTGAGGGTCGGCATCACCACGGTGGTGGTCAGCGCGCTGCGATGCAACGCCGGTCTTCGTTTTCTGTCCGGGTTCTTGACGATGTTCATGGCGTTCCTGCTCCGGCAGTACCCGTTCTCCGGCTGGGAGGAGCGCACCACGTTGTTGCTCGTCCTGGTGATCGGCGCCGCCGGGCTGGGGAGCACCGTGGGTACGGCGGCCGGGGCGTTGTTGAGGTCTCGCAACCCCGAGGCTGTCGTCTTGGTCGTCCTGGTCCTCGACGCCACCGTCACCGCGGTGGCGGCGCTCCTCTACGGCCTGCTCACGGCAGTGCTGCTCGGGCTCACCGTCGGCCTGTGCCAGTCCCTGGGCAAGCTCAGCCTCGACGCCCTCATCCAACGGGACGTGCCGGAGTCGGTGCGTACGAGCGTCTTTGCGCGGTCGGAGGCCTTGCTGCAGCTGTCGTGGGTTCTCGGCGGGTTCCTCGGTATCTTGATCCCGTTATCTCCGCCCCAGCTTGGCCTCGGCATCACCGCGGTTCTGCTCATCGCCTGGGCGGTCGTCGTTTTGCGCTTCAGTGCCCTGCAACGCGGGTCGGCGCCGGTTCGCTGACGGGGACGCTCAGACCTCGAGCTCGTCGGCGAGCGCCCGCAACAATGCGCCGGAGCGCCTGGCCGCGCCCGCATCCGGGTGCCGACCTCGCCGGTACGCGCCCTCGAGGCCGTCGAGGAGCTTGATCGTGTCCTCCACGATGAGGGTCATCTCCTCCGGCGACTTGCGCTGATTCTTGGCCAGCGAGGGCACCGGCTCGAGCAGCCGGACCTGGAGCGCCTGGTCACCGCGGCGGCCCTCGACGATCCCGAACTCCACCCGGGCCCCGGAGCGCAGCGTCTCCACACCTGCGGGCAGCGCAGACGAGCGCACATACACGTCGCCGCCGTCGTCCTTGCTCAAGAAGCCGAAGCCCTTGTCGGCGTCGTACCACTTGACCTTTCCAGTCGGCACGATGACCTCACGTTCCTCAGATGAAATGATGCCACATCAGCCTTACCGGACCACACCTCAGCCGTAGCGGGCAGCGCCAGGCAGCGACTCGTTCATCGACCCAGAGCGGAAGCCGCGAGAATCGATCTCCACGCTCTCGAAACCAGCTGCCCGCACTGCGGCCAGCACCTTCGCCGAGCGCGTCACCCGGCCCACCGCCGCACAGTCGACCTCGACCCGCGCCCGGTCGCCGAGATCGCGAACCCGCACGTTACGCAAGGCGATGCCCTCCGCCGTGGCAACCAAGCGCACCGCGACCTCGGCTCGCTCGACTCGGGCCAGACGGTTCGGGGTGACCGAGATTCCGTACGCGATGCGCGAGGACAGGCAGGCTGCCGCAGGCTTGTTCCAGGTGCCCAAGCCCCACCGCCGTGATGCTGCACGCACTTGCGCCTTGGTCAGACCGGCGTCACGCAACGGAGTAAGGGCACCGCGCTCGGCCGCCGCCTGGATCCCCGGCCGAAAGCCAGCGACGGCGTCGTCGGCGTTGGTTCCGGTTGCCACTGCGGCCAGGCCGAGGTCATGCGCCACCGGCGTCAGTACATCCAGCAGTTCGGACTTGCAGAAGTAGCAACGGTCGGCGCCGTTGGTCCGATAACCGGCACGGTCGATCTCGCGAGTCCGGGGCGTAACGTGTCGCACCCCGAGTGCCGTACAGAATTCTCCCGCCGGAGCGCGCTCAGACATCGGCAGGGAGTCGGAGTACGCGGTTGCGGCAACCACCCGCGTCGTACCCAGAGCTCTCACGGCAGCGGCCAGCAGGAACGCCGAGTCAGCTCCGCCGCTGAAGGCCACGAGCAACGACTCGAGCACGCTCAGTCGGTCGGCCAGGTCGTCCAGGCGGGTGACCAGCAGCTGTTCGTCCTCGCCCGCAGCAGCGTCTCCGGCGCAGCGATGGCGGCGGTCGAGGTCGGGAGGCATGCCTCTCAGCCTACGGTCTGCAACCTGAGGTGAGTGAGCCGTCATGGGGCACTGGGGACGGGTGGGGTATCGAGGCGCAAACACCTCCAACAAAAACCCGCTAAACCACCGCCCCGACCTTTACGCTGCGCTCACGAGGGGTGACGTCGAAGGATGGTCTCACCTCTGTCCCGCTTCTCATGCAAGCCGAGATGGCGGGGTACAGCACACCGCAGAGGCGGCGTTTCTCCGACGATGCAGACGCGAGGGGTTGTGCAAGACACAGGCGAAGATGTGCCGGCCAGACGGGAGTCGGAGCCGGTCTGGATCGCGGCATACACGGACTGGCTGCAACGCGCCCAGACCGGTGATCACAGCCGTGTCGTCGTGGAGATCGAGCAACGCCAGGGCCAGGTCTCGGTACCGCCCCACATTCAGGCGTTGTGGAACTACGCCAAGAGCATTGCGTTGTTCGTCGGCCGACGGAGCGAAGAAGCGTTGGTCACCGTCGAGGAGATCATCGCCTCCGGCCGGATGGCAGACGATGATGCCCTCGTGGCCCTGGGCTTGGCCGCCCAGGCACGGCTGCTCAACCGCACCGGCTCGCCCCTGAAGGCGTTGTACTCGTACGGTCAGGCGGAGTCGCTGCTACGCCGCAACATCGACCAGGTCGAGGAGAGTCGTACCTGGCCGGGTGCGTTGGTGGAGTTGTTTGCCTGCGCCCTGGATCTCGACTCCCGGGAGCGGGCCGACCACCTACTGAGTCTGTGCCGCCGCTTCCCCGAGGAGCGGCTGCTCGCGGTCGAGCGGCTTGCGATCGCGCACAACACCGCGGAGGTACGTCTTTGGGATGCGCTTCGCTCGGCCCGGATCCCACCGTTCCAGGTCGACACCGAGGTGTTGGAGGAAGCGGTCGACGCCGCCGGAGAAGCTCATCGGCTGGCGGACAAGATCGGTATCGTCGTGGCGCAGGCCGACCCGTTGCTTTGGCAGGGAATCTGGCAGTCCTGGAGCGGGGATGCTGCGTACGGTGTCACCTTGCTCGATCCGATCCTCGACAAGGGCGACCCCCACCTGCACACGATGCGGCTGACGGGTGCCGCTTCCCGGTTGCACGCGCTTCGCCGGGCCGGGCTCACCGATCGTCTGCACCGAGTCGTCGAGCGTGAGTCGAGCCTGGCTGTTGATGCAGCGCGCAACCGGTCGCCAGCCGGCATCGCCTACCTGTGGGAGCGGGCCGTCACCGAGCACCCTGAGCTGGAAGAACCGGGCTCACAGCTCGGGCACCTGCTTCGGTTGTGGGAGCAGCGGGACCGCGAGCGGGTCGACTTCGCCCACGACCTCCTCGAGCTGCGTATCACCCACGATGAGATCGAGTCCCAGCGCCAAGAGCTCGACGATCTGGCGCGGCGAGACCCTCTCACGGGGGTGCTGAACCGCAGAGGGCTGGATCCGCTGTTGCGCGCTTCGGCTCGGCTCCCGGTCGGCGAGACCGCGGCGTTGCTGGTGATCGACTTCGACCGTCTCAAGGCACTCAACGACTCTCGGGGTCACGTCACCGGGGACGAGTACCTGCAGAAGGTCGCCCACGCATTGACCAGCGAGAGCCGCCACGAGGACGTGGTGGCCAGGATCGGCGGGGACGAGTTCGTGGTGCTGGCCTACCTGTCCCCCAACGCCACCGAGCAGCCGCACGCCATCGGCGAACGGATCCGGTCCCGGGTCGCCGAGTACACCGACGGCATGGTGTCCGTCAGTGTCGGTGTCGCCACTCGGACGCAGCCGGTCAATCCCCGCGAGTGGACGACGGCAGCGGACCGGGCCATGTACGAGTCGAAACGAGGTGGCGGCGATCGGGTCCATGCCGTCACGCTGCCAGAGCCGAACGAGGCGCAAGCTTCCGCCTCGGGGTAGCGGCACAGGGTGGCGCCATGGCGACTGGTGACCACTGACAGGGCGACTGGCGACCGACATCCGCCGGACCGACATCCGCCGGCACCGCCCCGTAAGACACATCTGGTCACACCGCCACCAGGTTCACCTGGGATGAGT
>Ga0183260_10002464_pt1 | contig 15301 bp, 12 predicted proteins | sample AntDrymUQ4972206_2_FD_129768 | JGI IMG/M metagenome (GOLD analysis project Ga0183260, IMG submission 129768) | Polar desert sand microbial communities from Dry Valleys, Antarctica - metaG UQ497 (22.06) (version 2) (version 2) | ecosystem: Environmental > Terrestrial > Soil > Desert | place... | reverse complement strand
GGCGTTTGCGCGGAAAATGCGAGCAACACGCCGAACATCACGAGCATTTGCGCCGTTGGGCCGAGGCATGCCACTTTGCGAACGGCTCCGTTGCCCCGTCTGTCGCCCCCTCCCCGTTTGGAACCCATTAGACCGGAACCGAAAAGCGGCGGTTCAGGGCTTTAGGCGAGTGGGCCGTGCTGGGATCGAACCAGCGACCTTGGGATTAAAAGTGGATGGTGACGTGACCGCGGCGGCTCGGGATGGCTGGTGAGCGCGCATGGTTGACCCAGATCGGTTCGGAAGGGCTCGGGCCGTTTCGTAGGCGCTCGTTGACCCTACGTTGACCCTGGCGCTGTCTGACAAGGCAACGATGGATACCCCATCCTCCGCCACGGCGCATGCTTTGCGCGGGGCCAAACGTCGTCAACGCCCGGTACGTGGTGCGAGCTGCTGAACATGGCACCACGCGCAGCAGTGACCATAGCGAGCGGCCGAAGTCGAAGCCTCTCGGCGAAGAAGCGTCCATGAGCTCATGCGAGCCAGCGCCAGTTCTACTCGGACGCCGCAGCGTGCACCGTGTGGGCACGCGCGATCCAGTTTGTGTTCGCACGAGGTTCCCGGGCCGGTTACCGTTCCCAGTGAGCGACTGTGACAACCGGCTTAATGAAGACAGCCCAACACGTGCTCGGCCCCAGGCCGGCGGGAATGGTCGGCCTGTGACCACCACGTCCCCACTCGCGAACATTCGCTCGCTCCTGTTCGCGCCAGGCGACGACCGGCATAAGCTCGAGAACGCTCTCGCATCCGACGCCGATGGGCTGATCGCCGATCTCGAGGACGCCGTGGCCGAGGACCGGAAGGGGTCGGCACGGCAGCTCGTGGTCGAGGTACTCCAGGCTGCGACCGGGCCCTCCGTCCGCATGGTGCGCATCAATCAGCCCGGCAGCGAGCTTGCCGCGGCAGATCTGGTCGCGCTCGCCGATCTCGCCCTGGAAGCGATCGTCGTCCCCAAGGCCACGCCCGAAGGGTTGGCGACACTCGGACGGCACGGTCCCGCGATTGTCGCCATCGTCGAAACCGCCGCAGGCCTCGCTCGCGTCGGAGAGATCGCTGCAGCTCCTCGCGTGGCCGCGCTCGCGCTCGGGGCGATCGATCTGTCGGTTGAGCTCGGACTCGAGCCGCGTGGGGACGGCCAGGAGTTGCTTTACGCCCGTTCACTGATCGTGCTGGAGTCGGCTGTTGCCGGACTACGATCGCCCTTCGACATCGTCCATCTCGATACGGCGGACGAGGAGTCGCTCGAGAGCGAGGCCTGCCTGGCAAGGTCGCTTGGCTTTCGTGGGAAGTTGTGTATTCACCCGGCCCAAGTTGCGATCGTGAACCGAGTGTTCACTCCTTCGGAGAAAGAGGTCGAGCGCGCCAGCCAACTCGTGCGCGCCTACGAGAAGAGCGTTCGGAACGGTGTCGGCACCTTCGCCTTCAATGGCGAGATGGTCGACCGCCCGGTTGTCGAGCGCGCCCGGAGGCTGCTGACCGAGGCCGAAAGGCTCAAGAAATGAAAGCTAACGGCCAGGCTTCGAAGGAGTGGCGTGGACGGTTCTACGAGGACATCGATGTGGGCGACGTCTTCCGCAGCCGCCTCGGACGGACGATCAACGAGACGGACAACGTCTGGTTCACGAACCTGACTCTGAACACGAATCAGATCCACTTCAACGTGCCGTATGCCGAGCGCAGCCGCTTCGGGCGGGTTCTCGTCAACAGCACGTTCACTCTGGCGCTTGTCGTCGGCCTGAGCGTGCCCGACACGAGCGAGAACGCGAGTGCGAATCTCGGCTGGACTGAGATCAAGCTACCGCGGCCCGTTTTCGTCGGGGACACCATCTGGTCTGAGAGTGAGATTCTCGAGCGGCGCGAGTCGCGCTCGGACCCGAGCGTGGGGATCATCACGATGCGCACTCGTGGTATCAACCAGCATCGCGAGGTCGTGATCGAGTTTCGGCGCACCTTCATGTTGCTCAAGCGTCAAGCCGCAGACGACGTCTACTTTCCGGGCACCGACGCGGCTTGGACGGTGTGAGCGACAACGAGCTCCGTTCACCAGACCTAGTGATGGTGGGCGATAACGCCTCATCATCCTGGTGAAATCCTTCATACGCAGCTTCGCTCGTTGCGTGTATAGGCGGCGAGGCTCCCTAACCAACCCAGTAGCGGGGCGACGAGCTTGGGTCTACCCTCGAGAGCGGCCGGCCACGGCTGTCGAAACAGAACTCTCTGTCTCGGGAGCGCATGACACTTGCATCCCAAGGTCGTATATGAAATATAATCACGTTCATGGCCCCGCTCACAGCCCGCGCGGTCGAAAGCCTGGGGCTCCACCCTGAAGAGAGTCTCACCGCCGCCTCGGTAGCACTGCGAAAACAGCTGCCGGAAGAGATTGCCTCTCATATTCGGGGCCTGATTATGTCGGGCCAGGTCGTGGCAGGAGAGTACGTTCGCCTCGATCGAATTGCCGACGAGCTCGGTGTGAGCGTGACGCCTGTGCGTGAGGCGCTCCTTGCCCTTCGAGGAGAAGGGTTCGTCCGGCTCGAGGCAAACCGGGGTTTTCGCGTGGCGGCGTTGTCGAAGGAGGACGTAGCCGATCTCTTCTTCGTCCAGAAGGGATTGGCGGGTGAGTTAGCTGCCCGGGCGGCGCTGAGCGTCGATCGCGACGTGCTCGAGCAGATCGAGCTTCTCCAGCAAACGATGCAGGAAATGTCTCGACGTAAGAGCTGGGACGAGATCGACCATCTCAACTTCGAGTTTCACCGACTCATCAATAATGCTGCCGACGCCCCAAAGCTTTCGTGGTTTCTCAGTCTGGCTGTCCGATATGTTCCACACCGTTTTCATGCGGTGATCCGCGGATGGTCCGAAGCGTCCCTGAATGACCATGCGGCAATAATTGATGCGCTCTACGCGCATGATTGCCGTCGCGCGCGCGAGGCGATGTCGCGGCATATCGCGCACGCCGGCGAACTTCTCATCGTCCATCTCGAGAACCAAGGCTTCTGGTCTGGAGGACACGAGGGCGAGTCAACTAGCGTCGCAAGGAAGAAGGCGCGTTCCGGCAACCCGATTCCGCCGAAGGCGGGACCGTGAGACCGTTCTTGCGCCCTCTACAGGAGTTTCTCGTTGTCGAGAGGGTCACCGTCGAAGGGACGTGCCCTCAGTGCGAGTCGGGCGATCTCAAGCAGTACCCGGTTGTGAGTGAAGGCGGTTGGTGGATGGTCACCAAGTGTCAGAACTGCTTGCATTCTGTCGAGCGCGAGCGATGGTCGCGTATGGGCTCGATGAGCCTCCTATCCGAGCAACTATGACCTCTCGTTCCAGGAGAGCCAGGAGGAGATGACTCTGAGCGGGATGATCGGTGTGGATGTGGGTGGAACCTTTACCGACCACGTCTCGATCGACGAGGACGGAACGATCACGGCTCTGAAGATTCCTTCGAACCCTACCTCCATGGAATCCTCGGTTCTTGAAGGAGCGCGCGCTCTCGGGGTCGAGCGCAAGGCGGCGTTCAATCACGCAAGCACAGCCGGTCTCAACGCGATTATCACGCGGCAGCTCCCAAAGATCGCCTGTCTGACCACGTTCGGTCACCGTGACATTCTCGACATGGGTCGTGCGTGGCGACCTCTCGAGGCGCAGACCGATCCTCACTGGAGGCGCTCCTTCGGAGATGCGGCTCGACCGCTCGTGCCGCGTTATCTCAGGCGCGGGGTCGAGGAACGGATCAAGGCTGACGGGACGGTTCTCCTGCCGCTGAATGAAGCGCAGGCACTGGAACAACTGGCGGTGCTAAAGCGGTGCGATGTCGCGGGCGTGGCAATCTGCTTCCTCAACTCCTACGTGAATCCGGAGCACGAGCGGCGTGTCGCGGAACTCGTCAGTGAGGTCCTAGGGGACGTTCCGTGCTCGATGTCGGCCGACGTGTCACCGCTGGCGAAGGAGTACGCGCGGGCTTCGACCACGGTGGTCGATGTGATCATGAAAATCGTGTTCAAGGAGTACGCCGACAACCTGATCGGCGGGCTCCACGCACTCGGATTCGAGAATCAGGTGAATTTTGCGGACTGTGCCGCAACTCTGGCCCCCGAGAGCTTTGCTCTGAGGCGTCCGTTCCGACTCGTATTCTCGGGGCCCGCGGCCGGGACAGTGTCGAGTTCGTACTTCGGTGACCTTTCCGGTGAGCCGAACCTCGTGTGCTGCGATGTCGGGGGCACCTCCTGCGACATAAGCGTTGTTACAAGAGGTAGACCGATTGTAAACACGACTTTCGAGATCGAGCATGACCTCATCGTGAACACGCTCGCGAACGAGATAGCCACGCTCGGAGCCGGCGGCGGCAGCATCGTCTCGATTGGCGCGAATGGTGAGTTGCGGGTCGGACCAGAGAGCGCGGGTGGCGATCCGGGCCCCGCTTGTTACGGCAAGGGCGGAACGCTCCCGACCATGACGGATGCCTGCCTTCTCATCGGCATCCTCAGCCCGGAGGGATTCCTTGGCGGAAAGATGAAACTCGATACAGACCTGGCGCAGGAGGCGTTCGAGAGGCTCGAGACGAATCTCGATCTACGCGAACGTGTGCGTCACGCGTACAACCTCGGGCTCAACCACATCAGCGAAGGGATCCTCGACATCACGATCCGGCGCGCGATCGACCCGCGCGACTACGCGTTGATGGCGTACGGATCCGCCGGACCGATGCTGCTGCCCGCCGTCTTGGACGAGGTCGGCGCCAAGTCGCTGATCGTCCCGCCCTATCCTGGCCTCTTTTCGGCCCTTGGTCTCCTCAGCACCAACCTTGTCTACACCGATAGCCGCTCCGCCTACGTGCAACTCGGTCTTGATGCGGCCGACCGGATCAATGGCGTTTTCGAGACGATGGAGGAAGACCTACTCCGATCGACGTCGACTCGCCGTGAAGCCGTCTCGATTCAGCGAACGTTCGACGGCCGACTGATGGGACAGACATGGGACACCCCATTCGTAGACGCCCCAAACGGGCGCATCACGGGGGACGCAATCGAAGCGATGATTGTGAATTTCCACACTGCGTACGAGAGCCGATGGGGCAACCGATTCGAGTCGATCCCTGTCGAGGGCGTGACCTATCGAGTACAACTCGTCCTTCCCACTCAGAAGGTCAACTACCCTGAGTCGGACATTCTCGAGGAGCGCCGCCCCGACGCAGTTGCGACGAGCGTATTGAGATTTCTCGAAGACGATGATGTCGAGGCCCACGAATACGAGCGCGAACGTCTGCGATCCGGGGACGTAATCGAGGGCCCCGCGATCATCCGGGAGCCGATGTCAACGACACAAGTGTGCAAGGGGCAACGTGCAGCTGTTGGTCGCCATGGCGAAATCGTGATCACTCGGTCGGAGACGGAATTATGAGCAAGCACCGGTTGGAGCAACCACGGTGACGGTCAACCCGATTCAGAATCCCACAGTGACATCGATTAGAGATCTTTCGCGAGAAGCATTCGTCCAGGAATATGCCTGCGACAGGTTGACCGCCACCGTGCTCGCGAGCCGGTTTCGGTACATCGTGCAACATATGTCGAGCGGTTTGCTGACCACGGCGTTTTCGATCATCCTTCGTGACTGGTACGACTTCGCAGCGACACTATCCGGTCCACGGCAGCTCGATTACCCGATGCCCGCAGTGAGCAATAGCCTGCTGCTGTTTTCCGGGACGATGGCGGAAGCGGTGCGGAACTCGGTGGAAGAGTTCGGCCTGGAGGAGCTGCGCGCTGGAGACGTTCTCATTTGCAACGACCCGTACCGGATCGGTACCCACGTCAACGACGTGTGCTTCATTCGGCCAATCTTCCATGAAACGGCTGAGCCGATTGGCTTCATCAATCTGCAGGCGCATATGCTCGACATGGGCGGTCTGGTTCCTGGTGGCCATAGCGGGACGAAACGGAACGTCTTCGAGAATGGTCTCGTTCTCAGCCCGAGGCTCCTGTACCACGACGATGAGCCGGTCACACAGACCTGGAATCTGATCTTCGACAACGCGCGCTTCGGCGAGCTGTTGCGGCCCGACATCATCAGCATCAATCAAAATCTCCTGCTCGGCGAGCGTTTGCTTCGTGAGTCAATCGCGCGCTACGGCATCGACGCGTATTTCGGCGCAATCCGGTACGCGTGCGACATCTCAGCCGAATCGATGCGAGGCGCTCTGTCGGAACTCCCTGACGGTGTGTACGAGGGCGAGGAGCTCATTGATTGCGACGGCTTGGACGACGACGAGGAGTACCGCATCAAGGCAACGGTGACGATCCGCGGAGGCCGCGCTGAGGTCGACCTAGGTGGCACCTCGCGTCAGGCGCGAACCTCGATCAACGCAGGGTGGCTCGATGCGAAGACCGCCGTCGGGGTGGCCCTGAAGTTCCTTCTCGACCCGCACACGGATTTCACGTCCGGCGGTTTCCGTGACATCGACCTCGTCCTACCGGAAGGAACCGTTGTAAGCGCGCTCCCTCCCGACGGCGCGATCTACCTCTATTGGGAGGCTTCGTCGGCTCTGCTCCTGGCCATCTTCCGGGCGCTCGAGCCGGCGCTTGGTCGCGACGCCGTTGGCGGCGACGTCTGCTCGGCGAACATCCACAACGCGAACGGCGTCTGGCCCGATGGGCGACCCTGGATCGCCATCTCGCAATGCGGCGGGGAGCACGGTCCTTGGGGGGCAACGAAGGTCGGCGACGCCGACAGCTATCAGGTCTTCTACCTGGCGAACAATCTTGACCCGGCGACCGAGGCGATCGAATCGGACGCGCCGGTCGTCGTTCTGCGCAAGGAGTACATCACTGACACCGCCGGCCCCGGCGAGAACCGGGGGGGAGCTGCGCTCGGTCGCGACAGCCTCTGGCTCTCGGAGTCCAACCACCACTCAATGCCGCTGCATTTCAAGCGACCGAGCGGGTTCGGTGTGGCTGGCGGAGGAGACGGAACGACCGGAGGGGTCTGGGTCTGGGATCCCGATGCGTTCGACATCGAACGCGAGCAGCACATCCCCGGTATCGAACCGGAGCTCTATGCGAGGGCCACCCCCATTGCGGGAGTCCTCGATCCCGTGACGAAGATCCCGAGCCGGGACGGCGAGTTCTTCTACTTCGCCCGGGTCCCAGTCTGGGAGACCAAGCCGAACACCATCTTCCGCTACGTCACCAACGGCGGTGGCGGCTGGGGGGATCCGCTCGAGCGAGATCCTGAGCGGGTGAAACAGGACGTCCGCGACGAGTACGTCTCGCCGGAAGGTGCGCGACGAGATTACGGTGTCGTAATCGACGGCGATGTCGTTCGCGATCCCGAGAGCCTCTCGATCGACCGCGTCGCGACCGAGCAGCTCCGAAGCGAGATGCGCCGCCTTCGCAACGGCTAGCCGATGCACCGGGAAGCCCTCACCGGTGGCGGCGCGGTGCTCTCCACAGATGCAACCTCCTTTCACCGAGGCAGCGCTGCAATTGATCGCCCCGGGATCGTCGATGCGCCTCTGAACTGCGCTTCGGTTCTCGAGCACCATGCTGATCGCTTCCCTGAGCGCGTCTGTCTCGTCTGTGAAGGCGAAGCGACCACGTACGGGGAGTTCTTCGCAAATATCAAAAGGCTTGCAGGAGGGTTCATAGCCAATGGCGTGCGGCCCGGAGACGTCGTCGCGCTGCTGGCATACAACTCGATTCGCTTCCTCGAGATTATGTACGCGGTGAGCTACGTCGGCGGCGTCTTCATGCCGATGAATTGGCGTCTCGCACCGCCGGAGATCGCCTACATGTTGAAGCACGCGGGCGCCAAGGTCTTTATCTCCGAGGAGGAGCTCCTCCAGCTCGGACAGGCCAGCCTCGAGGGAATCAATGGCGTACTTCCACTCTCGATCGATGGCGGAGAGGGGTGGATCAAGCTGGAGGAGATCCAGCAATCAGAGGTCGCCAATCCGATTGCAAGCGTGTCCGGAACTGACCTGCAACGCCTGATGTACACCTCGGGAACCACCAGTCGTCCCAAAGGCGTGATGATTAGCCACGCCAATCTGGCCTGGAAGAACGCGGCGCACGTTGGTGAGTTCTCGATTACGGCTACCGACGTGGGACTCGCGGTTGGCCCCCTGTATCACGTGGGTGCGTTGGACGTGACGGCGACGACCCTTCTCTCCGCGGGCGGCAAGGTCGTCCTCCACCGCAGGTTCGATGCTCGGGCAACGCTTTCCGCAATGGCAAATGAGGGCATCACGAACGTCTGGCTTGCCCCCGCGATGATCAATCAGATGCTCGAAGTGTCTGGCGTCGATGATTATGAGTTCCCAACCATGCGATTCGTGATCTATGGCGGCGAAAAGATGCCCCTGCCGCTGCTCGAGCGCTTCTTGCGACTTTTCCCGAACGCATGGGTGGCGGACGGTTACGGCCTCACGGAGACCGTTTCAGGCGATGCCTTTCTCGGTCGAGATCACACGCTAAAGAAGATCGGATCCGTCGGAAAGCCTTGTCTCTATGTTCAGATCGAAGTCTGGGACGATGAGGGCCGTCCTGTCGCTGCAGACCGCGCGGGAGAGATTGTCGTCCGGAGCCCGAAGGTCTTTCTCGGCTACTGGCGCGACCCTGAGGCGACCAGAGAGGCGTTCAGAGGCGGCTGGTTCCGCACGGGCGACGTCGGCTATCTCGACGAAGATGGGTTCCTCTTTCTTGTTGACCGGAAGAAGGACATGATCGTGTCAGGCGGTGAGAACGTCTCGTCTCTCGAAATCGAGCGCGTGCTCTACGACCACCCCGCCGTGCTTGAAGCCGCTGTCGTCGCCAAGGCCGACGAGCGGTGGGGAGAGGTGCCGGTTGGACTCGTCGTCCTTAGGCCCGGCTGCGCGGTTCAAAGCGACGAGCTTCGCGACCATTGCCGTGCAGAGCTGGCGGGATACAAGTGCCCTAAACAGTTTATCTTCTTGGACGAACTTCCAAGGAATCCGTCTGGCAAGGTTCTTAAACGCCAGCTTCGAATGCAACTACAAACGTCCGCGGAAAACGGCTAGCTTAGATGTCACCGGTGCTTCTTTGCGGCGGGCGACACCTCCTAGCGAGAGGTTGGCCTATGCGTAGGTAAGGGCGGGTGCACCCCTGTGGTATCGAGCAGTTCTTCGTCACATTCGCTTTCTTCTAAAGCGAAGCCTGATTTGAACTCAAGGAGGCATAAGGATGTTGCAACGCAGGCCACGTAAAGCATGGGCGCTGACTGTTACGGCTGCATTGATTGTTGTGGCCGCAGTAGCCGCTACTGTCCCCGCGACTTCGCCGGGTGGTGCGACGGAGACGCGCGCCGGAGGCACCGTGAAGCCGAGCTTCGTCGCGAAGGTCAACGCGGACTTCGTGCGGCAGACGAGGAGGCAGACGTACACGCCGCCGAAGACCGGCCCGAAGGCTGTTGCCGGCAAGAGCATCGTCGTCATCCCGTGTGCGATGGCCGCCGAGGGATGCGCTCGGCCGGCGCGTGCCGCTATGGAGGCGGCAAAGGTGATCGGCTGGGAGGCAACGCTGATCGATCCCGCAGGAGACCCCAGCAAGATGGCAGCCGCTGTCCAGAAGGCGATTTCACTCGGAGCCGACGGCATCGTCCTTCAATCGATCGATGCCCATGTAATTCAGGGCGCTCTTCAGCAAGCGAAGGCCAGAGGCATCAAGATCGTCGCGTTCGCTTCCGGCCCGAGTACGAGCGGGCGACGCGTGCTGAACGACATCATCCCGTCGCTGTCGTCTCTTGTGACGGACGGCTACACGATCGGCCAAGCCGCATACAAGCTCGGCAAGGGCAAGGCTCGCATGGTGATGATGATCGACCGCGAGTACGGCATTCTGACCCTGCGCAGGCAGGGCACGGAGCGCTTCATCCGTGACTGCCAACGAGCAGGCGGCAACTGCAAAATTCTCGGCGAGCAGAACTTCCTCATTACCGAGCTCGCGACGCGCGTGCCTGGGCAGGCCGTCTCACTCGCCCGCAATAACCCTGGCTTCAATGTCTTCTGGGCGGACTACGACGCTGGCCTCAACTTCATGATTCAGGGTCTCCGGCAGGCTGGCATTACGGACGGAGGGAAGAGCTTCGCCGTCAGCTTCGACGCGAACGTCGCAAATCTCGACTTGATCCGTAAGAACGGATACCAGCGGGCAACGGTTGGCTTACCGATGCAATGGGCGGGCTATGCTCAGATCGATTCCCTGAACCGGATGTTCGCGGGACAGAGGCCTGTTGATTCGGGTCTACGTACGAAGCTTCTTGTCAAGTCCAACGTTCCGCGCGCTGGCGCCTGGGATGGAGATCTCGACGTCCGCCCCCTCTACCGAAGGATCTGGGGCAAGTAGATGGCAGTTCCTCGACCCGTTCTCTCCGTTCGGAACCTCTCGAAGACGTTTCCGGGGCAACGCGCTCTTGACGGCGTGTCTCTCGACGTCATGCCGGGTGAGATCCACGCCCTTGTCGGTGAGAACGGGTCGGGGAAGTCAACCTTGATCAAGTGCCTGTCGGGATACCACGAGCCTGACCACGGCTCAGAGATTCGGCTCGGCGGGGTCACACTCGCTCTGCCGTACTCACCGAGCCACGCACACGACCTCGGGTTCGCGTTCATTCACCAAGATCTCGGTCTGATCCCGTCGTTGACGGTCTTGGAGAACCTTGCGCTGGGCCGCGGTTTCGCGACGTGGCTTGGGCACCGGATTCGCTGGCGATCAGAGAATGAGCGAGCGCGGAAGGTGTTCGCGGACTTCGGTTACGACATCGACCCGTCCACGCTCGTCCGCCACCTCTCTACCTCCGAGCGGACGATCGTCGCGATCGCGAGGGGACTTCAGGACGCGAGGGAAACTGCGGGACTCCTCGTCCTCGATGAACCTACAGCAGCCCTTGCGGAAACTGAGGTCAGACGCCTCTTTGCCGCGCTTCGCAGGATGACGGTACGCGGCGTTGGGATCCTGTACGTGTCGCACCGCCTCGAGGAAATCTTTGAGATCAGCCAGCGAGTCACGATCATCCGCGACGGACGACACGTTGCGACTCGTAGCACTGCCGATCTCAGCGAGCGCGCGCTCGTCAGCTTGATAGTCGGTAAGCCGCTCGACAAATACTATCCGCCCGCCGACTCGACGGCTGGCCGGAAGCAACTGCTCAAGGTTTCGAACCTAGCCGGCCGCCGTCTCCGCGACGTCTCGTTCACTTTGCGTGAAGGTGAGATCCTGGGCGTCGCGGGGCTTCTGGGATCCGGTCGGAGCGAGCTCGCAAGAATTCTCTTCGGAGCTCAGCAGCGGGTCAGCGGGTCGATCCTGATCGACGGGCAGGCCATTCGGTTCCGAAGCCCCGCCCAAGCCATCGATAGCGGTATCGCTCTTGTCCCCGAGGACCGACGTAGGCATGGGGCGATCCCGCGCATGAGTGTGGCGGCGAACATGACGCTCCCCGATCTTACGGAATTCGCGACTCTTGGGACGCTGCGAAAGCGTGCCGAGCGCGAATTCGCGCAGCAACTTGCGGAGACGTTCAGTATCGTTCCCCGTGATCCGGGCCGACCGTTCTACGTGCTATCCGGAGGGAACCAGCAGAAGGCGATCCTTGCGAAGTGGATGCACCTCAACCCTCGGCTCTTGATCCTAGACGAGCCCGTCCAAGGTGTGGATATCGGCTCGAAGACTGAGATCTACGAGATGATCGAGGCGGCTGCGGCACACGGAGCGGGTGTGCTGGTCATCACGTCGGAGTTCGATGACCTTGCCCACCTGTGCGATCGGGTGCTAGTACTACGCGAGGGCCGTGTCGTCGGCGAGCTGGTGGGCGACGAGCTCCAGCGCGAGCGGATGCTGCAGCTCGTCTATCTCGCACGGAAGTCGGCGTGAGCGACGGTATCGATACCTCCAGCTCAACTGACGCGCCGGGCACCGATGACACTCCTTCCGAATCTTCTAGGTTCGGGCGCGAACGCGGTTCAGCTCCGCTCGCCGTTCGGTTGTCGCGTATCGCCCTTCCCGTTATTCTTGTCGGTTTCATCGTCTTCTTCTCGTTTGCCCGGCCAGATCGCTTCTTCACCGTTGACAACTTCAAGACGATCCTCGCGACCCAATCGGTACTCGCGATTCTTGCGATTGCGACGATCATCCCGCTCATCATCGGTGAGTTCGATCTCTCCGTTGGTGCGAATCTAGGGCTCGCCGCAATCGTGGTGACGGGGGTTGCTTCCGAGCAAGGACAGAGTTTCACCGTCTCCGTGATCGCGGCGCTCGGCGCGAGCACCGCAGTTGGTTTGATCAACGGCGTACTGGTCGCCAAGGTCGGTGTCAACGCGTTCATTTCGACACTTGCGATGTCGACAATCATTGCAGGGTCCGTGCTCTGGTACACAGGCGGGAACGTCTTTTACGAGAACATCCCATCTACGCTCCTGACTCTCGGCCAAGGCGAGATCGGTGGCATCCCGATACCGGTGTTATTCCTGGCCGGCGTATCGATCGTGATCTGGTACATGCTCGAACATGTACCGGTAGGCCGGTACCTCCACGCTCTCGGCGGCTCAAAGGAAGCGGCTCGGCTTTCCGGCCTCCACGTCGTCGCGTTGACTCTTTTTGCGTTCACGCTTGCGGGCTTCCTCGCGGGCATCGCTGGTGTCCTGCAATCGGCGACACTCGGTTCCGGAAATCCAACCGTTGGACCTCAGTTCCTCCTTCCCGCTTTCGCCGCTGCTTTCCTCGGCGCCACCGCGATCACGCCAGGAACCTACAACGTCGTGGGAACTGTCGTCGCCGTCTTCACGCTTCAGACCGGCATTATCGGCCTACAATTGATGGGCGTTCCATTTTTCGTCGAACCAATCTTCACCGGGGTCGCATTGATTCTCGCTGTCGCCGTTACGCGCTTTTTGCGCCGAGAGGCGCTCTAGAGGCGATAAAGGATTGGAATGAGTCAGACAATGTTTGCAGCGCGGCTCCACCACGGTGCCACCGAATTCTCGATCGACGAGGTGCCCGTTCCTTCAATGGGAGCAACTGACTGTCTTGTCGCTGTCGGCGCATGTGGTATTTGCGGCTCAGACCTGCATATCATCGAGGGTCGTACGGCCGTTCCCTACCGGCCAATTACTCTCGGCCACGAGCCGGCCGGTGTCGTGGCGGCCGTGGGTGATGACGTGTCGCGCTTCAGTCTGGGTGAACGCGTCTTCGTCAACCCAATCATCGCGTGCGGCAAGTGCAGAGCTTGTCGCCAAGGACGTTCACAGATCTGCGTCGAGCGAACGCTGATCGGGATTCATAGAGAGGGCGCGCTGGCCGAATTTGTCGCTGTCCCTGGAGCCAATCTAATCCGGCTCCCGCCGAACATCTCGCTCACCGAAGCGGCGATCATCGAGTCCGCGAGCGTTCCCTACCACGCGCTGACTGCCCGAGCGCCTGTCACGCCGGGTGATGCAGTCGCGATCTTCGGCGTCGGCGGGATCGGGCTGCACGGCGTCCAGATCGCACGCCTTGCCGGGGCGAGCATCATCGTGGCAGTCGATATCGCGGAGGTGCCGCTGGAGAGGGCTCGGCGGCTCGGTGCGACCCACGTCGTCAACGGGCTTGAGGCGGATCCTCTGGCGGCGATCCGAGATGTGACTGGTGCGGGCGTCGATATTGCGCTCGAGTGCGTGGGCGCTCCACAGAGCCTGAGCTGGGCCGTGGAGGCCATTCGGCCTGGAGGCATCGCCGTGCTGGCAGGCATCGGTGTCGATCCGATAGCCCTTCCACCGAGCGCTATCTTCGCACGCACTGAGCTCGACGTACGTGGCGCCTACGGCTACAGCTCGCATGAGCTCGAGCGGGTCGCTCTCCTCATCGCCTCCGGTCAGCTGGACGCGAACGCGGCGATCAGTGAGGTCATGCCGCTACACGAGGTGAATGCGGCCTTAGAGAGCCTTCGGGAAGAGCGCAAGTATCCAGTCCGGATCATCATCACCCCGACCGTCGACGCCCGCTGAGAGATGGTCGAACCTCGCCCAACCCGCGTCGTGAACGAGTTGCCGACGCTCCCGTTCGTCCGCGGTCGGATCGACCAACTTGGAATCGTTGTCCGCGACCTCGAGCACTCGATCGCTCACTACACGACGGTCTTCGGCCTCAGCGAATGGCTCGGCTACAACTTCGATGATCGACTGCTCGGAGACAGGACATATCGAGGTAAGCCAGGCCGCTTTGAGATGCGAGTTGCGGTCGCCGGCAAGAACCCGCAAGTGGAGCTCATTCAGCCGGTTCGCGGTCCCAGCATCTACGACGAATACCTGCAAGAGCACGGAGATGGCCTTCACCACCTCGCTGTGTTCGTGAGAGATCTGAGGGCCAGTGTCGGCGAACTGGAGGCTCGTGGCTTTCGTGTGGTGCAGTCGGGAGGTAGCTACCGCGGTTGCGAGCGTGGCGGCTTCGCGTACTTCGACACGACGCCGGAGCTCGGTATCACCTTCGAGGTGCTCGAGCTGCCGAGCCCCCGGCTGCCGCACGACTTCGGCGGCGACCGACTACCTCGCGACCGAACAGGAGGCGCTGAAGATGGCTGTAGTAACCGTGCGTGAATGGGGTCTTTTTATTGACGGCGAGTCGGTAGAACCGTCTTCAGGAGAGATGCGGGAGATTCGTGAGCCCGCGACAGGCCTGCTGCTTGCGAAGGCGGCAATGGCGGGAGATGCGGATGTCGATCGCTCGATTGAAGCCGCTCGAGGGGCGCTGGACGGCGCATGGGGAAAGACACCGCCCAGCGAGCGCTCCCGCCTCTTACACGCACTGGCCGATGCGCTGAGCGGCGCACGCCAGGACTTGGCCGAGCTCGAAGCAAGGAACGTCGGAAAGGCGATCGCGTCTGTGAAGGCCGAGCTAGCGCAGGCAGTCGAAAACTTCCGCTACTTCGGTTCGGCTGTTGCGTCGATCGCGGGGCGGGCGAATCCAGTCGGAAGCTCGCTTCTTTTCTACTCGCTGAAGGAGCCCGTGGGCGTCGCAGCGCAGATCGTTCCCTGGAACTACCCGCTGATGATGGCGACTTGGAAGCTCGCTCCCGCGCTCGCGGCCGGCTGCTCCGTCGTTCTCAAGCCCGATGCGGCGACACCGTTGACGGCGCTTCGCCTCGCTGAGCTCGCGACCGAGGTTGGTTTCCCACCGGGCGCGATCAATGTCATTCCAGGGGAGGGGCCGACGACGGGTGCCTACCTCGTTCGGCATCCGGGCATCGACAAAGTGGCGTTTACCGGCTCTACAAAGACTGGGGCGGAGGTGATGCGGCT
>Ga0183260_10002463_pt1 | contig 15307 bp, 11 predicted proteins | sample AntDrymUQ4972206_2_FD_129768 | JGI IMG/M metagenome (GOLD analysis project Ga0183260, IMG submission 129768) | Polar desert sand microbial communities from Dry Valleys, Antarctica - metaG UQ497 (22.06) (version 2) (version 2) | ecosystem: Environmental > Terrestrial > Soil > Desert | place... | reverse complement strand
CTGCGGGTCGCGCAAGGGTGCTGTGCTCGACGCCGCAGGGCCCACGGCTGACGCAGCACCGCGTAGCGGAGCTCGCCGGCGAAACACGGATACTGATTGTGTGTGGGCGTTACGAAGGAATAGACGAGCGCTGGCTGGCCACGGAAGTGGACGAAGAGTTCTCGATCGGCGATTATATGCTGTCAGGTGGCGAGCTGGCCGCGGCGGTGTTGATCGACGCGATCGGAAGGCTGCAACGCGGAGCCCTCGGACACGAGGATTCCGCGGTCCAGGATTCGTTCGTGGATGGATTGCTGGATCATCCGCATTTCGCACGACCCGAAGTGGTGGACGGTCGAGGCGTGCCGCCGGTGCTGTTGTCCGGTGACCATGCTGCAATCGCCCGCTGGCGCAAGCAGCAGGCACTGGGCCGCACGTGGCTGCGCAGGCCGGAATTGTTGGCGCGGCGACCGCTCGATGCGATCGAACGCGAATTGTTGCAGGAGTTTCGGCGCGACTATCTCGCGACGCAGAATCGCCCGGCGGATTGACCGCCAACCCGTCAAACCCCGGCAACGCGGGTCGGATGGGTCTCTCGCTTCATAGAACCGTTGTCGCAACTATTGGAACGCTGCCATGAACAAGCTTTTGCAGGAATTCGAACAGGCGCAAATGACGCGCGAATTGCCGAACTTCAGCCCCGGCGACACCGTTGTCGTCAACGTCAAGGTGAAAGAAGGCAATCGCGAGCGCGTGCAGGCCTACGAGGGCGTGGTGATCGCAGTGCGCAATCGCGGACTCAACTCGGCATTCACGGTTCGCAAGATGTCGCACGGTACTGGCGTCGAGCGCGTGTTCCAGTCGCATAGCCAGGCGATCGATTCGGTCAAGGTCAAGCGTCGCGGCAAGGTTGCCCGCGCCAAGCTGTACTACCTGCGCGAACTGCAGGGCAAGGCGGCGCGCATCAAGGAAGATTTGCACGCCCGCGCAGAGTGATGGCGCGGCAGCAACCGATCACGCAACGGCCGCCGCGAGGCGGCCGTTTGCATTGCGAGGCGGGTCTCCCGTGGGTTTGAAGGCCAGCGCCGAGACAGGCGATGCTTCGGACGCGGCGACGGTCCGGCTCGATGTCTGGCTGTGGGCGTCGCGAATGTTCAAGACGCGCGCGCTCGCAAAAGCCGCGATCGAGGCCTCGCGCGTGCGCGTCGATGGCGCGACCGCCAAGTCATCGCGCTCGGTGCGCATGGGCGATGCGCTGGAGGTCCAGCGCGGCGAGGAGCGGTTCGAACTCGAAGTGCTCGCGCTCAGCGAGCGTCGCGGCTCCGCACCCGAAGCCCGACAGCTCTATCGGGAATTGCCGCAATCGGTCGAGCGGCGCGCCGCCGAAGCGGCCGCCCGGCGCGCGGAACGGGCAGGCTATTCCGCCCCGGAAACCAAACCCGACAAACGCGCGCGCCGCCTCATCCGGGCGCTGGGCGACATCGAACTCATGTGAACCGTTCTTGCTTGAATTCCAGTCGCGCCACTCCCACTTCGGGCATCTGCCCCGTGCCGGACAATGCCCATGAACCAAACCGTCGAGACCCGCCGCTTCGAAGCGGAAGTGCAGCAGGTGCTGCATCTGGTCGTGCATTCGCTTTACTCGCACAAGGAAATTTTCCTGCGCGAACTGGTCTCCAATGCTTCGGACGCCTGCGACAAGCTTCGATTCGAGGCGATTGCCAAACCCGAGCTTGCCAGGGACGGCAGCGACCTTGCCATCGACGTGACCTACGACCGCGATGCCGGCACCTTGAGCGTCTCGGACAATGGCATCGGCATGACCCACGACGAGGTCATCGACCATCTCGGCACGATTGCGCGCTCAGGCACCAGGCGATTCCTCGAAGCGCTGAGTGGCGACGCGCGCAAGGACACCCAGCTGATCGGACAGTTCGGCGTGGGCTTTTACTCGGCTTTCATCGTCGCCGACAGGGTTACGGTTGAAACGCGCCGCGCCGACGCGGGTGCAGGCGATGCCGTGCGGTGGGAGTCCGATGGCACCGATGGTTATCAGATCCAGCGGATCGAACGCGCCGCCCGCGGCACCACGGTGACCCTGCACCTCAAACACGACGAGCGCGAGTTCCTCGACGGCTGGCGGCTGCGGGGGCTGATCCACAAATATTCCGAGCACATCGCGTTTCCCATTCGCGTGCCCGAGGAGAAGGAAGGCAAGCCGACCGGAGAAATGGAGGTCGTCAACCAGGCCAAGGCACTGTGGACGCGGCCGCGCAACGAACTCTCGGATGACGACTACATGGCATTCTACAAGCAGGTGTCGGGCGACTTCCGCGATACGCTCGTGTGGTCCCACAACCGCGTGGAGGGCACGCAGAGCTATACGACGCTCCTGTTCCTGCCGGCGCAGCCGCCGTTCGATGCGATGTTCTCGAACCGCGATGAACGGCAGGGGCTCAAGCTCTACATCCGCCGGGTGTTCGTGCTCGACGCCGCCGAGCAACTGCTGCCCGCGTATCTGCGCTTCGTGCGCGGCGTGGTGGATTCCGACGACCTGCCGCTCAACGTGTCGCGCGAACTCCTGCAGGAGAACAAGCTGGTTGCGCAGATCCGCGGTGGCATCGTCAAGCGCGTGCTCGACATGCTCGAGAAGATGGTCACCGAGAAACCCGAGGACTACGCGACATTCTGGAAGAGCTTCGGCAACACGCTGAAGGAAGGCATCGCGGAAGACACGACCAATCGCCAGCGCATCGCGAAGCTGTTGCGCTTCGCGTCCACCACGCAAACCGACGGAGCGCAGTCGACATCCCTCGACGATTACATTGCGCGCATGCGCGAAGGCCAGGAAGCGATCTACTACCTCACCGCCGACGGTTACGCGGCTGCAGCGGGAAGCCCTCAGCTGGAGGCGCTGCGGTCGCGCGGAATTGAAGTGCTGCTGCTCCACGACCGCATCGACGAGTGGATGTCGGGATACCTGCACGAACACGCCGGCAAGTCGCTGCGCAATATTGCCAAGGGTGAACTCGAACTGGGATCGCTGGCGGATAGCGCAGATGCGGCGAAGGACGCGGATTCAAGCGAAGCGGCCAAGACGCTGATCGAGCGCCTCAAGGGTTTGCTGGGCGATCGCGTGGCCGACGTTCGCGTCAGTCGACGTTTGACCGAGTCTCCCGCGTGCGTGGTGACGGCCGAACACGACATGGCCCTGCACATGCAGCGTCTGCTGCGCGAAGCCGGGCATGAGCTGCCCACGTCCGCCAATGTGCTCGAGATCAACCCGGCGCATCCACTGTTGACGACACTCGGTGATACCCACGACGACGCGCGCGCCGGAGACCTGGCGGCGGTCCTGCTCGACCAGGCCATCATCGCGGGCGGCGGCGTGCTCGACGATCCAGCGGATTTCGTGCGCAGGCTCAATCGCCTGCTGATGCCGATTACCTGATTTCGCCTGGTGAGCGCCGACGCCCGCGCAGTCGAACAACTGTTCCAGCAGGCGTTGGCGCTGCATCGCGATGGGCGAGCAGGACTCGCGGAGAGTCACTATCGGCGCGTGGTCAAACTCGCGCCGACCCACGCAGATGCATGGCATCTGCTCGGCGTGCTGGCGCTCCAGCAAGGCAAGTCCGCGCTGGCCGCCAAGCACCTGCGTGCAGCCATCGAAGCACGGCCCGACTTTGCCCAGGCCTGGAACAACCTTGCGCTCGCATACAAGGCGCAAGATGACTTCAAGTCGGCGATCGGGGCTGCACAGCGCGCACTGACCTTGCGCCCCGATTACGCCGAGGCGGCCTTCAATCTCGGCCTGATCCACGCAAGCGTCGGCAACGCGCCAGCGGCCGAGGTTGCCTATCGCAACGCGCTGCGCATCAAGGCGGACGATGCGGGCGCGCTGGCGAACCTGGGCAACCTGCTGCGTTCGCAAGCGCGGATCGCGGAAGCCGCGCCTTTGCTGGAGCGCGCGCTCGCGCAACGCGCGGATGTCGATTCGCTGACGAACGCTGCCTTGTTGCGAATCGACCAGGGCCGTTACCCCGAGGCGCGTTCGCTCGCAATGCATGCTCTCACCGCGGATCCGGGGCACGCGATGGCATGGCAGGCGCTCGGTATTGCCGCGCGACTCGAACACGACGCGCAGGCAGCCGTTGACGCGTTGCGCAAGGCGCTGCCCCTGGCACCAGATGACGTCACCACGCAGATCGAATTGGCGTTGGCACTGCAGGACACCGGTGCCTATGAGGAGGCACGGCAGCGGCTCACAGGGTTGGCGAAGCGCTGGCCCGAGTCGACCCGCTTGCGCTGGCTCGCAGCACTGGTACTACCGGCGATTCCCGCCGATCGCGAGATGGCGCTCCGCGCGCGCCTGGATTTCGAAGCCGGGCTCGGACGTATCGAACGCGAGACCCTCCTTGAAACGTCCGCGCAGATCGCGGCTGCGTTGGAGGCGGCGAGCAGCGTCGTGCCGTTCCACCTGCATTACCAGGCAGACGACAACAGTGGATTGCAGCGCAGATTCGGTGCGCTCGTGTCGCGTTGCGTCGCCGCCGCCGCGCCGGATCTGGCTTGCGCGTGCGACTGGGTTCCGCGTGCGCATGCTGGACGCCTGCGCGTGGGATTCGTCAGCTCGCATCTTTACGCACACAGCGTTGCCCGCTTTTTCGGAGGCCTGGTCACTGGACTCGACCGAACGCGCTTTGAATCATTCGTGTGGCACACGGGCGAGTCGTCAGACGACACCAGCGCGGCGATTGCCGCCGCGGTGGATCACTTCGAGCACCGGTTTGCTCCGCCGCTCGAAGTCGCGCGATCGATCCGTTCGGCGCAGCTGGACATCCTCGTGTTTCTGGACGTGGGCCTGGATCCCGCAATGCAGGTGCTGGGCAGCCTGCGGCTGGCGCCGGTGCAGTGCGCGGCCTATGGGCATCCCGTCACCACCGGGCTCGCGCACGTCGATTACTTCCTGAGCGGCGAGTTGCTCGATGCGCCGGCCGCGCAAAGCGATTACAGCGAAAAGCTCGTGCCGCTGCCGGGGATCGGCGCACAACCCCAACGGCCTCCCGGCGAAGGTGATGGGGCCTGGTTGAGCGCCGTGGCGCATGACCTTCCGTGGCTTCTGTGCCTGCAGAACCCCCTGAAGTTGACGCCCGACTTCGACGACGTTTTGGTCGAGATCCTGGTGGGCAACGCGGTACGTATCGGTGTTTTCGACGTTTCTCCGCCCATCACCGCACTCTGGCGCGCGCGGATCGAATCCAGGCTCGCGGAGCGCGACGCCACCGCGAGCACGCGGCTGCATGTGTTGCAGCCGGTGAGTCACGCCGACCTGGTTGCTGGAATTGCGCGGGCGACGCTGGTGCTCGATAGCCCGCACTTTTCCGGCGGCTCGACTTCGCTCGATGCGATTGCCGCCGCGACGCCCATCGCAACGTTCAGGGGGAATCGGCTTCGCGCCAATCAAACCTGCGCGATGCTGCAGATCGTAGGCGCACCCGCGCTCATCGCTGGCGATGCAGGCGGGTACGCCCGCATCGTGCAGCATCTGGTTGGTAACGGTGCGGACCGCGACCGATTGAGCAACGCAATTCGCGATGGCGCGACACGACTCTTCGACGATCCGGATTGCATGACCGGTTTCCACGATTTTCTCGAGTCTGTGGTTTCCGGAGCCGCGGCCGGTTCGTGACCGTTGGTCTTCGTGGCTCTCGTCCGGCTAGGTGTCGGACCCGGAGCCGATTTCGCGGAGTCGATACAACGCGTCCAGTGCCTCGCGCGGCGAAAGTTGATCAGGATCGAGTTCAGCGAGAGCGTCGCGTAACGCGTCGAGTTGCGCGAAACGATCGGCGTCTGCGTCTGTGACGCCCGGCGCTGCGAGGCCGAACAGTCCGAGTTGCGGCGATGTCGCCGGACGCTCGCCGGCCAGTGCCAGCGCGCCATCGCGCGTGGCTTCCGCGCGACGCTCGAGCCCGGCGAGCACTTCGCGTGCGTGGGCGATGACCGTTCGCGGCACACCGGCCAACGCGGCCACCTGCAAGCCGAAGCTGCGGTTGGCGGGTCCATCGCGGACCGCGTGCAGGAACACGAGGCCCTCGCCGTGTTCGAGCGCGTCGAGGTGCACGTTGGCGACGCCCTCCAGCGAGTCGGGCAAAGACGTCAGCTCGAAGTAGTGCGTGGCGAACAGCACGAAGGCGCGGTTGTGTAGCGCAAGCTGCGTGGCACACGCCTGCGCCAGCGCGAGGCCGTCGTAAGTCGACGTGCCGCGGCCGATCTCGTCCATCAGCACGAGGCTGTGCTCGGTCGCGTTGTGCAGGATGTTGGCGGCTTCGGTCATCTCGACCATGAAGGTCGAAGCACCGCGTGCGAGATCGTCGCTGGCGCCGATGCGGGTGAAAATGCGATCGATGGGCCCGATGGTGGCGGCATCGGCGGGCACGAAGCTCCCTACGTGCGCAAGCAGCACGATCAGCGCGTTCTGGCGCATGTAGGTCGACTTGCCGCCCATGTTGGGACCGGTCACCACCAGCATGCGGCGCGCTGGATCGAGCTTGAGGTCGTTGGGTTCGAACGGGTCGTCGCGCACCGCTTCGAGCACGGGGTGCCGACCACGCACGATGTCGATGCCCGGCGCGTCGACCAGCGCCGGCATGCACCAGTCCAGTTCTCGCGCACGCGCAGCGAGGGTCCCCAGCACGTCGACCTCGGCAAGCGCCGCGGCAAATTGTTGCAATCGCGCGAGGCCCAGGCCCAACTCATCGAGCAACGCGTCATACAGCGTACGCTCTCGGGCCAGCGCGTAGTCGCGCGCGGACAGCACCTGGTTCTCGAACTGCTTGAGCTCTTCGGTGATGTAGCGCTCGGTGTTCTTGGTGGTCTGCCTTCTGGTGAAGTGTGCTGGCACCTGTTCCGACGAAGCGCGACCCGTCTCCAGATAATAGCCATGCACGCGGTTGTAACCGACCTTGAGCGTCGCGATTCCGGTGATGGAGCGCTCGCGTGCTTCGAGCTCCGCCAGAAAACTGTTGGCGTCCGTGGACAGCGCACGCAACGTGTCGAGTTCCGCATCGAAGCCCGACGCGAAAACATCGCCTTCGCGCAGGATCGCCGGGGGCAACTCGACGAGCGCACGGCGCAGCAGCGCTGCTGCGTCCCCGTGCTCGCCCATCTCGCTAGCCAGTGTCGATAGTCGCGGCGCGTCGATGCTCGAGAGCAGCGCATGGATCGCGGGCGCGGCTTCCAGCGCATCGCGCAACGAAGCGAGGTCGCGCGGGCGGGCAGAGCGCAATGCGATGCGCGCGACGATTCGTTCGACATCACCCAGGCCGTGCAGCGCTTCGCGCAACATCGACGCTGCGCGGGCTTCCGCGAGCACGGCCACCGCCTGATGTCGAAGGCGCAACACGCAATGGTCGCGAAGCGGCCGGCTCAGCCAGCGTCGCAGCAGCCGCGAACCCATCGGCATCGCGCATCGGTCGAGCACCCCGAGCAACGTGTGCTCGGTCCGTCCCTCGGGGTGGAAATCGAGTTCCAGATTGCGACGCGTTGCCGCGTCGAGCGCCAGCCCATCGCTTGCCCGCTCGACGCGCACCGAAGTCAAATGCGGCAGGGCGCTTCGCTGCGTGTCCTTGAGATACGCAAGCAGGGCACCGCAGGCCGCGATTGCAAGCGGCGCTTCGTCGGCGCCGAAACCGCGCAGATCGCGCACGCCCAGCAAATCGATCAACGCGCGCGTCGCGGAATCGACGTCGAAATGCCACGGCGGTCGGCGCCGCGGCAGCGTGGCAGCCGATTCGGACCAGCTGCTGCAGTCCGCCGCCTCGTCGACGAGTATTTCCGCCGGTGAGAGCCGCGCAAGCTCGGCGGCAAGCGCCGACGTGCCCTCGACTTCGGCGAGTGACAGTCGTCCACCCGCCAGGTCGGACCAGGCCAGACCAAAACCATCTCCGCAAGCATGCACGGCGAGGAGCAGGGATTCGCGTCGTTCGTCCAGCAACGCCGCGTCCGTCACCGTACCCGGCGTCAACACACGGGTAACGCGCCGCTGCATCGGTCCCTTGTTCTCGAGGGGATCGCCGACCTGCTCGCAAATCGCGACCGATTCGCCTGCGTGCAGCAGGCGCGCGAGATAACCGTCGACCGCGTGCACCGGCACGCCCGCCATGGGAATCGGCGCGCCTGCGGAGGCGCCGCGCTGGGTCAGGGTCAGCGCGAGCAGTTGCGCGATGCGCCGGGCATCGTCGTAGAACAGCTCGTAGAAATCCCCCATCCGGAACAGCAGGAGCGTCTCGGGGAACTCGGACTTGGCCGCGAGATATTGCCGCATCAGCGGCGTGTGCAGGCCGGGATCGGCGTTGGCTGCGTGGATGGCGATGGACAATCCTCAAAGGCTCCGACAAGCTCGTTGGCCAGCGTGCCGGGGCAAGAACCTGGGGGCGGGGCGCGGGATTATCGACGATCGGAGCGCGGTGCGGACATGCAGAAGGCGGCAATCGATGACGCTGCGCTCGCGAAGCTCGCCGAGCGGGTGGGCCGGTTGTTAGCGGCGCATCACCAAATGCTGGTGACGGCCGAATCGTGCACCGGCGGGTGGATCGCCAAGACCATCACCGATGTGGGCGGATCGTCCGCGTGGTTCGACTGCGGCCTGGCCGCGTACAGCTACGAAGCCAAGCAGGCGCTGCTCGGTGTGCGTGCCGAGACGCTGGTGCGGCACGGAGCGGTCAGCGCGGAAACCGTGGTGGAGATGGTGTCGGGGGCGCTCATTCATTCCGGCGCCTCGATTGCCGTTGCGGTCACCGGGATCGCGGGTCCGGGCGGCGGCACCGTCGAGAAGCCCGTGGGCACGGTTTGGATCGCATGGAAGCGCCGGGGAGGTTACCCGCGTACGCAGATCTTCCATTTCGCGGGCGACCGCGACTCGGTTCGCAGGCAAACCGTGGCAGCTGCGCTGAACGGGCTCGAGGGTGTGCTCGGCTGAGCGTTTTCCCTGGATTGCGCGGGGCCGAAGTGTCCGAAATGTCGTACGTGCACTGACGACTTTTTGCCGGCGTCCAGGAGGGGCGTGTGGGATAATTTGCACATCGCGCGATCGCGTGTTGCGTAATTCCCCGCTCGTCTCAGCTGTCGAGATACGACGCCTGCAGATTGGCCGCCAATCATCGGAGACGACAATGGACGACAACAAGAAACGCGCCCTGACCGCGGCGCTCGGTCAGATTGAAAAGCAGTTCGGCAAGGGCGCCGTGATGCGCATGGGTGACCGCTCGGCGGAGCCGGCCGAGGTCATCGGTACGGGCTCGCTGATGCTGGATATCGCGCTTGGCATTGGCGGCTTGCCGAAAGGCCGTGTCGTCGAGATCTACGGGCCGGAATCGTCGGGCAAGACCACGTTGGCCCTGCAGTGCATCGCCGAGTGCCAGAAGGCCGGTGGCACCGCGGCGTTCGTCGATGCCGAACATGCCCTCGATCCGGTTTATGCCCAGAAGCTCGGCGTCAACATCGAGGAGTTGTTGCTGTCACAGCCTGATACGGGCGAGCAGGGGCTCGAGATCACCGACATGCTGGTCCGTTCGAACGCGATCGACATGGTCGTGATCGACTCGGTCGCCGCGCTGACGCCGCGCGCCGAAATCGAGGGCGAAATGGGCGATCAATTGCCGGGTCTGCAGGCACGGCTCATGAGCCAGGCACTGCGCAAATTGACAGGCAACATCAAGCGCAGCAACTGTCTGGTCGTCTTCATCAACCAGCTGCGCCACAAGATCGGCATGATGATGCCGGGACAGAGTCCCGAGGTGACCACCGGCGGCAACGCGCTCAAGTTCTACGCTTCCGTAAGGCTCGACATCCGCCGCATCGGTTCGATCAAGAAGGGCGACGAGGTCATTGGCAACCAGACCAAGATCAAGGTCGTCAAGAACAAGATGGCGCCGCCCTTCCGGCAGGTCATCACCGAGATTCTCTATGGCGAAGGCATCTCCCGCGAGGGTGAGCTCATTGACATGGGCGTCGAGGCCAAGCTGGTGGACAAGGCGGGTGCCTGGTACGGCTACGACGGCGAGCGCATCGGACAGGGCAAGGAAAACGCGCGGCAGTACCTCAAGGACAATCCGTCTGCCGCGGCCAAACTCGAAAGCCAGTTGCGCGATAAATTCGTGCCGCAACTCGTCATCGGGGACGCGGAAGCCGTCGAGGCCTGACCGGACCGGACCGGACCGGACCGGACTTTACGGAGGCGTTCCGGTTTGGGGCTCTCGACCCGGAACGTCGGGTAACAATCGGCAATTCGGCGCAAGGGGTTTGCAAATGGGAATGCTGGATGGACTGCTTGGCAATGCCTCGGCAGTCGACATCGCCGAGGCTGAAAAAGACATCGGCAAGATCCTTGCGCCGGGAGAGAAGATCGAACGTGCATACCGCCTGATACGCGACCTGCTCGTGTTCACCGACAAGCGCCTCGTGATTGTCGACAAGCAGGGTTTCACCGGGTCGAAGGTCGAGTACCACTCGCTTCCGTACCGCAGCATCACCCATTTCAGCATCGAGACCGCGGGCAGCTTCGATCTCGACGCAGAACTCAAGGTGTGGGTGTCCGGGGGTGGCGCCCCGTTCCAGAAAACATTCAACAAGAAACTCAGCATCTACGAGGTCCAGAGTGTGCTGGCGTCGCATGTCCTGAAGTGACGGAAGCTTCGAGCGAAGACTGCGCGGCGCAGCTTTTCCCAGCGCAACCCGAGCGACCAGGCAAAGGGCGCGGCCGCGCTCCACCAACGGCGAAAGCGAGGGCGATCGCCTTGCTGGCCCGACGCGAGCACTCCGCCAGTGAACTCATCCGCAAGTTGATCGAAAGGGGCTTCGATGCTGCCGAATCAGCGGCGGTGGTCCAGGATCTTGCCTCGCGTGAATATCAAAGTGACGTGCGCTACGCCGACATGCTGGCCCGGACCCGCATCGCCGATGGTTGGGGCCCCCAGCGCATCGAAGCGGATTTGAGAGTCGCGGGCGTTTCTTCGGCGCTAGTGTACGTGGCCAAGGTCGGCGCCCTCGAATATCACGCGACTCAGTGGGTCGATGTCGCGGGTGAAACCCTGCGCCGACGCGGAGTTCGGCTGGGGAGTGTGGCCGCACAACGCAAGGCATTCGCGTTGCTGCAGCGGCGCGGCTTCGACGGCGAGACCATTCGTGCGGCGCTGCGCCGATACGAGGTAGCGCAGCCCGGCGGTTGAGATGAGGTTTCGCCGAGCGCTGCTAGACTGCGCGGCCAGTTCAAGCGGTTCGATTGCTCGCTCCAGAGCAGTCCGGGATGTTCCCGGCGACCGGGCGCCCGACCGCTGCCACGTACCGACGACCTGCATGAAAACCACCGCCGACATCCGTCAGGATTTTCTCGAGTTTTTCCGCGCGCGCGACCATACGGTCGTGCCGTCGAGCCCGCTGGTGCCGGGTAACGATCCGACGCTGCTCTTCACCAATGCCGGCATGGTGCAGTTCAAGGACATGTTTCTCGGCGTCGAGAAACGCAGCTACTCGCGCGCCGCGTCTTCGCAGCGCTGCGTGCGAGCCGGCGGCAAGCACAACGACCTCGACCAGGTCGGGTACACCGCGCGCCACCACACGTTCTTCGAGATGCTCGGCAATTTCTCGTTCGGCGATTATTTCAAGCGGGACGCCATCATCTGGGCGTGGGAACTCCTTACCCAAGTGTGGGAGCTCCCGTCCGAACGCCTGTGGATCACGATTTACCACACCGATGACGAGGCCTTTGGAATCTGGCACGAACAGGTGGGAGTGCCCGCGGAACGGATCATCCGCATTGGCGACAACAAGGGCGCGCCGTACGCCTCCGACAACTTCTGGCAGATGGCCGACACCGGACCGTGCGGGCCGTGCACCGAGATCTTCTACGACCACGGCGCACATATCGCGGGCGGACCACCGGGTTCTGGGGACGAGGACGGCGACCGGTTCATCGAGATCTGGAACAACGTCTTCATGCAATTCGATCGCCAGCCCGATGGCACCCTGATGCCGTTGCCAGCGCCTTGCGTAGACACGGGCATGGGGCTCGAGCGCGTCGCGGCAGTCCTGCAGCATGTGCATTCCAACTACGAGATCGATCTGTTCCAGCATCTGATCCGTGCCGCGCGAGACGCAACCGCAACGCAGGACCTCGAGAACAAGTCGTTGCGTGTCATTGCCGACCACATCCGCGCATGCGCGTTCCTGATCGTGGACGGAGTGCTGCCCTCGAATGAAGGCCGCGGTTACGTGTTGCGCCGGATCATTCGGCGCGCATTGCGGCATGGTTGGATGCTCGGGGTCCGGCAGCCGTTCTTCGCCCGCATGGTTGGTCCCCTGGTCGAGATCATGGGCAAGGCGTACGGCGAGCTGGTCTCGCAGCAGGCGCACGTCGAGCGCGTGCTCGCATCCGAAGAGTCGCGCTTTGCCGAGACCCTTGACCAGGGGATGCGCATGCTCGACGCGCTGATCGCGGACGGCGGCGCGATCGCCGGCGAAGCCGTGTTCAAACTGTACGACACGTACGGATTTCCAGTGGACCTGACGGCGGATATCGCACGCGAACGCGGAGTTGCAGTCGACCTCGACGAGTTCGAGAAATTCATGGCCGAGCAGCGGCAGCGCGCGCGCGAATCGAGTCGCTTCGGTTCGGCCGCAGCGTTGTCGGGCGAGGACGTGCGCAAGATGGCGGCGACGGATTTCTCCGGATACGAAGATCATGCGCACGCCTTCGCGCAGGTGCTGGGGATCGTACGCGACGGCGCGCTCGTCGACAGCGCCAACGAAGGCGACAGCGTCACCGTGATCCTCGACCGTACGCCGTTCTACGCCGAATCGGGTGGCCAGCAAGGCGACCAGGGAATGTTGGAACACGACGGCGCCCGGTTTGCCGTGGACGATACGGTGAAACTCGCGGGTCAATTCCATGGGCACGTTGGCCGTGTCCTGGCAGGTCAGCTCAATACCGGAGACCGTGTCGAAGCGCGCATCGACAGCGAACGCCGGCGCGCAATCGTGCTCAATCACTCCGCTACGCACCTGCTGCACGCTGCGCTGCGACAGGTGCTTGGCACGCATGTGCAGCAGAAGGGCTCGCTGGTTGCTCCCGATCGGCTGCGTTTCGACTTCTCCCACTTCGAGCCAATAGCTGTCGACCAGCTGAGGCGTGTCGAAGAGCTCGTGAACGAGGAAATCAGAGCCAACCGTCCCGCCGAAGTCCACCAAATGGGAATGCAGGAAGCCATCGAATTCGGTGCGCTGGCGCTGTTCGGCGAAAAATACGGCGAGAACGTGCGCGTGTTGCGCATGGGCGATTTCTCCACCGAACTCTGTGGCGGCACTCACGTCGCGCGAACGGGCGACATTGGGCTGTTCAAGATCATCAGCGAGTCCGGCATTGCATCGGGGGTGCGGCGCATCGAAGCCGTGAGCGGCATCGGTGCGAGTCGTTGGCTGAGTGAACGGGTAGCCCTGTTGGACGAGGCGAGCCGGATGCTTGATGCCCGCCCCGAAGATGTCGCGGTCAAGCTGCGGCAATTGTTCGAACGGCAGCGGACGCTCGAGGGAGAACTGGAAACACACCGCGCCAAGGCGACGAGCAACGCGCTTGCCGTAGCACTTGAAGGCGCGAAGGACGTCAAGGGCATTCGGGTCCTGGCTTCGCGCATGGACGGGCTGGACGCTAAATCTCTGCGCGATGCCGTGGATCAGGCACGACAGAAACTTGGCGATGCCGTGGTGATTCTGGCGAGCGCACAGCCTGGCAACAAGGCCGCGCTGGTGGCGGGCGTGAGTGGGTCTGCGCTCGCTCGCGTAAAAGCCGGAGAACTAGTCGGGCACGTCGCGGGTCAGATCGGTGGCAAAGGAGGCGGTCGATCGGATCTCGCTCAAGGCGGCGGCGAGGATTCACCGCAATTGGCTGGCATTCTGGAAGGCGTCTCGGCCTGGGTGCTTCAAAAGCTCGAAGCGTGACTTCCGACACCCGGGCACCCGGCGTCATTGCCGTATTGTGGGCACCCCTCGCAAGATCCTGTTGCTGGTAATCAAGTCCAGCGTGGAAATGCATCAAGGTGTCGTTATTTGCCCCGCATTGTGTCGGGGTCTAGCATGGATGTAATCGCCGGCGGGACGACCGGCGCGGGCGAAGTGCGACGCGCCGCGCGATTGCGGCAGGGACCAACCCGGCAGGGCTGCCCGGGCGGTTTTGTAAATACGGAGCAAGGAGAACAGCGCAAATGCTGATTCTGACTCGTCGGGTCGGTGAGACCCTGATGATTGGAGACAACGTCACCGTTACCGTACTTGGAGTCAAGGGCAACCAGGTACGGATCGGGATCAACGCACCGAAGGATCTTCCGGTGCATCGCGAAGAGATCTATCAGCGCATCCAGCGCGAACAGGCTGGTGGAGCCGCCCCGGCGGCGGAAGGCTGAGCCGGAGGTCGTTCCAACCCGGACCGATGCGAGCAGGCTTCGCGACCCGCAGGCCCTTGTGCCAGCTGATCGGATGCCTCGCTCGTTGCGACGAGTGGGGTGCTCCGTTACCCTTGCGCGCCGCGCGATCTGCGAATTGGCGGGTGGTCTGGTACAGCGTCGCCCGTTTCAGCAGCAATTCCGGAGAGATGCCCGAGAGGCCGAAGGGGCTCCCCTGCTAAGGGAGTATTGGGTTTATAGCCTGATCGAGGGTTCGAATCCCTCTCTCTCCGCCAATTCCTGCCGTGAACGTCGTTGACTCGCTCAAGTTCGTTGGGGACAATGCGCGGCTTCGCTTCGAAGCTGTGCTGTAAGCGAAAACGAGCAAACAAGCGCCCGTAGCTCAGTTGGATAGAGTACCAGGCTACGAACTTGGTGGTCGGGAGTTCGAATCTCTCCGGGCGCGCCAGATAAAGATAGAAGGGCCAATGAGTTACAGCTCAGTGGCCCTTTTGTTTTTGGGTCGAAAGATGTTCTGTGCCCATTCTGTGCCCAAGCTGTGCCCACGGCCTGCAAATTCCGACCATCAAGCTGCCTTTGGCGTTGCCGGCTTTCTCGACTGGCGCGCGACGCGGTTGTCAGCGCCGGTGTGGCCTACTTCGGCATGCACGAACTGTTCCTTACCGTGAGCAGCGCTTCGGTTTCGGTGACGCCAGCCGCGTCCGCCGCAGTCTTTGTCACCGTGTACTTCAGACCCGACTGCAAACCGCCAGGCACTTGACCACTCTCGGCAAACAAACCAACCACCTTCGCCAGCGAAGCTGCCCGCACCCGGCGAGAATCTGACCGGCGGAAATCGGTCGAGGCTGTGTGAAAACTCCAGAGGCAACTCGCGTACG
>Ga0183260_10002462_pt1 | contig 15313 bp, 14 predicted proteins | sample AntDrymUQ4972206_2_FD_129768 | JGI IMG/M metagenome (GOLD analysis project Ga0183260, IMG submission 129768) | Polar desert sand microbial communities from Dry Valleys, Antarctica - metaG UQ497 (22.06) (version 2) (version 2) | ecosystem: Environmental > Terrestrial > Soil > Desert | place... | reverse complement strand
CGGGTCACCACCAAGGGCAAGCACGGCGTGAAGATCACCGGCAACGACATCGAGACGGTCGACGTCCCGATCGCGCGCGAGGTCCGGCTGGCCGACCCCACCGGCGTCGGCGACGCCTTCCGGGCCGGCTTCGTGTCCGGCCTGTCGTGGGAGCTCGGGCTGGAGCGGGCCGCGCAGGTCGGCAGCCTGCTGGCCACGATCGTCATCGAGACCGTCGGCCCGCAGGACTACGAGGTGGACGCGGCGAAGTTCCTGGATCGCTTCGCCGATGCGTACGGCGAGGCCGCGGTCGCCGACGTCCGCCCGCACCTGACGGCCGGGGACTGAGCCGGCGGCCGGGGACCGAGCCGGTCGGGAACTGAGCGGTCGGGAACTGAGCCGGTCGGCTCAGTCGTCGTCCACGATTCGACCGATGCCCAGGCCGTCGCCGGCGGTGATCCCCGAGGGGTTGGACAGCAAGACCCCGAAGGTCTCGGTGGGCTCGGGCAAGTCGTCGGCCAGCACTTTGATCACGACGACCGTGCGGGTCTGTCCTGCCCGGAAGGTCAGTGTTCCCTGCTTGGCCACGTAGTCGGCGCCGGCCCGGGCGGTGCCGTCCACGGTGTGGAAGTTGACGCTGACCGCCGCCGCGGCGGGCGCGGACAGCCGGACCGGGAACACTGCGAAGCGAGGACGGGCGTCGACCTCGCCGATGTCGCGGTCGCCGACGGAGACCGAAACCGGCGCGGCCAGCGTCGCGACGTAGATGTCGTCGAGGGCGTCGCTGTCGGCCGGGTCGAGGTTGGTGGCCTCGGATTCGAAGGCCACGGTGGCACCGTCGGCCGACAATGAGGGCTGGCTGCTCTCCCCGTTGCCGGCTTCGCCCGCCGCGGATCGGTCCGGGATCGTGAGGTCGCCGCTGGGCAGATCCTTGACGTAGGCGTAATAGGCGAACGGCGCGACGTCCGTGCGGGCGGGGTCGAGGTTGCTCGCGCTGGAGTAAAAGGCGACGACCTGCCCGTCGGCCGACAACCCCGACAGGAAGCTGAAGTCGTTGGCCTTGACGCCGTCGTCAGATGTCGAGGCCAGCGTGAGCTCGCCGGTGACGAGGTCCTTGACGTAGATGTCGGTGTCGTAGTCACGGTCGCGCGGGTCGAAATTGCGGGCAGCTGTCTCGAAGGCCACCGTGCGGCCGTCGGCCGAGAGCAGCGGGGACCCGCTGTGGTCGTTGCCCTTCACCCCGGAGCCGGTCGTGGAGGCCAGGGTCAGCTCCCCGCTGGGCACGTCCTTGACGTAGACGTCGTACTTGCCGTCGGTGTCGTCGGGGTGCAGGTTGTCGGCTCGGCACCGGAAGGCCACGGTGTCGCCGTCGGCCGACAGGCCGAGGGTGAAGTCGTCGCAGCTCTTGTTGCTCTTGACGCCCGTCGCGGAGGTGGAGACCAACGCGACGTCGCCGGTGGCTAGGTTCTTGACGTAGACGTCCAGCCGGTCGTCGCGGTCGGCCGGGTCGAGGTTCGTCGCCGCGGAGATGAACGCCACGGTGCTGCCGTCGGCCGACAGCGTCGCCGCGTAGCTCTGGCCCCGATTAGCCGGGACTCCCGCGTCGGAGGCGGTCGCCAACGTCAGGACTCCAGTGGTCAGGTCCTTGACGTACGCGTCACCCTCCTGGTTGGTGTCGGCCGGATGCAGGTTGCTGGCATAGGACAGGAACAGCACCCGGCTGCCATCCGCGGACACCACCGCAGAGAAGCTGGCGCCGTTGCCGGCGACGCCGGTTCGGGTGGCCGAGACCAAGGTAATGTTCCCGGTGGCCAGGTCCTTGGCGTAGACGTCGGCCTCGGGCGGGGGGTCGGTGTCGGCCGGATCGAGGTTGCTGGCCTGGGAGGTGAAGACCACCGTCCCCCCGTCGGCGGACAGCACGGGCTCGAAGCTGTGGTCGTTGCCCTTGACGCCGGCGTCGGACGTCGAGGCCAGCACAAGCGCCCTCGGCGCCGCCGCGGCGGGCCCGGCCAGCCCGGTCGTACTGAGCACCGCCGCCGTCAGCGCCGCGGTCGCGACCGCAGGCTGCCACCTTCCAGCTGGTCGCACCGCTGCCCCTCCCACCCGAGGCTGGGAACCCTAGCAGCGTGTGCAGGGAATCGGCCGCACAGCCTCAGAGCCGGACGGGGTAGACCGGCTCGGGGATCTCGGGCCGGATCCGCTGCTCGACGAAGATGCCGTGCCAGATCAGCAGGATCAGCACTGTCCAGATCTTCCGGGACAGGTCCAGCGGGCCGCGGCGGTGCGTCTCCAGCATCTGCAGCAGGTCCGCCTTGTCCACCAGGTGACCGGCCCCGCTCTCGGTGATGATCGCCCGGGCCCAGTCGTACATCTCCTCGGCCAGCCAGTGCCGGATCGGAACGGGGAAGCCGAGCTTGCGGCGGTCGAAGATGTGCGCCGGTACGACGTCGCGCAAGGCCTGCCGCAGCGCGTACTTCGTCGTCTCCCGGGTCACCCGCTCCGACACCGGCAGGGTCGAGGCCACCGCGAAGACTTCCTTGTCCAGGAAGGGCACCCGCAGCTCCAGCGAGTTGGCCATCGTCATCTTGTCCGCCTTGACCAGGATGTCGCCGCGCAGCCAGGTGAACAGGTCGATGTGCTGCATCCGGGTCACCGCGTCGTACCCTGCGTTGTCGGCGTACAGGTCCCGGGTCACGTCCAGGTAGGACACGTCCGGGTCACGCCGGCGGAGGAAGCCCAGTTCGTCGTCCCGGAAGATCCGCGCGTTGCCGTAGTACCGGCGCTCCAGCGGGATCGAGCCGCGGCGCAGCAGATCCTTGCCCCGCACGCCGTCCGGCAGCCGGCGCGAGGCCGTCCCGAGCAGCCGGCGTACGCCGCCCGGCAGCTTCTCGAAGGGCCGCAACGACAACGGCTCGCGGTAGATGTTGTACCCGCCGAACAACTCGTCGGCGCCCTCGCCGGAGAGCACCACCTTCACGTGCTTGCGCGCTTCGCGGGCGATGAACCACAGGGGGACCAGGGCGGGGTCGGCGACGGGGTCGTCGAGGTACCAGACGATCAGCGGTACCGCGTCCATGTACTCCTGCGGGGTCACGACGCGGGTGATGTGCTGGACGCCGATGGCGGCCGCGGACTCGGCGGCGACGTCGATCTCGGAGAAGCCGGTCCGCTCGAAGCCGACGGTGAACGTCAGCAGATCCGGATTCTCCAGCTTGGCCAGCGCGGCGATGGCCGTAGAATCGATCCCACCGGACAGGAACGCACCGACTGTCACGTCCGCGCGCATGTGCACGCGCACCGAGTCGCGCAGCACGTCCTGGATCTGCCGGTAGCGGCTCCGCTTGTCGACGTCGGCGCGGATCGGGAAGGTCGGGTGAAAGTAGCGCCGGGTGTGCAGGACGCCGTCGACCACGGTGAACGTCGTACCGCTCTCGATCCGCCGGACGCCGGTGTGCAGCGAACCCGGCTCCGGCACGTACTGCAGCGTCAGGTAGTGCTGCAGGCTGCGCTGGTCCACCTCGCCGGCCCGCTCGCCGAGCAGGGCGAGCAGGCTCTTCTTCTCCGACCCCAGGTAGACGTCGGTCCCGTCGACGGCGACGTACAACGGTTTGATCCCGAAGTGGTCCCGCGCCCCGAAAGCGCGGCGCTCCTGCCGGTCCCAGATCACAAAGGCGAACATGCCGCGCAGCTCGCGCACGCACTCCTCGCCGAGGTAGCGGTAGGCCGCGACGACGACCTCCGTGTCGCCCTCGGTGGCGAAGCTGGCGCCGTACTCCGCCCGGAGCCGCTCCCGCAGCTCCAGGTAGTTGTAAACCTCGCCGTTGAACAGGATCCGGTACCGCTCGGGGTCCTGCCCGTCGCCGTAGGGCAGCGGCTGGTGGCTGAGGTCCACGTCGATGATCGACAACCGCTGGAAGGCCAGCACGGCGTCGTCGTCGGCCCAGATCTCGGTCTCGTCGGGTCCGCGGTGCCGGAGCAGGTGCATGGCGTCGGCGATGTCGTCGACGCGGCTCTTAGCCTGCCCACCGCCGCTCACGAGTCCCAGCAGCCCACACATGCGCCCAGTATCGCGAAGTTGTCAGTGGTTTCGCGTCACCGGCGACGCGATTCCCCTGACAGGTCGCCGACGGGGACGAACGTCAGCTCCTGGGTCTCGGCGACCGGGTAGTACCCGATCCGCCGGTAGACGCTGTTCGACGTCGGGTTGGCCAGATCGGTGATGAGGCTGCACGCCGCCGCTCCGTGGTCAAACGCCTGCTGACTCACGGTGGCCACGCAGGCCGCCGCGTAGCCGAGCCGCCGGTGCTTGGGCGGCGTGTAGACAAGAGCGATCCGGACCACGCCCGCGGTGGGCAGGCTCGGGCCGGCCATCGAGACCGGGGTGTCGTCGACCCGCCACAAGGGCATCCGGTCCTCCGTGATGCGGCGGCTCAGCTGCTCGCGCAAATGCGGGTTCCGGTCCGGTGCGTCGTGGCCGATCTCGTCGCCCATCGCCTCGGCCCAGGCGGTGATCAGGTCCAGGTCGCCGGCGTCGGCGTCGCGCATGCGCCCGGGAACGCCGGTCGGCGCGATCACCCGGTCCAGCCGGTGCACCCGCTGGGCCATGGCCAGGCGCACCTGGCCGCCGGTGCGACGCTGCCACTCGCCGGCAAAGGCGTTGGTGGACGCTACGTCCCCGATCGCGCCCGGCAGTTCCCGGCCCGCTTCAAGAAGGACCTCGGCCATGGCCGCCGCGGCCCCGGCCGGCATGGGTGACAGGATCAGCCGCCGTCCCGGCGTACGCACGGCAACCCCGAGTACGGTGCCGTCGTCTTCGACATGCGCGAGCACGGCGGTCTCGTCGACGGTGTACAGCCCGGCGAGGACGCCGCGCAGGACGCCGGCTTGCAGGGAGTTGACGACGGGGTCGGTATCCAGCCACGGTAGGACCGCCCCGGCCCCGCTGTCGAAGTCCGGATGTACCACACAGCGCATGGCCCATGAGGCTGAGGGAAAGGCGTGCAGGCAGTCAACTGCTGAGAAGCAGGCCCGCGCTGCCCGTGGGGACAGGTCCAGTAGTCTGCCTGCGTGCGGAGCGACCGTGGCTGACAGGCACCGCCGGGCCTCCCGTGCGCTGCGGGTTCTCGGTGGCGCCGGCCTGCTGCTCGTGCTGTTGACGGGGTGTTCGGTCGAGGAGGGGCTGCGCTTCGGCTGGCCCGGGGGCGTCACCTCCGAGGCCACCGCGATGCGCGAGCTGTGGACCGGGTCCACGCTGGCTGCGCTGGCCGTCGGGGTCATCGTGTGGGGGCTGATCTTCTGGTCCTGCGCGTTCCACCGCCGCAAGAACGCCGACGAGCTGCCCCGCCAGACCGCCTACAACTTCCCGCTCGAGGTCGGCCTCACCATCGTCCCGTTGATCATCATCTCGATCTTGTTCTACTTCACCGTGGTCGTGCAGAACGAGGTGCTGGCAGAGTCCACCGATCCCGACGTGACGGTGGAGGTCACCGGCTTCCAGTGGAACTGGGAGTTCACCTACGCCGGATCCGAGGTCGAGGAGACCGGTCAGCCGGTGTCCGTGCTCGGCGACAACGAGGAAATCGCCGTCCTGGTGCTCCCCACCGGGAGGATCAACTTCGAGTTGGCCAGCAGCGACGTCATCCACAGCTTCTGGGTGCCCGAGTTCTTGTTCAAGCGGGACGTCCTGCCGGGGGAGAACTTCGGCTACGACAACGACTTCCTGGTCACCACGGAGGAAGAAGGCTCCTACGTCGGCCGCTGCGCGGAGCTGTGCGGCATCTACCACTACGCGATGAACTTCGAGGTCCGGGTGGTCAGCCCAGAGGTGTTCCAGGACTACCTGGCGGCCCGGGAGTCAGGTCTGGGCAACGCCGAAGCGCTCGAGAGCGTGGGCCAGCCCGGGCTGGCCCAGACGATCGAGCCGTTCGACACCGACCGCACGCGCCGCAGCGCCACAGACTGAGGCGGGGACGATGAAGCTCGAGGCGTACCTGTTCAGCGGGGCCGCGCTGTTCCTGTTCGTCGTGGCGGCGATCTACGGCATCTTCTCCGACATGGAGCCGGTCGGGATGGCGGCCATGGTGCTCTCCGGCGGGCTGTGCATCATCGTCGGCGGCTTCTTCTGGTTCGTGTCCCGCCGGATCGACGCCCGGCCGGAGGACCGCAAGGACGCCGACATCTCCGAGGGCGCGGGGGAGCTGGGATTCTTCAGCCCCGGCAGCTACTGGCCCATCGGCATCGCCGCCTCGGCGGCGCTGGCCGGACTGGCGCTGGCCTTCTTCTACATCTGGCTCCTCGTGATCGCCGTCGCGGCCATCCTGATCACCGTGGGCGGCCTGCTCTTCGAGTACTACGGCCGGGCCAACGTCAGTCACTAGCACTAACCAGACCCAACACGGCGGCCCCGACGAGGTGTCGCGGCCGGAGTGAACTGCTGGCCGAGGCTAGGTAACGGACAGCACCGGCCCGACCGTGGCGCGGGTCCACGGGGCGGCCCTGGGTGCCCGGAAATGTACGACCGTACTCGACCCCGCCGCGCGGGCCACCACGTCGAGCTGGCCAAAGCTCGTGTGGATTATCGAGACGTCGTCCATCGGCCCCTCGTCCAGGTCGCCGAAAATGACCGGACGCGACCATGGGTGGTTGGGGTCGTCATTGTTGCGCCAGAAATGGGCGAAGCGCCCGTCGCGGAGCGCCACGGCCACCTCGAAGTTGCCCACGCCGCCGTAAGGACTCTGGATGAAGCCGGGGCGGCCCCGCACCTCCAGGTCGCGATCGATCACGACGGGGTCCGACCACGGCCCGCCCGGGCCGTTCTGCCACAGGAAAGTGAGCCGCCCACCCATCACGCCGACGATCTCGAGATTGCCGAAGCTGCTGTGGAGGAGGCTGACGCCCTCCCATGGCCCCATCTGTGGCCTGGCGGGAGACGCGGCATCTTGCCAAGTTGGCTCGTCGTTTGCGTTGTCACGGAACAGGTGCATGAGCCCACCGCCGACGCTAGGCACAACCACCTCAAAGTTGCCTCGATCCGGCCGACCGAACCGGCTCTGGATAAAGGCAGGAGGGAACCCCAGCACGCCACCCGGGGCGACGAAGGCGATCCGATGCCAGCCCAGCACGCCCAGGAGGGCGAAGTGAACCATCGGGCCGGACGGCTGGAGGGCCACGCATTCGAGGTTGCCGTAGCTCGACAGAATGAGGCTGGCTCCGGCAAAGCTGCGGGGCGACTCCGGACGGCGAACGTTTTCGGATAGATGCCAGGGGGCGGTCGCGGCGACCCAGTCAGCCTGGTCGTACCAGTAGTGCGGGATGCTTGTCGCAAATTGGCTGCGGTCATGGAACGTGCCGCTCGCGCTGTTCATCAACTCGAAGTTGCCGTGTGGGCCGCCCGGCCGCTGGATCAGCCAACCGCTCTGAGTGGGGGGCGTCGCCATTGGCCACCTCCACGCGGACAGCTTGGCCCACCTTAGCCTCGACGTTTGTGACCATGCTGGGTGAACTTGCGCGTGACCGACCCAGCGGCTGCGATCAGTCACTGACCGACCGGAGCCACTCCCGCAGCCGCTGTGGCCCCTCCAGGGCCGGATCCACGACCGTCGCACCGCGCAACAGCTGGTATGACGGCGCCCCGCTGACGACGAGCACCGGGCCGGGATGGCCACTGGCCAGCAACCCGAAGTCGCCGTCACCGGAGGCCAGGACGAGCGGGTCGCCGTCCCGACGGTAGACCTCGGCCAGCGCGAGGTCCGCGCGCTGCCATCCGGCCGCGACAATCTGCCGGGCGCGCTCGGGCCAGGTAGTCCGCTCCAGGGCGGCCGCCCGGCCCGCCGTCGTGATCGCGGCCGCCGGGGCCAGCTCGACCAGCGCGTCCAGGAGCACCCGGAGCCGGGCCGGCGCGATGTTGTCCGCGTCGATCAGGACCTGCACGCTGGTGGCTGTGGCGACTAGGCCGAGCAGGCGCAGCCGCCGCCGCCGCCGCAGCATCCACCCCCGCCGCCGAGCATCGCGGTCTCGATCGTCATGAGCACCTGCCCCATGGTCTCCGGGGACTGCGCGCCCGAGACCGCCCAGCGGCGTTCGAAGACATACGTAGGGACCGAGTCCAGGCCGAGTGCGCGGCCCTCACCGAGCTGGGCCCGGACGTCGTCGGTGCCGGCAGTGGAGGCCAAGTGGGCCTGCACGTCCACACCGGTCAGGCCGGCCTCGGCGGCCAGCGCGGCCAGTTCGGCGCGGTCGGCCAGGTTGCGCCCTTCGGTGAAGTAGGCCCGCATCAGCCGCTCGACCACCCGGTGCTGGACCTCGCTGCCGGCCTCGGCCAGGGCCAGCGCGACCACCCGGTGCGCGTCGAAGGTGTTCACCCGCTGCGCCAGGTCCAGACGCAGGTCGATCTGCTCCCCGGCCGCGGCGGACTGGACCTCGGCCAGGGTGGTGGCGGCCCGCTCGGGATCCCCGATCTTGTCCGCGTACGCCTGCTCGTGCGGCACCGGGTCGTTGGGAGCCTCGGGGTCCAGCTGGTAGGGCCACCACGTCAACTCGACATCGGCCGCGCCCGGGTAGGCGGCGAGCGCCTTCTCCAGCCGCCGCTTGCCGATGTAGCACCACGGGCAGACCAGGTCAGCATGGATCTCGATCTTCACGAGAACTCAGGCCTCGGTGTCCTTCGGCCGACCGGAGCCGGTCAACTCGACCTGCCGCTCCTCGTCCAGCGCCGGGTCGTGGCGCGCTGCGGCGTCCTCGATGGGGGTGAAGAAGCCCTTGACCGCCCGGCCCAGACCACCGATGTGGTTCATCCGCTTGGGCACCGGGGCACCGCCGTACTGCAGCGAGCCGTGCCCGTGCGCGTCCACCGGACCGAGGGGCTGGTGGACCTCGATGAACTCCCCGTGCGGCAGCCGGCGGATGATGCCGGTCTCCACGCCGTGCTCGAGCACCTGGCGGTCGTGCTGCTGCAGGCCCAGGCAGAGCCGGTAGGCCACCCAGTAGGCGATCGGCGGGAGGACGATCAGCCCGATCCGGCCGACCCAGGTCATCGCGTTCAGGCTGATGTTGAACTTGTCGGCGATGAGGTCGTTGCCACCGGAGATCCACAGCACGGTGTAGAAAGCCAGCGCCATCGCCCCGATCGCCGTGCGCACCGGCACGTCGCGGGGACGCTGCAAAAGGTTGTGGTGGGCGGTGTCCTTGGTGAGCTTGGCCTCGATGATCGGATACAACGCGAGCAGGGTGAACAGGATGCCCGGCATGACGATGGTCGGCCAGAACAGCGGCGGGATGTTGTAGCCGAAGATGTACAGGTCCCACGGCGGGAACAACCGGGTCGAGCCGTCCAGGAAGCCGACGTACCAGTCCGGCTGCGAGCCGGCCGACACCAGACCTGGGTTGTACGGCCCGTACAGCCAGATCGGGTTGATCTGGACCAGCCCGCCGAGGGCGGCGGTCAGGCCGAAGACGACCATGAAGAAGCCGCCGCTCTTGACCGCGAAGACCGGGAAGAACCGCTTGCCCACCACGTTGTCTTCGGTCCGGCCGGGGCCGGGGAACTGGGTGTGCTTGTTCTTGACGATGAGCAGCAGGTGCGCGGAGATCAGCGCGAGCAGGATGCCCGGGATCAGCAGCACGTGCAGGATGTAGAAGCGCGCGATGATCACCTCGCCGGGGAACTCCCCGCCGAAGATGGCGAACGCGGTCCAGGTTCCGATGACCGGGATGGACATGATGATCGCGTTGATGATCCGCAGCCCGGTGCCCGAGAGCAGGTCGTCGGGCAGCGAGTAGCCGAAGACGCCTTCCAGGATGCCCAGCACGAGCAACGCGACGCCGATCATCCAGTTCGCCTCGCGCGGCTTGCGGAAGGCTCCGGTGAAGAACGTCCGCATCAGGTGCACCACGATGGCGGCCACGAACAGCAGCGCCGCCCAGTGATGGATCTGGCGCATCAGCAGGCCGCCCCGGACGTCGAAGGAGATGTCCAGCGACGTGGCGTAGGCCTTGGACATCTCCACCCCGCGTAGCGGGTCGTAGCTTCCGTCGTAGACGACCTCCTCCATGGAGGCGTCGAAGAAGAACGTCAGATACGTGCCGGTGAGCAGCAGGATGACGAAGGTGTAGAGCGCGATCTCACCGAGCAGGAACGACCAGTGGTCGGGAAAGACCTTGTTGAGCGTGCGACGCAGCGGGCCGGCGATGGTCAGCCGCTCGTCGGCCCCGCTGGCCGCTCGTCCGATGGGGGTCGCGGGTCGGGCCGGGGCGCTCGTGCTCATGAGGATCGCTCCCAGAAGGCGGGGCCGATGGGCTCGGTGAAATCGCTCGTCGCTACGAAGTATCCGTCATTGTCGACGTCGAGGGGCAGTTGCGGTAGCGACCGGGTGGCCGGGCCGAAGATCGACTTGGCACCGTCCGTGACGTCGAACTGCGACTGGTGGCACGGGCAGAGGATCAGCCCGGTCTCCTGCTCGTAGAGCGACACCGGGCAGCCGGCGTGGGTGCAGATCTTGGAGAAGGCCACGAAGTCGTTCCAGCGGTAGCCCTCCTGGCCCTCCCGCGGCCGGTAGCGCTGCGCCTGGTCGGGCAGCAGCCGGATCAGCATGGTCACCGCGTCGGCGGACCGGTTGCCGGCCTCCACCGGCGGGAAGACGGTCTGCAGTGACCCTGGGCGCATGTCCAGCGGTCGCACCGGTACGCCGTCGAGCCCGAGCAGCCGCATGCCAGGCTCCCAGGGCGTGCGGAACAGCTGGTCGCCGGGTTTCTTGATCAACCCGCCGACGAGCGGGACGACGGCGAGCAGGCCCAGCGCCGCGCTGGCCAGCAGCAGCGTGCGGCGGACCAGGGTGTGCCGGCCGATGCCGGTGTCGTTCAGGCCGGACAGCATGGTCGCGGCGGTGGTCTGCCGCTCGATCTGGGGGGACGCTCCTTCGTGCCGGTCCTGCACGACCACCTCGTACGTCATGAGCTTCTTGGCCCAGAGCACGACACCCACGCCGAGGAAGGTCAACGCCGAGCCCAGGGTCAGCCCGAGTAGCGGCGTGTACAGCGCGGCGTAGTCGAAACCCTCGCCCTGCCCGCTGTAGTCCAGCTGCCACGGCCAGGCGACAAAAAGCACGACAAAGGCGACGACCGACAGGGTCACCCCGAGGAAGGAGGCCGCCACCTGGCGCACCGCCCGCCTCTCCAGCCGTGACCCCGGCGGCACCGGCGGCTCGGCGTAGACGACCCGTACGCCGTCCATCTCCCCGCCGAGGGTGACCAGCTCTTCACGGCTCATCGCCGCCAGCTCGGCGTGCGACGGGCCAGGTCCGGCCACCGGCGGGGAACCGGCCATGGGCTGAGCACCGCCCGGCTGGGCCTCCCCGGGGTGCGCACCGGACCGGGCGTCGCCGGCCGGGAACTCCCCGGACGCCGGCGTGCTCATGCCCGAGACCCCACCCAGACGCAGACCACCAGGCAGACCGTGATCCCGACGACCCAGATGACCAGGCCCTCGGGCACCGGGCCGGCCCGGCCGATGCCGGCACCGCCCGGGTCCGCGGTCTCCTTGAGGGTCTGGACGTAGTTGATGATCGAGCGCTTCTGCTCGGGGGTGAGCTGGTTGTCCCCGAAGACCGGCATGTTCTGCGGCCCGGACAGCATCGCGGTGTAGATGTCGAGGTCGGTCGACTCGGTCAGCGCGGGTGCGTTCTTGCCGCCGGAGAGGGCACCGCCTCGACCGGCGAAGTTGTGGCAGGACGCGCAGTTCAGCCGGAACAGCTCCCCGCCCTCGGCCAGTTCACCTTCGCGCAGGTCTTCCTCGTCGGGCAACGTCGGCCCGCCCCCGTTGGCCTGTATGTAGGCCATCAGCTGGTTGACCTCGGCGTCGTCGTAAGCCGGGGTCTTGCGCTGGGCCTGGGCCTCGTTCTGCGCCAACGGCATCCGGCCGGTGCCGACCTGGAAGTAGACGGCGGCCTCACCGACGCCGATCAGTGACGGGCCCTGGTCCTCGACGCCCTGCAGGTTGCGGCCGTGGCAGGTGATGCAGCCGTTCTCGTAGATCTCCTGCCCGGCCATGGCCTCGACCGACAGGCCGGTGTCCTGGGCGGTGCTCTCCGGGGCGGTGGCGCTGTAGAGCCCCCCGACGGCGATCAGGGCGAGGAGCAGGGCCAGGCCGGAGGACACCCGCCGCCGCCCTCTCCGGGTACCGAGCTTCACCGCAGACCCCCCACTCGCCGGTCGCCTGTCACTGCACGAAATAGATCGTGGCGAACAGCCCGACCCACACGATGTCGACGAAGTGCCAGTAGTACGACACCACGATGGCCGATGTCGCCTGGGCCGGGGTGAACCGGCCCATGGTCGAGCGCATCAGCATGTAGATGAAGGCGAGCAGGCCGCCGATGACGTGCAGCGCGTGGAAGCCGGTCGTCAGGTAGAACATCGACCCGAACGTCGAGGAGCTGATCGTGGTCCCCTCCTCGACCAACGCCCGGTACTCGTTGAACTGGCCGAGCACGAAGATCAGGCCCAGGAAGAACGTGAACACGAACCAGCGGCGCAGCCCGTAGGCGTTGCCGCGCTCGGCCTCGAACACGCCCAGCTGGCAGGTCACCGAACTCAGGACCAGGATGATCGTGAAGACCAGCGCGTAAGGGACGTTCAGCTCGGTCGGCTCCGGGGGCCACGGCTCGCCGTGGATCGCCTTGGCCGTGAAGTACATGGCGAACAGCCCGGCGAAGAACATCAGCTCGCTGGACAGCCAGACGATGGTCCCGACGCTGACCATGTTCGGCCTGGTCAGGGAGTGCACCCGACCAGGGTCGAAGGTGGGATTCACCGTGGTCACGGGGACAGTATGGGACACGGTGCCGACGGTCCGCAGGCCGGGTGGGGCGCGTGTTGGCAGCGTCCCGACGTACTCTCGCAGCCGTGCTGTCGAGCGCAACGGACGCCTCGCTGCTGGCCGCTGCGACCGGCGCGGACGTGCCGCCGCTGACCCCTTCGGCGCTGGTGACCGAGTCGGTGGCCGACCCGGTCGTGCTCACCCTTCTCGTGCTGGCCGCGGGGCTCTACCTGTGGGGCGTGCACCGGCTGCGGCTGCGCGGTGACCACTGGAACGCCGGGCGCACCGTGTCGTTCCTGCTGGGCGGCCTGGGCAGCATCGCGCTGGCCACCCTCAGCGGGCTCGCGGCGTACGAGGACGTGCTGTTCAGCCTGCACATGATCCAGCACATGGTCCTGTCGATGATCGCGCCGATCTTCCTCGCCCTCGGCGGTCCCGTCACGCTGGCCCTGCGTACCCTGCCGCGGGCCGGCCGCGCCCGCCGGCGCCTGCTCGCCGTACTGCACAGCCGGGCCGTGCAGATCCTCACCTTCCCGTTGATCCCGTTCCTGCTGTTCGTGGCCTCGCCGTTCGCGCTGTACTTCACCGGCTGGTACGCCGCCACGCTGTCCAACCCCTGGCTGCACGAGTTGATGCACGTGCATTTCCTGCTGGCCGGCTGCCTGTTCTTCTGGCCGCTGATCGGGTTGGACCCGGTGCCCGGTCGGGTCGGGTACCCGATGCGGATGCTGATCCTCGTCGCCACGTTGCCGCTGCACGCCATCCTCGGATTGACGATCATGAACCAGACGGACCTCCTCGCGGCCGAGCACTACCTGGCCCTCGACCTGCCCTGGTCGGACCCGGTCAGCGAGCAGCGGGTCGGCGGCGGTCTGCTCTGGTCCTCCGGCGACCTCGTGGGCCTGCTGATGCTCGGGGCGGCGGCGTTCCAGTGGATGCGGGCCTCCGAACGCGAGGCCACCCGCGAGGACAGGTGGCTGGATCGGCGGGACGACCTGCGGACCAGGAACGACGGGTGAGCAGGCCGGTGCCGGCGCCTCGCTACCATCCAGCGCCATGAGCAGCCCGGAAGCCGCGCCGACGTACACCGTGCTCGTGTACAGCCAGCGGGACAAGGTTCGCGCGGATGTCCGGACGGCGCTGGGTCGGCGGTTGCGTGGTGGGCAAGGCTTGCTGGAGTACGTCGAGTGCACCGACATGGACGCCCTGCTGCTGGCGGTCGACGGGGGTGGGATCGACGTCGCGATCCTCGACGGCGAGGCGCAGCCGACCGGCGGCATGGGGATCAGCCGGCAGCTGAAGTACGAGATCACCGACTGTCCGAGCATCTGCGTGCTGCTGGCCCGGGCCGACGACCGCTGGCTGGCCACCTGGTCCCTGGCCGACGCGACACTGGTCTATCCGCTGGACGCGTTGACCGCCGCGGGCACGGTCACGGAGTTGGTGCGCGAGCGCGCCGCTGGGATCCCGGTCCGCCGGTGACCGCGCCGTCCTGGCCGGCCGTGGTCCAGGCGCTGCTGCAGCACACCTCGCTGGACGCCGGGGCAACCCGCTGGGCGATGACCGAAATCATGTCCGGTGAGGCGACGCCCGTGCAGATCGCGGCGTTCGCCGTCGCGCTGCGGGCCAAGGGGGAATCCGCCGAGGAGGTCACCGGCCTGGTCCAGGCGATGTTGGAGTACGCGACGCCCGTCGACGTGGCCGGCCGTTGCGTGGACGTCGTCGGTACCGGCGGTGACCGGGCGCGCACGGTGAACATCTCGACGATGGCCGCTCTGGTCACCGCGGGCGCCGGCATCCCGGTGGCCAAACACGGCAACCGGGCCGCGTCCTCCGCCTGCGGTTCGGCCGACCTGCTCGAGGAACTCGGCGTCGCGATCGACCTCGGCCCGGAGGGGGTCGCCCGCTGCGTCGCCGAGGTGGGGATCGGCTTCTTCTTCGCCCCGGTCTTCCACCCGGGGATGCGGCACGCGGCGGTAGCCCGGCGCGAGATGGGCATCCCCACGGTCTTCAACTTCCTCGGCCCGCTGACCAACCCGTCCCTCCCCGCGGCCCAGGCCGTCGGCTGCGCGGACGGCCGGATGGCCGGGGTGATGGCCGCCGTGCTCGCCGGCCGCGGCACGGAGGCGCTGGTCTTCCGCGGTGACGATGGGCTGGACGAGCTGACGACGACCACGACCTCACACGTCTGGCTCGTGCACGACGGGCACGTGGACGAGCAGAGCCTGGACCCGGCCGACCTCGGCCTGCCCCGCGCCCGCGCGGCTGACCTCGTCGGTGGCGGCCCGCCGCAGAACGCCGCGGTCGCCAACGCCGTGCTCGCCGGCTCACCGGGACCGGTGCGGGACGCCGTGCTGCTCAACGCGGCCGCGGCCATCGCGGCGTACTCCGGTGCCGCCGCGGCCGACGGGCTGGTCCCGGGTCTCACGGCGGGCTTGGGCCGGGCCGCGGAGTCCGTGGACTCCGGTGCCGCCGCCGACGTACTGGACCGTTGGGTGACCCTCAGCCGACAGCTACGCGGTT
>Ga0183260_10002460_pt1 | contig 15316 bp, 15 predicted proteins | sample AntDrymUQ4972206_2_FD_129768 | JGI IMG/M metagenome (GOLD analysis project Ga0183260, IMG submission 129768) | Polar desert sand microbial communities from Dry Valleys, Antarctica - metaG UQ497 (22.06) (version 2) (version 2) | ecosystem: Environmental > Terrestrial > Soil > Desert | place... | reverse complement strand
TGCAGGAGCGCTACGCCGGGACTTCCTGCCGGTGCTCGCGCGGCGCATCGAGTGCGCCCGGCAGGACTCGAACCTGCGACCGACTGCTTAGAAGGCAGCTGCTCTATCCACTGAGCTACGGGCGCCCGCCGGCAGCCAGCCTACCGAGCGAGGAAGCGTTCCCGGTCCACGACGGCACGAACGATCCGCCCGCGGGCAGCCACGATGCTGTCGGCGTTCGTGGCCGAGACGTCGAAGACCAGGCGTCGATCGACGACCTCCACCAACGTGACCCGGACCGTGACGTGGACCGCGAGCGGTGACGGGGCCAGGTGGTCCAGCTCGACGCGGATTCCGACGGTGGTCTGCCCGGGCTCCAGCATCGGTTCGACCGCGGAGACCGTCGCGGCCTCCAGCCAGGCGAGCAGCCGCGGCGTACCCAGGACGGGCAGCGAGCCGCTGCCCAGCGAGGCCGCGGTGTCGATGTCGAGTACCTCGAAGATCCGGCTGGCCGCCGCGCCGACCGTCGCTGTCACAGGGGGTGACCCTAGCCAACTAGGCTGGCGCACCACACCAGCTTCGCCGGGAGGTGCAGGATCGGCCGTCGGGTCGTCGTCACCGGCATCGGGATCGTCGGACCGCTCGGCCTCGACGCCGAGTCGACCTGGGCGGCGCTGCGCCGCGGTCGCTCGGGGATCGGGCCGGTGACCGGCGTCGACGTGAGCGACCTGCCGGCCCGGATAGCCGCACAGGCCGACGGCTTCGACCCGGTGGACGCCCTCGGCGTCCGAGCGGCGCGAGCCAGCGATCGGTTCGCGCAGTTCGCCGTCGTCGCCGCCCGGGAGGCAGTGCGCAACGCGGGCTGGGCGGCCACCGGCGGACCGCGCTGGTCAGCCATCGTCGGGACGGGGCTTGGGGGAGTGGCCACCTTCGAGCGGGCGATGGGCACGCTGAGCGATCGCGGACCGACCCGGATGAGCCCGTACACCGCCCCGGCGATGATCCCGAACGCCGCCGTCGCCGCCGTCGCGATGGACGCCGGGTGCCGGGGACCCTCCCTGTGCCCGACGACGGCATGTGCGGCAGGGACGGACGCGGTCGGCGCCGGTGCGGACCTGATCCGGCTGGGGCGGGCCGACGTGGTGCTGGCCGGCGGCGCCGAGGCCCCGGTCACCCGCGCGATGCTGGCCGCCTTCGCGGCCATGCGCGCCGCCTCGACACGCAACGAGGACCCGCAGCAGGCCTGCCGGCCGTTCGACCGGAACCGCAATGGGCTGGTCATGGGCGAGGGTGCCGCTGTCCTGGTTCTCGAGGAGGCGGCCGCCGCGGCGGCCCGTGGGGCCTCGGTGCTCTGCGAGGTCGTCGGGTACGGCGCCAGCTGCGACGCGCACCACACGACCGCCCCTGACCCCGCCGGGACGGCGGCGGAGGCAGCGGTGCGGCAAGCCCTCGCCGAGGCGGAGATCACCTCGGTCGACCACGTCAACGCCCACGGCACCGGGACGAAGCTGAACGACGCCGCCGAGGCCGGCGTGCTGGCCCGGGTGATCGGTCCGACGGTCCCGGTGACCTCGACCAAGTCGATGACCGGGCACCTGATGGGCGCCGCGGGTGCGCTGGAGGCTGCGATCTGCGCCCTCGTGCTCCGCGATCAGGTACTGCCGCCGACGATCAACTGCGAGGACCAGGATCCGGAGTGCGCGGGGATCAGCGTCGTTCGGGAGGTCACGCCCGCCGCGGTCACCGATGTGCTGAGCACCAGCTTCGGCTTCGGCGGCCACAATGCAGCGTTGGTGCTGCGACGTCCCGGTTCTCGCTCGTGAAAGGATCGTCCGGCCCGTGCCTCCGACACCGGGAGATGGCAATGAGCGCTGACGGCGGACGCAGCCGATGACCCAGCCCGTGACGGCGGAGACCGTCCGCACCGACGCCGCGCGCCACCTCGGCATCGGCCGGGAGCAGCTGACGCCGGGTCTGCTGCTCGGCGAGGATCTGGGGCTGGACTCGCTGGCCGGCATCGAGCTGTCGATGTCCCTGGAGGAGCGCTACCAGATCACCATCACCGACGATGAACTCGCTGACGTGTCGACGTACGGCGAACTCGAGGCGCTCGTACTGGCCAAGGTGAGTGCCCGATGATCGAGGCGTGCGACGGCCGGCGGGTCGTCATCACCGGGCTGGGCGTCCTCGCCCCGTGCGGCGTCGGCGTCGACGACTTCTGGGCCGGTCTCCGTAAGCCGGCCGAGCCGCTCGTCGAGCGCAAGATCCCGGACTTCGACGCGGCACAGTGGGGGATCAAGCACGTCGAGGCCCGCCGGATGGACCTCTTCGCGCAGTTCGCCGTCGCTGCGGCCGTGCAGGCGCTCGGGGACGCCGGCCTGGACACGGCCTCGCCGTACGCCGAGGAGCGCTGCGGCATCCTGCTGGGCACCGGCATCGGCGGCGCGCACGCCTGGGAGACCCAGACCCAGGTGCTGCTGGACAAAGGTCCCGCCCGCGTCTCGCCCCTGGTGGTCCCCATGGTGATGCCGAACGCCGGAGCCGCCGCGGTGTCGCTGCGCTTCGGTTGGCGGGGACCGGTCGAGACCGTCTGCACCGCCTGTGCGGCCGGCACGCACGCGGTGAGCAACGGCGCGAAGCTCGTGGCCTCCGGCCGCTGCGACGCGGTCCTGGTCGGAGGTAGCGAGGCGGCACACTCGGGCCTGATGAGCACCGGCTTCGACAACATGAAGGCGCTGTCGAACAGCGGGATCTCGCGGCCGTTCGACATCGAACGGGACGGGTTCTGCTCCGCCGAAGCGGGCGGCATGCTGGTCCTGGAAGAGGCCTCGGCGGCCGAGGCCCGCGGCGCCCACATCTACGCCGAGATCGCCGGGAGTGGATCCAGCGCCGACGCCCACCACCTCACCGCCCCCGCCCCCGACGGCCGAGGTGCCATCGCCTCGATGCGGGCGGCACTGGCCGATGCCGGGCTGGAACCGGGCCAGATCACCCACGTCAACGCGCACGGAACCTCGACCCAGCTCAACGACCTGACCGAGGCCAAGGCGGTCGCCGAGGTCTTCGGCGCCGGCGGGCCCGCGATCACCTCGATCAAGGGCGTCACCGGGCACTCGCTCGGCGCGGCCGGCGCGGTGGAGGCCGTGGCCTTGGCCCTGACCTTCCACCACCGCGAGCTGCCGCCGACGATGGGCACCGAGAACGTCGATCCGGCGTTCGAGATCGACCTCGTCACCGAGCCGCGGTCCTGGACCCCCGGCCCGGCCCTGTCCAACTCCTTCGCCTTCGGCGGGCACAACGGCACGGTGGTGTTCCTGCCGGCCTGACCGCTACCCTCCCCCGGTGAGATCACCAGACCTGCGGTGGTGGGCGCCCTAGCGGCGGCCCACCGATCCTGCACGTCCCACCCGGTCCGCCTCCTGCATCGAGGCGGACCGTCTGCTGTCCGTGGGTGCCGGAGCGGCCTGGACTCCCGAGGAGCCCGCCATGATCCCCGTCACCCGGCGCATCACCGGCCTCAAGCCGACCGGTCGCCTGCATCTGGGCAATCTGCTGGCCGCCGTCCGCCCGATGGTGCGCGACCAGGACGCCGTACCCACCTTGGCCTTTGTCGCCGACCTGCACGCGATGACGGTCGAACACGACCCGGCCGCACTGGCCGAGCTCACCCGGGAGGCCGCGGCGATCGCCCTCGCGGCCGGCCTGGATCCCCGGCGCTCGGTGCTCTTCGCGCAGAGCCAGGTGCCCGAGCACGCCGTCGCGCACTACCTCCTGGAGAGCACGGCGACCTTCGGTGAGTCGCAACGGATGATCCAGTTCCGTGAGAAGGCGGCCGGTCAGGACTCGGTGCGCCTGTCGCTGCTGACCTACCCGACGCTGATGGCGGCGGACATCCTGCTGTACGCCGGTGCCGGTGCCACCGTGGAGGTGCCCACTGGAGACGACCAGGACCAGCACCTCGAACTCACCCGGACGCTGGCCCGCCGTTTCAACGCGCGGTACGGCGAGACGCTCACCGTCCCGCGCGGTGTGCGCCCGTCCGCCGGGGCGCGGATCATGGACCTGGCCGATCCGAGCCGCAAGATGGAGAAGACGAACCCGGCACCGGGCGGCGTGCTGTTCGTGCTCGACCCGCCGCACGTGGTGGCCCGCAAGGTGTCCCGAGCGCTGACCGACGCGCGGGCAAGCGTCGAGTACGACCCGATCGGTAGGCCCGGGATCAGCAACCTGTTGGCGATCCTCGGCGCCCTGCTCGACCGGACGCCCGCGTCACTGGCCGGTGCTTATGCGTCGTACGCCGCGCTGAAGGCCGACGTCACCGACGCGGTCAACGCCGCTGTGGCGCCGGTGCAACGGGTCTACGCCGAGATCCGGGCCGACCCGGCCGAGCTGGAGGCCACGCTGGCGGCCGGGGCGCAGCGGGCGCAGGCGCTGGCCGCACCGACCCTGGCGGCCATGCTCGGCCGGATGGGACTGCGAGCCGCCTGAGCCGGTCAGGTCGTGTGGCCCAGCCTGAGGAACGCTGCGGCGGCCGCGAGCAGCACGGGGACCAGCAGAAACGCTCGTTGCGTGCCGATCTGGTCGGCCATGAGACCGAGGAGGAACGGGGCGGTGCCGATCGCGACGCCGGCGCCGATGGATGCCCTGGCCGTCGCGCGGTCCGGATGCCCGCCGGAGGCCGCGAGGACACGGGCGATGGACAGCGGGAACTGCACCGAGATGCCGAGCCCGAGCACCAGCAGGCCGAGCACGGACAGCCACAGCGCCGTACTGAGCCAGAACGCCGCAAAGCCCAGCATGGCGACGATCAGGCTCGCGCCGAGCAGGGTTTCGGCCGGGTGGACGAGGGCGAGGCGACCGCCGGCAACCCGGCCCACGGTCATGCCGAGGACCAGTACTGCGATCGAGCCGGTGGCGACGGCGGCACTGGCGCCGGCCCGCTCGCGGAGCAGGTCCGAGGCCCAGAAGGTCAGCGAGAACTCGGTCCCGATACAGAGCACGAGAACGGCCAAGGCCGGCCCGAAGGCCGCTGGCATGCGACCGCCGACATCCCGGGGGCGCCGGACGGGCGGGCCGTCCGGTACGGCGGTGCGCGCGGTCAGCGTGAGCACGACGGCTGCGGCGATCGCCGCCAGCAGCAGCCCGGCCCGCCAGCCCAGCCCCACGGCAGCAGTCACACCGATCACCGCGGGGGCGATGAGGCCGAAGCCGGCGGCCAGGGCGTTGGCCTCGTTGATGGCCGCGGGTCCGGAACTGCCGTGGTGGTGGGACAGCACCGCGGAGTGCGTGCTGACCACCAACGACCCGAACGTGCCCGCGACCAACGTGCCGGCCAGCGTCATCCACACACTTTGCCCGGCCAGGTAGCCGGTCAGGCCGATCGCCAATCCGCCCAGCCCGAACCGCAGGGCGGCGCCGCGACCCAGCCGTCTGACCACCGCCGGCAGGATCATGCCCGCGAGTACGGCGCCGACGGCCAGGGCTGTGCCGTGCAGGCCGGCGACAGCTCTGGACACGTCCATGTCGGCACCGAGCAGCGGAACGGTGGGCCCGAACCCGTACTGGAAGTAGCCGTAGACCGCCAGGTAGCTGTAGACCAGCCAGGTCACTCGATCCCGCGCGAGCCCGGCCACTCGCGGCAGGCTATCGGGGCTCCGACGTGCGCTGCGCCGAGGAGATGCCGGCCGCGCTGTCCACAGGCCCCGGCAGTTGTCCCCAGAAGCCGGCCGGGCATTCCCCGGTGAGGGCCGCTGGCGCAGTCTCGTTCCACCGGGCCGACGGCCGCGGTGAGGGCGGCCGGTCCGCTCTGCAATGCAGGCGAGGAAAAGGGGGCGACCCATGAACGACACCACGCTCACGCTGGTCGGCCGGATCGTCGACGTACCGAAGCGGCGGCTGACCGAGTCGGGGGTCAGCGTGCTCAACATGCGGGTCGGCTCGACGGCCCGGCGCTTCGACCGGGAGACCCAGAAGTGGGTCGATGGAGACAGCACGTTCGTCAACGTGACGTGCTGGCGCTCGTTGGCCGACAACGTGTCCCGCTCGCTGGTGCAGGGCGACGCGGTCGTCGTGCACGGCCGGTTCTTCACCCGGGAGTACGAGCACAACGGTCAGCGCCGCAGCTCCTACGACATGGAGGCCTATGCGGTCGGGCCGGACCTCACGTGGGCGCGGGTGGAGTACGTGCGGACCAAGCGTGACCCGATCACCCACGAGATCGTCGACGCCGTTTCCGCTCCGGCCGACGACGATCTGCCGGAGCCCCGGGCGGATCTCGACGAGTCGGGGCTCGACGCGGAGCACGAACTAGCGGAGGCGGCCCGGTAGCCCGCGCCGGGGCGGTCGCAGTCTCGTCGGCCGCGCCCGGAGGCCCGCCTGGGCCGCAGCCGCCCCCGCGGCTCCCGTGCTGACGGGTCGGGTCCCGAGCCCGGTCGACACCCCGACCTGCCGGCATCGGGCTGCTGGCTGGAAGACTGTTCGGTGGATACGGTGCCGGCCGGGGCGTCGGTGGAACGACCCGCGGTGGAACAGCCGGCTCGCGGTGGCAGTTGATCCACCGGGACAGCTGGCCGCGCAGGGGCCGGCCCAGGGTCAGTCCTGCGTCGGCGAGGCGGTCGGCACACGGGCACACGAACAGACGGGACACGCAACGCAGTGGCGCAACTCATCTACTCGATGCAGCGGGCACGCAAGGCGCACGGGGACAAGCTGATCCTCGACAACGTGACGCTGGCATTCCTGCCCGGGGCGAAGATCGGCGTCGTCGGGCCGAACGGCGCCGGTAAGTCGACGGTCTTGCGCATCATGGCCGGCAAGGAGGTGCCCTCCAATGGAGAGGCACGGCTGACCCCCGGATACAGCGTGGGCATGCTCGACCAGGAACCGGACCTGAACGAGGCCCTGGACGTCCGCGGCAACGTCGAGGAGGGCGTCGCCGAGATGCGCGACCTGCTGCGCCGCTTCGAGGACGTGAGTGCGGCGATGGGCGAACCGGACGCCGACTTCGACAAGCTGCTCACCGAACAGGGCGACCTCATGGAGAAGATCGAGGCGGCCGACGGGTGGGAGCTGGACAGCCGGATCGACCAGGCCATGGACGCGCTGCGCTGCCCGCCCGGTGACGCGGACGTCAGCGTGCTGTCCGGTGGCGAGCGTCGCCGGGTCGCACTCTGCCGGCTCCTGCTGGAGCAGCCGGACCTGCTCCTGCTGGACGAGCCGACGAACCACCTCGATGCCGAGAGCGTGCTGTGGCTCGAGCAGCACCTCGCCGCGTACCAGGGCGCCGTCCTCGCCGTCACCCACGACCGGTACTTCCTGGACAACGTCGCGCAGTGGATCCTCGAGCTGGACCGCGGGCGAGCCTTCCCGTACGAGGGCAACTACTCGACGTACCTGGAGACCAAGTCCGCCCGGCTGAAGGTGGAGGGTCAGAAGGACGCCAAGCGGGCCAAGCGGCTGCGCGACGAGTTGGAGTGGGTCCGGCAGAACGCCAAGGGCAGGCAGGCCAAGAGCAAGTCGCGACTGGCCAGGTACGAGGAGATGGCCGCCGAGGCGGACAAGACCCGCAAGCTGGACTTCGACGAGATCCAGATCCCGCCCGGCCCGCGGCTGGGCAACGTCGTTGTGGACACCGAGGCCCTGAGCAAGGGTTTCGACGGCCGCTGCCTGATCGACGACCTGACGTTCGACCTGCCCAGGGGCGGCATCGTCGGGGTGATCGGTCCGAACGGCGCCGGCAAGACCACGCTGTTCAAGATGATCATCGGTGAGGAGAAGCCCGACAACGGCGACATCAGGGTCGGGGAGACGGTACGCCTGTCCTACGTGGACCAGAGCCGCGGCGGCATCGACGGGTCGAAGTCGGTGTGGGAGGTCGTTTCCGACGGCCTGGACTACATCAAGGTCGGCAACGTCGAAATGCCGTCGCGGGCCTACATCAGCGCGTTCGGCTTCAAGGGACCGGACCAGCAGAAGCGGGCCGGGGTGCTCTCCGGCGGCGAGCGCAACCGGCTGAACCTCGCCCTCACCCTCAAGCAGGGCGGCAACCTTCTGCTGCTCGACGAGCCGACGAACGATCTGGACGTCGAGACGCTGTCCAGCCTGGAGAACGCGCTGCTGGAGTTCCCCGGCTGCGCCGTGGTGGTCAGCCACGACCGGTGGTTCCTGGACCGGATCGCTACCCACATCCTCGCCGCGGAGGACGACGGCCGGTGGGTCTGGTTCGAGGGCAACTTCGATGCCTACGAGAGGAACAAGGTCGAGCGGCTCGGCCCGGAGGCGGCCCGCCCGCACCGCACGACCTATCGTCGGTTGACCCGCGACTAGGGCTACGACGCCGCCCGTGGCCTTCCGGTACGACGTCGCCGTCCGCTGGTCCGACGAGGACCGGCTCGGCCACGTCAACAACTCCCGCTACCTGACGTTCACCGAGGACGCCCGGCTGGTCTGGCTGTCCGAGTCGCCGACTGGAGCCGGCGGGGTGATCCTGGCCCGCAGCGAGATCGACTTCCGGTTCCCCGTGCACTTCGTCACCGGCGGGCGGCTCGTGGTGGAGACCTCGGTGTGCTCGATCGGCCGCTCCAGCCTGCTGATCCGCCAGGACATCGTCTGGCCCGAGGATGCTGCCGGCGCCGGGGACGCGGTGGCCCGGACCCGCCACGTGCTGGTCTGCTACGACTACGTCCGCGGCGCGCCGCGCCCGTGGACCGATGTCGAGCGGGAATGGCTGTCCCGTTGGCAGGACGAGGAGGCAGCCTGATGGCTCGCCACACCTACCTGTGTCCGATGCGCTGGGCCGACATGGACGCCTACGGGCACATCAACAACACCGTCTACCTCGCCTACCTGGAGCAGGCTCGCGTCGACGTCTTCTTCACGAAGGCGCGTGGTCTGGGCGTGGAGAGCCTCAACGACGGCATCGTGGTCGCCGAGCACCAGATCCGCTACCGCCGGCCGATCTCCTACGGTCCGTTGCCGCTGCGCATCGAGCTCTGGGTCAGCAGCATCCGGGCGGCGGCGTACACCGCCGACTACGAGATCTGGGACGAGTCCGGCGAGGCCCCGCAGCTGGCGACCACGGCCCGATCGGTGCTCGCGCCCTTCGACATGAACGCGGGCCGGCTACGCCGGCTCACCGCGCCGGAGAAGGCGTTCCTCGAGGACTACCGTGACCACCGATGAACGAGCGCGAGAGGACGTCCGTCAGCACCGCTGAACCGCGGCTGCGCCTGGCCGGCCCGGAGCCCCTGACCGACTGTCAGACGCTGCTCGGCCGGTTGGTCGCAGCGGACCCGGCGGCCCTCGTCCGCCTGCAGGCCAGCGGGCCATCCGTGGCCGTGTGGGCCCAACCGCTCGGGGTGGTGGTGCGGCGAGACATCACCGGCACCCTCGACGTCGCGGATCGGACCGTGGCCGCGGCCGACCTGTGGCAACGCCTGCGGGGCAACCCGGCCGAGTTGCCGGCCGCCGACGACACCGCGTGGCGGGTCAGCCTGCCGCCGCGGACCGGCTGGGAGTTGCTGGACGAAGTCCCGGTCGAGGCGCTGCACCAGCTGGCCCTCGGGGCCGCCTCGCTGCTGCCCACCGCCCCCGATCCGGCCGGCCTCTACGACCAGACCGTGCTCACGGTCAGCTCCGCGGCCGGCGCGGTCTCGCTCCGGCTGCGGGTCGTGCTGGCCCTGGACCGCCTGGGGTTCCTGCCGGCCGACTCGACGGGCGAGGTGGCCCGGGTGGCCTGTACCCCGGCCTGGGCGCGGATCGCCACCCGGATCGGTACGGCGTACCAGCGGCGCGTGTCCGTCGGCCTCGGCCTGGGCTGAACCGCCGAATCAGCCGAGCCGGGCGGCGGTGTCCGTCGGCAGCCGTCCGTCGGACAGTTCGGCGCTGGCCAGCAGCACCGGTCCGCTCGGCAGCTCGACCGGCTCCGGTCCGAAGTTGACGACGCAGCGCAGGCCGCCGTCGTGGCCGAAGGCCACCACCGACGGACCGAGGTCCAGCCACTCGACCTCGTTGGCCGTGGCCACATGCTGGTGGCGCAACGCCATCGCGTCCCTGTACAACCACAGCATCGAGGAGCGATCGGCCTCCTCGGCCTGCACGGTGAGGCGGGCCTAGTCCGCGGGCATCGGTAGCCACGTCGCCGTTCCCGTGCTGAAGCCGTACGGCGGGGTGTCTCCGCGCCAGGGCAACGGCACCCGCTCGGCGTCGCGACCGCGCTCACGATGTCCCGTCCGCTCCCACACCGGATCCTGCAGCGCCTCGTCGGGCAGGACCACGCTCGGCAGACCCAGCTCCTCGCCGTTGTACACGTAGGCGACGCCGGGCAGGCCCAGCAACAGCAGCGCCGCGGCCCGAGCGCGACGTTCACCCTCGGGCCCGGCCCCGTAGCGCGAGCGATGCCGGGGCCGGTCGTGGTTGGACAGGACCCAGCAGGTGGGGGCGCCGACGTCTCGCAGGCTGGCGATGGACCGCTCGATCCCGTCGCGCGTCTGCGCGGCGTCCCACTCGGTGTCCATCAGCCGGAAGTTGAAGGCCAGGTGCAGCTCGTCCGGCCGGGCGTATTGGGCGAACCGATCGTCGTCGGCGACCCAGATCTCGCCCACGGCCATCGCGCCCGGGTAGTCCTCCAGCGTGCGGCGCAGTCCCGGTGCAGCGCCGGGACGCCGTCGTTGTCGAAGCGCGGATCCTCGGGCGTGGGGAGCCACGCAGTCGCTCCCCACGGGGGACAGGCCGCAGGGCCTCGCTCTTCGGGGGGCACACGGGGGCGGAGCCCCCCGGGCCTTCGCCCATGACGGGTAGACCCGGGGGCTTGGCCAGGCCGTGCGCGACGTCGATCCGGAAGCCGTCGACGCCCCGGTCCAGCCAGAAGCGCTTGGTGCGGTCCAGGTCGGCGGGCACCTCGGGGTTGTCCCAGTTCAGGTCCGGCTGCTCGGGTGCGAACACGTGCAGGTACCACTGGCTGAAACCAGGCGTGCCGGGAGGACACGTGGTTCGGTACGAGGTCGACGGTGACCGCCAGCCCCGCCGGATGGGCGTCGGCCACCAGGGCGTCGAAGGCCGCCAGGTCGCCGAACACCGGATCCACGTCAAGCGGATCGGCCACGTCGTACCCGTGGTTGACCATCGGCGACGGATAGAACGGGGTGATCCACAACCCGTCCACGCCGAGTTCTCGAAGGTAGGGCAAAGCGCGGCGGACGCCGATCAGGTCACCTACACCGTCGCCGTTCCCGTCGGCGAAACTGCGGATGTACACCTGGTAGAAGACGGCGGTCCGCCACCAGGCCGGGTCGGCGGCACGGTCGAACCCCATGACGAGCAGGAACGCCTCGTTCAGATCAGTGCGGTGAGTTGACCAGGCTCTGCGCGGCCATGGTCAGGTACGCCCACAGCGTGCGGTCCTGCTCCGGACTCAGGTGCAGACCGTCCACGGCCGCCCGCATCCGCGCGAGCCAAGCATCCCGCTCGAGCTCCCCGATCGCGAACGGCGCATGCCGCATCCGCAGCCGCGGATGTCCGCGTTGCTCGCTGTAGGTCCGCGGGCCGCCCCAGTACTGGACGAGGAACATCCGCAGCCGGGTCTCGGCCGGGCCGAGGTCCTGCTCCGGGTAGAGCGGGCGCAGGACGGGATCTTCCCCCACGCCGGCGTAGAAGTCGTGCACGAGCTGCCGGAACGTCCGCTCGCCGCCGATCTCGGCGAAGAAGCTCTCGGCGGGTACGTCGGAGGCCGCGGACACCACCTCATCCTTCCCGCACGGTCAGCGCTACGCCTCCGCAGGGGTCTCGGCCGACCGGTGCACGGCCCGCGCACGTAGCCCGATGGCCAGCACGATCACGCTGCCGACCGCGCCGCACAGCGTCACCACCACGCTGGGTGCGAGCACGGTCGCGACCAGCCCGGCGGCGACGATGCCGAGCCCCTGGACCGCCTGCAGGCCGGTGGCGATGACACCGAAGGCCCGGGCGCGCGCGGCGTCCGGCACCGCCTGCACGACCAGCACGTTGAGCGGGATCACGAACGAGAAACCCACCCCGGAGAGGAACAGCAGCGCCAGGATCACCGGCAGCCACGGGGTCGTCGCCGCCGGCACCAGGGCGAGCACGGACAGCACGGCGAGCGGGACGAGCAGCCGTTGCCGCCGGCTCGGACGCATCATCCGCCCTATGACGAGTCCACCGATGATCAGGCCGAGCGGGTTCGCGGCCAGCAGCAGGCCCACTGCCGCGGCGCCCTTGTCGAGTTCGGCGGCATAGGCCGCGGCCAGCCCCTCGGGAGCGAAGCCCAGTGCGGCAGCGACCCACAGCATGGCGATCAGCCGCCTGATCCGGGGTGTGCCGAAGACGACCGCGATGCCTTCCTTGGCATCGGCCCACAGGGACAGCCGTTCCCCGCGGGCCGCCGCGGGACGGACCCGTACGCCGACCCACAGCAGCACCGCCGATACCGCGAACGTCGCCGCGTCGATCAGCAGCGCGCCGCGGGCGGACACGGCGAGGACCAATGCCCCGCCGGCCACGAAGCCGCCGACCTGGGCGAGTTGCGCGGAGATGTTGCTGAGCGCGAGCCCGACCGCGTACCGGTCGCCGGACAGGATCTCGGGCGTGGTGGCGGCCCTGGCCGCCTCGAACGGAGGCGTGAACAGGTTGGCGACGAACAGCATCCCGACGAGTAATCCGAGAGGGATCCCCGGGATGGCCAGCGCGCCGATGATCAGCATCCGGATCAGGTCGCAGCCGATCATCACCTGCCGACGCGGGAGCCGGTCGGCGTACACCGACAGCAGCGGACCGCCGATCAGCCACGGGAGGTAGCCCACCGCGAACGTGATCGCGGACAGCAGCGCCGACCCGGTGCGCTCGAACACCACGATCGACAGCGCGACCTTGGCCAGCTGGTCGCCGGCCAGCGAGAGCAGATACGCCGCGAAGAGGTACCGGAACTCGCGTACCCCGAAGACCTCACGGTACGTCGCGGCCCGGTCTCGCTGGTTCGCCTCCTCGGCCCCCGAATGTCTGGCCATTGAGCGGATTGTGCTGCATTCGTTACGCCCTGGCCACCATCCGTGGCACCGGTCCCGCTCCCGGTCGCGTCAACGCGGCGGCGGCGTCAGCGCGGCGGCGGTGCCAGCCCGGGGTAGGGAGGCGGCGTGCGGATCCCGTCGGCGTCGAAGCGTTCCTTGATCCGCAGTCGCAGCTCCCGGGCCACCCGCCACTGGTCACTCGTCGTCGTGCGCACCTGCAGGCGCAAGGTGATGCCGGCCGCGGCGATGGACTCCACGCCGAGGTCCTCGGGTTCGCCCAGAAACGCCTCGGACCACTCCGGGTCCAGCCGCAGGTCGTCGGCCACCTGCCGCATGGCCACCCGAGCGGCGTCCAGGTCGGTGTCGTGTGCCACCGGCAGGTCGAGCACCACCTGGGACCAGCCCTGCGTCTTGTTGCCGACCCGCAGGACCTCGCCGTTCCGGACGTACCAGACCATGCCGTTCATGTCGCGCAGGGTCGTGACCCGCAGGCCCATCGCCTCCACGCTGCCGGTGGCCTCGCCCAGGTCGACGACGTCTCCCACCCCGTACTGGTCCTCGAGGATCATGAAGATGCCGGAGATGAAGTCCTTGACCAGGTTCTGCGCGCCGAAACCCAGGGCGACGCCGACGATGCCGGCGCTGGCGATGATCGGCGCCAGGTTGATTCCGAGCTCGCCGAGGACGAGCATCGTCGCCACCGACAGGGTGAGCAGCGAGACGACGCTGCGCAGGACCGAGCCGATGGTCTCCGCGCGCTGCCGCCGGCGTTCGCCGACGTGCTTGAGCACCGAGTCGGTCCGGTCCTTGAGAGGCCGCAACGCGCCCGGAGCGCGGCCCTCGGCGCTGGTCCGGGTGAGCCGGCGGATCGCCCGATGCAGCAGGAATCGGACCACCAGGGCCACGACGATGATCAGCACGATCTTCGACGGCGTCGCGATCAGGGCGTCGGCGCTGGTCGCCAGCCAGTCCACGCCGGTGACGTCGTACACCACCGAGCACAGGCTGCTCCCGGCCTCCTCGACGCAGGACGGCTGGGCCAACAGGGTCGAACCGGGGGTCATCGCCGGTCCAGGGCCAGCCCGGTCTGCGCCGCCAGGAAGACGAGCTGGTCGGTGGCCAACGCGAGCGTGCGGCTGACCGACCGAGCGCCGTGCCCGACGTCGACCTCGCGGCGGAGCAGGATCGGCCGCTCGCCGGTGCTCGCGTGCTGCAGCGCGGCGCAGAGCTTGCGGGCGTGCAGGGGGTCGACCCGGGTGTCGGAGTCGAACGTCGTGAAGAGAACGGCGGGGTACGCCGTACCGGACTCCACCCGGTGGTAGGGCGAGTAGCCGAGCAACCAGCCCAGCTCGGTGGGGTCGGCGGCCGTGCCGTACTCGTCGTTCCACGTGCGGCCCAGCCCGAACTGTTCGTAGCGCACCATGTCCAGCAGGGGCGCGCTGCACGCCACGGCGGCGAACCGCTCAGGATGCTGGGTCAGCGCCGCGCCCACGAGCAGGCCGCCGTTCGAGCCGCCCATGATCGCCAGCTGCTGGGGCGTCGTCCAGCCCTCGGCGACCACGGCGTCCGCCGCGGCCGCGAAGTCGTCGAAGACGTTCTGCTTGGCCTCCCGCATACCGCCGCGGTGCCACTGCTCGCCCTGCTCCGAGCCCCCCCGGAGGTTGGCTACCGCCCACACGCCACCGGCGGCTACCCAGGCCAGTGTGGTCGCCGAGTACGCCGGGGTGAGCGCGACGTTGAAGCCGCCGTACCCGTACAGCACGCACGGGCGCGGCCGATCCGAAGATCCGTCCGGGCTGATCACGAACAGGTGGACCTCGGTGCCGTCGGCCGAGCGGTAGTGCGTCTCGGTGACCTCGGCCGCCACTGGCGGGGCGTCCCCGGGTGCACGCAGCCAGCTCGTCGTGTCGTACGGCGAGGCGCTGTCCCACTGCAGGACGCATGGGGCCGTCGCGAAGTCGGTGTAGCCGATCCAGGCCGACGTCGTCGCGTCCGGGTGGGCGTGCAGGCCGCTCACCGAACCGGTTCCGGGCAGGTCGACCGAGCAGATCCGGGTGCCGTTCGTAGGGTCGATGACGGACAGCCGGCTGGTGGCGTCGCGGCCGTGGGCGGTCAGGATCAGGGGGCCGTCGTGCGGGCCGTCGACCAGCGCGACGTCCTCCAGCACCTCGCTGCCGGACTCGGGGACCGCCTCGCGCCAGGAGCCGTAGTCCGGCTCGCGCGGGTTCGTGACGCAGAGCCGGCCGCGGGGTGCGTCCCGGTCGGTGAGCAGGTACAGCCGCCCGTCGTGGGCCACCCAGGCCACGCACCGCGCGTCC
>Ga0183260_10002459_pt1 | contig 15318 bp, 16 predicted proteins | sample AntDrymUQ4972206_2_FD_129768 | JGI IMG/M metagenome (GOLD analysis project Ga0183260, IMG submission 129768) | Polar desert sand microbial communities from Dry Valleys, Antarctica - metaG UQ497 (22.06) (version 2) (version 2) | ecosystem: Environmental > Terrestrial > Soil > Desert | place... | reverse complement strand
CTCCGGATGATCGATCGACCCGTCGTCGACCACGATGACCTCCGTTGCCGCCACGCTCTGATCCCTCGCGCTCGTGAGTGCCGCATCGAGGAAGTGCGCATGGCTCGCCGGTGTCGTCACCGGCGCGGTGCGGTGGTCGTGGCGAGCCGGCGAACGGCGTCGACGAACGAGCTCGTCGTCGCCGACCGCGTGACCTCGTCGGCGGCGTGGTCGATCCAGCACTGCCGGAACACAAAGTCGCGCACTTCGCCGGACCAGCCGACGAAACACGCGTCGTTGAAGTTCGTGAGGACGACGCTCGCGGAGGGCGCGGTCACCGTGTCCGCCGCGACGGGGCCGTGACCGAATCGTAGACGGCCTCGATCTGCGGCACGATCCGATCGGCCGAATACTGCTCGGCCTCCGCGGCCGCCCGGGCGCCGAGGCGGGTGCGGAGCGCAAAGTCGATGTCGAGGCGGATCATTGCTTGCGCGAGCGCGCCGGCGTCGTCCGGCGGCACGAGCAGACCCGTGACCTCGGGACGCACCACGCCGCCGAGGCCTCCGACGTCGGCCGCGATGACCAGCGCGCCGGCCGCCATGGCCTCGATCGCGACGATGCCGAACGGCTCGGCCCAGCGCGAGGGGACGACTGCGGCGTACGCCCGGCCGAATGCGGCCCGGACCGCTGCGTTGGGCCAGTTCTCGAAGACGTGCACACCGGCCCGGTCCGTCGGCGGCGAGTTCGGCCACCGCTTGCCGATGACGACAAGCGGCCGCTGGATCCCCGACCGCGCGTACGCGTCGAGCAACAGGTCGAAACCCTTCTCGCGGCGGAAGTCCCCCACGTAGACGAACGGTGGCTCGTCGGGGAGCTCGGCAAGCCACTCGTCGATCGTCGTGCCGCTGGTGGCGTCGGTGACGGGGAGGAAGTTCGGGATGACGTGCACCGACTCCCCGTCCACGTCGAGCTGATTGCCGTGCGCCGTCGCCGCGCTGACGGCGATGAACGCCCGAGCGCCGCGGCGCTCGAGCCGCCGGCCGACCCACGTCCCCACCACGGTCAGGGCGCCTTTGAAACGGCCATAGTGGTCGGCCGCACAGCGCAGACACGTGCGCGGCACCGGGCCGGGGCACACGCGGTCGTCGAGCCACAGGGTCTTCTTGGCGCACGAGAGCGTGTAGTAGTGCAACGTCGACACCAGCGGCGGCAGATAGCGGGGTGTGGGCAGCAGCGATCGGGCCAACCAGTCGTGGCCGTGGATCACGCTCGGCGCCCACTCGCGCACGAGGCGGAGCAGCGCCCGACGCGCGACCGGGTCGCATACAGGCGGTGCCCACGGTCGGGCCTGATCGAAGAGTCCCGGGATGCGCTGCGTTGCGTTGCGGATCCGGACCACGTCGACGTCACCGTCGCGCTCGTGCTCGTCCAGACCGTCCACCCGGAGCGTCGCCACCGTGACCCGATGGCCGCGCTCGCACAACGCGTGGGCGAGCGTGCGGACGTGCTGTTCGACGCCTCCAAGCAGCGGCCAGTAGAAGTCGGTGACCATCAGCACGTGGTGGCGCGGCGCGCCGTCCGGAAGCGGTCGACATCGTCATTCCATCGGTTGCGCTCGGCGCGACACGAGCCCGATGTGGCAGGCAAAGCCTTGAGCCAGTCCCGAAATCGGAACTGACCCCACGGAGCGGTGACCACGGCTGTTCACATGGCCGAACCCATCGACTCTTTCAGAGCATCAAGTGTTTGCTAAATGTTTTCCAAGCGTCAAGTTCCTGCTAAGTTTACCTAGATCCCGGTCGAGGCGGTTCAGCTCCAAGGCGCGTTCAACGTCACTGTCCGACACCACATTCGCCGCCGGCGGCAGCGTCTTCAACACTCCAGGCGGAGGAGTCATCCAACCCATGTTCATCCAATCGTCGACCCCGAAGTCGACCCTGCGTCCGGTCGTCGCGACTCGCATCGAGCCCGGTTTGCTGGCTCGCCAACTGCGCCCGCGAAACCCGACGGTCTCCGTCATCGTGCCGACCCTCAACGAGGCCCGCAATCTCCCGTACGCGCTCTCGCGGCTCCCGCAGTGCGTCACCGAGGTCATCATCGTCGACGGACGTTCCACCGACGATACGGTCGAAGTCGCCGGCCGCCTGCGCGACGACATCCGAATCGTCGAGGAGCCTCGGAAGGGCAAGGGAATCGCCCTGAAGCGGGGCTTCGAGGCCGCGAGCGGCGACATCGTCGTCATGCTCGACGCCGACGGTTCGGCCGATGCCGCCGAGATCCAGATGTTCATCGAGGCGCTGGTCGCCGGCGCGGACTTCGCGAAGGGTTCTCGGTTCCTGGCCGGAGGCGGAAGCGTCGACCTGACGGCCATCCGGAAGTGCGGCAACCGGTGCCTCACCGGAGCCGTCAACCTCGTCTGCCAGACGCGGTACACAGACTTGTGCTACGGTTACAACGCGTTCTGGCGGGACTGCCTCGAGTTCGTGCCGGTCGACGTGCCCGGGTTCGAGGTCGAGACCCGGCTCAACATGCTCGTCGCTGCCGCCGGCCTGAACGTGGTCGAGGTGCCGAGCCATGAGTTCTGCCGGGTGCATGGTGCGAGCAATCTCCACGCGCTGAAGGACGGCCTGCGTGTCCTGCGGACGATCATCCGCACCTGGAGGCAGATCCGCCGCGGCGAATGCCGCACGGTACGCAGCCGGCAGGTCGAGCTCGAGCCGACCGTCGACGTCGAGGCAATCGCGTGATGAGGTCGATGATCATCGTCCCGGGCCGTGCGCCCGCGTGGGTTCGCGACCAGGTTCGCCTGGCTGCCGATGGCCTCACCGACGACGGGCTCGTGCTCGTGGCCCAGTCCGATGCCTTCGAGGCACCGGTCCACCTGCCCGGCACACTCGGCGCCAGTACGTTGCTCGGTGTGTCTCGCACCGGGTTTCCGATCTGGACCGGCCGTCGCCTCGCCATCTGGGGGATGCGACGGCGCCAGGATCGCACGGTCGTCGTGCTGTTCGACGGAGCCCGGCCGGTGACCGCGCTCGGTGCGGCGCTCGTCGCCCGGGTGCGCCGCGAACGCGTGACCGTCAATGATCTGCGCTCTCCGGAGCGCAGGCAGTCGGCCTGGTCGAGGCTGCTCGGCAGAGCGACCTGTGCCGTCGCCCACGAACGGGTCGCATCGCCCCGCCCGCAACCCGACGTCCGGCGGGCGCTCGTCTACGCGATCTGCAACCACGACCGTGCGTTCGCCGAATTGGTGGTGAAGACGGCAACGGCGATGTCGGCCGAGACCGCCGTCGGCTGGCGGTTCGTGATCCAGTCTGACGACGCGGCCGTCACGAGCGTCGTCAGCGAGAGCCTCGGCAGCGACTTCGTGTCGGTTGAGGGGTCGCCGCAGGTCGACATCCTCCATGCCTGCGACGTCGTAGTCGTGGCCCACGGCCCCCACGACGACCTGGCCGAGGAGGCCGCGCGGGCGGGCGCGGCCGGGGTGATCGTGGGCCACCCGATCGCCGACCGCATGACGCGTCGCCTCGACGGGGTCTTCGTGACGCGCCACGACGTCTCGTCGGTCATCGTCGCCCTGGAGTCGGCGCGCGGCCGTCTGTACGGTGAGATGCGCCCGGCACCCGAGATCCGTCGCGACGCCGAGGCCCTCCTCGCGTCCGTTCGTGGACTCGCGCTCGCATGAGCGCGGTCGCGGTGGCCGAACCGGTCGCGCCGCCAACCCGCACGGTCAGCGTCAACATCTGCGCCTACACCGAGGATCGGTGGGATCTGCTGTGCCGCGCCGTCGAGTCGGTGCACCGGCAGACGATCGACGGCGAGCACCCCGACGTCGCGCCTGAGATCGTCGTGGTCATCGACCACAACGATGCGCTCTTTTGCCGGAGTGCCCAGGCGTGGCCCGACCTGTGCGTGGGGCCGAATCGTCACGCGCGCGGACTGTCGGGCGCTCGCAACACCGGGATCGAGTCGTCGCGCGGCGACATCATCGCGTTCCTCGACGACGACGCCTGCGCGCGACCGAACTGGTTACGCGAGCTGGTCGCCCCGTTCGACTCGGACGACATCGGTCTCACCGCCGGTCACGTCGAGCCGGACTGGGCGCTGGGTGCACCGTCGTGGTTCCCCGCCGAGTTCTTCTGGGTGTGGTCGGGGCCACGTATCGGGGGCACCCCACGGAGCCGACCGACATCCGCAACCCGATCGGCGCGAGCATGGCGGTGCGCCGACGCGTGTTCGACACCGTGGGCACGTTCACCGACGGCATCGGACGCCTCGGCTCGACGCCGCTCGGCTGCGAGGAGACGGAGTTGTCGATCCGTGCCGCCGGCGCCGGATTCCGCTGTCGCGCGACCCCCGGTGCGACCGTCAGCCACTGGGTCAGTCCCGACCGGCACTCGTTTGCCTATTTCGTGCAGCGCTGCCGTGCCGAAGGTGTCTCGAAGGCGTCCGTATCCCGCCTGACGTCGACGTCGACGGCCTTGGCGACGGAGCGTGGTTACGTCGCGCGGACGATCCCGCTTGGAATCGTCCGCGCGATGCGGCGCGCGATCGTCGGCCCGCGGCGGGGTGCGCTCAGTGAAGCGGCCGCGCTCGTCGTCGGCACGCTCGTCACGGCGGCCACCTACGCGACCGCTCGGGTCCGCCTCCGGTCGCTCGGGTGAGGGGCGGGCAGCGACAACGCCGCGCGGCCGTGGAATAGCCGGTCTCCGGGGGGTGCTCGAAGGGTAATGTTCCCTGCTCATGGCGGGGGAAGATGAGGTGGCCGGGCGAGGGGATACCGCACGCCCGCTCCGCATCACCATGGCGTGCGCGCGGTACCCACCATTCGTCGGAGGCACCGAGACTCACGTCGCCGCGGTCGCCGCCGGTCTGGCCCGTCGCGGGCATCAGGTGACCGTGGTGACCACGGTGCTCCAGGGCACCGGGTCGATCGACGTCGACGATTGCATCACGGTCCGCCGCGTTCGAGCGTGGCCCGGCGACTCGGATCTTCACGTGGCTCCAGGCCTGGCGCGCGCGATCACGCAGAGCCGGCCGGACGTGGTGCACCTGCAGGGGTACCACAGGATGGTCGCCCCGTTCGCGCTGCACACGGCACGCCGTCTCAAGCGCCCATACGTCGTGACGTTCCACTCCGGTGGCCACACCTCGCGCTTCCGGCGAGCGCTTCGTCCAGCGCAATACCGTCTGCTCCGACACTTCCTGGCAGGTGCCGCCCGCCTCATCGGGGTGTCCGAGTACGAGACCGAGTACTTCCGCTCGAGGCTTCGCGTACCCGCCGAGCTCTTCGAAACCCTCTTGAACGGGGTGGACGCCGCGTTCCTGGAGGTCGACCGACCGTTCCGGTCGACGAGCACGATCGTGTCACCCGGCCGGCTCGAGCGATACAAGGGCCACGGCGATGTGGTCGAGGCGCTCCACGCCGTGCGTCGCGCGATCCCCGACGCCGAGCTCCTCATCGTCGGCGGCGGGGTGATGCAGCGCGAGTTCACCGAGCGGGCCGCTGCCCTGGGCGTGGCCGAGCACGTCCGGTTCACCAGCCTGCCGCACACCGACCGCGCCGGAATGGCGGAGGCCCTCGCCGGGGCTGCGGCCGTGGCGCTCGCCAGCCGATACGAATCTCAAGGCATCGTCGGACTCGAGGCGATCGCGACTGGCGCGAACGTGGTCGCGCTCGACGGCACCGCGTTGAGCGAGCTCGGTCGATACCCGGGCGTCGAACTGGTGCCGTCGGCGGCGGTCGCCACACTGGCTCCCGCGTTGATCCGCGCGATGACGTCCGAGCGTCCGTCGGAACGACCTCCAGTCCCGACCTGGCACGAAATAGGCGAGCGTCTCGAACAGATCTACTCCGACGCGGCCGGAGGACCACACGCTGAACGGCTCAACGTTCGGGGAAAGGTGATCGGCCAGACGAGCGGCCAGGCAGATCATGAGGAACGTGGAGTTCGCCTGACCTGACGTGACGAAGACCGAGCTGCTGACGACGAACAGTGTCGACACTGTGGACCCGGAGGTTCGCGTCGACCGCGCCGTCGTCGGCGTGCTTCGACATCCGCGTCGTACCGACCTGGTGGAAGCCGCCGCCGAGCCGCTCCCTGACCAACGCGGCGCGATCACCGTCGCGGTACACCAGCCGACCGACGCCGAGGTCCCGCAGATAGTGGTCCCAGTGCTCGTGGACTCGCAGGCCGCCGTCGACGTCGGCATCGCTGAAGCGAAGATCGATGTCGAGCCGCAGCATCCCGAGCGCGTCCGTGACGTCGCTGAGCCTCACGACGCTGTCGGCGGACGGCAGGTGTTCGCCGTGGTACTGGAACGGATAACGGTTCGTGCTCCGCTCGACGAAAAAGCCCCGCGGTTTGCGCCCCTTCGCGAACACCCGCTTGAGGCCGAAGCCGAAGAGGAACCGGAGCAGCCGGATCGGGTCTCGCAACAGGTTGCGCAGATGGGCCCGGATCGGCGAGCGCTCGGTCACCCCGTACGGCGAGCCCGGCACCTTCGTGCCCGTGAGCGAAAGTCGCTGCGCGTCGGGCGCGAACCGGGGACCGAGCGGTGAGATCAGACTCAGGTACACGAACGACAGGATGCCGTCACCATGCCGGGCGTCGGCGAGCTCGGGGTTCGTCAGCCAACCGGCCACGTTCGGCAGGTTGTGCTCCTGCAAGAACTCGTCGGTGAACGTGAATCGGCGCCGCACGAACACACCGTCCGTAACTGCTCGTAGTCGTAGATCGTCGACTCGGGAGGGGTCGTGAACTCGACGTCGGCGATGACCCCTTCCAGGTGGGCCTGGTACCAACGGCCCAGATGACCTGATGGTCGCCCAAGCTGCGCCCATCCGGCCCGGGCGAGCACAGCAGGCGTGTCGTCTCGACGCCACCGCACGCGAGCACCCGTTGTCACCCTCGACCGAGAACTTCGGCCCGTCGATTGCCGCGCACTCGACGCTGCCGACGCGGCTCGTCCCGTCGGCGAGGCGTACGCGTAGCGCGGTGGCTCCGGTCACGACGCTCACGTGTGGGTTCGATTCCATCTCGGCGCGGTACTCGGTACCGAAATTGGTCGGCAGCGACCAGCGCTCGAGCGTCGACACGAGCACCCCGCCGCCGTCCTTGAGACCCGGCACGAGCTCGGGCGAGAGATGCGGCAGGTCGTGCACGCTGAACGCGCCGCGGCCGATGCGCGCCCAGTCGCACGCGCGCTGGATGAACGGCTCGACGTCGGAGAGGCCGATCGGCCAGCGCGACCCGACCAGCTGCGCGCGCTCCTGGAAGTCGATTGGATCGTAGGGCACGCATCGCCCGCCCCATATGGCCGATGTTCCGCCCAGTTGGCGGCTCTGCGTCATCTCGACCGGTGCGTGGAATTCCGTGAGGCGACCCGCCACCGAGAGGTCGCGGGTGCGCGTCGTCGGGCCTCGCTCCACCGGACTCCACCAGCAGGACGTCGACGCCTCGGCCTGCGGCTTCGAGCGCGGTCACGATGCCGCCCGGTCCTGCCCCGTTGACGACCAGAGCGGCGCGCGGGACAACGCCGTCTGCCAGGTCCCGAGCGTCAAGGATCGACCCAGTGTCTCCGTGACCATCGCGTTCCGAAGGAGGTCGGTGGCCGACCGTTCGGCCAGAGTTGGTTCCGTCACGGAGGCGCGAGGCGCCGCAGATGCTCCGGCTTGGCCGACGAGATGAGGACGGTGGCGCCAGGGTTGCTCGACAGTGCGTCCTTGATCAGCAGGGTGGCGAGCTCACCGCGCTGCGAGAGATCGCGGCCGGCCAGCTCGTTTGCCTGCACGCGCAGCTCGTCGTCCCGGCCGATGGCCTCGGCGCACCGGATGAGCGCGGTCGACAGGACGCCGAAGACGATGCGGCGGGAGCCTCCGTTGGGCGGCCCGAGCAACCCGCCGCCAGGTCGTACGGCATCTGCAGGACGCCGGGGGCCGGACGCATCGTGGTCACCTCGTCGGCGATCGGTGCGAGATCGCCGGCCACGCCCCATCGCGCGATCGTGCCGGCCGCCCTCGCCGATTCGAGGAAGGCCAAGACGTCGTCGCCGACGGTACCGACGGCGAGCGCCGGCTCGTGGATCATGAAGTCGTCGATGCGGTCGACGCCCAGCCGACGCAGGCTGCGCTCGAGTCCGGTGCGTGCGGCAGCCACACTGAAGTCGGCGGGCCGATACAGCAGCTTGCCGACCACGCCGGCGTCCGGTGAGGCGCCGGCCTGCTTCACGCTCGACTGCATCGATGCGGACTTGCTGAGCACGCGCCGGATCGGACCCTGCATGAACCCCGAGATCCGGCCGACGAACGTGGTGGCCAGCCCGAACTTCGTCCCGACGGTGGCCTGGCCGGAATGCGGCGTCGGCCATGGAGACGGACGACGTCGTCGGGTGGTACCGGACGTTCGAGGCGATGAGCCACAGCGGGGTGCGGTTCCGGGCGCCTTCCGGAGAGAGCGACTGGCGGGCGGCCGATGCCATCTCCGCCGGGGCCGACGCAGCCCGGCTCTACCACGCCGCGCCCGAGACCCTCGGCCACACGGGGATCGCCATGCTCCCGACGCTGCCGTTCTGGGACGACCGACGGCGCCGGCTGCTCGTCCGGGCACCGCGCGCCGGAGGGAACGGGCGGGCTGCCGTCGACGCCGCATTCTGGCGGGGCGTGCGCTCAGCGCTCACTGGCGCCGAGTGGCGCGCGCTCCGATCGGCAACTCCGATCCTGATGTACCACGCCTTCGACGTCGCGGGTGGCGGCTCGAAGTACGTGGTGACGCGGCGGCGCCTGCGCCGCCAGCTGCGGCTGCTGCGCCTCGTTCGGTCGCGATCACGATCGACGACGGCTATGTCGACACTTACGAGGTCGCCGTCGCCGAGTTCCGCGCCCACCGCGCGCACGCGACCTTGTTCGTCCCGAGCAACCGCGTCGGCCAGCGCGCCGATTGGACAATCGATCCGGGGCTGGCGGGCCGCGCGATCGCGAGCGCCGCGCAACTGCGCGGCGACCGGGACGTGCTCGACATCGGCTCGCACGCCGCCGACCACGTGGCACTCACCACGCTCGACGACCTCGCTCTGTCCGACAGCTTGAGACATCGGCGGTTCGGCTGGGCGAGATGCTCGGCCACGAGATCGACATGTTCGCCCTGCCGTTCGGCGATCAGGATTCGCGGGTCCGCGACCGACTCGCGCGAGGGCCCTACCGAGTCGTCTGCACGAGCGTGGGCGGTCTGAACACCCTCCTCGACCCGCTGGTCGCGCTTCGGCGAGTCGAGGTCTGCGGCGACGAACCGCTGTGGCGGTTCGCGTCCAAGGTCATCGTCGGCTCGGGTCATCCGCTCGGCGCATTGTTCCCGTCGCGGCGTCGTTGACGCTCACGACGATCACTGTTGCGATCGCTGCGTGCGGGCGGCCAGCCGAGCTGCAGCGCGCCGTGCGCGCGATCGCCTGCGGTGTGCGCCAGCCCGACGAGGTGATCGTCGTCGACCAAGCACCCTCGGCGGCGGCTCGGGCGGCGCTGGACGTGCTCGGCCCCGTTCCCCACCGCTACGTCGAGCAGGAGCGGCTCGGCCTGTCGGCCTTGCGCAACCTCGCGCTGCAACTCGCCAGCGGAGCAGTCGTCGCGATGACCGACGACGATTGCGTCGCCGACGAGTCATGGGTTGACGTGGTGCACGCGTCCTTCAGCGATCCGGAGTCGGCCGACACGTTGACCGGGTCCGTCCTCCCGCTCGGCGACGCTGCACCGGGCGCGTACATGGTGTCGGCTCGGTCGCACCCCGCCCCATACGTGCACACCAGGCGGGTTCCGCCCTGGCACATCGGCAGCGGCGGCAACTTCGCCGGGCGCCGCCGCGTCCTCGAAGCAGTGGGTGGATGGGACGTGCGCCTGGGCGCGGGCTCGCCGGGACGCAGTGCGGAGGACATCGAGCTGCTCGACCGGATCCTGCGCTACGGCTACGCCATCCGGTACGAGCCTGCAGCGATCGTCCGTCATCAGCTGCAGGATCGGCAGCGACGACTTTCGACGCGCTGGACGTACGGATTCGGCATCGGTGCCTTCCTCGCGTTGCGCGCCAAGCGGGCCGACCGCCTCGCCGTGGCAGCGTTGACGATCTACGTCGAATGCACGCGACCTCGCTGCTCCGCGCCGTGCGTCGGCGCAGCTGGTTCGACGCCAACCAGCACATGCGCGCGCTCGCGGCGCTGGTTCCCGGCGCCTGGTACGGCCTGCGCCTCCGCCGGCACGGACCGGCTTCGGCGGGTGATCGCTCGGCTGCTCTGGGCGATAGTGACGTGCGACCGGCCTGGTGCGGCTACTCGCGTCAGCCTGAGCGGGCCAGGCGGCGGACCGCTTCGACGAAGCGCTGGGGCGCGCCGGGCCGGGCGACCTCATCGTGGGCGTGCGCGACCCAGCACTGGCGGAACACGAGCTCGCGAATTTCGGGAGACCAGCCCACGGCGCGTCCGGCGCGGTCGAGCTGATCGGCGATGGCCGCCGCCGAACCCGCGGCGTCACGCAGCTGCACGACGGCGTCCGCGTGCGTCGTGCCTAACGCCGCTCCGAGCGCGTCGGCGGCCAAGTACCAATCGTCGGTGAGCAGCACCCCGCCGGTCGTACCGGCCTCGAAATCGGTGATACCGACGGCGGCGCCCGGCTCGATGACGACGTTGCGTGTGGTCAGGTCGCCGTGCTGAGGTCCGACGATCGGTGCTACGCCAACGAGCCGCTCCGCATCCCGCATCAGTGCGGCGCAGTACTCGGCGAGCTCGGGATGGGCAGACGCCAGCGAGCTCGCAGGCGCTCGGAAACATCGCACGTAGGTCTCCTCGTCGAGAAGCGCTGGTGACCGCAGCGCCCGCCAAGTTGCAAGTGAGTCGAGCACATCGGCGACCAGCGCGCCGAGCCGCCGGGGACGCCGCCGGAGCAGCCCCGCAGCGCCATGGCCGGATACCGCCGTCATCGTCAGCTTCCCTGGCTTGTGACCGAGGAGCCTTGGAACGCGGAGGCCGGCCCGCGCCGCGGACGGCGCCACGAAGACGAGTGCCCGAATCTCGGCGGCGATCCGAGGCACGGCCGCCGGCGAGAACGCCAGCTTGGCAACCGCGCACGGCCGCCGTTCGTTCGCCTCGTAGAGCAGCACTCGCAGCGTCGGGGCGTCGCTGCGGCTGCCGAGGCTCACGTGCCCGGCCGCGGGGCGGCATCCGGGCCAGTCCCCGTCGCGTTCGTCCTTGCCGGTCGGGGTGAGGACGACGCCGACGCCGGGCGCCATCATCGTGACGAGCCACCGACCCCACGTGTTCCTCGCCGCAGCAGCCACGATCGCAGCGGCTCGGGACTTTTCCAGGTGCCGCTCGACGCCGTCCGCGAGCGTCGGCCCGATGGCCAGGGCGTGCTCCGAACCAGGCCAGCGCGGGACGAGCAGCACAGCCCCGGCCGACCGCACCGAGGTGTTGCGCAGGCGGCGGGAGAGCGTCAGGCGCTGTCGCCGCGGCAGCATCGCGATCGCGGCGTCGCCGTTGTCCTGGATGCGTCGAAGCTCGGCGTCGCCGAGCCGCTCGATCACCGCCGTCACGTTCCCCGCATCTGGCGTCGCGGCGGTTGCCTCCCACGCCGTCCAGCTCACCGGCCCCCACGGCGACGCCAGCGTCATCGCACTGCCTGGCCGGCCCGCAGCTCGTCGATGTGGGCGTAGAGGTCGTCGTAGCGATCGGCGGCGCGCTCGAGGTCGAGCCAGGCCAGCGCCGCTGCACGGCACTGCGCGCCTCGCCGGGCAAGCTCGCCCGGATCGGCCAGCAGCTCGACCGCTGCCGCCGCGAATTGCCGGTCTGTCGTGGCGGTGATCGCCACGCGGCGGAGCTCCAATGGCAGGCCGGCGAGCGCGAGCTCGGTGCCGACTACGACCTTGCCGGCGGCGAGCGCCTCGATGACCTTCACCCGCATGCCTCCGCCAACTCGATCGGTGCGAGAACGAGCGAGATCCTGTCGAGCGCCTCGGCCAGGTCGTCGACGAAACCCGTCGCGACGATGCGGTCGTCGCGGAACGCGATCGCGGGTGGTGCCGGCCCGATGAGACGGAGCGTCACGTCGGGCCGGGAAGCCACACGATGGGCATCAAGCGCTCGATGAGGCGCTCGACCGCGCGGAGGTTCTCGGGGCGCGTGTACTTCCCGATGTACCCGATCGCCGGTTTGTCGGGCTCGGGGAGCCCCGACCCGCGGGCCGGGAGGGGGACGGGGAACGGCACGACGAACACGGGCGTGTTCCCGACGAGGCGCTCGATGCGTTTGCGATCGCCGGAGGTGAACACCACGAAGGCATCGGCGGTGCGGGACGCGCGCCGATACGTGCGCCTCCAGGCGACGACCTCGAGCATGGGTAGGGACGGAACCACCATCGGTCGCGCCGCACCTGGTCGAGGGTGCTGAAGAGCGGAAGGTCGTGATCGGTGACGATGATGGCCGCACGATTGCCGGGGGCGCGCCTGACGGAGTCGGCGAGGAGGAGAAATTCGACGTGGACGATGTCGCACGAACCGACGAGCATGTGCGCCTCGCGGTCGAACCTGGGTGATCTCCAATCGGACGCCCACGTGCTGCGACCCGCGAGCAGGGCGCAGAAGCGCCGCAGCTTGCCCCGCCGTGCGTCGCGTTCGGGGCGCGGGATCTCGATCACGCCGACCGACTCGTCACGGCGCTCCGGAGCATAGGGCAGCACGGTGCTCACGATGCGCACGTCGTGCCGTCGTCGTAGTGCCGAAACCATCCCGCTAATCGACCTCGGCGCCCCGTGCCCCGTGTCGTCGAGGGAGTACGGGGCAACGATCCCGATCGTCCGTCGCGCCGTTCGCTCGCTCACGTGGTCTCCCAGCCACTCAGCGCGTCGCCAGCACGGCCCACGATGCCGACGCGGACGTCGGCGTGTCGTCGCGTCGCAGTCCCGCCAGACGCTGGTGGCGCCGTCACGCACCAGCCGTGCGCCCATGACGGCGGCGACGGACGCACGGAGCAGGACCTGCGACGCCGAGTCGTGCTTGCGGTGGTAGTAACTCATGCTGCGGTACCTCGTCCGCAGCGAGCGCACCGGCTGCTGGCCCGTGCTGACGCCCTTGTCGTGGACGACCGTGGCCGACGGGAGGACCTCGACCTCCCACCCGGCGGCCCGGACCCTCCGGCACAGGTCGAGCTCTTCGAAGTAGAGGAAGAAGTTCGGATCGAAGCCCCCGACGGCGTCGACGACGGCCCGGCGGGCGACGAACGCCGCGCAGTCACCCACGGGGCGGTGAACGGCCCTCCGTCCGCGAGTTCGGTAAGCTCGTCACTGTAGTGGCCACGACGGAGGTGCCAGAGCCCCGTCTCCCACCAGAGCAACTGGGCGATCGAGTGATCGCGGTACCACGTCCGCTGCGGCGTGCCTGCCCGATCCACGACCATCGGCCCGACGATCGCCGTCGTCGGGTGCGCGTCGAGACGCTCGAGCATCTGCGCGGCGGCCGCCGGCGAGACTCGAACGTCGGCGTTCAGCACCAGCAACGCCTCGGCAGACGACCCGAGCGCAAGCTCATTCACGGCGGCTCCGAAGCCGGGATTGTGCGGGAGCGACACCGCGATGACATCGGGGAACTCGGAGCGCACCATGTCGAGCGAGCCGTCCGTGGAGCCATTGTCGGCGACGAGGATCGTGTCGATCCCCTCGACGACGCGCACCGACTCGAGACACTCCCGCAGCGATGCGCGAGCGTTGAAGTTCACGATCGCGGCATCAGCGGTGAGCGATGTCATGTCGTCTGCTCGGACTTCAGCGGAATGAACGCGCCCGCCACCCTCGGCACCCACGCTCGCGGAACGACCGCCATGGCTGCGAACCAGCCCGACATCGCGAGCCGGCGGAGCCACGACACGTCGGTCCGGCCGGCGGCGGCGCGCGTCCCACGGGACGGCGACGTTCCACCGGCTGTCGCCGGGGTAACGGTGGTGCTCGGGATCGAGACGGATGAAGATCATCGCGTGCGCAGCCACCGTCACCGAGCGCAGCTGGTCGACGGACGCCGGCGCCCGCGCCGGATCGACGGCGGCCAGCTGCTCGACCAGCAGCCGGTGCGTCAGTTCCGTACGCACGAGCACCAGGCGGATCCCGTGGAGCGTCCACGCGGTGGTGCGGTAACTGTTCCTGCTGTGGAGGCGGTACGACCCGCCGGGCCGGTCGAGGGCGAGGACCTCGCCGTGTGCGGTCGACAGGTTGAGCAGGTAGTAGTCGGCGCTCTTCTCGTAGCCCTTCGTCGGCATCGGCAGGATCCGGCGCAACACATCGGCAGCGAACGCGTTTCCGCTCATCGGTTGCCAGGTCAGGTCGTCGGGGAAGCGCCCGAGCGCGTCGCGCAGGTCGCCCGAGCTCAGTTGCGTGCCGTGCGGCGGCAGCATGTCTCCGGTGCGGTCGCCGTTGCGGTCGATGACCCTGAGCGGGAAGTGGACTCGCGCGACTCCGGCTCGGCCGAACGCCTCGACGAGCCGTTCGACGAGGTCGGGCTCGACGAGATCGTCGGCGTCGAGGAAGACCACGATCGGGGCCGTCGCCTTCTCGAAGCCGGTGTTCGTCGCGGCACCCTGCCCACCATTCGGGCGCTCGAGGATGCGGATCGTCGGTTCGTACCGCCTGAGCACTTCGAGGGAGTCGTCAGTAGATCCGTTGTCGACCACGATCACCTCGACGTCGACGCTCTGGGCAAGAGCGCTGTCGACAGCCGCGCCCACGTAGCGGGCATAGTTGAAGTTGGTGATGATGATGCTCGCCGCCGGAGTCTTCACGACGACTCTCGCCCCACCAGCATCGCCGCAGCGTAGACGGGCACCGAACTTCAGGGCGTTGCGAAGCCGGCAACGGTTGTCGTGGGCCGAGCGTTACAATCCGGGTCCGGCCGCGGAGCGGGCGTACCGGACTTGCGTTCGTTCGAGCACGGGTGAATCCCCCAGGACAGTGGAATGATGGCCCTCGGTACAATCGCCAGCACGAAGCTCCGGTCGCGCCGCGGGAGTCGTTGATGGCGACCGCCCGTGCGACCCGCGGCTGGATCGATGGGGGCGATTTGCTCGCGTCCGCGATTGCGAGCTGCGTCGTCGCGACGATGTGGACCGACGCCTCCGGCCCGTACCGTGCGCCGCTCGCGCTGGTCTTCATGCTGCTCGTGCCCGGATGGGCTGTCGTCCGGGGCGCCGGGGCTTCAATCTCTGCAGCGGTGATCGGCGACGTCGTGGTGATCAGCCTCGTCGTCGACTTGGGGGTCTCGTTCGTGTTGATTGCACTGAGCTGGGTCTGGCGCATCGGCACGACCGTCGTCGCCGTCG
>Ga0183260_10002458_pt1 | contig 15319 bp, 13 predicted proteins | sample AntDrymUQ4972206_2_FD_129768 | JGI IMG/M metagenome (GOLD analysis project Ga0183260, IMG submission 129768) | Polar desert sand microbial communities from Dry Valleys, Antarctica - metaG UQ497 (22.06) (version 2) (version 2) | ecosystem: Environmental > Terrestrial > Soil > Desert | place... | reverse complement strand
GCCGACGACGCGGCGGCGATCCTCGCCGGCGAGCCGGTCGGCACGCACTTCCTCGCGACGGGGCAGCGCACCCGGTCGCGGCTGCTGTGGCTGGCCCACGCGTCCGCGCCACAAGGCCGGCTGGTGCTCGACGACGGGGCAGTGCGTGCGGTGGTAGAGCGGCACTCGTCGCTCCTGGCCGCGGGCATCGTGTCGGCGCACGGCGAGTTCGTACCCGGCGATCCGGTCGAGTTGGTCGACCCGGCTGGCCGGCCGATAGCACGCGGGCTGGTCAACTACAGCTCCGGCGAGCTGCCCGACCTGCTGGGTCGTAACAGCCGGGACCTGGCCGCGGAGCGAGGTGCGGCGTACGAGCGGGAGGTCGTCAACCGCGACGACCTCGTCCTGCTCAGACCCGCAGCAGCTCCGCCGGCACGACCCGGGCCGGGAACGGACGCGTGACCTCGACCGCGTCGTCACCCTCGGCGTAGGCGACTTCGACGTAGTCGTCGCCGACGAGCTCGAGCACGCGGATCGAGGGCACGTCGACGTCGACGAGCCAGTAGGACGCGATGCCGAGGCGCGCGTACTCCCGGCGCTTCAGAACGGCGTCCCGGCCGGCCGTCGACGGCGAGCGGACCTCGACCGCGAGGATCGGCACATCGCCGTTCTCGACGGTCACGAGCTCGCGGCGGACGACCGTGACGTCCGGCTCGAAGTGGGTGGCGTCGGGGTCGTCGACGTTGATCGCCAGCCCGAACGCGAAGAGGTTTGGTGGGCACGCTCCGTTGAGCAGCACGCCGAGCTGCTGGCACGCGAGCTGGTGCCGGCGACGGGCCATCGGGCTCACGATCAGCCACCCGTCCGCGAGCTCGAACCGGCGGCCGTCCTCGGGGAACGTGTCGAGGTCGGCCAGGGTGTACCGGCGCTCGAGGTCGATGGTGCCGTCACGGCTCATGCTGCCCATGGTGCGCCCTCTCGGTGGTCATCGGTCAAGCGTCCCACCGGTCACTGGCCCCGATCGCGTCGTCCACAGCCGCGTACTCTGGGACGCATGAGCGAGATCGTCGAGCTGGCGACGCGGGCGCGGGCGGCATCTATCGTGACCGCGCAGCTGACGCGTGCGACGAAGGATGCCGCGCTGCGCGCGATGGCCGACGCGCTCGATGCCCGCTCCGCCGAGGTGCTGACGGCCAACTCCGCGGACGTCGAGCGCGCGCGCACCGACGGCCTCAGCGAGGCGATGATCGACCGGCTGACGCTGTCAGAGGCGCGGGTCGCCGCGATGGCCGATGGGTTGCGCGAGATCGCCGGGCTGCCCGACCCGGTCGGCGAGGTGGTGCGCGGCGGCACGCTGCCCAACGGCCTCGAGCTGCGACAGGTCCGCGTGCCGCTCGGTGTGGTCGGCATCATCTACGAGGCCCGGCCCAACGTGACTGTCGACGCCGCCGGGCTCTGCGTGAAGTCCGGCAACGCGGTGCTGCTGCGCGGTTCGTCGTCGGCATCGCGGAGCAACGAGGTGCTGGTCGAGATCATCGCCTCTGCCGGTACGACGGCCGGCCTTCCGGCCGACACAGTGCAGCTCGTGCCCGCGGTCGACCACGACTCGGTGAAGCAGATGATGCGGCTGCGCGGGCTGATCGACGTGCTGATTCCGCGGGGCGGCGCCGGTCTGATCCGCAGCGTCGTCGAGGAGTCGACCGTGCCGGTCATCGAGACCGGCGTCGGCAACTGCCACGTGTACGTCGACGCGGACGCCGACCTCGACATGGCGCTGGACATCCTGGTCAACGCCAAGGTCTCACGGCCGGCGGTGTGCAACTCGGCGGAGTCACTGCTCGTGCACGCCGACGTCGCCGCGGAGTTCCTGCCGCGCGCGTTGGCCGCGCTCGCCGAGCACGGTGTGACCGTCCACGGCGACCCGACGGTGGCCGCGCTGTCCGGCGACGTCGTACCGGCTACTGAGGACGACTACGCCGAGGAGTACCTCGACCTGCAGATCAGTGCGGCTGTCGTACCGTCGCTCGCCGCGGCGGTCGAGCACATCCGCCGCTACGGCTCGCAGCACACCGAGGCGATCGTCACGCAGTCGCAGGACGCGGCCCGGCGCTTCGTCACCGCGGTCGACTCCGCCGCCGTCATGGTCAACGCGTCGACCCGGTTCACCGACGGGTCGGCGTTCGGCTACGGCGCGGAGATCGGCATCTCGACGCAGAAGCTGCACGCCCGTGGCCCGATGGGACTGCCCGAGCTGACCTCGACCAAGTACGTCGTCACCGGCACCGGCCACGTCCGCTGACCCGCCCGACCCATGTGGTGATCTTGTGGTCTGTCCACAGGCGCCGCTCCTGTGGAGAGACCACAAGATCATCCAGTTGGCGGTGGGGCGAGAGTCCGGTCATCCAGGTGGGCGGGCTGGGAAGGTCAGGGCCTGGTGGGGGTGCGCCCAGGGCGTCGTGGCAGGAGAGTCCATGACGGCATCCAAGTTGGATATGGTCCCGCTGAATTCCGGGACGTCGTCCGCGGCTGACCATCGAGGGGAAGCGTGCTCGAGGACCCACCGGCCCCCGCCACCCTCGTCGGCTCGCTCATCCAGGCGCTCGACGCGGCGCGGCCGTACGAGCTGGCCGACGTGCTGTACGAGCACCTCGTGAACAACGTCGGCGCCCGCTCGTGCACCGTGCTGCTCGCGGACTACCTCGGCGAGGTATTGGTGCCCGTGCCCGCTGACGGCAAGGCATCGACCTTGAGCAGCCAGGACGTGGACGGCTCGCACGCCGGTGAGTCCTTTCGTGAACAGCGCATCGTTGCCGTGCCGAGCCACGAGGGCAGCGTCCTCTACCTGCCGATCACGCAGCGCCAGGAGCGGATCGGGGTCCTCGAGGTCGACCTGCCGCGAGAGAGCCTGAGCGCCGCGACCTACCTCGAGGAGGCTGCCCGAGTGCTGGCGTACGTCGTCGCCTCGGCGCGGCGCTACACCGACCGGTTCGAGAAGATCCGGCGTCGTCGAGACCTCGAGCTGGCTGCCGAGATGCAGTGGGAGATCCTGCCCGTCCTCGCCTACAGCTGCCCGGAGTACTCCCTCGCGGGCAGCCTCGAGCCGGCGTACGAGATCGGCGGCGACACCTTCGACTACGCGGTCGCGCCGCACGGCATCACGCTGACCATCACCGATGCCATGGGCCACGGCCTGCGGGCGGCGATGCTCGGGAGCCTGGCAGTGACCTCGATGCGCAACACGCGCCGGTCCGGTGGGGGCCTGGTGGAGCAGGCGAGCCGCGCTGCGGCCAGCCTGCTCGCGGAGTTCAACGGGGAGTTCTTCGTCACGGGTCTGTTGTTGACCATCGACGCACCGGGCGGAAGCGCGGCCGCGGTCAACGCTGGCCACGTGCCACCCCTGCTCATGCGGGATGGACAGGTGTCACCGCTGCACATCGCGCCCGAGACGCCGTTCGGGATGTTCGACGACGTGACGTACGTCCCGGAACGGTTCGACCTGCTCCCTGGTGACCGGCTGGTGCTGGTCAGCGACGGGATGCTCGACGCGGCTCCGGCCGGCGGCGAGGCGTACGGAGAGCTCCGGCTGTACGACGCGCTCGCGGGCACTCGGGAGCTCTCGGCCAGCGAGACCGTGCGGCGCCTCACCTCGGCGGTCCTCGAGCACCGCGCCGGCAAGCTCGCCGACGACGCGACCGCAGTCGTCCTCGACTGGCACGGCGGCGGCAGAGGGCCCGAGTAGAATCCGGTTCGGTCTTTCGGGCGGAGGCAGGGGGGCGCAGTGCCAGCGAACGTGTTCTCCTCGGTCGAGGACGTGCAGCAGCGCCTCGCCGACGCCGGCTACCTGGCCGATGCCGCGATCGCGACGACGGTGTTCCTCGCCGACCGTCTCGACAAGCCGCTGCTGGTCGAAGGCCCGGCCGGCGTCGGCAAGACCGAGCTGGCGAAGGCGATCGCCGCGGCGACGTCGTCTGAGCTGATCCGGCTGCAGTGCTACGAGGGCCTCGACGAGTCGCGCGCGCTCTACGAGTGGAACTACAAGAAGCAGCTGCTGCGCATCCAGGTCGCGCGCGCCGCCGACGACGGCGGCGAGGACTCGTGGTCGGACGTGCACGACGACATCTTCAGCGAGGAGTTCCTCCTCAGCCGCCCGCTGCTGACCGCGATCCGCCGCAGCGGGCCGACCGTGCTGTTGGTCGACGAGACGGACAAGGCAGACGTCGAGGTCGAGGGCCTGCTGCTCGAGGTGCTCAGCGACTACCAGATCACGATCCCGGAGCTCGGCACCATCGTCGCGACGCGCAAGCCGATCGTCGTGCTGACGTCCAACGCGACGCGCGAGCTGTCCGAGGCGCTCAAGCGGCGCTGCCTCTACCTGCACCTCGACTACCCCGCGTTCGAGCGCGAGAAGGCGATCGTCCTGTCGCGCGTGCCCGAGGTCGGCGAGGCGCTGGCCGAGCAGCTGGTCCGGACGGTCCGCACCCTGCGCGCGCTCGAGCTGAAGAAGGCGCCGTCCGTCGCGGAGAGCATCGACTGGGCCCGCACGCTGGTGGCCCTCGGGCTGGACACCCTGGACGAGTCCGCCGTGCGCGACACGCTCGGGGTCGTCCTCAAGCACGTCGGCGACCACACGCGCGCGGCCAGAGAGCTCAAGCTCGGTGAGTGAGATGGGATCGAGCTCGGTGCGGGCGCAGCCGTGACCAGCGGGCTGGTCGACCGAACGGTCGAGCTGGTCGCGGCGCTGCGCCGGGCCGGCGTGCCGGTCAGCTTGGCCGAGGACATCGACGCCGTACGCGCGCTCGCCACTGTGCCTCTGCTCGATCGGGAGGCACTGCGCGCCGGACTCGCCGCGACGACGGTGAAGCGGCCGGCGCATCGCGCGGCGTTCGACAATCTCTTCGACCTCTACTTCCCGCATGTCATCGGCGCCGGGGTCCTCGCCGAGGAGGCGGACGGCGAGGAGGCGGACGGCGACCAACCGAGCTCGACCGAGCACCGGCCGGACGGCGAGGTCGTCCGGCAGCAGCTGCGGGAGGTGCTGCGCCGGCTGCTGCTCGACGGCGACGAGGACTCGCTGCGCCGCCTGGCCCAGCAGGCGGTCGCGATGCTCGGCCGGGCCGACACGCAGCCGGGCCGGCAGAGCTACTTCGCCTACCGCGTGATGCGCGCGCTCGCGCCCGAGACGCTCATGGCCGGGCTGCTCGCCGAGATGCTGCGCGAGGACCAGCGCGGCGGCCTCGCCGAGCAGGTCGCCCGGCGGACGGTCACCGAGCGGATGAAGCGCTTCGAGGAGCTGGTCGACGCCGAGGTACGACGGCTGCTCGCCGAGCAGAAGGGTGCGGACCAGGTAGCGAAGACCTCGGTGCGAACGCTGCCGGAGGACGTCGACTTCGTCCGCGCGACCACCGCGGACATCGCCGAGCTGCGTCGTACCGTGCTGCCGCTGGCCCGTCGCCTCGCGGTGCGGCTCGCCGCCCGGCGACGGCTGGGGCGCAAGGGCCGGCTCGACTTCCGGCGTACCGTCCGCGCGTCTCTGTCCACCGGCGGCGTCCCCGTCGTGACGCACCACCGGCCGCACAAGCCGCACCGGCCGGAACTGGTCATCCTCTGCGACGTGAGCGGGTCGGTGAGCGCCTTCGCGCGGTTCACGCTGATGCTCGCCTTCACGCTGCGCGAGCAGTTCGGCAAGGTCCGCGCGTTCGCGTTCGTCGACACCTGCGACGAGGTGACCGACTACTTCACCGGCGGCGACTTCACCGACGCGGTACGCCGGCTGACCGAGGAGGCGCAGCTCGTCTGGTTCGACGGGCACAGCGATTACGGCCACTCGATCGAGGTGTTCGCCGAGCGCTACCCGGACGCCATCGGGCCCCGCACATCGCTGCTCATCCTCGGCGACGCGCGCAACAACTACCGGGCGACCGGCAGCGCCGCGCTGCGCCGGCTGGCCAACCAGGCGCGGCACACCTACTGGCTCAACCCCGAGCCGCGGCAGTACTGGAACTCCGGCGACTCCGCCGTGCGCGACTACGAGTCGCTGGTCGACGAGATGGTCGAGTGTCGCAACGCAGCCCAGCTGCAGGCATTCATCACGCGCCTGCTCCCCGTCTGAGGACTGCCCGGCCGATATCGTCGTACGCCATGGACGGAAAGCGCCGGCGCCTCGGGGTGATGGGAGGGACCTTCGACCCGATCCACCACGGCCATCTCGTCTGCGCGTCCGAGGTGGCCAGCCTGTTCGAGCTCGACGAGGTCGTCTTCGTGCCCACCGGCATGCCCTGGCAGAAGCACGAGGGCGAGGTCAGCCCGGCGGAGCACCGCTACCTGATGACCGTCATCGCCACGTCGACCAACCCGATGTTCACGGTGAGCCGGATGGAGATCGACCGCGAGGGTCCGACGTACACGATCGAGACGCTGCGCCGGCTGCGCGAGGAGCGCGGTGACGTCGACCTCTTCTTCATCACCGGCGCCGACGCGATGGCGCAGATCCTCACCTGGCGCGACCCGGCTGAGATGCTCGAGCTGGCGCACTTCGTCGGCGCGACCCGGCCGGGCTACTCCCTCGCCGACCTCGACCTGCCGGCGGACTCGGTGAGCCTGGTCGAGATCCCGGCGCTGGCGATCTCGTCCAGCGACTGCCGCCGGCGGGTCCGCGAGGGCAAGCCGATCTGGTACCTCGTGCCGGACAGCGTCGTGCGCTACATCGACAAGGCGCACCTGTACGCCGGGGACGCGGCGTGAGCAAGGGCCAGCGCCGGCGTAAGCGCGGCCGCAGCCGGCGCGCCCGCGGTCCGGTCCCGCCGCCGCCCGTTGTCACCGATCCGACGCGGACGGCGCTGACGTCGACCGGCAGGACGCGGCTGCAGAAGCGAAAGCAGCGCACCCGCCGTCGCCGCCGGCTGACCCTCGCCGGGACCGCGCTGCTCGCCGTGCTCTCCCTCGTCGTCGCCGGTCTCGTGGTCAACCGCGCGGTCACCGGCGAGGAGGAGCCGACGGCCAAGCCGCGCACCCAGCGCACGCTGCTGCTGCAGGTGAAGGCGAACGACGGGCTGGCCCGGTCCAGTGTCCTCGTGGCCCACGACCCGGCGGACGGGCGCGCGTCGATGCTCTTCGTGCCGCCGAGCGTCCTCGCCCAGATCCCGGGGCTCGGCACCTTGCCGTTCGAGGAGGCGCTCAAGCTGGGCGGGCCGGCCGCCTCCCGCGGCGGTGTCTCCGACCTGCTCGGGGTCACTATCGACGCGGACTGGACGCTGAGCGAGGTGGGGCTGGCCGCGCTCGTCGACCGCCTTCGAGGCGTGCAAGTCGACATCGACGTCGACGTGGTCGCGACCAACCGCGACCGTCAGAAAGTCCTGCTCCTCTCGCCGGGCTCGGGGCAGCTGGTCGACGGCGCGCAGGCGTTGGCGTTCGCGTCGTACCAGGCGCCGGGCGAGGACCAGCTCGGCGCGATCCCGCGGCTGCAGGAGGTGCTCGAGGGCATCCTCGACAAGATCACCGGGGTGCCGCAGATCCAGCCGGTCCTGCAGGCCGGCGTCCGGGCGGGGCCGTCGAGCCTGCCCCCGGCGGCGCTCGCGTCGATGGTCGCCGCGGTCGCCGAGAGCCGGCGCACCGACGCCATCAGCTACGCGACCCTGCCGGTGATCGCGATCGACAACGGCGCGCCGCGGCTGCGCTACCGGCTCGACGAGATCGCCGCGCTCGAGGTGGTACGCCGGACGCTGTCCGCGTCGGTCCCGGCCGGGCGGTTCGACGGCGACAAGCGGGTCATCATCCAGAACGGCGTCGGCGCGCCGGGGCTCACGGCGAGCGCGCAGCGGCGGCTCAGCGCGGCCGGCTTCGACATCGTCAAGACCGGCAACGCCAACCGGTTCGACTACGCGCGCTCGGTCGTGCTGGTCAAGGACGCAAGTGCCGCGGCGACCGCGCTGGGGACCAGCGTCGCCCGCGCCCTGGGGCTCTCGCCGACGCTGATCCGCGTCAACTCGCAGCGCAACACGGTCACCGACGTCATCGTCATCCTGGGCGCCGACTACAAGCGCTGACCTCCCGCCTCCTCCCGTTCTGTGTCCGGTCCGCTGCACGAGGCCGCCGCGACGGCGTACACAGAACCGGGTGGGATTCGACTCCGGGTGGGGGCTCCCCGGCGGAGGTATGTCACGCTGGGGGCGCCCACCGGCGCCGTGACCGCCGTACGCCGACCGTCGAAGGACCGCCGTTGCCCGCACAGCCCCGCGCCCTCGAGCTCGCCCAGGCCGCCGCCCAGGCCGCCGCCGACAAGCAGGCGCACGACGTAGCCATCCTCGACGTCAGCGAGCAGCTGGTGATCACCGACTGCTTCGTCATCGCGTCGGCGCCCAACGAGCGGCTGGTCGGCGCCATCGTCGACTCCGTGGAGGAGCGGCTGCGCGGGCTCGGCGCGAAGCCGGTACGCCGCGAGGGCGACCGCGACTCGCGCTGGGTGCTGCTCGACTTCATCGACGTGGTGGTGCACGTGCAGCACAGCGAGGAGCGGTCGTTCTACGCCCTCGAGCGGCTCTGGAAGGACTGCCCTGCGGTGCCGTTCGTCGACGCCGGACTCCTCGACCGCGACGTCGCCGACGGCTCCGGCAGGTGACGGCCCGCGCCGAGGTCATCCTCTGGCGCCACGGCCGCAGCGAGTGGAACGCGCTTGGCCGTTTCCAGGGCCAGCTCGAGTCCGACCTCGACGACACCGGCCGTCGGCAGGCCGCCGACGCCGCCGCGCGGCTGGCCGAGCTCTCGCCGTTGGTGCTCGTCACCTCCGACTCGGCGCGCGCACGGGACACCGCCGCCGCGCTGGCTGCGGTCACCGGGCTCGTGGCCGTCGAGGACGCGCGGCTGCGCGAGGTCAACCTCGGGTCCTGGAGCGGGCTGACCCGCGACGAGGTCCGCGAGCGCTTCCCCGACGAGTTCGCCGCCTGGCTGGCGGGCCAGGACATCGGCCGCGGCGGGGGAGAGACGTTCGTCGAGGTCGGCGCGCGTGCGGTGGCGGTGGTCACCGAGCACCTCGCCGCGCTGCCCGACGCGGACGGGCCGCTGGTCTTCGTCACCCACGGCGGCACGACGCTGTCCGCGCTGGTGGCCCTGCTCGACCTGCCGACCGCCGTACGCCGCCGGCTCGGCCCGGTCGGCAACGCCCGCTGGTCCCGGCTCTCACCCGCGCCGGACGGCGTGGGCTGGCGGCTGGCCGAGCACAACGCCGGCGTCGACGAGCGGGTGATCGCCGGCTTCGGCGACGACGTGGCCCGCGGCTGACGCCGGAGTTCGAGTTTTCGCTCCACGACGGGCTCGTCTAGACTGGGCCGCGTTCCACGGGGCTTTAGCTCAGCTGGTAGAGCATCACGCTGGCAGCGTGAGGGTCAGGAGTTCGAGTCTCCTAAGCTCCACCCCAAAACTGAACAGCTCGACCTCCCGGCTCGTACGGGAGCCCGCGGAGCGCCTGACACGACGTCAGGCGCTCTTTCGGTTGAGGGTCATGATGTGGCTGTGACAAGTCGCGGGCGAAAGTCCGGATGCCGATGGATGGCTGGGTTACTCGTCTGGACGCTGCTGGGATGCACGACTGGCGGCAAGCCGACGCCTGCGGACAGCCGGCCACCCACGTCGGGGTCACCATCGTCGAGCGTTCCGGCGGATCAGACAGCACTCGCCTCACCGGGAGCTCCGTCATCCCAGCCAGATCCCGGGCGCCCGTCGGAAACCGCTGCTGGTTCTCCTTCTCGGTTGCCGTCGAGCCGACCATCGGAGCGCCGGCAGCCGAGCAGATCGGCTGCACCCACATCCGCCATGCCCCGAACGTCGTACGACGTCTCGATCTCGCCCGACCCAGGCGTGGCCGAACGCGAGGTGCGCGTCGGGGTGACCACGAACGGCGAGTACCCGAGCGTGCGGATTGAGCGGATCGACTTCGGCGACGGCACGCCGTACCGGTCGTGCTCGTACAGTCCCGGCTCGGGGTACTCCGAGGACTGCGAGGTATACACGTCCTCCGATCGTTCCACGCAGTACTGCTACCACGTTTACAAGCGACCGGGTCGGTACACGATCCGCGTCAGCGGCAACCCTGATAGGGGGGTTTTCGCTTACGGCGAGCTGACGATCGACGTGGTCCAGAGCTCGATCCCGCTCTCGACTCCCACCTTCGGCACTCCCCGAGGCTGTTAGCGGCCCACCAGAACGGTGCGTGCGACTCAGTGATGCAGTGGACACCTCGGCGCGGCGGCTACTTCTTGGGCAGGCGGGTCACGTAGAAGCCGAGGCTCAGGTCGTCGGAGAAGATGTAGCCCGGAAGCGGCGCGTACTGCTTCGCCGACCACGTCGATGCGCCATTCGGCCGGATCCAGCCTGCCTCCACCAGCCCGGAGCCCAGGCGCCCGTACGACGCGACCGGCCCGGGCGCCGGCTTGGTGCCGTCGTCGTAGAGGTCGTCGAAGCGGAACACCCGCGTGCCGGCGCCGTACCAGCCGATCGTCAGGGAGAGCCCGTCCGGGTTGAGCTCCATCACGTGAGCCGTGCATGACGCCGGCAGCCCTACGTCGCTCGGCGAATCCAGATCGCGGGTGGTGACCGGGCCGGCCCCGGCGTACGCCTGCCCGAGGTAGACCGGGTTCTTCTCCGAGCGGATGTCGAACACGTGGATGGCCCCGCCGGGGCACGGGTAGAAGCCGCCGCCGCCGGCCTCGTCGCCGGCGAAGAGGTAGGCACCATCGCGCGTGACCAGGGTGTCGTGTCCGATCGTCGTCCCCGGCGGGTAGAAGGTGCTGATCAGCTTGGGCTGCGTCGGGTCCGAGGTGTCGATGATCCGGTACTGGCTGATGCCGGCCAGGTAGGCGCGGGTCCCGCTCGGGTTGAAGCGGATGTCGTGCGGTGCGTTCCCTGGCGCGGTGAACGTGGTGACCAGCTTGGGCCGGCGGATGTCGGCGAGGTCGTACACCGGCACGGCGCCGTTGGTGGCGCCGATGTTGGACGTGGAGATGTAGAGATACCGGCCCGACGGGTGCAGCGTGTGGTTGTGCGCGCCGAAGTTCGCCGGCGCCGCCGCGACGACGGCCGGGCGGTAGATGTCGCTGATGTCGACGACGGCCGACCCAGGCGGCATCGGCTTCATGACTCCGTCCGCGGCGTCGGTGTACATGCACTCCTTCGAGCTGGACCGGCCGTTCGAGATCAACACGATGCTGCGCGCGGCGCTGACCTGGATGTCCCCCTGGTAGAGCGCGCACGGGATCTCGGCCGCGACGTACGGCGCCTCCGGGTTGGTGATGTCCACGATCTGGGTGTTCGCCTCCAGGTTCCCGACGACGGCGAAGTGGCGCGTCACGGCCCTCGGCGGCGTCACCGTGTTCCCGTCGGCGTTGCGGTAGGACTTCATCGCCCGGCTCAGGAACTCGAGGTCCGTCCCGCCGGGCCGCTCGATCTGCGCCACGACCTCCCAGCCAGTGCTGCCCACCGCGTCCGGCGGCCGCGCCGGGGCGGTGCCAGGCGCTGCGGCAACGAGCGCGAGGGCGGCGATCCAGATGGCGCTGTGGGCCGTGCGCATGCGGGAGTCTCCGCTGTTGGTCGGGGGAAAATGTCGGATTTCCGTTTGATCTTCGACCAGATCGCCGTGCTTCTGTATGGGCCCGGCACATCTCGCTGGTCCGATTCGGACAATCCCGCCCCGTGATCCGGAAAAGACATCAGGCTGCTGCGGCGCGCCGTGGCGTGAGAGCCTTCGCGGCGTGCGGCGCGTCCTGGTCATCGCTGATTCGCTGGCCTTCCACGGCCCGGAGAAGCCGGAGCTGCTGACCGAGCCGCGGCTGTGGCCCAACCTGCTCGCCGCCGACCTCGGCGTCGACGTCGACTGGGCCGTGGGGCTCGGCTGGACCGCGCGCGACGCCTGGTGGGCGCTGACGAAGGACCCGGTCGTCTACTCGATCCTCGTGCCCCGCGCCGACGCCGTGCTGATCGTGATCGGCGGCATGGACCACCTGCCGGCGATGCTGCCGACGTACCTGCGCACCGGGCTCGCCTACATCCGCCCGGGCTGGCTGCGGCGCGGCACGAAACGGCTCTACCACCGGGCGCACCCCTACGGCGCGCGCGCACTGCGCGGGCGGCTGCGGATCCTGCCGCAGGCCGCGACCGACGCCTACCTGTCCCGCTGTGTCGAGGCGCTGCGCGTCGTGCGCCCGGGAGTCTCGATCGTCGGGATCGTGCCGTCGGCGTTCCGCTCGGCGTACCACGGGGGAGTCACCTCGACCCACGCGCCGTCGGTCGCCGCCCACCGGGCCTGGGGGGCGCGGATGCGCGTTCCGCTGGTCGACCTCGACGCGATAGTCGCGCCGTACGCCGAGGCCGGTCGGCTCAACCCGGACGGGATGCACTGGCCGTGGGTCGTGCATGCCGAGGTCGCGACGGCGTTCGCCGCGACGTTGCGGGCCGCCGACCAGGCCGGCTGACGAGCGTCTCGAGCCCTCGCGTAAAGTTGCTCCACGTGAGTGACGCCGCCGGGCAACCGGGCATCGACCCGGATCGCCTCGAGACCTGCGTCGAGGTGCTTCGCGAGATCGGGACGCTGCCGCTCGACCACCCCGACGCGACGCGGATCCGCCGGGCGACCGCTGACCTGTTCAAGACGATGAAGCTGCTGCGCCGCAAGGCCCGCCGGGAGTCGGACGCGCTGATTACGGCGTCGACGGCCACCGCGGCGCCCGGCCGGATCGACGACGAGACCCTCGGCCGGCCGCTGACCGTGCCGACCGACGGCGGCTCATCGGTGGGGGAGCTGCACCACCCACGGGCCTGCTACATCTGCAAGCAGCGCTATCGCGACGTCCACCACTTCTACCACCAGCTCTGCCCGGACTGCGCCGCCTTCAGCTGGGCCAAGCGTGAGGCGCGCACCGACCTCGCCGGGCGCCGCGCGCTGCTCACCGGCGGCCGCGCGAAGATCGGCATGTACATCGCCCTGCGGCTGCTCCGCGACGGGGCGCACACCACGATCACGACGCGGTTCCCGGCCGACGCCGTACGCCGGTTCTCCGCGATGCCGGACAGCGCCGACTGGCTGCACCGGCTGCGGATCGTCGGCGTCGACCTGCGCGACCCGCGGCAGGTCGTCGCGCTGGCCGACGACGTCGCGGCTCAAGGCCCGTTGGACATCCTCATCAACAACGCCGCGCAGACGGTACGACGCTCCCCGGGGTCGTACTCGCACCTGGTCAACGCCGAGTCGACGCCCCTGCCGGACGGGCCGCGGCCGGACGTGCTCGTCCTCGGCCAGCCGACCCACGAGCACCCGCTCGAGCTCGGCACGCACGCCTTCGACGCCGACGAGCTGACCGCGCTGTCGCTCACCAGCGGGTCGTCGTCGCTCGAGCGGGTCGCGGCGAACACCGCCATCGACGCCGGCGGCCTGGTGCCCGACCTCGCCACGTCGAACAGCTGGACGCACAAGGTCGACGAGGTCGACGCCCTCGAGCTGCTCGAGGTGCAGCTGTGCAACGTGACTGCGCCGTTCATCCTGGTCAGCCGGCTGCGCGCGGCGATGGCGGCCTCGTCGTACCGGCGCAAGTACGTCGTCAACGTCTCGGCGATCGAGGGCCGCTTCAACCGCGGCTACAAGGGACCCGGTCACCCGCACACCAACATGGCCAAGGCCGCGCTGAACATGCTCACCCGCACCAGCTCGGAGGAGATGCTGCTCACCGACGGCATCCTCATGACCGCGGTGGACACCGGCTGGATCACCGACGAGCGTCCGCACCCGACCAAGGCCCGGCTGCACGTCGAGGGCTTCCGCGCGCCGCTCGACCTCGTCGACGGTGCGGCCCGGGTCTACGACCCGGTCGTGCGCGGTGAGGCCGGCGAGGACCTCTTCGGCTGCTTCCTCAAGGACTACCAGCCCTCCGCCTGGTAGGTGCGGTCTGCCGGTGCGCGGCGCCGATGGCGACCGGAGCGTCTGGGCGTCATAGGTGACGCACAGGCGCTCCAGTCGGCAGCGGGTACGGCGTACGCGGCCCACAATCCCCGTCGCCTCTGGCCCGCGCTCCGGTCAGGCCCAATCCGCTCGCGGGCGAGGTGACCGGCGGCGTACGATCGGGCGCATGACGAGCCAGACCCTTCTCCTTGCCGAGCCGCGCTGATCAGGCACCACTTCAGCGCGGCCGCCCCTCATGCCTGAGGGGCTTTTTCATTTCTGGCACGATCGGCCGCGACCGGACGCCACGAGGGACGAGATGACTGACACCACCGAGACGCAACGCGAGGAACGGGACGAGACCTACGACTTCCACGCCACCGAGGAGAAGTGGCTGGCCGAGTGGGACCGGATCGGTCTCTACCGGGCCGGCGACGCGGATGACCCACGGCCGCGCAAGTACATCCTCGACATGTTCAGCTACCCGTCGGGCGACCTGCACATGGGTCACGCCGTGGCGTTCTCGATCGGCGACGTCGGCGCGCGCTACTGGATGATGCGCGGCTACAACGTCATGCACCCGGTCGGCTTCGACTCCTTCGGCCTGCCCGCGGAGAACGCCGCGATCAAGCGCGGCCTGGACCCGGTCGCCTGGACCTACGCCAACATGGACACCCAGGCCGAGGGGTATCGCAGGTTCGCGGTCAGCTTCGACTGGAGCCGGCGGCTCGCCACGTCGGACCCGGAGTACTACCGGTGGACGCAGTGGCTGTTCCTGCGTTTCTACGAGCGCGGCCTGGCCTATCGCAAGGCGAGCCCGGTCAACTGGTGCCCCAACGACCAGACGGTGCTGGCCAACGAGCAGGTGGTCGGCGGCCGCTGCGACCGCTGCGACGCCGTCGTCACCAAGCGCAACCTGACCCAGTGGTACTTCAAGATCACCGAATACGCCGACCGCCTGCTCGACGACATGGCCGAGCTGGAGGGCGGCTGGCCCGAGAAGGTCCTGACGATGCAGCGCAACTGGATCGGGCGCAGCGTCGGGGCCGAGGTCGACTTCGTCATCGAGGGCCGGGACGAGCCGGTCACCGTCTTCACCACCCGGCCGGACACGCTGTTCGGCGCGACGTTCTTCGTCGTCGCGGTGGACAGCGACCTGGCCGCCGAGCTGGCTGCGGGCGGCGACAACGAGGCGGCGTACCTCGCCTACCGCGAGCAGGTCGCCACCATCACGGAGATTGAGCGGCAGGCGACCGACCGGCCCAAGACCGGCGTCTTCCTGGGCCGCTACGCCGTCAACCCGGTCAACGGCGAGCGGATGCCGGTGTGGGCGGCCGACTACGTCCTGGCGCACTACGGCACCGGCGCGATCATGGCGGTGCCCGCGCACGACCAGCGCGACCTCGACTTCGCCCGCGCCTT
>Ga0183260_10002457_pt1 | contig 15321 bp, 15 predicted proteins | sample AntDrymUQ4972206_2_FD_129768 | JGI IMG/M metagenome (GOLD analysis project Ga0183260, IMG submission 129768) | Polar desert sand microbial communities from Dry Valleys, Antarctica - metaG UQ497 (22.06) (version 2) (version 2) | ecosystem: Environmental > Terrestrial > Soil > Desert | place... | reverse complement strand
CGTTTGTGATCGGACCCGAGCACGACTCCGAAGGCGACGTGCACTGCCTCGACGGGCGGTCGCAGCCAGCCGGCCAGCGTGCTGACGGCGAAGACCATGGCCAGGTGCTGGGCCTGTCCGGAGTCGACGACGTACAGCATCCGCTCCGCACCGACCCGCTCGACGCGGTCGATGACGCAGGCCAGGTCGCTGGTGGCGTACGTGAACGCTCCCGCCCGGCTGCGCACGATCAGCGGCAGCGGCTCCCCCTCGCGATTGGTGAAGCCGGGCGGGAACACGACGGCGGCGCCGTCGGAGCGCTCCAGCAGTCCCGCCGCGGCCAGGCGCTCGAGGACCACCGGGAGGAGGTCCTCGTAGCGGCTCTCCCCGGCCAGGTCGTCGTCGGTGAGGAGCACGCCGAGCTTGGCGTAGACGTCGTTCCAGTACCTCGCGCTGGTGGCGAGGAGGTCGCGCCAGATCGCCATCGTCTCGGCGTCGCCCTGCTGCAGCTTGACGACGCGCGCCAGCGCCCGCGCCCGGAACTCGTCGTCGTCGTTGAACTTCGCCGTCGCCTCCTTGTAGACGGCGTCGAGGTCGGCGATGTCGTGCTCGCCGGGGTGGGTCCATCCGAGCTCGACGAGGTGCTCGATGTGGATGCCGAATGGGCGGCCCCAGTCGCCGATGTGGTTCTCTCGGACCACGTCGTGGCCGAGGAAGTCGAGGATACGAACCAGGGCGTCTCCGATGACGGTCGTGCGGAGGTGCCCGATGTGCATCTCCTTGGCGACGTTCGGCGCCGAGTAGTCGACGACGACCCGCCGGGGCGATGCCGTCTCGGGCACACCCAGGCGGGGGTCGGCGGCGACGTCGGCGAGCAGATTGGCGACGAACGCGGGGCGCAGCGTCAGGTTGATGAAGCCGGGCCCGGCGATCTCGGCGTCGGCGATCCCATCGAGGTCGGCGGCGGCGAGGACCGCCTCGGCGACCTCCCGCGGCGGCCGGCCGAGCTGTTTGGCGAGGGGCAGGGCGCCGTTGGCCTGGGCGTCGGCCCGCTCCGACACCCGGACCACCGGGTCGACGCCGGACTGTCCGGCGACGGCATCGAACGCCGGCTGCAGCCGGGCCACCAGCACGTCGAGCGGATCAGCCATACGGCGAGCATTCTGCCGTCCGGCGCAACCGGAGAGGCCTAATCGCCGGCAGCGGCAACCTCGCCGTCGACGGCGACCGGGGCTGAGTTGAGCTCGTACACCAGCGTCGAACGCAGCACCTGGTCGCCGTCATCGACGTGGGCGTGGTCGACGTCGAGTCGGGCCGAGCGGCCGTCGAACGTCACGATCATCACACCGTTGTCGAACCACGGGCCGTGCTCGAGCTGCCAGTCCATGGCCACGTCGGGGACGTGGGCGCGCTTGGCCAGGCGGTGAACGCCGCCGGCCCAGTGCTTGCGGTTGAGCAGCTTGTTGCCGAACTTGGCCGTCCGCTGGATGTCGTTGCGGAACGGTGACATCGTCAGCTGGTGGATCTCGGTGTCGCTCTGGTCGACGGCGAGCAGCTGGGCGCGGGCCGTGTAGCTGCAGTGCACGTCGCCGCCGAGCATGAGGATGGTGGCCGGTCGGTTGGCGCCGGTGACGACGTCTCCGAGCAGCCCAGTCAGCTGACCCAACGATTCGCGGAACGCGGCCCAGTGCTCGAGGTCGAGGAACTCGCGGAACCACTCGCCGAACCGCGAGCCGAGGCGCCCCCAGGCTCCCTGGGCGACGGCCTCGTTCCAGCCTTCGAGGTGGTGGACGCCGGGCAGCATGAGGATCGGCAGCGTCGAGCAGAGCACGAGGTGGTCGATCTCGCCGCGGTCACGAGCGAGCACCGTGTCGCGCGCCCATTCCCAATGGCGGGGATCGACCATCCGGCGGTCGTCGGGGTCGAGGCGGCGGGAGCCCCGCGAGTCGATGGCGACGAGCCGCACGACGCCGCCCTCGGTACCGAGGCGGCGGGTGAAGCTGAAGCGGGCCGTGCTGGCGTCGACGTCGACGCCCCACGCGAACTCGTCGAGGTACCGGCTCCGTGCCTCGTCGGTCGCCAGCGTGCGCATCGCCTCGAAGACCGGTTCGTCGGCCAACTCGTCAGGGCTGAGGTTGCCGAGGTGCTGGTACACCCAGTACGAGCCATAGGCGCCGATGACGCGCGCCGGCCACCACTCCTGTTGCGTGACCCACTCCCGCCACGACTGGGACGTGTTCCAGTCGTCGCGCAGGTCGTGGTCGTCGAGGAGCATGCCGACCGGCACGGTGGACAGCAGCCAGCGCACGGCCGGCGGTGCCCACGCCTCGTGGTACAGCCAGGTGTACTCCTCGAAGTTGCAGATCTCGCCGGCGACGTCGGAGTCGTCGTCAACGCCGGGCTGTTGGGCCAACCGGGCGCAGATCGTCTCCGACGGTTCGTCGGCGTAGACTTGGTCACCGAGCATCATCAGCTCGTTTGGCCACGTGTCCGGCGACTCGGTCTTCATCCGCCCGGCCAGCGCGGCGAGGGCGTCGGCGCCGAGCTCGTCGAGATGCTCCTCGTCGAAGGGCTCTGAGCGCCGGCAGCTGCCGAAGGCCAGGCGGAAGGCGGCGTCCGGGTCGGGGGTTCGGATGATCGACGGGGGGAAGTCGGAGTCGGGCTCGGGCCATACCGTCGTGTCGTCGAGCTCGACCTGGTACTGGTACGTCGTCGCCGGCTCCAGCCCGTCGATGACGACGAGAGCGTAGTGATGGCCGTGGACGCTCCAGGTCGGGACTTCGTGCGGGGCTCCGGCGCCGGTGACCCGGACCGTGCAGGCCCGGTCGGTCTCGACCCAGATCGTGGCCCGATGCTCGTCGACGTAACGCAGCAGCGGCCCGATGATCAGCGCAGGTGCGGCGACGTCCGACATAGGAGGGGCAAGGTACCCACCGACGCCCGGCTCGACACCGGGGACGCCCGGTAGCCTGCGAGCCCGCAGCCAATCCGCCCTCGTAGCTCAGGGGATAGAGCATCGGCCTCCGGAGCCGTGTGCGCAGGTTCGAATCCTGCCGAGGGCACTGCGCGTCAGGACAGGGTCACGATCTCGGGGCGATCGTGTCGAGCAGCACTCGCTCTTCCTCGTCGGTCAGTCCGGCGCGGCGTGGACGGCTCGATTCTCGGGTTCGCTCCCAGGTCAGGGTGTCGGCGAGGGTGTCCGCCAGCGGCCGGGTGACGAGGCCGGCGGATCGAGCGGCGCCGCTGTCGCGGGTGCTGAAGCCGGCGAACTCGGGCAGCGGCAGCCACAGCGGCAGGGACCGCTCGCCCATCCAGGGCTGCACGCCGTGGGCGAGCAGCCATTCCTGACCGGCGCCGACGACGGGTCCGACGTGGCCGGCGACCCCGCGCGCCACGCCCAGGTGATCGGCGAGCGGCACGGTCTCGCCCGTCACGTTGAACACGCCGCGCACGCTCGAAGTGACGCTGTGCACGAGCCAGCGGGCGACATCCCGGACGTCGATCAGCTGGGTCGCCAGGTCGTCGGAGACCGGGACGAGCACGACGCCGTCGTCGCGGGCGGGGTGGGCGAATCGCCACGGCCAGTACCCACTGCGGTCGGAGACGTCCCCAGGCCCACCGATCAGGCCAGCCCGGGCGATGACCGATCGATCGGGCCCGAAGGTGTCGCCGACGACCTGTTCACAGGCGACCTTGGCCTCGCCGTAGGTCTCCATGCTCTCCATGACGTCGCCGGGCAGGGCGGGAAGGACGGCGGCGTCTTCGGCGGCGCCGGGCGTCGCGTCGTCGGCGTACACGCTCATCGACGACACGAAGACAAACGACCCCGCCCGGGGCGCCAGTGCGGTCACGGCGCGTCTCACCTGTCCCGGCTGGCGGGAGACGTCGACGACGGCATCCCATCGACGGTCGAGGACGGCGTCGAACGCGTGCGGTTCATCCCGGTCAGCCCGTACGAAGCGGGCGCCCGGGGCTACCGCCCCGGAGTCTCCTCGGGCCAAGCAGGTGACCTGATGTCCGGCGGTCAAGGCGGCCGCCGCGACGTGACGGCCCAACCAAGCCGTCCCGCCGAGGACGAGCAACTGCGGCATCGCGGCCATGGTCTCGCGCGCCCTAATCGGACGCCGGCCGAGCATGCTCCCGGCGGGCCGTCGCCAGGAACATCGGGTACGTCACCCCGTCGCGGACGATGTGGTGGCAGTCGCGGAACTCGACGTCGACGAAGCCGGCGTCCGTCAGGGCCCCGGCCAGCTTCGAGCGCTCGAAACCCTGGTGCACGTCGAAGCTGACGCCATGGAACGAACCGTCCTCGGCGTCGAGGTCGACCACGCAGAGGTGTCCGCCGTCGGCCAGCAGATCGGCGAACCGCTCGAGGACGGTGGCGACGTCGTGGATGTGGTGCAGGGTGAGCACGGTGACAACCAGGTCAAAGCGCTCATCGGCGGGGGCTGGGTCGGTCGCCAGATCGAGGTCCCACACTCGGGCGTCGGTGATCGCGCCCTCGGCAATCTTGGCGACCATGACGTCGCGCATCCCGGCCGAGGTGTCGGCCAACGTGACCGGCCCGACGGCCTCGCGCAGCGCTTGGGTGACGAGGCCGGTCCCGGCGCCGTACTCGAGCAGGCGCTCCGAGCCGTCGAGGGCGACCGCCGCCCGGATGGTGTCGGCGACCACGGCGGCGCGCGCCACCTTGGCCGGGTCGTCGTCCCACGTCGCGGCGCGCTCGTCGAAGTGGCTCACGCCCAGAAGTCAACCAACGGACCGCCGCCGCAGGGCGGTGAAGAAGACGGCCGCGGTGTCGGCCCACGTCGGCAACGTCGCGCCCCGTCGGAGGGCGGCGGCCGCCATGGCCCGGCGGGTCGGCTCGTCGTGGGCGAGGTCACGCACGGCTTCCCGGAGGGCCGTGACGTCACCGGGTGGCAGCAACCGGCCCTCGACGCCATCGGTGACGAGGCGCTCCAAGAAGGGCCGGCGCCAACCGAGGACCGGGACGCCGGCGGCCAGGGCCTCGGCGGCCACGGTGGCGTACGCCTCGACGTCGCTGGCCAGGACGAAGACGTCGGCACCGGCGTAGAGACCGGCCACCGTCGGCGGGTCGACGGTGCCGTGCACGACGACGCGGCCGTCGAGATCGGGGGCCGCCAACCGTTCCCTGACCCGGGCGGTGTAGGTCGGATCGACGTCGTCGCGCCCGGTGAGGTGCAGCGTCACGTCATCGGCATCGAGGCCGGCGACGGCCTCGAGCACGGCCAACAGGCCCTTGTTCGGCAACCAGTTGGCGACGACCAGCACGGCGAGACGCCGTCCTTGGCGGAGGGCACCAGCCGTCGTGGCGATCGGCAGGTCGCAGCCGGGCTCGACCAGGTCGACCCGGTCGGGGTCGAGGCCATGCTCGGCGACGAGCGCCTCGGCCAGCGTGGTGCTCGCAGCGAGCACGACGTCGCAGCGGCGGTAGACGAACCGGTCGAGGGCCCGCTGGACCCGCCGCCGCACGGCGGGCGTGTCGACGCCGCCCGGGACCTGGTGGACCATCGCCACGATGGACGGCGAGCGCCGACGGCGCAGGAGCATCGCCGGGGCCATCCGCCACGCGGCGATGCTGTCGAGCACGACGACGTCGGTGCCGGCCGGCAGGCGGCGCCCGAGCCGCTCCACCCCGAACGTGATCTCGGCGCCGTGGTCGGCCGCGGCGGCGGCCATCTGGCGGTGGTACAGGTGGCCGCCGGAGACGGCCGCCGGTGCGCCGCGGGTCAACAGGGCGACGCGCAGCACGTGTTCTGGGCGTACGTCAGCGGAGGCGATCGGCGTAGCCGCCGAAGGCGTCGGCGTTCTCGTAGACCCGCACGGCCAGCGTGTCGGCGCCGGAACGGCCGAGCTCCGAGGCCAGTTCGTCGTGGGCCCACCGGGCGAACACCTCGACGGTGACGGCGGCGGCGTCCGCCGGCTTGATCGCCTCGAGGTTCTGGTTGCGCACCCGGGCGTCGATGTGTTGGAGCGCGGCGTCGAGCACGTCGAGGTCGCACACCATGCCCTGGTCGTCCAAGGCTTCTCGCTCGACCAGCACCTCCAGCCGATACTGGTGCTCGTGGAGCTGGCCCTCGGGCCCCTCCATCCCCGGCATCACGTGCTGGGCGGGGAACTCGATGGCGGTGCCGACTTGGTACATGGGCCTACTCATACCCCAGCGCCACGTGCAGCAGCCCCGCCTCGCCGGCGTCGATGGCGGCCAAGGCATCGCCGGCGTCGGCGAAGGGGAACGTGTGGGTGGCGAGCACGTCCAGCGGCAGTGTCGCCATCAGCTCGACGGCCACCCGCTGGCGGCGGCCGTGGTCCCACGTGGCCGAGAGATGGGCCGGGATGGTCGAGACCTGGGTACTGCGGATCGTCAGCCGACGGCGGTGGAAGCGGCCGCCCAAGGGGAGCACGGCGTCACCCCGTCCGTACCACGAGGCGACGAGGACCGTGCCTTCGTGGTCCAGCAGGTCGAGGGCCGGGGCCAGGGCGTCCGGGTTCCCCGACGCCTCGATGACCAGCCCGACGCCGTCGGGTCGGCCGGCGGTCGCCAACGCGCCATGGGCGTCGTCGGGGGCGACGGCGGTGAGCCCCAACGAGACCGCGACGGCGCGTCGTTCACGCTGCGATTCGAGGCCGATCACCGTGGCCCCGTCCCGCTGCACCAGGAGGCCCGTGAGGACGCCGACGACGCCGAGTCCGACGACGACGACCGTCTGGCCGAGCACGGCGCCAGCGTCGAGCGTCACCTGCAACGCCGTCTCGACGAACGGGTACAGGGTGGCGGTGCGGGCGTCGATCTCGGGCAGCGCGATGACCTGGTCGGCGTCGACGACGAAGCAGTTCTGGTGGGGGTGGAAGGCGAACACGAGGGCGCCGACCGGGATGTCGGCCCGGGATTCCTCGACCCGCCCGACGCAGCTGTACCCGTACTGGAACGGGTAGCGGAACGTGCCGCCGAGGGCGCCGATGGCCTCGTCGACGGCCATCTCGGGATCGAGTTGGCCGCGGTAGGCCAGCATCTCCGTACCGGCGCTGATGCCGGAGTACGCCGTCCGCACCCGCACCTGGCCGGCCGCGACCGCCGGGACCATGGTGGGCCGGATCTCGACCCGCCCGGGAGCGATGAACCAGAGACTGCGCCCGGGCGTCACGATGGGCAGTATGGACCCGGCCGCGACGGGGTAAACGGGCGCCGTCATGACGACCACCGAAGCCGTCCGAGTCCCCCTGCCCACCCCGTTCGGCACGTTCGACGTGCGCGCCTTCGAGCAGCCGTCGGGCTACGTGTACATCGCCCTGGTCGTCGGCGACGTCGCCGACGGCACCGACGTCCTGACGCGCGTGCACTCCGAGTGCCTGACCGGCGACGCCCTGGGCTCCTTGCGCTGTGACTGCGGCGTGCAGTTGCGCCTGAGCCTGCGCATCATCGCCGCCGAGGGCCGTGGCGTGTTCATCTACGCGACGAACCACGAGGGTCGCGGCATCGGCCTCGTCAACAAGCTGCGGGCCTACGTGGCCCAGGACGCCGGGGCTGACACCGTCGACGCCAACCACGCGCTCGGGCTGCCGGTCGACGCCCGGAACTACGACGAGGCGGCGGCCGTGCTGGAGGCCCTCGGCGTCCCCTCGATCCGCCTACTGACGAACAACCCGGCCAAGGTGCGCGGTCTCCGGGCGGCCGGCGTCGACGTCCGCCACGTCGTGCCCATCCCCACCGCCCCCCATCACCGCAACGCCGAGTACCTGGCGACGAAGGCCAACCGGATGGACCACGTCCGACCGGCCGGTGAGCCCGTCGTCGCCCCCGCCGACGGTGTCGTCGACGTGCTCGGGCTGCTCGGAACGGCTGGCAGCGACGAGGATCGCCCGACGGTCGTGCTGAAGTACGCCCAGTCCCTCGACGGGCGGATCGCTACGGCCAGCGGCGACAGCCAGTGGATCAGCGATGAGCCCGAACGGCAGGTCGCCCACGCGCTGCGGGCGGCGTGCGACGGCGTACTCGTCGGCGTCGGGACGGTCCTCCACGACGACCCGCAATTGACCGTGCGCATGGTGCCCGGCGCCTCACCGACGCGGGTCGTCCTCGACAGCACGCTGCGCCTTCCGCCCGACGCCCTCGTGCTGCGCGACGACGCTTCGACGATCGTGCTGACGACGGACGCCTCGCCGTCCGGCCGACGAGCCGACCTGCGGAGGAACGGGGTGACCGTCGAGGTCGTCCCTGACTGTGACGGGCGGGTCGACCTGGCCGCCGCGCTCGCCCGTCTGCGGACGCTGGGGATCGAGCTGCTGCTCGTCGAGGGCGGCGCCGAGGTGATCACCGGGTTGTTGCGGGCCGGGTTGGTGGACCGGATCATCGTGTCGGTGGCCCCGTTGATCATCGGCACCGGGACGTCCGCGGTCGGCGACCTCGGCGTCGACCGCGTCGCCGACGGGATCCGTCTGACCAACCGCACGGTCGTCCCCGTCGGCGACGACGTCCTCCTCGCCTGGGACGTCGCCCGTTAGGAATTCCGCAGACGGATCGCGTCAGTCGTCGAGCAGGGCGACGAAGCGCTCGGCGGCGTCGGCGTACTCGGTGACGAGGTCGAGCATCACCTGGCGCACCGGGCGTACGGCGTTCATCGAACCGACGGCCTGACCGACGAAGTACGTCGCCAGCTCGTTGGCGCCGGAGCCGACCTCGGAGGCGTGGCGATTGATGCGCTGTTGGGCGCTGGCGGTCAGCAGCGTCTGACCGGGCATGCCGATCGTCGGCGGGGCATCCTCGGCCTCCCAGGCATCGGTCCACGCACTGCGCAGCATGCGCGCCGGCTTGCCGGTCAGCGATCGCGAACGCACCGTGTCGCTCGAGCTGGCGGCGAGGAACTTCTGCTGCACCGCCGGGTGGGTCTCGGCCTCGGCCGTGGTCAACCAGATCGAACCGCACCAGACGCCTTCAGCCCCGAGGGCCAGGGCGGCGGCGATCTGGCTGCCGCGGGCGATGCCGCCGGCGGCCAGGACCGGCGTCGGGGCGACGGCGTCGATGACTTCGGGGACCAGCACCATCGTCGCGATCTGGCCGGTGTGGCCACCGGCCTCGGTGCCCTGGGCGACGATCACGTCGACGCCCTTGGCGTTGCTGCGCCGGGCGTGCTCGGCCGTGCCGGCGAGGGCGGCCACCAGCACGCCGGCGTCGTGGGCCCGCTCGACGAGGCTCGCCGGCGGGTCACCCAACGCGCTGGCGATCAGACGGATCGGGTGGGCGAACGCGACGTCGAGCAACCCGCCGACGCGGCCGGTCGACACATTGAGGCTGCCGCGGGTCCGCTCGACCGCCTCTGGCAGCTCGGGCACGCGGTAGCGGGCGAGGATGTCCTCGACGAACTGCTGCTGCTCGGCGGGGAGCAGCTGGCGCAGCGTGTCGGCGTCGAGCTCCCCGCCGTCGTCGTCGGCCTGGTCGTGCTTGTAGGGCAGCAACAGGTCGACGCCGTACGGCTTGCCCCGCACTTCGTCGTCGATCCAGTGCAGGTCGGTCTCGAGGGCCCGGGGGCTGTGGGCCACGGCCCCGAGGACGCCGAACCCACCGGCATTGGTGACGCCGGCGACGACATCGCGGCAGTGGCTGAACGCCACGATCGGGAACTCCACGCCGAGCAGCTCGGCGACCCGCGTCTGCATCAGCGGCGCGCCGTCACTCGATGACGGTGCTGACCTGCATCTGCGGCTGCGTGTTCGTGAAGTTGGGGATGTCGGCCATCGTCTCGCGCGTGTCGGGATTGCCCATCGCCTCCTGAAGCGCCTCCGGCGAATCGAAGAACAGGTGGCTGGCGGCGACGAACGGCTGGCCCGGTTGGCCTTCGTCGATCTCGATGCGCGACGGCTTCATCGTCCGCCGGACGATGTCCATGTGCGACGACCGGTAGTAGTCCATGTCGAACGACGCGTCGTCGCCCGATGGGTAGAGAACGCTGAGTCTGATCACAGGGGGTGACGTTAGTCAGGGGTCGTCGTCACGATCGTGTGGAGGTGCGGCCACGCCGCCCGAAAGCCGGCGTGCAGGGGACGGTGGGCGACGTCGTCGACCGCCACCCACTCGATGGCGGCCGTCTCGAAGTTGACGACGGTGCCGAAACGCTCGGGCACCTGGACGACGGCGGTCGTGTAGCTCCACTCGACCGCCGGGGCGAACACGTACTCGCCCACGAACTGGTGGCCGGCCGGGACGGCACCGACCTCCTCGGCGGCCTCGCGCAGGGCCGCCTGCAGGGGCGTCTCCCCGGCGTCGATGGCCCCGCCGGGACAGGACCAGGTGCCACCCTCGTGGGAGAACGCCGAGCGCAGTTGCAGGAGGACCTCCGGTCGCCGGCCCGGCTCGGTGACGTGCATGAACACGGCGCCGGCGGCGCCGAAGATGCCCCAGCGCACGTGCCCGTCGCTGCATCGGATGAAGCCGTCACCGCTGCGCGCCACCATGACCGCAACGCTGCCACGTGCGAGCATGCGCCATGGGTCAAGATCGCCTGCCGATCCTCGCCGTGCGGGCCGACGACATCCCGCCGCGGGTGCTCGTGGTCGGCGATCCGGCGCGGGCCGAGCGCGTCGCCGGGCTGCTCGACGACGCCGACGAGGTCGGCCGCAACCGTGAGTACGTCACGTTCCGGGGGCGCCACCGCGGCACGGACATGGCGGTGGTCTCTCACGGCGTCGGCAGCGCCGGCGCCGCGGTGTGCTTCGAGGAGCTGTGCCGGGGCGGCGCCCAACGGCTGATCCGGGCCGGCACCGCCGGCGGTCTGCAGGACGACGTCGTCGACGGCGCGCTGGTCGTCGTGCGGGCGGCCGTGCGCGATGAGGGCGTCACGGCGCGGCTGGTGCCGCCGGGGTACCCCGCCGTCGCCGACGTCGACGTCGTCACGACGCTGCGAACGGTGGCCGCCGGCGCCGGTCAGGACGTGGTCGAGGGCGTCGTCCTGACGAGCGACCTCTTCTATCCGCACTCGGTGCTTGGCGGCGATCTCCAACTCTGGCAGCGGGCCGGCGTCGTCGCCGTCGAGATGGAGTGCGCCGCGCTGTTCGTCACGGCCGCGCTGCACGGCGCTGCCGCCGGCGCCATCCTCGCCATCGACGGCAACCCGCTACGCGAGGGCGACGACGACATGTCGGGCTACGACCCTCACCGTGACGGCGTCGTCGACGCCGTCGACCGCATGATCGCCATCACCCTCGACGCCCTCACGGCGCCGGTCGGCCCGCCTCGCGGGTGACCAACCACGACGCGATCGCGGCGCCGATATCGTCCGGGCTGTCTTCCTGGAGGAAGTGGTTGCCGGCCACGGTGACCTCGGTCTGATTCGGCCAGCGGCGGCACTCTTCCAGCGGCGCCCCGCGCAGGATGGCCCCCGGGTCGGCGACGACGAGCAGCTTGGGGACCTCGCTGGTGGCCAGCCAGCGGGCGTAGTCGCTGACGATCTCGACGACGTCGGCGGGCTCGCCCTCGATGGGAATCTGGCGCGGCCACGTCAGTGTCGGGCGCCGCGACTCACCGGGCTCGGCGAACGGCCGGCGGTAGACGCCCATCTCCTCGTCGGTGAGGTCCCGCTCGACCGAGCCGGGCAGCACCCGCTCGACGAACACGTTGTGGGTGAGCACCATCTCCTCGCCGGCCGGCGAACGGAAGCCCTGGAAGACCCGGCGGGCGGCGTCGGGCCAGTCCGCCCACGTGACCGGCCGCACGATCGCCTCCATGTAAGCGATGCCGGCCACGGCGTCACGGTGACGGTTGGCCCAGTCGAACCCGAGCGCCGAACCCCAGTCGTGGACGACGAGCGTCACGCCGGCGTCCAGGCCCAGCGCGTCGAACCAACCGTCCAGGTAGAGGCGGTGTTCGACGAAGCGGTACGACTCGGGACCGACGTCGTCCAATTTGTCGGAGTCGCCCATGCCGATGAGGTCGGGGGCCAGGCAGCGAGCCTTCGGCTGGACGTGAGGGATCACGTTGCGCCACAGGTACGACGACGTCGGGTTGCCGTGAAGGAACACGACCGGCGGCCCTTCGCCGGCGTCGACGTAGGCCATCCGCTTGCCCTCGACCTCGACGAACTGCTTGGTGAACGGGAACTCGGCGCGGCGCGGCATGCGCTGATCATGCCGTAGCGCTCATGCGCCGCAGCGCTTCGGCGACGACGTCGGGCGTCGTGCGGAAGCTGGTGACGAGGCGCACCTCGTCCTTGGCCATGCGGTAGAAGTCGACGCCGGCGTCGGCCCACGCATCGATCACGGGCGGCGCGACGCGGAAGAAGCCCATGTTGACGGTCGGCGGGTGAAGGGGATGGATGTCCAGCCCGGCCAGCCCGTCGGCCAGCGTGGCCATCGCCTCGTTGGCGACGGTGGCCAAGCGCAGCCACAGCCCGTCGGTGAGGTAGGCGTCGAGCTGGGCCGACTGGAAGCGCATCTTCGAGGCGACGTGACCGGCCCGCTTCAGGCGGTACGACAGCTCCTCGGCGCGGACGGCGCCGAAGCACACGATGGCGTCGGTGCTGAGGGCGCCGTTCTTGGTCGCCCCGAGACTCAGCACGTCGACGCCCGACCGCCACGTCACGTCGGCCGGCGCGCAACCGAGGACGACGATGGCGTTGGCCAGCCGAGCGCCGTCGAGGTGGACGAGCAGCCCGCGCTGGCGAGCGACGTCGGCGACGGCGCCCAGCTGATCGAGGGGGTAGACGGTGCCGCGGTCGGTGGGCTGGGTCATCGACACGACGGCCGGCTGGGACTGGTGGTTGTCGCCCCACCGCGTGGTGGCGAAGGCGTCGACCAGCGAACCTGGGACCAGTCGGCCGTGGTCGTCACCGGGCAGCGGCCGCATCACCGCCGACGAGAACAGCGAGGTGGCGCCGCTCTCGTTGACGACGACGTGGGCGGTCTCGTGGCAGAGCACCGCCCCCCATGGCGGGGTCAGCGCCGACAGGCCGATGGCGTTGGCGGCCGTCCCCGACACCACGGGAAACACGGCGACGTCGTCGTGGTCGAACACGGCGGCCACCCGCTCGTGCAAGCGGGCCGTCCACGGGTCGGCGCCGTAGGCCATGGCCCCGCCGGCGTCGGCGGCCGCCACCGCGGCAAGGATCTCGGGAGCCACGCCGGCGGCGTTGTCGCTGCGCAGCTCGATCCGGACGGCCGCCAGGTCACCACCGCCACCGATCACGCCGCCCGACGATACGGCTCCCCCACCCGAGTGTTGAAGGGCCGGCGGACGCTTCGGTCAGATTCCTGCGCACCCGTCCGCGCACGAATCTGACTCAAGCGACGCGGCGCGCTCGCTCCGCGGCGGCCCTGGGGTCAGCGGCGGGCGATGTCGATGAGGTCATCGTCGCCGTCCTCGATGTCGATGCCGAACGTCTCCAGGTAGCGCGAGACGGCCATGTAGAAGCCGATCGTCACCGTCAGCTCCTGCAACTCCCGCGCCGGCAGGCGGGCCTGCAGCGCGTCGAACGTGTCGTCACTGGCCCGCACGTTGGCGACGACGTCGTCGGTGAAGCGCATCACGTCGCGCTGGGCGTCGTCGAACACGGCGGCGGCCGGGCCCTCGTGGAGGCCAGCGATCAGCTCGTCGCTCATGCCGAGCTGACGACTGATCGCCTCGTGCTGGTGGACCTCGTAGCCGGCGCCGGACAGCACGCCGACGCGCACGATGGCGATCTCCCGCAAAACCGGGTCGAGCGCCGACTTGTACAGGAGGTGGTTGCCGAAACGGCTGAACGCCGGCAGCAGACCCTCGCCGCCGGCCAGCATCCGGAAGATGTTGAGCGGCGGCAGCTTGGCCAGATAGGCCTGGGTGTCCGCCGACAGCTCACCCGGATCGGGGTACGGAAGGCGCGCCATCTCAGTAGCTCTTGGGGAGGCCGAGGCTGTGCTGGGCGACGAAGTTGAGGATCATCTCGCGACTCACGGGAGCGGTCCGCATCAGTCGGGTGAAGCCCCACAGCGTGGCCAGGCCGTACTCGGTGGCCAGGCCGTTGCCGCCGTGGGTCTGGATGGCCTGGTCGAGCGCTCGCAACGACGCCTCGGCGGCGGCGAACTTGGCGATGTTCGACGCCTCCCCAGCGTCGTGGCCGTGGTCGTAGAGCCAGCACGCCTTCTGCAACATCAGCCGGGCGAGCTCGACGTCGACGAACGCCTCGGCCAGCGGATGGGCGACGCCCTGGTGCATGCCGATCGGCACGTCCCACACCCGGCGCTCGCTGGCGTAGGCCGCTCCCTTGGCCAGGGCGTAGCGACCAACGCCGATCCCACCGGCGGCGCCCATGATCCGCTCCGGGTTGAGCCCGACGAACACCTGGCGCAACCCGTCGCCCTCGGTGCCGATCAGGTTCGCGGCCGGCACCCGGACGTCGTCGAAGAACAGCGTGTACTGCTTCTCCGGGGCGACGATCTCGACGGAGATGACTGTCTTGTCCAGCCCGGCCGCGTCGGTCGGCACGACGAACAGCGAGAGCCGGCCGCGCCCGCTGTCCTCGTCGACACTGGTGCGGGTGACGACGAGCAGGTTGGCGGCCTCGTCGACGCCGGAGATGTAGTACTTCGTGCCGTTGAGGCGGTACTCGTCGCCGTCACGGGTGGCCGTGGTCGAGAGCCGATGCGAGTTTGACCCGGCGTCGGGCTCGGTGATGGCGAAGGCCATGATCTCGGTGCCGCCGGCCAGACCGGGCAGGAACCGTTGCTTCAGGTCGTCGGACCCGAAGCGGGCGATGACGTTGCCGGCGATCGCCGGCGACACGACGAGCAGCAGCAGCGGGCAGCCGGCGGCGGCCAGCTCCTCGGCTACGATCGCCAGCTCGGTCATCCCCTGGCCGCCGCCGCCGTACTCCTCTGGCAGGTTGACGCCGGCGAAGCCGTGCTCGGCCACCGCCTGCCACAGCTCGGTCGGACGTTCGTCGCGCTTGGCCTTGCCGACCCAGTACTCGTGGCCGAACCCGTGGGCCAGCTTCGACACGGCCTCGCGCAGCATCTGCTGCTCGTCGGTCTCCAGGAAGTCCATCCCACCATCTTGACTGGTCGGGTGGTCGTCATCGTTTGTCAGGATGACGCCATGCACATCGACGTGATGACCCAACCGGCGCGGCGCGTCGACGTCGCCCGCCTGGCCGGCGACGCCGCCGGGGCCGGGTTCTCGGGACTCGTGTTCACGGAGATGAGCCAGCCGCCGTGGTTGTCGATCGCCGCCGCCCACGACGCCGCCCCCGAGCTCGATCTGGCCACCGGCATCGCCGTGGCCTTCCCGCGCAGCCCGATGGTCACGGCCCAGACGGCGTGGGAGCTGGCCGAGGCGACGGGCGGGCGCTTCCGGCTCGG